>OFFP01000497.1_pt1 | contig 31980 bp, 27 predicted proteins | sample 1521431 | NCBI WGS metagenome assembly OFFP01 (sample SAMEA3504104, study PRJEB24116) | mouse gut metagenome | biome: mouse gut; feature: mouse-associated habitat; material: faeces | place: Denmark | collected 2011
TCCTGTTCTTTGTATTCACCATAATTATACAAATAAGCAGGGGAATTTACAACGCGGCTACCTCACTTCCCGGGCCTGAACGCACCAGCGCATGTTCCGGACATCCTGGACGCAGGTGACAAGGGTGATCAGGTTGTCATTCGTGCGCTCCAGCCGGGAAAAGTCTGTCTCCTCAATCTGGCCGACAAAAAAGACCTCATACGTTCTGGTACCCAACTGGGTGGTGTATGTAATTTGGTCTCCAGCCTTCAGAGTGTGAATTTTACCAAAGTGGTTTGTCACGCCTCTGTTGTGGCCGGCGATTCCCACGTTGCCATCCCAGCAGGAAGTGGATTTGAAATGCCCCGCTCCTTTCGCCAGGCTCTCCAGGCTTTCCGTCTCATAGACTTTGACATTTACCCCGATGCTGGGAATCTTCAGCTGCCCGATGCTGCCGTCCGAGTAATAGAGATCGTCCGGCAGTGTAAAGGGGGTGGAGGAGGTGGAGACGGTAACATCGCTCGTCGGCGGTATTACAGACTCAGCGGGCGGATAATAGGCGGTACTGCCTCCGATGGGAACCGCAGCAGCATTACTCGTCTGAGCTTGTGTCTGCGGAAGCAGCACAGTCCCGCTCCCGGTCTGATAGGACTCAGGACTGCCGAAGGGCGGCGGAACGACAGCCGAATTCTTGCTGCGGTCGATATTGCTCTGTTCTGTCACGCCGCCGCCCACCACTGTGACCTGATCCACCGAAGTGGGGGACGCAAACAGGGGATCCTCCGGGCCGTCGATGTTATACTCGGCCGCCATGGCCGTCGTGGCCATCGTCATAGTGAGCATCAGCGCCACCCCGGCGATTATCAGCAGTCTCTTCATAGCTCATGCGCTCCTTTCGTTTCATCACAAAATAGGTTCCGCCCACACCGGCAGCCAGGGCGGCCAGGCCGAGAGCTGTCATAACCGGCCATCCGGCTCCAGTCTGCGGCGGCTCCTCCTCTGTCACAGGTTCCGGGTCAGCAGGGGCGATAGGGGTGCCGGTGTAGATGACGGTATAGCGGATAACCGTCACGCCGGTGCGATACACCTCTCCGGTGTAATTGGCAGTGGTAGTGTAGCCGGTGACATAGCTGACCGACTTACTTCCTCCGTAGGTGCAGATGGCCGTAAATCGGTCCCCGATCTCATAGTCATCCGCGTTATAGGTGTTGTCCGTTTGCCACTGGACATCCTGGAGCTTCAATGTCTGGCCACCCTCTGTGATGGTCTTGGGCAGGTGGTTGGTGTCTGCGCTGGCCAGATTGGGATAGCTGCGGGTGGCCGTGACAGGCTTGGTGGAGCTTCCATAACCGGAGGGCTCGGTTTTGATGCTGTCCAGCACCAAATGGAGCGTACCAGAGAATCCGTCCTCTGTGGTCGTCTCCTTATCCTGGGGCAGCAGCTCCAGGATAATCTCCATGTCCTTCTTGGCACTGTCCACAGATTCCGTCTGGGTAATGGTTTGGGTTTCGGAGCCGATAACCACCTCCCGCAGAATGTCAGTGCATTCATACCTGGAACCGTCACGCTCAAAGGCCTCCATGGGAAGCATAGCAGGATCCGTATTGGGCGAGAGATCATAGACCTTGCGGATTTCTCTGGAGTCCTGATCGATGATGATGTCCACCGGCAGCAATGCCTCCGAATCTGACAGGTTTGCGGACGCCGCCTGTGCAGGCAGCGCCAGCATAGTCAGCAGCAGAAGTGATACCGACAGGGAAATGAACCGTTTTCTCAATTGTCTCGCGTTTTTCCAACATAGTGACTCCCCTTCTGGAAAAGAAAAGGAATCTGACATAGTGTTTTATTTTACCACATCAAATTCCCTTTTGCAAGTTTCAAGCCACATCACTGGTTACCAAAAGGAGGTCAGGCCATGCTTGCCTGTACATACAGCAGCCAGGGAGTATTTACCCTTCTGAACAAACCGAAACCCGTTTTGCAGGACAGCCGCGACGCCATTGTCCGGGTGACTCTGGCAAGCATCTGCACAAGCGACCTTCACATCAAGCACGGCGGCGTGCCCCGTGCCGTACCGGGGATCACCGTGGGACACGAGATGGTGGGGGTCGTGGAGAAGACCGGAAGCGCGGTATCCTCCGTCCGCCCCGGCGACAGGGTTGCGGTAAATGTGGAAACCTTCTGCGGGGAATGCTTTTTCTGCCGGCACGGGTGGGTCAACAACTGCACCGACCCCAACGGCGGCTGGGCTCTGGGCTGCCGGATCGACGGCGGACAGGCGGAGTATGTCCGGGTACCCTGCGCAGACCAGGGCCTGACCCCTATTCGGATACCGTCTCTGACAGGCAGGCCCTTTTTGCAGGGGATATCCTGGCCACCGGCTATTGGGCGGCGTCCATTTCGGGAATTCAGGCGGACAGCACCGTCCTGATCCTGGGGGCAGGACCAACGGGAATATGTACCCTGCAATGCGTTCTGCTCAAAGCGCCTGAAAAGATCATTCTGTGTGAAAAAGATCCCCAGCGCCTGCGTTTCATACAGAAGCACTATCCCCAGGTGCTGACGGTACAGCCGGAAAAGGTCCGGGAGTTTGTCCTGTCGCAAACTCTCCACGGCGGGGCGGATGTGGTGCTGGAGGTCGCCGGAGGGACGGACACCTTTCAGCTGGCCTGGCAGTGTGCGCGGCCCAACGGAACCGTGACCGTAGTCGCCCTGTACGACAGTCCGCAGGTTCTGCCGCTGCCGGATATGTACGGGAAAAACCTGACCTTCAAAACCGGCGGCGTAGACGGCTGCCGGTGCGGGAATATCCTGTCACTGATCGAACAGGGACAGATCGATACCACACCGCTGATTACCCATACCTTTCCCCTGCGGGAGATTGCCAAGGCCTACGATCTTTTTGAGGCGTGCAGAGACGGCGTGATAAAGATCGCAATCGATATGGAGGCTTGAAAATGATACGCGCAATTATGAAAGATACTGGATTCCTCTCCCTGAAAGCCGAACCGGCAGCCCCGGAGGACCTGCCCACAGCGGCGGATCTGCTGGAAACACTGGAGGCTCACAGGGAAACCTGCGTTGGGATGGCGGCCAATATGATCGGCGTCAACAAAAGAATCATCGCCTTCGACAACGGAGGGACCTGTGTGGTGATGTTTAACCCGGAGATCATCAAGCGCTCAGAGCCCTATCAAACGAAAGAGGGATGCCTGTCCCTCCCCGGAATGCGGGACACAAAACGGTGGAAATCGATCAAAGTACAGTATCAGAACGAGAAATTCCAGCTGCGCTATAAAACCTTCACCGGATGGACGGCACAGATCATCCAGCACGAAATTGACCACTGCGAGGGCATTCTGATCTGACTGCCGCCGTGTCAGTATCTCCCGCCGGTCAGTTTGCGCAGCCACAGGCCGTCGCTCCTGTCTACAATCCCGCATAGGTACCACAGCCCTCCCAGCAGCACCAAATAGCACCCGCCAGCCGGAAGTACGCCGTTCAGCAAAGACGCCACACCGCCGGCCGCCGCCGCGCAGGCCGCGGCCAGCACCGGTTTTCCGACAGCCAGCCGGATGCCTGATACCCGTATCAGCCGCCGCAGGCTCAGGGCAAAATTGACGAGATGGGTGACGGCAAAGCTGACCGCATACCCGCTCAGTCCCAGCTTGGGCAGCAGGTACCATAAAAACACCACATCCAGGAAGGATGTCAGCGTATTGTACCGTGCGTTGGCATTCTGCTGCCCCAGCCCCTTGCACATAGCGTCCACCAGGGCGTCCGTATAGAGCATGGGCACAAAAATGGCGTAAAGCCGCAGGAGACTGCCCACCTGCCGGTTTTGATAAAGCAGATCGCCCAGCGCATTAGCGAGTGCGAACATCATTCCGCCTGCGCACAGGCCGAAGAGCATCGCCGCCCGCAGGCCCTGCCTGGCCAGATACTGCACCCGGTTTTTACTGCCGCAGGCCGCGCACCGGGAAAATTCCGGTATCAGCAGCTCCGCCAATGAGAACAGAATTGCCGCCGGGAACATCAATACGGGGAACACCATGCCGCGGATCATGCCGTAATCCGCCATTGCGTTCACGGTTCCGGTGAACAGCGCCAGCTGCCGGGGGATAATCAGGTCCTCGATGGTATTCAATCCGGACCGCAGCGTATCGGCCAAAGCCAGCGGCAGGGACACCCGGAAAATGCGGCCATAGGGCGTTCTCCCGCTGCCTCTTTGCCCGGTTTTGGGCCGCAGCGCAAGCAGCAGCAAAAAGCCCAGCGCATCCGCAGCGCAGCTGCCTGCCGCTACGGCAAAAGCGGACTGTCCGGAGTCCGCCCCCGCCCACCGGGCAAGGAGCGCGAACGTAACCGCTATGGCGCAGCCCTGTTCCAGAAAGGCTACCACCACAGTGCTGCCGACCCGCTTGACGGCAGTAAAATAGCCTGTCATAACGCCGTGCAGGCACTTGACCGGCAGAAACAGCGCAAAAAGACGAACCGCGGCAATTGCGTCCCGGCTGCCAATCCATGCCTCGCACAGCCAGGGTGCTGCATACCAGAGGGCGATTGCCGTTGCGCCGCCAAACAGCAGGCTATACTGACAGCATCCCGCGAGAACACCGGAGAGATTTCCCCCGTTCCCCCTGCCCAGCTCTCCGGCGGAAAGATAGGTTGCACAGGTTCGTATCCCCGCGGAGCCTACGGTAAAGGCCAGGGCTGCAACCGACAGGACCAGCTGCAAAAGGCCGACGCCGGCCGCGCCGATGCGGCCGGACAGATAGACCTGAAAGCTCATGCCCGCCAGCCGCAGAAGGAAGTTCGCCCCGGTCAGGAGGAGCATGTCGTAAAAAATTTTGTTACCTTTTCTCATTTTTACACCCCCATACATATATATGGGGGCGGACGGCTAACATGCGGGTGTTTCCCCGCCAAGTTCGCTGACGGCACGGCAGACCTTGCACAAAGCAGAGATGCCGGTTCCGCATGGAAAATTTTCTGTTTTCATCTCTGCGGTTCTGTGATATGATGGCATCTGCCGGGCAAACTCTTCTCAGTGTCTGTTTACAAACCGTCAAAATACTTCCACAGAACTTCTTTTTCCGTCAGAACAGCGCTGAATGGTAATGCGCAAAAGGATAAACAAGCAGGAGGAACCTCAAATGGATGATAACAAAATTGTATCCGTACAGCAGCCTATTCTCCGTATAAAAGGACTGCGTTCTATCGGCGTCATCGGCGATCCCGGATGCGAGGGACTGGGCACGTACAATATGAAGGTATATGCCGGTGCCCTGGAGGCAGCCGGGCAGGACGATATTACGCTGGTCGTGGGCGATCTGGTTCCGGTTGGTACGGCCCACCATTACCAGACAATCTGCGGCCTGACGCAGATATTGGCGGAAAACGACGTCTACGTCCTGCGGGGCAACCACGATACGGGCGCCTACACCGATTACTTCGGCCGGAAAAACTACGCGCTTTTGGCGGACCGGTTTGCACTGGTTGTGCTGGATAACGCCGGACGGACCTTCGAGGAGGAGGGGCTGACGCTCCTGTCGCAGGTGCTGGCTATGGAGGATGTCCGGCAGGTGATTGTGGCCTTCCACATCCCGGTTCCCAATCATTTCATCGAAAACTGCGTGTCTCAGCAGGAGTTTGACCGTCTGCGCCAGGCCTAGGCTTTTAGGTCCAAGTAAATGTCCGCACCCCCAAACCGTGATGGCATCGAAAATGTGCCAGACAATCACATCGTTGAATTCTGACAACCGGAATGGAAGCTTATACAACGCCTACGGCCATAAGATCAAGACGACCCATCTCGAGTTCCGAACTGAGTCCAAGCGGCGGGAGAAGCGGCGAGTGAAGGCTTTGATCGCGAAGTTCCGGGAGGGGCAAGAAGATGCGGCAGGAATCGCGTACAAATTGACAGAAAATTATTTAGACAAAATGCAGCCTCGACTTGCCGAAATATGATATGAAATGCAGCATTATGCAGAACACACGGCTCCTTGTCCCGTCAGAAAGTACCCACTCCGTTCAGAACTGGGTGGGTACTTTTTCATATCCGGCAAAATCCCAACTTAATGACGCTAACCTATGCTCCGCCATTTTGATCTTTAATACTGGTATATCCTTCGGTATTTTGCCAGCAGGGCCGCCGTCACCGCCAGCGCCAGCGTCTCCGCAACGGTGATCGCCAGCCAGATGCCGTCCACCTTCAGGAAAACAGGCAGGATCAGCACAGCGGCACACTGGAAGACCAAGGTCCGCAGGAAGGAGATCGCCGCCGAAGCCAGGCCGTTATTCAGCGCGGTGAAAAAGGAGGATCCAAAAATATTGAGCCCACACAGCAGGTAGGAAACAGCATACAGGTGGAAGCCCTGCACTGTCAGCTCATAAAGGTCCTGATCGTAGCCCACAAAGATTCTGGCCAGCGGCCCAGAGGCCGCAAGGGCCAGTCCTGCCATGGCTGCGCCCACTGCCTCGGTAAGTAAGGCGCTCTTTACCAGCAGGCTGTGGAGTTCATCGCTGTGCCCCGCACCGTAGTGGTAGCTGATGACCGGAGCGGAACCGATGGCATAGCCGATAAAGATGGCCAGGAATATGAAGTTGACATACATGATGGCCCCGTAGGCCGCAACGCCGTCCTCCCCCGCCAGCCGCAGAAGCTGGAAGTTATACAGCATGGACACAACGGAGCCGGAAATGTTGCTCATCAGCTCCGAGGAGCCGTTGGTGCAGGTCTTCCACAGCACCCGGCCGTCAAACCGGGGGCGGACCAGCCGCAGCAGGCTGTCGTTCTTCCGAAGGAAGTAAGCGGCGGGGGTCAGACCGCCCACCGCCTGACTGAGAATGGTAGCAATGGCCGCTCCCGCCACGCCCCAGCGGAACACGCCTACCAGCAGCGCGTCCAGCAGGATATTTGTGAGGCCGGCTCCTACGGTGACATACAGACCCAGCTTGGGCTTCTCCGCCACAACAAAGAAGCTTTGAAACATGTTTTGCAGGATGAAAAAAGGGTTGGCCGCCAGGATGATCCGGGCGTACAGTACGCAGTACTCCAGCATCTCTCCCTCCGCCCCCAGGGCGGACGCAATGGGGCGGGCAAAGGCCGCGCCCAGCCAGCCTACTGCCGCGCCGCCTACAGCGGCAGCGCAGACCAGGAAGGAAAAATGCCGGTTCGCCAGCTCCGGCTTGCCCTGCCCCATGGTCTTTGCCACAATGGCGGAGCCTCCGGCGCCCACCATGAAGCCCGGAGCGCCGGCAATAATCAGCAGGGGCATGATGAGATTGATGGCCGCGAAAGGGGTCTTCCCGGCGAAATTGGACACGAATACCCCGTCTACCACACTGTAGATGGAGGTAAAGATCATCATGACGATAGACGGGAAGGTGAAGCGCAGGAGCTTCCCATAAGTAAAGTGTTCGGATAATTGGATCCTCATATGGAATCGTTTTCCTCTTTCTCTGACAGATTTGCCGCCAACGCCTCCCGGAAGGAGGCACAGTACAGCTCCAGGGCATCCACAAACGACGGCCCATACCGCTCTACCACCGCCGCCATGGCCTGATTTTCCAGAACGTACAGCTCCGCCAGCGCCTCCCGGGCGTAGACCGTTCCCGCCGGGGTGAGGCACAGCTGCTGCTGCCGGGGCTGGTCCGGCATGGGCTCCAGGGTGATATATCCCGCCTCCCGGCAGGCTCTGACCACCGTATTGACGGTAGTTTTGGGGATCGCCCACTCCTCGCAGATCTGTTTCTGGGAGTGAGGCTGTCCGTCATCCAGCGCATAGAGCAGGTCCAGGGTATGCGGCGTGACCCCGGACCGGACCGCCCAGCGGTAGTATGCGCCGTCCGAGGCGCTGGTGGCGGCAACGATCCGCCGGTTCAGTCGGTGAAGCTCCTGATCCATTCCCCGTCCTCCGTTTCCTTCTTTTCCTTCTTTCAGTACGAAATCGTACTAATTGCAGCTCACCCTATTATAATCCGGTTTCGTACTAAAGTCAAGGAGAATTTTTCGCCGGGTTTTTCGGAGAAGCAGATTGCTGAATCCTTGACAAGCCGCCGCCGGACCGGTATAATATGTTCCAGCAGAGTCGAAATCCTGAGAAAGGGCTGTTATTTACTATGTTTACCATCACCTTCCGCTTTGAAACCGGCAATCCGGTGACGATCGACGCCAACCCCGGTGAAAAGCTCCTGGATGTGGCCCGGAAAGCCAATGTGGCCATCGACGCCCCCTGCTCCGGCAACGGCGTATGCGGCAAATGCCGGGTCCGGTTGGCCTCCGGCAGTCTGGACGCCCCCATCAACCGCCATATCACCCAGGACGAATATGACGCCGGCTGGCGGCTGGCCTGTCTCGCCACCGTCACCGGCGATGCGGAGATCGAGGTGCCCGATATCGCCTCCGCTTACCGCTCCCGGATGAAAATGGCGGACCTCAGCTCTCCAGAGGAGATTGCCATCTTTGAAAATCTCCGCAAGCAGCTGGAGGATGCGGGCATTGCCTTTGGCAGTGACATCAGCTTCCTGTCCCTGGAGCTGGATGAGCCCACGCTGGACGACACCATGCCCGACAACGAGCGGCTTCTGCGGGCGGTGGAGGCCGCTGCCGGCGTGGACGAGAGCGCCATCATGCTGCCCTACGCGGTGCTGAAAAATCTGAGCGAGGTGCTTCGGGAGAGTAATTTCAAGGTCAAATGCGTCATTTCCCGGGACGGCGGCCGGATCCTCATGCGGGATGTACTTCCCGGAGACAGCACCGATCCGCTGGTGGGCTTCGCGCTGGATGTGGGCACCACCTCCCTGGCGGGGGTGCTGGTGGATCTGGAGAGCGGGAAAATCCTTGCCAAGGCCAGCGGCGGCAACGGACAGATCCGCTACGGAGCCGACGTCATCAACCGCATCATCGAGTCCGGCAAGCCCGGCGGCCGGAAGCGCCTCCAGGATGCGGTCATCAAGGAGTCCATCATCCCCATGCTCTCTTTCATGTACCGTGAGGCGGGAATCAACCCCCGACGGGTCTACCGGATGGTGCTGGCGGCCAACACCACCATGAACCACCTGCTGCTGGGACTCCACGCGGACCCCATCCGGATGGAACCCTTCGTACCCAGCTTTTTCCGCACAGACCACCTGTTCGTCCGGGATATCGGCCTGAAGATGAACCCCCTGGCGGAGCTGATCGTGGCCCCCAATATCGGCAGCTACGTGGGAGGGGATATCACCGCCGGCGCGCTGGTATCCATGATCTGGAACGATCCCGCCATGAGCCTGTTCATCGACCTGGGCACCAACGGTGAGCTGGTCTTCGGCAACAACGAGTTTTTGATGAGCTGCGCCTGTTCCGCCGGTCCCGCCTTTGAGGGCGGTGATATCTCCTGCGGGATGCGGGCCACCGATGGGGCCATCGAGGCCTGCACCATCGACAAGGAGACCATGGAGCCCTCCATGACGGTGGTAGGCGGCGCGGCCCCGGCGGGCCTCTGCGGCAGCGGCATCATCGACGTCATTGCCGAACTGTTCCGCTGCGGCATCATCAACGGCAAGGGCAAATTCGTCCGGGAGGGCGAGCGCATCCTCCACGACGAACACGGCATGGGCTCCTACGTGCTGGCCTGGAAGAAGGACAGCGAAGGGGCCAAGGACGTGGTCATCAACGAGGTGGACATCGAGAACTTCATCCGGGCCAAGGGAGCCATCTTCTCCGCCACCCAGACCATGCTGCACTCCCTGGGCTTCGATGCCTCGGTGATCGAGCGGGTCTACGTGGCCGGAGGCATCGGCAGCGGCATCAACATGAAGAACGCCGTCACCATCGGCATGTTCCCGGACATCCCCCTGGAGAACTTCCACTACATCGGCAACTCCTCCCAGACGGGAGCCTACGCCATGCTCCTCAGCGCCCAGGCCAAGGAGAAGGTAGACGAGCTGAGCCGTTCCATGACCTACCTGGAGCTGTCCAACGAGCCGGGATACATGGACGAATTTGTCGCCGCCTGCTTCCTGCCCCACACGGACGCGGGGCTGTTCCCCAGCGTGGATTTTTAGGCATACACACTTTTTCTTGAAACCACACGCCGCCCAAAGGGCGGCTGGGCTGCTGGTAGCCGCTTTGCGGCCACCGCACGGAAAAAGTGTCAAAAAGAACTTTTAATGAGTCGTTTTATGGGTCACCACTATGACAGAAGTACTGCGTATCACCTACATCAACTGTGATTTCTGCACCGCCAAAAATCACTGCGCCGCCTGCGGCTCAGAGCTGGAGCAGTCCCTGACGGAAAAGCCGGGGATCGTCTCCGCGAAGCTCAACATCCCGGACCACGCCGCCAGCATTGAACACACGCTGGACGGCGACGATCTGGAAGACCTGCTGGACGCCATGGGGCTGCTGGTAGGGTAATACAGGACAAAATATCCCCCGTGCTGTGCGTTCTGCGTCACAGCCGGGGGATATTCTTTATGATTCTGACTGGGATCTCTCCAGAGCATCAGCGTGTTCCCGCTCCAGAATATCCAGAAGCTCCGCCGCCGGACCCTCGGGATACGACTCGCGGCAGGCCGACAGCGTCTGGGCAAATTCTTCCGTGCCGCCGTACATGACGGCGTCCGTGGTCGCGATAAACTGACAGACGATCTCCGCCGCCGGCATCGGCTCCCAGCCGGGCAGTTCCGTGATCTGACCGTCCAATAAAACCAGATAAGCCAGCACCTTATGGGGCGCCTCCAGAAAACGGTGATAGAGTTCATCCGTCGCCCCCTCGCTGAGCCCATCGGCTGTCAGCGTAAAGGCAACCAACTGGTCCAGCGGGACCGTGCCCGTGTGGTTGAAGATATACTCAAAATTCGGGTCATCCGGGCCGCCGCTCAAGCCGAAAGCCGCGGCATCCGTGCTGAGAGCCTCCCAGTCCGTCTCCTCCAGCTCCGGCAGCGCCTTGCTGGCCTGCGGGGCGGGATCGCTGTCCGGCTGGGACGGTAATACGTCATCTTTGGTCCCGCAGGCGGTGAGCAGGAGCATAATGAGAAGTATGCTTAAGGTTTTTTTCATGCAAATCATCCTTCCTTCCGCTGCACGCACAGACGTATGCGTCTTCTATTCCTCCACAGGAGAAAATCCCACCGTTCCGGGCATTCTTATGCAACCAGCAGTTACCCAAAGCAGGAGCAGTCGTTCGGGTCAGTACCAGGTCTGATAGTTATCGACCTCCATCTGCCGGTCGGAACGGTATGGCTCCGTATAGTACCGGGCCGTACTCATCCACACCGAACGATCTGTTCCAGCTGGATAGATGTCGATCTGTATACTGGACATATGCTGCATGACACCAGCGCTCGCAGTATCCTTCTCCGCTTCTCCACGGGCATATGGGACATATTCGTCCAGGAACCCCTCGCTGGACAGAAAGGTCTGCAGCTCTGTTTTCAGCACCGCCATGTCGGCTTCAGAGATATCCCCGTATCCACACCGAATGAAAAGTGTGGCAGGACCTTGCTCCGCCTCCAACTGGGTGATATAGTCCCTGGCCAGCATTTCCTGCCTGAACGCCTTCCAGGCGGGCAGGTCCAGCCGCGTTGTGACCATACACCCGGTCAGGCACAGCAAGATCAGTCCGATGACCGCGTATATACGCTTTGGCACATCGATCCCCCCTCTTACTGCTGAGTTTATCGCACCGGCCTCCCTATTCCTCCGCAAATGGATCCCCGATGTCAGCACTCCCCGCCGGCACGGGCATTTCCGTCTCCGGCTGCTCCACGGGAATGGAGGCTTCCCCAGGAACAGGAGGCTCCTCTGGGGCGGAGGCTTCCTCCGCAGGCTGGTCCGCCGGAGGCGTATCCTCCGGCGCGGGCGCGGCGGGAGGCGCTTCTTCCTCCGGTTCAACCTTCTGAGGATACTCCAGATTGTGACCGGTCTCCACGTCGAAGACGTGGGCCGCGCTGCCCCGGAAGGTAAAACGCACCGGCAGTCCTATGGGCAGGTTCTCCGTCTCCTCCTCCTCACTGAGGGGGACCACGATAACCACATCCTGCCCGCAGGCACTGACATGGATATGCACCGCACTGCCCATCATCTCCGACACATCCACGGCGGCATAGACGGCATTGTCCTCCTCCGTAAGGCTCAGATGCTCCGGCCGCAGCCCCAGCTTCACCGGCTGGGAGTTCACATCCCCGGCCAGCAGCCGGGCGGACTTCTCCGGGGACAGCTCCACGCGGAGACCGCTCAGTTCCACAAAGTAGCGGTCGTCCTCCCGGATCAGCTGGGCATCGAAAATATTCATCTGAGGCGTGCCGATGAAGCCTGCCACAAAGAGGTTGGACGGGTGGTGGAACACCTCCTGGGGCGTGCCCACCTGCTGAACGAAGCCCTCCTTCATGATGACAATCCGGTCTCCCAGCGTCATGGCCTCGGTCTGGTCATGGGTGACATAGATGAAGGTCGTGTTCACCTTCTGGCGCAGCTTGAGGATTTCAGAGCGCATCTGGTTGCGGAGCTTGGCGTCCAGGTTGGAGAGGGGTTCGTCCATCAGGAATACTTGGGGCTCCCGGACGATGGCCCGGCCGATGGCAACGCGCTGGCGCTGGCCGCCGGAGAGCGCCTTAGGCTTCCGCTTGAGCAGCTCCGAGATATCCAGGATCTCCGCCGCCTCACGGACCTTCTGGTCGATAACCCGCTTGGGAAATTTCCGCAGCTTCAGGCCGTAGGCGATGTTGTCGTACACCGTCATATGGGGGTATAGGGCGTAGTTCTGGAACACCATGGCGATATCCCGGTCCTTGGGCGGAACGGTGTTGACCTTCCGGCCGCCGATGTAGATTTCCCCCTCGGTGATGTCCTCCAGCCCGGCCACCATCCGCAGGGTGGTGGACTTTCCGCAGCCGGAGGGACCTACCAGCACGATGAACTCCTTGTCGGCAATCTCCAGGTCAAAGGCCTGCACCGCCACCACCGTGTTGTCGTATATTTTTTTTACCTTGCGCAGGCTCAGGTCCGCCATTGCTTATTCCCCTCCCGCTTTCTTTTCATAAATCTTTTCCAGCCGCTCCTCCTTGCGCCTTTCCATGGTCTCCTCCACCTTTTCCGGAATCTTGACCTTGGCAAAGCGGTAGGCACGGCGGATGTCACGAATGGCCAGCACCAGAACAAAGGCCAACGGACACAGGGCGGACAGCACCGCCAGCATCAGCAGAAGCGCGGCGTAATCCTCTGTCAGACGTGCGGCGTTCTCCCAGTAGGGATAGATCACGCCGTTGCCCCGCATGGAGCGCTGGCCGAAGTCCCCGATGACTTCCCAGAGATGAGACAGGGTGTAGCGGCTGGAATTCTCCACCACATCCCCCGTCCCGATGGGAAAGGTCTCCTCCACCACGCTTTTGGCGTACCCCGTAATCGGGTCGGGCATGACGATCTCGTAGCCGGTGATGGACGCCTCCTCTATCAGGCGGCTCATGGCAGAAAAGGACATGTATACGCCGCCGTCTCCCGTATAGGCCCGGCCGGTGGCAAAGTCCGTCTCCCTGGCAACCACGCCCGCAATAACAAAGGGCTCTCCGTTGATCGACACCGGCAGCCCCGCCAGCTCCGTGCCGCCATAGAGCCGCCAGGCCATTTCCTCATCCAGCACCACCAGGTCGTCCATCAGGTCGCTGCCTTGGATATAGGCCCCGCCCCGGAGCGTCAGCGGATGAAAATAGAAGAAATCTCCCCCCACGCCCATAGCCTTTACGGAAGCGCTGCCGTTTTCCGTACTGATAGTGACGGCGTGCTGGCCATGGTAGGCGTCGATATACAGGCTGCCGCCCTCCGGCGCCTCCAGAGACTGCTCCTGCATTCTGCCCTCAAGGCTCTGGCGGAAAGAGAAGATATCCTCCTCCGTCTTGCCGCCGTCCACCGGGAGATAGCAGGCCAGCTGGGCATAGCGGGTCTCCCCTGTGCCCCGGAACCGTCCGGCGGCGGTCAGGGAACTGAGCGCGCCGCCGACCTCCTTCAGCCCGGCGGCACACCCTATAGACGCCAGCACCAGCACAATATTGAGAATCAGCAGGAACCACTGCTTGAAGCCGAATTCTTTGATCGCCGCCAGCATCCGCCGGGGCAGCTCTCTCAGATGCCTCATGACGGGTTCTCCACCATCCGCACCTGGCTGCCGGCGTCCAGCGGCTTGCTGGAAGTGGTGATGACATAGTCGCTGGATGCCAGACCGGATACGGCCACGCTGGTATCATCCTCCGCCAGCACCTGAATGTCGGCCCGTGTGGCGGTGTAGCGGTTGCCCAGCGGCGTACTCCTGCTGGTCACCACCAGGACAAACTTGCCATTGGCATCCTCCCGGACGGCGCTCTTGGGGACGATTGCGTCCATGGGAGCGCTGCGCTGGCCCACGGACAGGGTGATATTGGTGCCGGCCTCAATGTCGCCGCTGACACGGAAGACCAGCAGCTTTTTCTGCCCCGCGCTGGAAGGATCGGAGGTGATGGACTCCAGTACGGCGGTGATCTCGTTGCCCCAGTAGTAATTGGTCACCTCGGCGGTGTCGCCCACCTTGACCTGCTTGGCCTGCTCGTTGGTGACGGGAATCTTGAGAATATAGCCCCGGTCCACCACGTCAATGACGGCCATGGCCTGATCCGGCGTGGTGTCCTTGCCGGCGGAGACATTGATGGCGCTGACGACACCGGAAACGGGAGATTTGATCTCCGCACCCACGGAATCCTTTGTGTACTTGTCTACCAGCTCCTGCTGTTTTTCAATCTCAATGTTCATGGATTGCAGCTCCAGGTTGTTGAGCTGCTTATCAATATCCTTGCCGGAGAGGGTTGTCTCCAGCTCCCGCTGCTTGGCGTTCACTGTTTCCAGGGCGGCCTTGTAGGCAGTCTGCTTCTCCTGGAGGGCAGCCAGATTGGCCTCCAGCGTTGTGATCGAGGTCTCCTGCTGGCGCTGGGTAGCCTCCCAGGCACGGATCTGCTCCTTCAGCTGGGCGTTGGCGCCGGAGGCAGCATCCAGCTCCTGCTGGGCCGTACGCAGCTGCCGTTCGGCGGCGGCCAGATCGGACTCCGCCTCGTCCAGCTTGTCGCGGATGTTGCGGCGCTGTTGGGAGGCAGAGCCTTCGGAGATGCTGCTGTCCTGCCGCAGGCGGTCCAGTGTCTGCTGCTTAGCCGCCACGTCCTCCTGATCGGCCAGGAGGGCAGTATAAGCTTTTTTCCAGTTGGAAAACTCAGCAGGCTGCTTATTATCTTCAGTTGATTGTGTTTGAACAGCTTCCTTGGGTTTTTCAGCATCATCCTCGCCGGGAGCAGATGGTTCAGCCGTCAAAAGCTCCCACTGACGGAGGGCTCCCTCGATTTTAACTTGGTCACTGGGAGAAAACGTGTATACTCCGTCAGAGTTAATGCTTATTGTAATCTTAACTTGGTCATGGTCAGCTAACCTTTGAATGGTATCTTCATAAGCTGACCAGTCACTTTTCCAGTTATTATATGCCTTATCCAAAGCCTCCCGAGCATCCGCAACCTTCCGGTCCGCCGTCACATCCTCGCCGTTGTCCAGCTTCTCCAGCTGCTCCTCGTAGCCTTCCACAGCGGTGGTGAGGGCCTTGATCTCCGTCTCCAGCTCCGTGACCTTGGCTTTGGCGTTGGCGTACTCCTCGCTGTCCGTCTGAACGGCGTTCAGCTCCTTCAGCACGGCCTGGGTCTGGGTCAGGGCGGTCTTGGCGGCAGCCAAATCCCCCTTGGCGAAGGTGACCTCCTCATCGGTCACCTGATTGGCGTCCCGCTGGGCGATGGCGCGCTCCAGGTCCTCCCGGAGGCTCTTTACGGTCAGGTCGTTATCAGAGTAGCTCTTGGACAGCTCCAGAACCTTCCTCTGATAGGATATCCGGGCGTTCTCCAGCGCCTCCTGGGCGGTGCGCAGCTCCTCGCTCTCCACGTCGCCCAGAACGAACAGCAGCGTTCCCTCCTCCACCGTATCGCCCACCTTTACGCACACGGAGCGGACCTCACGGGTCTGCTTGAGGTTCACCTCATAGCTCTCATTGGCGGCCAGGGTGCCGCTGCCGCGGATCTTCGCGTTGATGGTGCCTGAGGAGACCATCTGTGTAGCCACTTCAGGCAGGGAGTAGTTCATAATTGTCCCGGAAAAAAAGGTCAGCACCAGCAGCACCGCCAGGAATACGATGGCGATGGTCTTAATGAGTTCCCTCTTCTTGGACTTTTCCTTCACTTCCATAGATGCATCGTCCTTTCGCTTGGTTTGATGATACAATCAGCCCTTCACAGAGCCCTGATGCGCGATTCCCTCCACCAGATAGTCCTCTCCGTGGAGGAACAGCAGCAGCGAGGGCACCATATAAATGGTGGCGATGGCAAAGGCCAGGCCCACCTCGCTGGTGTTGATGGTGGACAGGTACACGCTCAGCGGCTGCAGGTCCGCGTTGGGCAGCAGAATGATGGGCTGCTCCACCATGTTCCAGTAGTCGATAAAGACCAGAATGGCAATCGAGTAGAGGGCGCTGCGGCACTGGGGCAGGCAGATATCCTTGAAGATCTGCCACTCGCTGGACCCGTCCAGCTTGGCTGCCTCGATCAGCGACGCGGGAATGCGCCGCATGGATTTGGTCAGCAGAAACACGGAAAAAGGGGCAAAGGTCCCCGGCAGAATGATGGCCCATCTGGTATTCAGAAGCCCGATCCAGTCGCTGACCAGATAGTTGGGCACCAGTGTCACCTGAGTGGGCATCAGCATCAATATCACGTAGAAAAAGAAGAGGAAGGAGCGGACCTTTCCCCTCCATCGGGTAAAGCCGTAGGCCGTGACGGAGGCCACCACCAGCTGCAGCAGCACAATGGGCACCACCAGGATCACGGAGTTCCAGAATTTCAGCAGATAATCCGGACTGCGGATCAGCACCGCGATGTACTGGTGCAGGGTCACCTTGTCCGGAATGAATTTCAGGTTGACGGAGTCCGCGATATAGGTCTTGCCGTCGCTGCCGGAGACGTTGGCGAACACCTTGCCGTAGTTGGCGCTGATCTCCGACTGGGTCATAAAGGAGTTGGTGATGGTCAGCACCGTAGGCATCAGGAACCACAGCGCGAAGAACGCCGACAGCAGCGTCAGGGCGAAGCGGCCGAAATAGCGGTTTTTTTTCATGGCTAGCCCTCGACGTCCTTTCCGAAGATATCCTCCACCTTGAACAGCAGCGCAATGAGGGCCACCATCACCAGGGCCATCAGCACCGCCGCCGAGGACATCTTCTGGTAATCCAGATTGCCAAAGGTGTTGTTCATGAAGTGCTGCATCATGTACAGCCCATCATAGGGGTAGTTGCCCGTCAGCAGATAGATCTCCCGGAACACCTTGAAGGAGTTGATGATGGAGAGAATCGCCACGAACAGCACCGTCGGCGAGAGGTAGCGCAGCTTGATATTGAAAAACTTGTGTGCCGCAGAAGCCCCCTCCACGTCGGCCACCTCCAGCAGCTCCTTGGGGATGTTGTTCAGGGCCGCCATGAAGAGGATCATGTTGTACCCCAGGTTCTTCCACAAAAACAGCACCACAATCACCAGCAGGCAGTAGGGACTGTTCAGCCAGTCAACGGCTTCCACGCCGAAATTGGACAGAATCACGTTCAGCGTCCCCCGGTAGTGGAACACCACCTGCCAGATCAGCACCACCGACGCCACCGGCACCATCATGGGGCTGAGGAAAAAGGTGCGCAGCAGGCTCTTGCAGGGAATGCGGCACTCCAGCATCAAGGCCAGCACCAGACTCAGCACCACAGCCAGGGGCACCGCTATGGCGGAAAACATAGCGGTGTTCCTGGCGGCGGTGCGGAAGGACGAGTTCTGAAGGACAGCCAGGAAGTTGTCCACGAACACGAACTCCGGGTTCATGGGGGAACGGATGACGGAGTAATACACCACCACCAGAAAGGGCAGAATGAAAAACACCGCCACACCCGTCACGCTGGGCGAGAGGAAGGCGACAGAGTGCAGGACGTCCCGCACCTTGTCGTTGCTCCGCTTCCACGTCCGCCGGACCTTCCCGGTCCCCTCTTTGCCGGTCTTTTTTTGTTTGATTTTCTTTTCTTTAACGACTTTCATTGACATATGTAGTCACTTTGTTCTGAATGAGGCTGGCCGCGTCGTCCAGGGAGCGGTCCCCGGCGAAATAGCTGCCCGACACCTCGGTCACGATGTCATAGACGCTGTCGTCCGAGCCGCTCATCCGGTCCACCTGGTTATAGAGATCCATGATCTGGTCGTACTCCTCCTGCTTGGTGGCAAAGACATCAATGGTGAAATTGTTAATGCCCCAGCTGCTGTGGCTTTCCTCGATGGGATTGCCGTCCTCGTCCAGGATCTGATTGCCGTCCTCATCGGTCTTATAGCCGTCCGGGATCATGGACTGCTCCGCCATCCACTGGAAGTCCGCCTTGTTGGAGGGGAAGCCGTTGTGGCCCCCCCAATGAGAGGCGTTCTCGTTCCCCGCGTACTGGGGCAGGAGCAGCTGGCGCATATAGGTCCACGCGCCCTCCTTGTCCGCGCAGGAGGCAGACATGGCCAGGCCGCTGTTGACGCTGAAGCTGCTGCCCACGCCGCCGTCCTCCACGGGGAAGCCGATGTAGGTGATATCGCCGCCAAAGATGGCCTTCTGCATCTGGATGCTCTTGAAGTCGCTGATATGCTCCGTCACCAGCATCTGCCGTCCCTCGGCAATGCGGGTGGGCTCGTCATAATCGCCGTTCTGGCTGCTCTCCCAGTCGTATTCCAGAGGGAAGTTGTCGCAGAAGGCCAGCAGGGCCTTGAACTCCTCGCTGTCGAAGCGGCACTCCCCCGTGTCCCAATTCAGGAAGCTGTCCAGGTTCATGCTCATCACCAGCGTCAGTATGTTGCTCTTGGTGTTGTACTCGTTGAAGACCGCGCAGCCCTCGGGCATCTTGGCCAGGGCGTCCTGGAGATCCTGAAGTGTCCAGCTGGTGCGGTCCCCCACCACGCTGGGGGAGCCCGTCACGGTGGCGATGCTGAATGCGTCAAAGATCTGATAGAGCTTCCCGTCCTGCTCGGCGGCGGTGAACACCCGGTCCATGAGGCCCTCCCGGCCGCCGATGTCCTGATCGTTCTCAATGAAGGGCCACAGGTCCTCCAGGATGCCCTTTGCGCCGTACTGCCGCAGAGGCAGGGACTCGGTATTGATGATGTCCGGCGCCTTCCCGGCCAGGATCTCTGTGTTCAGCTTCTTGATTCCGGCCTGGTAATCTTCCTCCGTGCTGTACTCGGAGTAATCATGCACCTCGATACGGTAGGGCACGCCGCTGCGGTTGAAGTCCACGATCCGGTTGCGCTCGTCCTGGCTCAGGTACATGGTAGCGTAGGTGAGGGTGGTCTTCTCCGGCAGCTCCGACCGGGGCGTGGGGGTCAGCACCGCCAGGGTTTCCCGCCGGCCGGTGGTGGAGCCGTAGGCCTCAGCCATGATGACCGCCCTGCCGTCCTCCAGGAAGGTGACGAAGCTGATTTGATCTGCAGAGATGTCAGCGTCCAGCAGGTTCAGGAGCTTGTCATCCTCCGCGCCCTCCTCCGCCTCGACCTTCCGCCCATAGAGGGTCTCGCCTCTCATGTAATAGTAGAGGTACTCCCCGGTCCCGGAATAGGTGTTGTAAGCGTCCCGGGGCAACTCATAGGACTTGCCCCAGTCCTTTGCGGCGGGGTCGATAGTCCGCAGCTGGCGGGTGTAGGTATTGTTGACGGCGTCCCGCACGGTGATCGATGTACCCACGGAGCCGTCGGACAGCAGGGTCAGTTCGCCGCCCCAGAAGTTCTCGTCCTCCACGGAAAACAGGACGTTCAGGGAGGAGTCCAGCACCACGATCTTACCGTCCGTGCTGACATAAATGTTCCCCTTGGGGTCGAAGAGGGTGCCTCCCGAATACATGGACTCGATCCCCGCCTTCTCCTGAAGGCCGCTGACGTCTACCCGGGTGATCTCCGCGCCGGTGGAATCCAGCTGGATGTGGTAGTTCTTGTCGATGCTGTCCAGTAAGTCGTATTCCCAAATATTGCCCGTCTCCGGGTCAAAGTCCTCCGGCAGGTCGTAGGAGTAGGCGCTCAGGTTTTCCTCCACCCAAATGGACCCGTCCGCCCCGGCGCGGATGCCGCTGAGGTAGACGTAGGACTGGTCATAGCCTTCGGGAGCGGCATCGATCTTGAAGTTCTCCAGCGGCTCCGGCTCCCCGCCGTCCACGGAGAGGCGGAGGATACTGTAGGTGGTGTCGCCCTCCTCCCCCGCCTCCCGATCGGGATACTTGCTGGTCAGCAGATAGATGTACGCTCCGTCGGTGCAGCCGCCCCGCACCTCGCTGTTCTTTCCCAGGTCCATGTCGATGAACTCGGGCACGAACACCGTGCCCGACAGTTTTTCCGCGTCCTCGTCCTGATCCTTGCCGCAGGCCGCCAGACTGAGCAGCATACACGCGGCCAGCAGTGCCGTCAGGCCCTTTTTGATCCGATGATCCATTGATCGGTTCCTCCTTGCATATGGATTCTGGACACAAATTTACCAGCCCCGTGTATCATTTTTGCATCGTACTCACATCACTTTTGTTTTCTTTTGGGGAAAACATTCTATCCTCCCCGCCCGTCAGCGGTTCTCGTTGACGTACAGGGTCACCTTGTTCTGGATCAGGGACGCCGCGTCGTTGAGGGGCTTGTCGCCGGCGAAATACTGGCTGGCCACCTCCAGGACGGACTCCATGATCTTATCGTCCCTGCGGTAGATGGAATCCACCTGCTCATAGAGGGCTATGACCTTGTCCACGTCGGACTGGGTGGGGGCTTTCATCTCGATCTCCGTGTTGTCGTCCACCCAGATGGAGCCGTAGCTCACCGGGATGGGGTTGCCGTCGTCATCCAGGATGTTGTTTCCGTCTCCGTCGGTCTGGTACTGGGGTGTGAGGGCCATCTCCACCGCCTTGTCGAAATCGGCCTTATTGACGGAGAAGTTTCTGGCGGAATAGTAATATCTCCCTCTTCCGCTCTCCTCCTCCTGGGGCAGCAGCACCTGGCGGATGAAGGACCAGGCGCCGTCCTTGTCCTTGCAGCTGGAGGTCATGGCGATGCCGTTGTAGAAGGAGAAGCTGCTGCCGCAGCCGCCGTCCTCCCGGGGATAGCCCACGTAGCTGTACTCGCCGTTGTGGAGAGCGTTCAGGGACTGGACGGTCCAATCAAAGTTGCTGAGGTAGGACTGGGACAGCATCTGCTTGCCGCTGAGGATGCGGGCTTCCTCCCCCTCCCATTCATCCCAGTCGTAGCTTTCAGAGTTGAACTCTGCGGGGAAGGTGTTGCAGAACTCCAGCATGGCCTTGAACTGGTCGCTGTCAAAATTGCACTTGCCGGTCTCCCAGTCAACGAACTGGTCCATGTTCAGGCTCACCACGGTATCCAGCATATTGGACTTGGTGTCAAACTCGCCGAAGATAGAACAGCCCTCAGGCATCTTGGCCAGCGCCTCCCGCAGGTCCGCCAGGGTCCAGCTCATGCGGTCGCCCACGATCTTTGTGGGGCCCGCCACGGTGCGGATGGTGAAATTGCCGAAGATCTCGTAGAGCTTGCCGTCCTGCTGGTTGGCCTCCAGGGGGCGGACCATCAGCTTGTCGCGGCCCAGGTCCGGGTCCTTGTCGATGAAGGGCCACAGGTCCTCCAGGATGCCCTTGGAGCCGTACTGCCGCAGGGGCAGGTTGCTGGTGTCCAGGATATCCGGCACGTTGCCTGCCAGGATCTCCGTGTTCAGCTTCTGGAGGGAGGACTTGCTGCTGCCGTCAATGTCGAACTCGGCGTAGTCCTTGACCTCGATGCGGTGGGTCTCGCTTTTCTTGTTGAAGTCGATGATCGCCTTCCGGGCGTCATAGGAAAGATACAGGCTGGCGTAGACCAGCGTGGTCTTCTCCGGCAGCTCGGACCGGGGGGTGGGGGCCAGGAGGGCCACACTGATGGTGATGTTCTCGTACTCGTTGTCATACTCCTGGAGGATGGCCGCCACCCGTCCGTCAGGCAGGAAGAAGAAGTTGCGGACGGAGTCGCTGCTGATGTCCGCCTCGACCCAGGAGAAGAGGCGCTCCCCCGCTCCGCCGCCCTCCTTGGACTCGTCGGCCTTGAAGCCGAAGACCGCGTCGTTCACCTGGTAGTAGAACAGGTAGTCCCCGCCGCCGGGGTAGATGTTATAGGCGTTGTTGGGCATGACATACTCCTTGCCCCACGCCTGCTTCTCGGGATCGATGGTCAGCAGCTTGTTGCTGCTGGTCTCGGTCGCTTCGTCATAATCCCGCTTCTGCATCCCCATCAGGCCGCCGGCGAGGGGGATCAGGTTGTACCACATATCCTCCCCATCCAGCTCAAAACGGACCTCCATCTGATCGTCCAGGGCGTAGATTTTGGTCTCGGTGCCCACATAGAGGTTCCCGGCGGTGTCGAAGGCCTGCATGTTCAGGTACTCGTCCTCGCCGATGACGCCCTGCATCTTCTCCTGGAGCTTGGACATGTCGATGCACTCCAGCTCGTTGCCGTCCTTGTCCAGCTTCCGCCGGAGGACGGTCTCGCTGGATTCCTCCTCCGCCGGCTCGTCCGCGGGCACGTCCACATCGCCCGCGTCTTCATCGGAGGCGCTCTCGTCTTCGGCCTCGGCCTCCGCCGAAGCGGTATCCGACGCGGAACGGGCGACAGGCTGGACCATGGCGTCAACCGCTCCGCCGGCCACCGGCTCATCAACCGCCGGATAATTCACGGAGGTATTTCCCCAGATGTAAAGCATCTCTGTCACCCATAAGGAACCGTCCTCCGCGATGGCGATATCGCTCACGGAGCAGTTGCCGTCCTTTCCGTCGGGGACCTTCGGCGCCTGATAGTTCGGCAGCTTCTCCACCGTGCCGCTGCCGTCCAGCGCGACGCGGTAGATGTCAAACACGTTCCGGTAGGTGGTATAGCCGTACTTCTCGGCCTCGTCGGACGACATGCCCTCCGGAGCCTCCATCTTGATCTCCTCTGTGCGCTCTCCGATGAGGTAGAGGTTCTCCCCGTCGGAGCAACCGCCGCTGATGTAGTCCAGATCCAGGTTCAGATCGATGTACTTCGGCACATAGACGGTAGCGGAAAGTTGCTGGGTATCGTCCTTCTTCCCGCATCCCGCCAGCATTCCCAGCAGCATGACCGCCGCCAGAAGCAGGCATACCGTCCTCTTTTTCAACCGTTGCATTATGTAAGTCCTCCTTGTTTCTGTTCCTCCCGGGAGCCCGGACCGCCCCGGCCTCCCAATGGTTTCCTTATATGCTATAGACGCAGGCAGGGGCTGGTAAGTTCCCCCCCTGCCTTCTATTTTTTAGCAGGGGGATGTATCATTCTTGCATCTTTTCGTATACGATTCGGAAACAATTTCATGACAGATCGAAACACCGCTCCCCAGGGAAAGCCGGCGGGAATCCGCGCGCGCAGGCCGATGCGGATATGATTCGTCCAGCAAAGAGGAAAAGCGCCAAAATCTTCCGGATTTCAGCTGTTTTTTGCCGCAGATTAAGGCCTTTCCAGGACACTCATGTAGATTTGTTCCGTCCTCCTCTACCATCGGAAGACCTCGCGGACAGCACAGCAGCGCCCCCATGCGCAAAAAAACGCGGCGGCCTCTTTTCAGAAGCCGCCGCGCGGTGTATGGGGAATTCTTCCCCCGGTTCATTCAGGTCTGCTTCGGCTTACAGCGCCTCATCCAGCCCGTATACCTCAACCTCGTAGATCCGGGCCGCAGTATCGGAGCCCTGGGTGGGCTTCTCTACAGACAGCTTCACATAGCGGGCGTTGACCACCGGGAAGGTATCCACAGTCTCACCGGCCATATTCTTGGTGACCTTCACTACCTCGGTAAACTCCTCGCCATCGGTGCTGACCAGAATGGTGTAGGCCTTGGTGTTCATGGAGCTGCCCTCTCCGCCGGCCTCGGCATGGGCGATGTGGACCTCGCTGACCGCCTTCACGCCGCCCAGGTCAATGGTCAGGGCGTGGGGCGGGTTGCCGGTGGCACACCACTTCTTTGTCACGTCGCCGTCCACAGCAAAGGGAGGCGCCTCGTTCTCGTTGACATAGGCGGTGGCCTCGGTGTCCTTGCCCTGACTCAGCAGAGCCAGTTCACCGGAGACCTTGGAGGAGACGGTAATCAGCCCCGCCTTCTCCGCCACAGCCTCGCCGGAAGCATTCTTGGCGGTGACCTTCACGGTGTAGGTGCCCTCGGCGGCATAGCTCACCTTGGGAGAGACATCCGAGCTGGTCTCGACGGAAGCGCCGGGGAACTCCCAGGCCAGCGTCTCGGTGTTGGCGGAGCAGAGGCTCTCAAAGGTGATCTCCTGGCCGGGGGCCGCCAGAGTGACGGACGCCTTGAAGTCCGCCTTGGGCAGGCTGTTGTCGGGCCAGTCCATAGCGGCGGTATTGGAGGCCTCGCCCCGCTCACCGGTGACGCTCACAGGAACCACCACGAAGTTGGTCTTGTTGGTGTCGTCATTCCGTTCCAGGCCGTTGATGTAGTAGTTGGTGCCGGGAGTGGCAATCAGGAAGGAGCGGCTGCCATCCTGGTTCACACGATAGATCTCGTAATGGTCCGCCGTACCGGTCCAGCTCAGGCGGACGCCGGTATACATGCAGTCGTCATCGTCGAAGCTGGTGCTGTCCACCTTCAGTCCGGACGCGGACAGAGCGGCGGCCTCGCTGGGCCTGGTAACCGCAATCTGGCCCAGGAGGAACTTCAGAGCCATGACGTCCTCGGCGGCAGTGAGCTTGAAGCCGATGGCCGTGACGGTCTTGCCGTCCAGGCCAGACACGTCATAGGAGACGCTGGTCCAGTCGGAGCCCACTTTCTTGTCGCCGGTGATGGTTTCGGCGGCGCCGTCGGACAGGGTGACCACCAGATCCAGAGCGGTCTCCACCGCGGCCTTGGCCTTGACGGTGAAGGAGAGATCACCGGTCATGGGCAGCTGCGCACTGTAGAGGGTGATGGTGGAGGGCTGATCCTTGAAAGCCTTTCCGTTCAGCCCCACGCTGGTACCGCCGTAATAGGCATCGGAGTAGTCTGCGGCTGCTTTCAGGGTATTGCCGCCCTCCTGCTCCACATGCCAGCGGTAGGTGGGCATGACATCCTGCATACTGCGGTTGTTCCAATCCTTCTGGGAGACCTTCACGCCGTCGATGAAAAAGTTATAGCCGTGGCCCATGTTGAAGTTGGTGATAAAGGGGATCTGGTTGACCACGGTCTGCTCGATGGCGTAGGTGGAAACGCCTCTCCACTCCATCTCCTCCTTGGGCTCAGCAGCCACGAAGGGGTCGCCCTTGGCATTGACCCACATGAGGCTCTCCTTCTCCTGGTAGTCCGTAAAAAAGTCTTCGGCGGCAAAGTAAGTCCAGCTTGGGCAGTAGAGGCCCAGGGAGGTATAGGGAGCCTGTCCGTCGGGAGCAAAGAGGTTCCAGCGCACCGGCGTACCGGTACCGTTGGCCTGGACGTCGATGCCCGCGTACAGATCATAGGGGTCCACGCCCGTCTCGGCGGCCTTCCCGGCGGTGGCCTTCAACAGCTCATCAGGGGCGTAGGTGTTGGTGTTCCACCAGAAGTTCAGGAACATGCTGTCGGCGACGGGGTTGCCCTCCCCGTCGATGACGAAGCACTTGTTCTTGTCCGTCAGGGCATTCTGCCAGTCCATCTCGCCGGCCTCGGTCATGGAGTCGTACCACATGATCTCCAGGCTGTCGCCGGACTTGGCCTTGAACGCCTTGATGAACTCCTGCATAAGGACGGCATGGTCAGCCGTCAGCAGGCCGTTGGGGTCGCTCTCGCCGCCCTCGGTCTCCTGGTTGAGGAACCAGCCGTCAAATCCGAAATACTCTGCGGCTTCAATCAGCTTGTCGATGATGGGGAAATTGCCGCCGGCATCCTTCTGGAGGAAGTCGTTGAGCCACTCGATCTTGCCGCCGTGGCCCGCCTGGGGGAAGAACACGGTACCCAGGACCGGCACGCCGTTGCGGTGGGCCGCGTCAATGACGTCCGCACTGGGGGCAACGATCAGGCCCTCGCCGGAGGAACCGCCCCAGTACACCAGTTTATCGATGTACTGCCAGTAGGAGAACACGTTGGCGTTGACGGTGTTGAGGCCGTGGGGCGCGTTCCCGCTGGTGCTGGCGTTCATGATGGAGATAGCCACCACATTCATGTCCTTGTTCTGGGTGGCATTGGCGGGGGTGAGCTGGTCCTTGGGCGTCCGCTGGGCCAGGGGGACGGCGCTGACGTTATAGGCGGCGTCCGGATCCTGGGCAGGGTCCCAGCTCAGCAGGTCGTTGGGGAACCAGTAGGGGACCTCGGGAAGATTGGGCAGGGGCTTGCTGTAGGTATTCTCCTCCGTCACGGATATCACGGTATCCGTATCAGCATCCGCTCCGGCGCCGGCATCGGGAGTCGTCTCATCGGGACTGCCTGAATTGCATCCGCACAGGCCGGCCAGCATTGCCGCTGCCAGGAGCAGCGTCAATGTTTTGGTGAAAAGCTTTTTCATCTCAGGGGCTCCTTTCCAAATCGCAAATAACTCGGTTTTCATGGGGATAGGGGAACAACAGCGGGTATCCTATGACCTCCTTCTCTAATCGCTCCCGGGCAGGGCGGGGCGCATCCCCGCCATCCCCGTTTCGTGCAGATGTTACCATATATCGCGGGCGGAAGCAAGTTGCGAATGTATAAGTTATAGTATAAAAGTGAAACAAATCCACTGGAAAGTGTCGTTCTCCTATGGACAATTCGGCGTGGAGGCACGAAAATGGGCCCGGACGCTTTCGCATCCGGGCCCAAAAAGGGCTGCTTACACCTCGGTCTCCGGGGCCTTCTCCGGCTTGGAAGCCGCCTTGGCTTCGGGGGACTCGCCGGTCTTGACCTCCACGGTCACCGGCTGGCTGGCGGCCATTTTGCCGCCCACCACTCCGGCCAGCAGAGCGGTGAGGTCCAGTCCCGTGGACTCCTTCACGCCGTCCATAACCTGACTGGCGGAGGACATGACATCCTTGACCAGCTTGGTGGAGTTGCCGTCGCCGTACATGACGATCCGGTCCGTCTGGGCCAGAGGTGCGGCGGCGTTCTTGACCACCTCGGGCAGGGCGTCCAGGTACATCTCCAGCACGGAGGCCTCGCCCATCTTCTTCTGGGCCTCCGCCTTCTTCTCGATGGCCTCGGCTTCCGCCAGGCCCTTGGCCCGGATGCCCTCGGCCTCCTGCTCCATGGCGAAGCGCAGGGCCTCCGCCTCCGCCTTGCGGGCCTCCGCCTCCTTGATGACCTCGTAGGCTCTGGCGTCGGCGTCCCGCTGGCGGCGGACCAGCTCGGCCTCGGCCTCCTTCTCGGCCTTGTACTTCATGGCGTCCGCCTGCTTGCGGACCTCGGCGTCCAGGCGGCGCTCCTGGATGGCGATCTCCCGGTCCGCCAGCTCCGCCTCCTTCTCCTTCCGGGCGATGTCGGCGCTGACCCGGGTGACCTCGATGGTCTTGCGCTGGGTCTCCTGCTGGATGGAGTAGGCCGCGTCGGCCTCGGCCTTCTTGGCGTCGGCCTTGACCTTCATCTCCGCCTGCTGGATGGCCAGGGCGGCGTCCTGCTCGGCGATCATCTTCTCCGCCTGGACCTTCACGGCGTTGGCCTCCTGCTGGGCCTGGGAGGTGGCGATGGCGATGTCCCGCTGGGCATTGGCCTTGGCGATCTGGGCGTTCTTGCGGATCTGCTCCACGTTGTCGATGCCCATGTTCTCGATGGTCCCGGCCCCGTCCTTGAAGTTCTGGATGTTGAAGTTCACCACTTCAAGCCCCAGCTTGCGCATGTCGGGGACCACGTTCTCGGTGATCTTCCGGGCCACGCCCTGCCGGTCCTGGACCATCTCCTTCAGGCCCACGGAGCCCACGATCTCCCGCATGTTGCCCTCCAGGACCTGGGTCACCAGGCTCACCAGCTCCTCGGGGCGCTTACCCAGCAGGGCCTCGGCCGCCAGCTTGAGCAGCTCCGGGTCGGAGCTGATCTTCACATTGGCCACACCGTCCACGGAGACGTTGATGAACTCATTGGTGGGCACCGCCTCGCTGGTCTTCACATCCACCTGCATGATGCGCAGGGAGAGCTTATCCACCCGCTCGAAGAAGGGCACCCGCCATCCGGCCTTGCCGATGAGGATGCGCTTGCGGCCCAGGCCGGAAATGATGTACGCGGTATCCGGCGGCGCTTTCAGGTAACCCATGAAGAACAGCAGCAGGACCAGCAGCACGGCGGCGGCGGGCAGGATGAATTTCAGATCAGGCATGTTTTTCTCCTCCTTACATGTCAATATCCCAGTTTGCTTCTTCCGTCTCTTTGTCAGAAGGGAGCTGTTTTCCGCACCCGGGTACGAAAAAACGAGACCCCTGCCTTGCGGCAAAAGTCTCGATTAAAGTCCCAGCTGGAGACTTCCGCGCTTCCCGGGTACCGAACGGTACCGTCCTGACGGTGCGCGCTTAGACGGTGCTTGCACCGCCCGGCTCGCGTCATTAGACTTCGTCCAACGACCGCTCGGGCAACGCACGCGTTGCCTAAGAACTACTCCCTTTTGACACTATTATCATACCACATCCGCGCGTTGTACGCAATAGGCATATTGATAAAAGTTTAACAGGAGTTTTTGGTGATTTTGCAAGTCGGCAGCTACTGCTCCTCTCCCCTGTCTTCTTCTAAACAGCGCTCGATCATACTTACCACCACATTATTAAAACTGGTCGAATTGTCTTTTGCAATTTGCTCCACTTCATCTATCACGCTTTGACGCAAATATATCGTTTTATAGCCAGCCTCTACCTTTTGCTTCGTTTTCTTTGGTACAAACGGCATTCCCATCACCTCTTGAGGCTATTCTAATGTAAATTTTAAGTTTATAATACATTAGAATTTTATCTTGTATTTCCCAACTTATTGGTATATAATTACAATGAGGTGGTAAATATGCCTGATTGGAAAGAAATGTATCTGACCCTGTTCCGTGAAACAGAAAAAGCGATCAACATTTTGACCGATGCCCAGCGCCGGTGCGAGGAGATGTACATAAACGCGCCGGAACCGGAGATCAGACTCCTCCCGCCAGAGGACGGCTCCGCATCCCAGGCACAAGAAAACACGCAGGCTTGAAGCACGAGCCTGCGTGTTTTTTATCGTTCCAGCCAATAAGTCGTATATTCCTCCCCGCGATGATACCCCAGCTTCTCCGCCAAAGCCACGCTTCGCAGGTCGATGGCATCCCAGCTGGGATACAGCCCCCGGTCCAGGCACTCCAGGATCAGCCGCGCCCCGCAGGCGGCCGCCAGTCCCCGCCGCCGGTGGTCCTCCCGGGTGTCGATCTCCACCTCGATCCCCCCGCGATACACGCTGTAGGAACCCGCCCCCGCCACAGGGACGCCTTCATACATCGCCACGACGCCCACGCCCCGGCGGCAGCAGTCCGCCGGACTGTCAAAAGCGGAGCAGAAATCTTTGGACCAGCCCTCCCCCAGGAGGACGGGGACCAGCTCCTCGCCGATCATCCGCAGCGTATACCCCTCCGGCAGCGCGGCGGCAAGGCGCTCCAGATGCTCCCTGTCAAAGACGTCCGGCTCCTTTTTAACAGCGTACCGGATCTCCTTTACCGCCCTCTTTCCGAAGACGGCCTCTATCTGCCCGTTCCAGTCCTCCGTCCGTGGGACCAGGATCGGGCCGGGTGCTTTCGCCAGCAGCGCTGGATCCGGCCTGCCGGCCAGAAAGACAAAGTCCCGGTTGACAATCATGGCGGCGGAGCCATCCGCATTGGCCTCCGCCCGCCCCATGACGCCCTGGAGGCAGGACCAGACCATAGTTTCCTCCCATCCCGCGAACAGCGGAGCAATGCGTTGTAGGTAGGTCATATATCCTCCAATAAAAAGCACAGTAGAATTTATCCGATTTCTGTCCTGGAACTTAGGCCTTGTTTGATAAATGGCGAAATGCACAGGGGCGAGAGATTTTTTCGCCAATCAAGGCGATTTGACGCAGGCGGGCTGTCGCCCGGCAAGGAAAATCAACGCGGAGTGGCGGAAAAAGATCCGCTGTTTGTGCGTTTTGACATTTTTCAAACAAGGCCTAGCGCCGCCTTCTCCAAAAATTCCTCTCTGGAATACAGAATATTCAGCGCCTCCAGCAGGGCATTGGCGGTCATACGCTCCGGCAGCCCCAGCTTTTTCAGCAGTGCGGCGCGGCGGACCCCGCTGTCCGGTCCGCCGCTGAAGCCCAGCTCGTAAAGGTCCCCTTTGGTGATAGCCGCCCCCGCTGCGGCACCGCCGCCGTCCTCGAAAGTAGCCCCCGCCCGTTCCAGCGCCTGCACCAGGACCTCCGGCGGCATCCCCTCCACGCCCAGCTTGCCTTCTTTTCCGGGTGCGGACTTCCGCCGCTCCTTGCCGTAAATGTCCGGGATATAAGCCTGCTTCAAGCGCTCCTTTGGAATAGCCCCCTTCAAGAAATTCCGAATGACGAACCCCGCCCCGTCGCTGTCCGTCAGGATGATGAGGCCCCGTTTCTCCGCCAGGCGGCGGAGAAACGCCACCTTCTCCCTGTCGTTGAACACGGCAAAGCCCCCCAGCGTCACCACCGTAGCCTCCACCACCTGGGAGAGGGTATTTTTATCGGTATTCCGCCGGTTATACCCCCGCCCAATGATTTTTCCTTCATGGACAATCACACAGCCGATGGGCACTTCCCCCAGGGCATAGGCTTTTTTTGCCTGTTTTAAGGCTTCCCGCATGTATTTTTCGTGGATGTTTTTAAAAGATGTCATAATTTAACCAGGTTTTCCTATGGCTTTCTTGAATTTTGGGGCATGGCGCCGCTGCCGAAACCGGAATACAGCCTGAACCATGACTGACCGGGCCGGCGGCAGCGCTGGTTTGGCCTGCTTTACGGATTTACATCATTTGCGCTGGCCTTTCCGGATATGGCATCGGCGGCGTTCTGCAATGTGACGGAGGCAATGGATGTCAGGGCTTCCCGGGTAAAAAATCCCTGATGCGAGGTGATCATCACATTGGGGAAGGAGAGGAGCCTTGCCGTGGTGGAATGTTCCAGAATTTCGTCGGAACGGTCTTCAAAGACATTGTTTGTCTCTTCCTCATATACATCGAGTCCGACTCCCGCAAACTTGTGCAGGCGGATACCCTCGATGAGGTCATCGGTTTTTACCAGGGCGCCCCGGGAAGTGTTGACCAGAATGACGCCGTCCTTCATCTGACGGATAGTGTCGATATTGATCATATGATAAGTGGAATCCATCAGGGGGCAGTGGAGAGATATGACATCACTGTCGGAAAGCAGTTTTTCCAGCGAAACATACTCCACAAAGCTTTTCAGGGAATCATTCCGGTATACGTCATAGGCCAGAATTTTCATGCCGAAGCCATGACAGATACGGCACATGGCGGCGCCTATTTTTCCGGTGCCGATGATGCCGGCAGTCTTCTGATAGAAGTTGAAGCCCATGAGACCGCTTAAACTGAAATCATTTTCCCGCACTTTATTGTATGCCTTGTATAAACGGCGGTTGGATGCCAGCGCAAGGGCCATGGCATGTTCCGCCACTGCCTCGGGCGAATATCCGGGGACACGCATGACACGGATCCCGTATTTTTTCGCGGTGTCCAGATCCACATTATTAAAGCCGGCACAGCGCATCAGGACGAAACGTATTTTTTTGGCATGCAGAATTTCCAGTGTCTGTGTGCCCACATTGGAACTGACAAATGCACAGACTGCATCAAAGCCTTCGGCCAGCGCCGCCGTCCTGGGATCCAGGTCGGATTTTGTGTACTCAATGGTGATTTCAGGAAAGGTTTTCAGGATTTCGTCAAAACTTTCCCGGTCATAATTTTTGGTGTCGTAAAATAATATTTTCATAATTTACCCCATTTCTGCGCGGCCTTTTGCGCATGTCAAATTTG
>OFFP01000502.1_pt1 | contig 31921 bp, 18 predicted proteins | sample 1521431 | NCBI WGS metagenome assembly OFFP01 (sample SAMEA3504104, study PRJEB24116) | mouse gut metagenome | biome: mouse gut; feature: mouse-associated habitat; material: faeces | place: Denmark | collected 2011
ACATTTACCAACACTTTCTAAAAAGCCTATTACTGGCGTGGGTGTGAAAAGTAACCATAAATCCAAGTAAATGAATGAACCAAAAAGAGGATGTCTAACAGGAGGAATGTGCTATGGGCAAGGGAAACTGGTTAGAAGCAGTAGCAAATCAGACACAAATTGGAAAAGTTCTTGCGACAAACCAATACACAGAGAAATATGGTCTTGCGTTGAGCGAGGAGGATGCACAGATTATGTTAGCAGAGCGCAAGAATACACTGAAAGAGCAGAAACGAGTGGAATTTGGGGAGGGCATACTTCCAAGGCTGATCTATGAATTCTGCGATTCCTACTATATAAATCAGGATAATTACGTGGAAACGTTGGTCAGAATTCAGGAGATTTTCTACCTATATAAGAATGAAATGCTGGAGGAATTGACGGATGATGAACTGCTTCATTTTATGAAGGAACAGTTCGAGTCAGTCTGTTACGGCGACCTGGATTATCTGGAAGGAACCTGTCTTGAGGTATTTGCTCAGGCAGTGCGGAGCGGATATCGGGGATACAAACGGACGGAAGGGAGAGGGGAATACGGACAATTCGATGAAGTGAAACGGTGGGACCCACAGCTCTATCTGGAAGCGTTGAAAGATTTACAGTGAACGGACAAATGGTATGAAAAGACGGAGGGAGAGAATGGAAAGAATGATGTATGAGATGGAAGAACTGATTCCCATTGTTGCGGAATTGTCAGAGCAGTACACGGGATATGAGAGTACATCAATAACCTACGAGAAGGCAAATCAACTGATGGAAGCCGTAATCTACTGTATCCACGAGTATGAGCAGTCTGGTGGTAATGCATTAGCCGCAGAAGGAGTCCCTGCAAAAGAGGCTTATAAATTGGGATATCGTCTTGTGGATAAGAAAGTTCGGGAGATGATGGAGATGTATCATGTTTTGCTTCGAGATTTTTGTTCCTATGGAAATATCGTTTTGAAGGATACTGTGAATGCAATCCCAGAATTCTTGAAAAGGTACGATATTCGTTATGCGCCCCAGGATACGATTCTGACGTTGGATTATCCGCTGCTGGCAGGTATGGGGGAAGCGTCTGGCAGGACTGGGATTGACGCTGTATATGAATATGTAAGATGCATCTGTATCGAGCAGAGATTTCTGAATCAATTCCCTGAGACATACGTGATACAAGTATTACGGAATTACGCAGAAGAACATGTTCAGGGTGGACTGCGTCCATTAAGGTATACCCAAGGGCACACCGTAATGCATGCCCCTTACGGGGCGGGTGGACTGCGTCCATTAAGGTATGAGGAAATAATTGAGAATCTCTGTGGGATTGTCCTTGCAGATGTAGCATACCATATTTTATTGAATAAACAGTTGGACAGCAAAAGGATAGAGAAAGGGGAGAAAAGCAAAATACAGGCGATGCTCGGTACTTGTGCGAAAGAAGAAGCGAAGGAGAGGATGCGCGAACTTGTGAAGCATTTCATTGAAGAATACTATGAAAATGACGAGGAGTTGTGGCAATATCTAAAAACGGAATGTGATAATATGGTAGTGAGGCTTATTCATTCTGTGGTATCGTAAAATATACCCAAGGGCACATGCCCCTTACGGGGCAGTGGACTTGGGTATAGCTGTATAGAAACTTTTCCTCTATTTTCGATTTCCTTTTTTGGACTTAATCATTACTCCTGCAATAACTGCAATACATGCGGCTGCCAGTATAACCCATATGAATATCTTGCTGGTATCGCCAGTCTTTGGCAGGAGAGAAGAAGCGGCGGATCTGACGGCGTCAATAGCCGAACCCGTTCCGGTTCCTGTAGTAGTCGTGCCCCCTGCTGAGGAGCCATTTCCCGAAGAACCATCTTGGGGATTGGTGGTTACAGTGAAGTCACCATTATTATCATCCTGGTTATCACCATTATTATCGCCGTTATTATCACCATTATTATCGCCGTTATTGTCACCATTATTGTCACCCGGGTCATCGCCATTGTCGTCACCGTTGTTATCACCGTTAGGATCATCCGGATCAACAATATTGCCACCGTCGCCGACTGTGTTGCTGTTCGGTCCGTTTGGAACGGCAGTCGTCCAAGCGATAGCAAGAGGCGATGCGCTTGTAACGGTAAATTGCAGACCGCCGGGGGTCTTGGTAACAGTTACATTCTGCCATGTCTCTATTTTTCCAGCATTCTCACCAGAGCCAAACATATGAGCAATAGCAAAATCGTTAGCTTCTAAGCTGGTTCCCTCCGGATACGGTACAGTAACGGTCAGACCGCCATCCGAGAAATCATCGGCAGTAGCGTCACGAAGAGGCTCGCTGTCAACTTTTACTTTCAATACCAGATCATAGAACTTCATTCTATCGTAGGTAAAATCACCGTAGCTTCCAATGACGGAAAGTTCAGAAGTCAATGATGCGACGATAGATTCACTGGCCGTTTTCTTGTCGTTCGTCCCAAGTTTTGCCATTAGTTCATCAGAAATAGGATTGTTCTCAGTCTCTTCTCCTGTCGTGGCAAATGACGCAAGGCTGGAATATACATTTACCGTACTCTCTAGCTTTTCAAGAGATGCGGTAGCCATCTCGCTGTCACCCATGTCTTTCTTGACTGCAATCGCGTTGATGGTTGTTGACTTATTGATTCTGAAAGGTTCCTTGTATTTCTGCTTTTTATTTGTCTTATCAGGAGCATTTCCGTCTGTTGTATAATAAATCTCAATCCCTTCGTCTACTTCTTCATCATCTTCTACTGGGTACTCGATTGTTACCAGCGTAGAACCGGTAAAAGTAGAACCATCCTCTGGCGTTATCACTGGCTCGTTTAGCGGCGGGAAGAATTTAACAAATTCATAAATACCTACTTCGCTTGAATCCATATTCGGATCTTTGAAGGCCGCCGCATAAATTGTCGTATCCTTGTCAATCTTGATTGTATCTGTCTCAGAGTATTTGATCCGTTCCGGATTCGCTTCATCCTTAGGATCGCTTCCATCCAGTGTGTAGTAGATTACAGCGTCCTTCGTTCTGGTAGTCAGCGTAACCTCTGTAGAACCAACAAATTCGGTGCCGCCTCCCGGTATAGAGGCAACTGGTTTTTGCACTGCCAGCCTTGGCGCAATCCCGGTGATAGGGACGGCTTCACTTGCTTCATGAGTCGTCGTTGCCGCATATCGGATATATCCGGTATATTCGGTGTCTGATTCACAGTCCGTTTTGATATGTGCATTTTCTTCGGAGGAGAATTCCCCGTTCAAATCAAAACTATATTCAGCGTCTTCAAGTACAGGAAGAGCGGCTGCAATGGTCTGCTTTTCTTCATTTACCGTAAATTGTAACTTGGCTTCTTCCGAATTCAATTCTGGCTTAGCTTTTGGAAGCAATTGAAAGAGATAATCCCCAGTGGTGCCTGTTTCACTGGATTTTATATTGTCATTTCCTACAGCGTAAGCTTCAAAAACATGGGTGGAGCCAGGCTCAATTACAAATGCTGGATAAGCAAATACAGGAGATTCCTGTGGCTCGCTTCCGTCCATGCTATACATATATTTTATTGTAGATGCATCATCGCCAGTATCGCTGCTGCCTGCGATTTCCAAGGTACAATCAAACGTATTCTTATCAGTATTCACATCTTCGGGAGTGACGTCGTAATTGACCGTAATCTTGGGCGCAAGACCTAGTCCGATATTTACAGGGGCCTTCAATTTCTGGTCTTTTACAGGCGCTAACTCATAATTCTTTCCGTCCTCTCCGCCAAGTACCGGGTCAATCAGGTCAACGGTTCCATAAGAACCGACATTAGGGCTTGAAATCGTACCCATGGAAGCCAGTTTCACATCATCATCGCCCAATACGCCGCTGAACGTCACATCAACTTCCACCTGATCTGTTCCATCGTAAGGTCTGTCTTTTGCAACAGGAAGGACATTCGGATTAATCGTGATTGGTATCCTATTAATCGTAAATGTCAGCGCCGCGGCTACTCCGCTATAATTCCCCTTTCCTTTCACGATGCATTCAATCACGCCTGCACTTGTAAAGTCTGCGCTTGGATTGCCTTCCCTGGAATATTCAATCGTATAATCCGTATCTAACTCTAAAGGCTTGGCGGCTCCATCCATCGTTACGGTAATTTTAGGAGGATGCTCGGCGCCATCGTAAGGAACGGATTCAGAATCTAACGTAACGGTTGCTTTTTCAAGAGACGCTGGCTCAATGGTAAACGTTATTTCCCTGTCACCACTGTAGTTGCCATTCTTCTTTGCTCCAATCGTTATTGTCGCATTACCGGCTCTATCGTTATTTTCTTCCTTCGTTATGGTATAGTCTCTATCCAAGTTAACAGAATGTCCATTATAGGTTATGTTAAATTTTGGAGTAATTTTATTACCATTAAAAGGCTGTTTGGGAACCGGATCGACTTTCACTTCATTCGCGCGTAGCAGTTGCGGCGTTATGTCAAATTCCTTCTCAAAAGATTTGTAGCCGTCTTTTTTATATGTAATCTGGTAATGACCGGCGTCGATTACTTCGTCTACAGGTTGTATATAGTTGAACAAAATTTCAGTATTCCAACTTTTGGGGTCGTCAATGACATATTCTTCATCATCTGTTGGATCGGCGGTTCCCTTGTTGTCTATACGTGTTTCGGCAATATCAATCACTTCGTCAATTAAGTTGTCGCCAGTGAAGATATGGTTCTTAACAGTGACGTCAGTGTCGATTAAGGATACTCTTCGCTCCAGGGTAGGAGAAGGGACAAGCGTACCGTCCGTATCCAGACAATCGTAATTGACAATACTGCCGCTTCCTTTTAGTTCACATTTATTGAAAGCATCTATATGACCCGGATCAATCGTCAAAATACATCCTGGACCAATATTTAAAGTCTGGGCGTCTAAATCTTCCTTTATTGTCGCCTGACCATAGACTTTTCCTTCCTTCTTTTTGGCATCCCAAATGATACCGTTAAAATTTCTGGTTCCTACGGATGGATGGAGGTTGCTTGCGACGATGGAAGCGCTGCTTCCGGGATCTGCCAGGAGATTCATACAGTTAATACCAGCAGCGCGGGACGGGTCGGTTGCACTTCGCACACCGCCAAGAGCCGTAACGTTTCCGCCCGAGATGGTAATGCTTCCGCCGGTACTGCCCGCTCCGCAGCCGATACCAGCGCCGCCCTTGTATGCGTCAGTATTTCCTCCGGTTATGCCCATTCCTCCGGTAGCTTCTACGGTGCCGCCGTTAATGGTAATGGATTTGAAACCTGCATTGGGAGCTCCGCCGATACCGGCAGACCGTGTGCCGCCGTTCGCCTTTATGGTGCCGCCGTTAATGGTGATTTCCCCGGAGGAACCAACTGCATCGGAACCAATGCCTGCGCCGCCGCTGCCGCCGTTGGCAATCAGGGTTCCGGTGGATTCTTCGGTGATGGTCAACGCAGCCTTTTCCGGAACAAACAATCCCGCGCAGGTCGTACCGCTTGCCAGAATATTTTTCCCTTCCAGAGTCAGGTTAACTTTTGCATTGTCCTGGATACGGAATGCGCAGACCTTTGACTGATCAGAGCCGCCGGAGTCGTTGGGGTCGTCTGGGTCTGTATAGGCATTTGCATAAATTTTCAGGTCAGACAAAGTGATATTGTGTTCACCGCTTTCTATTACGATTGTATTAGGCTTCCCGCTGTCCTTTCCTGTTGTACCGCTGATTACGTGTCCCAGGCAGTCGTCTCCGCCGGGACATACTTGAGTTGGCGGTTCTCCGCTTGCAGCAATCACAATGTCGCCCTGCGAGATGTTGTTATTGAACGTTGCCCGAGGGACATTTTGCTTTTCTTTCGGATTATCCGTTGCAGAAGCGGCAAAAGGGGCATAAAACGACATTGTAAATGCTGTTAAAAATACCGTTAATGATAGTAATTTCTTTCTTCGCATCATACTAATTCCTTTCTGAAAATTTGTCATTTTTTATATATAGGATCTGTTGGACAAATGGAATTTTTACGTATAGATATCGAAATATATTGGGATTTGGAGAGAAAAGTTGTACAATTCCGATTGATTTGTTTGTGTACTATCTCAGATTAGAAATTTTGCATCAAAAAATGGTGTCCGGCACATCACTGCGGAATATTCCTAACACCATTTTTGATTTACTTACGGTTCTTGTTGTAGGTTTTTTATTTCTGTCTGGTTCTCCAGGGAATGGAGATACTTACACAGGTCTTTCTTCAAATGGTCCGGTAGACGGCGGAATCTCTCAAGTAAATCCATTTCGTCGTCAGATATGTTCAAGGATTCATTGGGTGTGCTGTAAGTTGCCGCATTATCTTCAAGAAGATCGTCCATAGACACATGGAAGAGTTTACAAAATGCCGATAACTTTTCATAAGAGGGCTGTCGGTTTTTCGTTTCATAACCTGCAATGGTGGAACGGGCAAGATTCACTTGCTGCGCGACATTTTCCTGTGTCATTTTGTTTTCAAGACGTAACGCTTTAAGATTTTTGTCAAAAGCCATACGCTCTCCTCCTTTGTATTTTTTCTGTAAATAGTTATCTTTTGGTATATTTTACCAAATGTTGCGTGAAAGAACATTTGTTGTTCCGTATTGCAACTAAAATTCACGTTTTTCTTTTTCAACTCCTTTTCTGCTTTTGAAATAGAATAACAGCTAACAGTGTAAATTATTAGTCTGTTTTTGCAAAATTTACTGTTCTACACTAAAAGATTAACGTATTTGTAACAGCAAAATTTTTAATTGTCTGAAAAGTATATTTTCCGTCTGTTTACTAAAAACTATATAAAAATGTATACAATGGAGGCGTAAATATGGATAAACAGACAGTCACACTTTTGAAGGAATGTAATGCGGGATGTAAAATGGCGGTCGGCAGTATAGACCGTATCAAAGAGTTCCTGATGAACGCAGAGTTAGAACAGACTTTGACGGCATACAAGGAGCAGCATAAGAAACTGGAAGAGGAATCCTCAAAACTTCTGGCGGAACTGGGAGAGCGCGGTCAGCAGCCGGATAAGATTGCATCCGCATTTTCATGGATTACAACCGAGGTAAAACTGTTGGTAAAAGATGACAGTACACAGATTGCAAAGATTCTTATGAACGGATGCAATATGGGGATTCAATCAATCAGCGAATGTATGAATAAATGCCCGGACGCGTCTCATGGCAGCATTTCTCTGGCAAAGAAACTGGTGAAATGCGAGGAGAAGCTTATGGAAGATATGAAGAAATACTTGTAAATGGCGCAGTACGATTTTGATTAGAAAACTTGAAACTATCTTCTCAAGTTTTCTAATCAAAATCGTTTTTTTGACGATATATTATAAGACGCTCTTTTTAGGTGATACGGGGCAGAATCAAAATGTATCATGGAAAGAGGTGGAGACGAGGTGAAGTTAGAAACATATTACCGGGATACCGGTGTTGATATCTGGAAAAAGCAGAAAAGATGGAACAGGGGGTGGAGCATATGCTCAGGCGGCTGAGCGTTAGAGTCAGAGCGTATTTCCGGATAGAATCAGGTGAAGAACTTTCCTAATGTCAGATATTTCAGACAACCTATATGAATATAATGACATTAGAAGCGAACTTTTCCATATATAAGTATATCTTGCCAGTTACAAAATCGTTGAACTTCCTGGAAGATTGAAGTATACTTATATAAAGATTGATCTAAAGGTCAAAATTCCATTTTGCCCATAGATTTAACGATTTGATAAATATATAGAAAGGAATTAGTATGATGCGAAAAAAGAATCTGAGACTATTTGCAATTCCATTAATGGCATGTACAATGATGTTTTTTGCTCCATCGACGGTCACGGCGGCAGATATAAATCCGTCTGCGAATACAAGCGGTGGTACTACTCCGGACGGGAATACTCCGGGTGGGTCAGGCGATACTTCGGGAGGAGACACAGGCGCGGCAGTCCCGTCTGTCGGTGCGGGAGGCGCTGGCGGAACGCAAACGTCAGCGAGACAAGAAGGTAATACGGATGTATCCGCAGGAACCGTGACAATTACAGAATTTACATGTCCAGACGACGTTTGTATTAAGCACACGATTACTGGAAACGGGACGGGGACTATTAAAGTAACAAAGGGAACTCATGATATTATATTACAGGATGTAACTGTGGACGGAACAGCTGCGAACGTTCCGGCTTTTGAAATCTGTGCAGGGGCAACGGTCAATTTGTATCTTGAGGGTACAAACACGCTTACAAGTGCGATAGGTAAAGCAGGAATCCTGGTTCCGTCAGGCGCTAACCTGAATATCTACAGCGAGGATCCGAACGCTACGCTCAATGTAACAGGCGGAGATGGCGCTGCCGGAATCGGCGCCCAAGGTTATGGGCTGCCATCCGGGAATATAAGTATCCATAATGGTAACATTATTGCAACAGGCGGCGCCCAATGCGCCGGAATCGGCGGCGCTGCGCGAGGTTCTGCAGGCACGATTACGATTACGGGCGGTAATGTAGTGGCGACAGGCGGAGATGGCGTAAAGGGCGTTATCACAGGCGGTTCCGGAATCGGCTGCGGCGGAAGCGGCAACGGCGGTGAGATTATCATTTCCGGCGGTACGGTAACAGCAGTCGGCGGACTCAATAATCCTCCGGCAACCAGCCCTAAGAATAGCGGAATTACATGTAAGAATTTGTCATCCGGAGACGGAAGCGCAACAATCATAGCAAGTTCTGTTAAATATGAAAATGCCACAAAATTGAATGGAATTATCTGGGATGAGAATAAAAAGACTGGTTTTGTATATGGAGATGCGGTATTGAATGAAAGCCTCATTGACCAGACGTTGAATATCCCTCCAAATAGTTCTTTGACAATCCCTCCGAACGGCGGTCTGGTAAATGGGATGGGCAGCCAGATTTTAGGAAGCGGAAGTATTATTAATGCAGATGAATTGCAGAATGGAGGAGGAGTGACAAGCGCCGACCTTATTCTGAAAGTATCTCTATCTGAGGATGATATCCATACGGTAGATCAGGTTTATACAGGCGCGGATCTGACGAAAGAAGCGATTCAGATTAATGAAACCCGTGAGAATCCGTATGGCGACGACTATATCGTAGACAGCCCGGATAGCTGGAACCGCTTAATTGAAATATGGGGCGGCGGTACGGCGGATATTATTCGCGATGCACACACCTATATTATAACCTATTCAAAAGACGGATATCCGGATATTGTAAAAGAAGTGACTGTAACAGCAAAGCCGCTGGAAAAGGAAATGGTCAGCACCATTGACAGCCAGTCGTATACCGGGGAAGAGATTAAACCAGAAGTGGTCATCAAGTACAACGGAATGATTCTTGATAAGACTATTGATTACACGGTAGTCTATGAGAACAATAAGGCAATCTCAACTGCCGATAAACCGGCAGTTGCGAAAATCAAGGCAAGAAATAACGGTAATTATTCAGGCGAGATAGACCAGACATTTACGATTAACCCGGCGTCTATAGCCAATGCAGAGGTAACGGTGGAACCGGCGTCTGCAAAATATGACGGCACAAAGAAGACGCCTACGGTTACGGTTAAACTGGGCGATAAGGTCTTAATTCAAGGGGTTGATTACACCATAGCCGACTCCGGTGATCTTGTAAGCGCCGGCACTGTAACTTATACAATAGAAGGAACAGGTAATTATACGGACGCCGCTCCGTTGACAACTTTTGAGATTGAAAAATTGCCGGTTACGGTCAATGTGAACAATCTCTCGGCAGTAAACAGACCATATGACGGCACGAACGAAGTGGAACTGTCAAACGTACAATTTGTAGGAGTCCTGCCTGCCGATAAGAATGACGTTAAATTAGAGACAAAGGCGACGATTTCAGGAGTGGACGTCGGTTCTTATTCGACAGTCACGCTTGAGAATCCGGTACTTGGCGGCGACAAAGGTAAAAACTATTCATTGGGCGAGATAAGCGGTGAATTAAAGCTTGCGACTCCGGTCGTAATCAGCCAGGCAGAAGCGCCTGATAAACCGGAACTTACCGGAAACTACAATGTCAGCGCGAAATTTAAAGACAAATTCTACTACACACTGGATATCACGAATGCCGGAAAGGGCGTTGAGTATCAGTACAAGATGGACGACGGAGAATGGACGGATACTCCGGTCTTTGACAACATTGATCCGGAATCAACCCATACATTCTATGCACAGTCAAAAGAGTCTTTGAACGTGCTGCAGAGTGATATCGGCGAGTTGGAAGTTGTATTTGAAAAACTTGAGACGGAAATCGTTCCTCCAAGCTTCAAATTAGAGTTTAAGGAGAATGAAGACGGAGAGACATTCACCGCTACGATTCCCGTTGCTTCAAAGGATACGGGAGATTCCGAGGGCAATGGCGACGAGAAAGAAGCCAAAGCTTCAGGAGATTCGGATAATGGAGATGAAACCGGAGAGCCGGGGAACTCGGATAATGAAACCGGAGAGCCGGGGAACTCGGATAATGAAACCGGAGATCCAGGGGATAAAGATAATCCGGATGATTCGAATAGTACGGATAACCCAGAGAATCCGAGCGACCCGGAAAAACCGGGAAGTACTTCTGACAGGGTTTTAGAATATCGTTTCAGCAGTCCTGAAGATGAGGAAGCGTCAAAATATTCCTCAGAGGAAGATGCGAACATCAAGACAGATTGTAAGCCCAATACAGAATACACCGGATACGTTAGATATGCGGCGACAGCGACCCACAAAGCAAGCAAGGCTGCAAAGGATACCCAGACTTGCCCGGGGTTAATGGTAAAGAAGCCTGTGATATCTCCGGAAGACGGCTCTACTTTCAGTGGGGCGAAGACCATAGAGATTACGTGTGAAACAGAAGGGGCGGCCATTTACTATACGACAGACGGAACCGATCCTTCAACAGACAGCAATGAATATAAGGAGCCTTTCAAGATTAACGCAACAGCTACCATTAAAGCGATTGCAGTTAAGGAAGGGATGACCAACAGTGAGATTGCATCAGCTACGATTAGCAAGGTTGACACTGTCGTATATACAAGGACTGGCGTTACAAAGTTAGACACCGTAGATCATGAGAAGAATAATATTGCACCTGAGCTGATGGAAAAACTGGAGTCTCCGGACAAAAAGGATGCGACTGAGAAAATTATTTCAAAACTCACAGCAACACTTTCCGACATCGGGGCGCCGGGAGATTTCACATATCAGAACATAGCATTCTATGACCTTGTGGTAGAAATCAGCACCGATAACGAAGTCACCTATAAGCCGGCAACGGCGGATGATTTCCCTGAGGGAGGTCTTGACGTTACGGTTAAGTGTCCGGAAGGCACCAATATAAAGGATTATGACTTTGCGATAGCTCATATGTTTGCATCCGGTGATTCTATCGGTGAGGTAGAGCATTGGGAGAATGTGGCGGTTACAAAGACCAAGACTGACGATGGCAGCGATGGATTACGCTTTAAGATCACAAGCACATCACCACTTGCAATCGCATGGACACCGGCAGTACCGGGTGGACCGAATAACAATGGAGTAGATGATAATCCAGGCGGAGACGATAATCCGGGTGGTGATGATAATCCGGGCGGAGACGACAATCCGGGTGGAGATAACAATAATCCGGGTGGAGACAACAATCCAGGCGGAGATAACAATAATCCGGGCGGAGACGGCACTACTGGCGGAGATGATAACAATAATGGTCAGGGAACAGGCGATGGAACTGGGCAAGTAACCACTGCAAATAGATCCGGTGACGATGGCACTAACGGCACGGGGACGGGAACCGGTACAGGTACGGTTGCAGATGCAGTCAGGTCTGCCGCTTCCACCCTTCTTCCTAAGACAGGAGATACCAGCAAGCTTCTGGTATGGATTGTTCTGGCAGCCGCATGTGTGGCAGTTATTGTCGGCGTACAGATAAAGTCTAAAAAGGGAAAGAAAAAGAAGAGATAAGTTCATTTAGAAGAGGGATTTCGGAAAGTATGGCATTTTCCGAAATCTCTCTTTTTTAATCTTATGGGCATTATGGACATTAAAACGGATACATACTGTATTTTAGAACAGAACTATGTTAATATGAAAAAGAATATAGTTCTCAGAAGGCGGATGATCTCTATGAAACGTATATCCTTAAAAGAGCTGCTCCACTCTCGGCAGAATAATACTTATGAGCAGCAATATCAATACATTCTGGAATTGATTTCCGAAGGAAAGGTGAAACCTGTGAAAGCGTCTGGTACAAATGGAAAGCATCCGGCGCTCTATCGGGAATACTGGCTGGCGGAGCAGGAAAAGGATTATAGTATATTTGAAGAGGAATTGAAATATCGGCTGCATCCTATGATATCGATTGATTATTATTTATCACATCTTGCGAACTATGAACAGGACAGGCCGTGGATTCTGATGTTGAGTGAATATTTGAAGAAGCATAGGGAAAAATTGGAATATACGGAATCTACGAATGAGAGAAGTTTTGAAATCTGGAGCCGTGAGAAGTTTTTAAGCCGCGGGCAGGGGAAGCGGATTTTGAAGAATTGTGGCCTGGCGGAAGGCTTCCTTAATATATATCAGACGACGGAACCACTGGCTTATTATTCCAGGACAAGACAAGTGCCCCAGAATATTTTAATTTTAGAGAATAAGGATACTTTTTACAGTATGCGGCGGCATCTGATGGAAGGCAGCGCCAGGGAGGCTGCGAAAATTGCTGATAAGATACCCCGGGAAGGGAAGGACAGAGTCCTTGGCATGGAGATTGGGACGCTGATTTATGGCGCTGGGAAGGGAATTTTGCGTTCCTTTTTGGATTTTGATTTGTGTGTGGAGCCTTATATGAAGAATGGTGAGAACCGGATCTATTATTTCGGCGATTTGGATTATGAGGGAATCGGAATCTACGAAAGCCTTGCGGAAATGGTTTCAGGCAGGTGGGAGATTCTTCCTTTTACGGAGGCGTATATGGCCATGCTCGAAAAGGCAGATGGGACGTGTGGCGCAAAGAACCTGCCGGATACGAAGGAACAGCAGAACCGGAACATAAGGGAGGATTTTTTCGCGCATTTTCATGAGGAAACGGTAAGCAGGATGAAGGCGGCGCTGGAATCCGGGAAGTATATACCGCAGGAGATTTTGAATATTACTGATTTTTGAGCGGGTATCAATGGCTTTAGTATGCTGCAGTGACCGTTTGGGACGTCGGAAACGGGAGGTGAAATAGAATGGGTAATCCATGAAGGGCAATGTCTGCGTGAGCCGTCCGCGCCGTTTTGGGAAGTCGATGGCGGCAAGTTTTACCAATGACATGACGGCTTTCCGGACAGAGAATGATGTGTAGGTTTGAAAGAAAGGATTAGAATGCAATACGAATTTTTAAAAAATTTCCCCAAAAGGATGAAGAATGTGGGGCTTTATGCGCTGATGATTCAGAACAGCGCCCAGAAGACAACCTGGAAGCAGTTCGGTTTCCTGACTCTGGGGGAGCAGCTGAACTTGATTTTTGCCGTCATGCTCTATATCATGGAGCAGTCCTTGAAAGAGGAGCGCTGCACTATGGATGATGTAGGCGCTTATATCGACACGGTCAATACCGGGCATTTTAGGAAAAGTATGTCTTATGACGAGTGCAGGCAGCTCGGGGATTTCGTGGTAAATATTGTGCTGTCCAACGAAGGGAGGGCTATGTATTTTGAAGGGTTTGATTTTGAAGAAAATAAGTATCAGAACCTTCATATCAGTTATGTGGCGAACCGGATTATTTACATAGACCAGGAATTCAAGCGCACTTCTTATTATTTGACGGACGATGGGTACAATCTTCTGCTGGCGACGTTGGAGATTGAAAATAATATGAAGCTTACGATTCATGAGATGATTTTCCAGATGCATCTTGAGAAGCAGAGTTATGACAAGGCTGTGGATGAGATTAAGAATGTGTTCAATCTGCTGCGGATTCAGTTACAGAAGATTCAGGAGGCGATGGGGAAGATTCGGAGGAATGCGCTGAATTATTCTGTGAAGGATTACGAGGAGATATTGCTTGGGAACCTTGATACCATCAGCGACACGAAGGAGAAGTTCCAGAATTACAGAGAGATGGTGAAGAGCCGGGCGCAGGCGTTGGAGGAGGAGAATATCAATGTAAAGAGGCTCAGTGAGAAGGATGAGGAGCGGCTTTCCCACCTGCGGGTCATTGAGACATACCTGAACCGGACGATTGATGAACATCAGAAGATATTGAACAGCCATTTTGATCTGAAAGCATTATATACGAAGGAGTTGGAGACGCTGACGCAGATGTCGCTGATCAGACGGTTCCCTCTTAGGACTGAATTGTATGACAAGGTGCTTGAGAATCCTAAGGCCCTTGAGAATCTGGATTATTTCCTGCGGCCGCTGTTTAATCAGGAGCCGGATAAGGTCTATAACCTGAATAAGGCGTTCCAGTTACAGCGCCCGGTGCGAAGACGTATGGAGGAGGATATTGCGGAGGAACTGGATTTTGACGAGGAAGCGTGGATGCGTGAGCAGGAGAGGCTTCGCAAGGAGAAACTGAAAAGGTATGAGGTGTGCCTTTTAAGGCTCCTTGGTTATGCCTTGAAGACAGGGGAGGTATCCCTTCGGGAAATCAGCGCGGCTGTAAAGGAGCAGGAAGAGGAACGGGAACAACTGATTCCGAATGTGGAGATCTTCAAGGAAGTCATGGTGGAGCTGATTAAGAATCAGGAGATTGATATTACCGTGCTTTTAAGGGAGCGCAGTGAGTATATCCAGGATGTACCGGGGGAGTTCCAACTGAACGAGATGCTGCTTCATCTGGTGGAGGAATACCCCAAGTTTCAGAATGTTCGGAGGGTGGGAACTTACCGGATAGAGGATGGGAGCGCCGTTACGTTTGAAGGGATTTTGAATGAGGATAAGGTGAGGAAGACGATTCGGTGTTCTAATGTGTTGATTCGTGTGGAAAAGGAGTAAAAATATATGGCTTATGAATTAGATGAAGTCCGGACAAGCCAGGAGATTTTCTACTATCTCCTGGAACACCATGAGCTTTGCGAGGATGAGGAAATGCAGCTCTACAGGGCGTATACGGAGCAGGAAGAGATACAGAATTTAGTGAAATCTCAGGGGGAGATTGCCGAGAGCCGGATTGAGCGGTATGGGAATGTGATATATCTGATTCCAAAAGAGGAGAATCATTTCCTTGGTTTTTCTAAGGCACAGCTAAAAGCGGCGCTCTGTAAATCCTCCGGGACAGATAAGGATTATTACCTCTCCCAGTTCGTGGTGCTGACGCTTCTGGTGGAATTCTTCGACGGACAGGGAAGCAGCAGTAAAGCCCGGGAATACATGCGTGTGGGAGAACTGCAGAATTGCATTTCTAGCCGTCTCAAGGAGGGAGCCGAGGGTATGGATGAGGAACAGGAGGAACAGTCGGGGATTGCGTTTTCCAACATGCTTGAAGCGTACGAGGCTTTGCGTTCGGATGACAAAGGTTCCAGGGCAAAGACGACGAAGGAAGGTTTCCTTCATTCGATTCTGGTATTTTTACAGAAGCAGGGATTGATTGAGTATGTGGAAGCGGACGAGATGATCAAGACGACGAAGAAGCTGGATAATTTTATGGACTGGAATCTGTTGAACCAGAATCATTACCAGAGAGTGCTGCGGGTACTGGGGGTAGAGAATGAGTAAAATAAATGCTGTGAGATTGATTAATATCAATTATAACAATAATGCAATCCGTATCAGCGACGAGTGTTTCCACCTGAATGGTGAGAGTACGCTGTTGTCTTTAAGGAACGGAGGCGGGAAATCCGTGCTTGTCCAGATGCTGACGGCTCCGTTCGTGCATAAGAGATACCGGGATGCAAAAGACCGGCCGTTCGAGAGCTATTTTACCACGAATAAGCCCTCGTTTATCCTTGTGGAGTGGGCATTGGACGGCGGGGCAGGCTATGTCCTTACGGGGATGATGGTGCGAAGGAGCCAGGAGACGGGAGAGGGGAACGGGGAGAATCTGGAGATGGTCAACATCATCAGTGAATACCGGGAGTCCTGCATTCAGGATATCCATCACCTTCCTGTGGTGGAGAAGGGGAAGAAGGAGATTGTCCTTAAAAATTTTGCCGCGTGCAGGCAGATGTTTGAGTCCTATAAGAAAGACAGGTCTATGAGCTTCTTCTATTATGATATGATGAATGCGGCGCAGTCCAGACAGTATTTTGATAAATTGACGGAGTATCAGATTCACTATAAAGAATGGGAGACGATTATCAAAAAGGTGAATCTGAAAGAGTCGGGATTATCGGATTTGTTTGCAGACTGCCGGGATGAGAAGGGGCTGGTGGAGAAATGGTTTCTGGATGCCGTGGAAAGCAAACTGAATAAGGAACGGAACCGGATGAAGGAATTCCAGGCGATTCTTGAGAAATATGTGGGGCAGTATAAGGATAACCAGACGAAGATTAAGAGGCGCGACATCATACGTGAGTTTAAGGTTTGGGCAGATAAGATTCGTAAGGAGGCAGAGGATTATGAGGCTAAGAGCAGCCAGGCAGGACGGCAGGAGAACCGAATCGCACATTTTATCGCGGAATTAACGCGGCTTCATGATGTGACGGAGGAGGAATATCAAGGGATACTTGAGGAAATCGAGTCGATTCGGGGACAGCTTTTAAGAGTGGAGTATGAGAAGCTGTCCAGTGAGGTTCATAAGCTAAGGGAAGAGCTTAGGTTTCATCTGAGCAACCGGGATATGATTGAAATCGAGAAGGAGGACTTGGAGCAGGATGCCCAAGGGATACGGCATACGCTGCATCTTCTGGTCTGTGCGAAACAATGGAAAGCGGTAGAGCAGGAACGGGGAGAACTGGAGCTGATTCGCCAGAAGCTCCTGATATCGAGGCAGAAGGAAGAAGACTTAGAACCGGAACGTAAATGCTTGGGATATACTCTGCGGCGTTATTATGAAGGGCTTTTGGAGGAAAATGCGAGGAAGAGGAAGGCGAATGAAGAAGAGGCGGCGGCAATCGCATCGGAGCTGTCTGGCGTGGAAGGGAAACTTTCTGAGCTTTCCGATCTCCTGATTGAAAATGCGGCGCGTTCAGGAGGGCTTAGGAGTGCGGCTGCGTCTTATGACCGGTCGGAGGATGAGTATAACCAGCGTTATGGGGAGGAGTTTATCCGTAATATTCTCGGCGTGTATGAGCCGGGCACATTAGAAATCCGCCGGGAAGATTATGAGAAGGAGTTGGAAGGGGGCAAACGGTCACGCCTGGCGCTTTTAAAACAGCAGGAGCAGGCAAATGAGCAAAGCCGCAGTCTTGAGCGCGGGCTTGAGGATATGCGTGCAGAGCTTCTGAAAGGGAAAATGGACCTTGAGCATCAGGAACACATGGGGCAGGAATATGAGGAGGAGCTGGAGGCGAGGAAAGTTGTGCTGCGGTATCTGGACCTGTCGGAGGATGTGATTTTCGACAGGGAGAAGATTCTGCATGGGTCTAAGCGGAAACTTAGGGAGATTGCGGCATTTCGCAGGAACCTTGAGAAGGAAGAGGACGTTTTGCAGAAAGAGTATCAGCGTTTGACACAGGGGAAAGTGTTGGAATTGCCGCAAGAACTGGAAACGGAGCTTGAAAATCTTGGAATCCATGTGGTCTATGGCATGGAGTGGCTTGGGAAGAACGGGTACTCGGAAGCACAGAATTTGGAGCTGGTGCGCGCCCACCCGTTTCTGCCCTATGCGCTGATCCTCTCTGAGGCGGAGGTACGTAAGTTGTCCCGGAATATGGGCGGGATCTATACTTCATTTCCGATTCCGATTGTGGCGCGGGAGATGCTGGAACAAAATATAGCGAATCGGGAGAGTGGGATTATCCGGCTTGAGGGAGTCAGTTTCTATGTCTGGTTCAATGAAAATCTGCTGAATGAGGAGAAGCTTAGAAATCTGGTGCAGGAGAAGGAGCGGCAGATTGAGAAGAAAAGGGAGTCTATTGCCATCCGGCAGGCTGAGTACACGGAGTATTTTGAACGTCAGGAGATGATTCGTAATCAGGAGGTCAGCAAAGAGAGGTGGGAAGCAAATGAGAAACTGCGAAAGGAGCTTGGAGAGCGGATCGGGCGGCAGGAGCGTGAAATCCGTGAAGGAACGGGAGCGTTGGCCAAACTTAGAGCTAAGATAGAGAGTTTGGAAAATGATGTCCAAAGCGCTGACCGCGAGGTGAACCGCCAGATGAGAAGGATTGAGGATTTTGGGCGGCTGTACAAGGAGTATGAGGCGTATGAGCAGAATCTAAAGGAGAGCATGCGTTGTAAGAAAGAGGCGGAAAAGCTCAAGGAGAAGCAGAAATTATGTAAGAATCAGCAAGAGAAGTTAAGGGGCCGGCAGAAGACAGGGGAGATTGAGAGAAATAACCTGCTTCGGGAAGGCGAGGAGATTCGTAAAAGAGGGCGTAAGTACGAGCGGTATGAGAAGGCAAAGATGTCTGGAGCAGTGAAGAATAGCTTTGAAACTGTGAAAGAGAATGCAGATCTGGCAGAAGGGGGCTTAAAGACAGAGGACCGGAAAGGCTTGGCAGGTCAGAATAAAGTAACGGCAGAAGAGCTTTGGAATATCCAGGAAATGGAAGCCCGGTATACCGCAATTACTTCACATATGTCTCAGGAAATTCAGGAACTCGAGGAACAGGAGCAGCGCGTCGGAAACCGTTATCAGGATGCAGTGGATGAATTGGAGCATTTACGGAGTAAATACGGGCTTTCCGGCGAGAATTTGGAGCAGGTAAGTTATAACCGTGAGGAGGAATCACATCAGGAAATCATGCTTTCCGAATGTGAACGTAAGATTGCCGTAAAGCAAAGGCTCTGGAACGACGAGGATAAGCAAATCGCCGTGGTGAACCAGCAGAAACGTGAGCGGCTGGAACGGATGAAGGCGGAATGCGGCGAGGAAGAACCTCTGCCTGAGGAGGAAATCCAGAACCAGGATTTTGACGCAAGGAAGAATCAGTTCCGTTATGAGGAGAAGGAAGCGGGGAAACAGGCGGAGGCCCTTCGGGAACGTCTGCGCAGTTATGGGGAGAACCTGACGGCGCTTTCGGAATACAGCGACTTCCCGCTCGTTGACGAGGTCGTATGGGAGCAGGACTTTGGAGAGATGGATGCAAAGAGCCTCCGCAATTTCAAGGGCATCTTAATCCGGGATTATAATCAGATGCTTAGGGACTGCCGGGAGGCGCAGGATATGCTTGACCGCCTCCTGAACCGTACGATACGCATGGAGCAGTTTCAGGAGGATTTCTACAGAAAACCGTTGGAGTCGATGCTGGAGCTTACAAAGGATGGGTCTGCCGTGCTGCGGCAGCTTACCACCACGATACAATCCTATGACAGCCTGATGGAGAAGCTTTTGGTAGACATTTCCCTTGTGGAGAAGGAGAAGAACAAAATCGTGGAGCTTATGGAGGATTATGTCCGGGAGGTGCATCAGAATCTTGGCAGGATTGACCATAATTCTACGATTGCGATTCGGGAGAGGCCTGTGAAGATGCTGAAAATCGGGCTGCCGGAGTGGGAAGAGAATGAGAACCTGTATCAGATCAGGCTTCAGGATATGATTGACGAGATTACGCAGAAGGGGCTTAGGTTATTTGAGCAGAATGAAAATGCGCAGGAATATTTCGGAACCCAGATTACCACGAGAAACCTGTATGATACGGTAGTCGGGATTGGGAATGTGCAGATTCGGCTGTATAAGATTGAGGCGCAGAGGGAGTATCCGATTACCTGGGCGGAAGTGGCGAGGAATTCTGGAGGAGAAGGATTCCTGTCAGCATTTGTCATTCTGTCGAGCCTTTTGTATTATATGCGTAAGGATGATACGGATATATTTGCGGATAAGAATGAGGGGAAGGTTCTGGTCATGGATAATCCGTTCGCCCAGACGAATGCGTCGCATTTGCTGAAACCGCTGATGGATGTGGCGAAGAAGACGAACACGCAGCTTGTGTGCCTGACAGGGCTTGGCGGGGACTCGATTTATAACCGGTTTGATAATATTTATGTGCTGAATCTGATTGCGGCGAATTTACGAAGCGGGATGCAGTATTTGAAGGCAGACCATTTACGGGGGAATGAGCCGGAGACGATGATCGTTTCTCAGATTGAAGTGATGGAGCAGCAGGAGTTGGTGTTTTAGTAATTAGAAACGTTCCATTGAAGACGAAAATAGAACACTTCACGCAAAAACGAAACAAAATCTCCTATTTTATGCTATACTATTACCAGCAAAGAAGGGAGATAAGCAGATGAGTTTAGAAGTAAGAAATTTATCCAAAAAATACGGAGAGAAAACGGTAGTGGAAAATCTGAGCTTTGAGATGAAGAACCCGGGTGTTTTTGCGCTTCTGGGGACAAACGGAGCCGGAAAGACCACTTCTATCCGTATGATGCTGAATATGCTTTCACGGGATACCGGGGAAGTACTCTGGAATGGCGCGCCTCTTGATACGGCGACCTGTAATGTGGGTTATCTTGCAGAGGAGAGAGGATTGTACCCCAAGTATACCCTGATGGATCAGCTTATATATTTTGCCGGCCTTAGGGGGATATCCAAGGCGGAGGCAAAGAAGAGAATCCGTTACTGGGCCGGGCGGCTGGAGGTAGAAGAATACCTGTATCCTCAGGCTCCAAAATCAGAAGACGGGAAGAAGAAACGCGCGAAAGCCCAGGCTCCGAAAAAGGCGGATCAGCTTTCCAAGGGAAATCAGCAGAAGATTCAGTTCATGACGGCGCTTTTGCCTGACCCTGACCTGCTGATTTTAGATGAGCCGCTTTCTGGCCTTGACCCGGTGAATACGGATTTATTCAAGGGAATTATTCGGGATGAGATTGCGAAAGGGAAATATCTTATCATGTCGAGCCACCAGATGGCTACCGTGGAGGAATTCTGTACGGATATTATTATACTGAACCGTTCCAAGACGGTCCTTGCCGGGCATCTGAATGATATCAAGAAGAGCTATGGGCGTATTAACCTTCTGCTGAAAACGGAGACGGATGTGACAGACCTTATCAGGCAGGAGGGGCTTACGCTGGTTTCGGCAAAAGAGACCGAGTATCAGATTAAGGTATCCGGGGATGAGCAGGCCAACGGATTTTTAAAGCTATTGATCGAGAATGGAGTTACTGTTGTTACATTCAGTCTGCGCGAGCCGTCTCTCCATGAGATTTTCGTGGAGAAAGTAGGTGATGTACATGAAGCTTAGGAAGAGTGATTTTACCGGGACGGGAAAGGTGTTCCGTTTTACGTTATCGCAGATGGTGAAGGGGAAAGCAAATATCATTACCATGCTGATTTTTTTCCTGTTTGCGGCCGCTAGTATCCCGGTTATGACGGTGATGATGGGCGGGAAGCAGACTGCGTCTGCGGATGAGGCTGCCTCTTTAGGGATTACGGCGGTGTACGTTCAGAATGAGACAGGATATGAGCTGGATTTGGGAAGTATCCCTCAGAGAAATGACATATTTATTGACACGGCATTTATAGATACGGATTTGATGGATGTAGATTGGTCGGAAGATACATATGAGTCTATGGTGAAGCCGACAGAAGCGTATATACATCTTAGGAAAGACACGGAAAAGATGAGCTTTACCATCGGAGCTTATGCGCTGGAGAAGAAAGAATTCCCGGACGGGGATTTGGATTCCTGTGTGGGCATGCTGTCCGGCCTGTTGGACGAAGCCCGCTATGCACAGCAGAATGCGAAGCCCGAGCAGATTGCCGCCCTGACCAGTCCTTATGAGACGAAGGTGGAGAGTGTATCGGAGTATCTGGAGGAGAAAACGGATGATTTTGACACCAGGTTTGGCGTGCAGATGATTTATTCTGTGGCTCTCCTGATTGTGTGTACGTTTGTTTCTTCGTATATTATCCAGAAGGTGATAGAGGAAAAGGCGTCAAAGCTGGCGGAGCTTTTGATGGTTAGTGTCAGTCCGCTTGCGATGCTGGTTGGGAAAATACTTGCGGTGATGACGTATATCCTGGGGCTGGTCGGAAGCCTTGCGGCGGTCATGGGTCTTTCTTATGTGATTACCGGTCAGTTTGCAGATACTACGGTATTGCAGCAGCAGATTGCGGCTTCCGGAATTTCTTCGGAAACGCTGCAGATATCTCCCGTTACGGCTCTGATTCTGGTGGTTTCGCTGTTGCTTGGCTATCTGCAGGTTTCGATTATCAGCGGGCTTGTTGGAACCGGATGTTCTACTACGGAGGATGTGGAGCCGGCCAACATGACGATTGTCCTGTTGGTCATGGCGGGATATATGATCGCGACTTTGACGGTAGGGGGAGGCAGTAATCCGGTGCTGGCAGCAGTGGTATCCTTGTGTCCGGTTACATCTATGTTCTGTGCGCCTGTGCGCTATATCATTGGCGATATCGGGTTTGGAATGCTGGCGTTATCATGGGCAATTCAGCTGGCAGTGATTTTGGCGCTTGCATATGTGTGTGCAAGAATCTACCGTGCCCTGATGATGTACCGGGGAAACCGTATGAAGCTTAGCGGGTGGATTACGATGTTTCGCCAGAACCGTGCAAAGGAGGTAGAGAGCAGATGAAAAGGCTTGGGAATATATTTTCATTTACATTTATCCAGCATGTGAAGCAAAAAGGCTATCGGAATGTGACCGTCGTGGTTGCTGTCCTGTGTCTGCTGCTTCCGGCAGTGATTCTGCCTGCAATCGAATATTTTAAAGAGGATGAAACATACGTAAGTAAGATTGATAAAGTGTATGTGGTCGAGACGGACAGCAGTACGGAGGGAAAGGCGGATTATGGAGTTCTCAATAGCGTGGATGCCGCGCAGTTTACGGATGTTGTCTATGAAATGGCTGAAAATGTAGAAGATGCGGCAAAGAAGGCGGAAGAAGACGGGCACTCGGTGGTGCTTGCCGTCGGACATCAGGAGGGCACATATCAGCTCAATGTGCTCCTTCCGGATGAAACGAAGCTGAATAAGAAGGATGCGAATGCATATGAGACATTCCTCTCAGGCGCATTCCGTTATATCCTGATTCAGAAATCGAATCTTGAAGCTGCGCAGATTGCAGAGATGACCATGCCTATTGAGACGGTGGTGCGTGACAGCAGTGTTTCGGCGGATGAGAGCGACGAATATGCGGTGGCGAAGGAAGTCATGGCGACCATACTGCCATATCTGAATATTATGATTCTCTATTTTATGATTCTTGCGTATGGGCAGGGAACGGCAAATTCTGCGATTATGGAGAAGACGTCGAAGCTCATGGATCTGCTTCTGGTGTCTGTGAAGCCGGGAGAGATGCTTCTTGGCAAGGTATTTGCGATGGCGGCAAGCGGAGTCTTACAGATCTTTATATGGCTTGCCGGGCTGTTCGGGGGATTTGCCCTCGGGATCCATTTTACAAAAATGGTGAATCCGAATACCGATATGATTTTAATTCAGCTGGTGGAGTCCTTTGGCGAATTTTCTGGGATGTTCACGGTTTCAGGGGTGATTCTCGCTCTGTTGATGCTGTCGGCGGGACTGCTGCTCTATTGCTCCCTTGCGGCGATTGGAGGGGCGATTGCGGAGAAACCGGAGGATTTGTCCAGCACGAATATGCTGTTTGTGATGGTGCTGCTGGTTAGCTTCTTTGCCACGATGTTTGCAGGAGGCGCGGGTTCGGATGTGCCTTGGGATGCAGTCACTTGGCAGGTATGGATGCCGTTCACGTCGATTCTGGTGGCGCCGACGAAGATTCTACTGGGTGTGATGAGTATACCGGAGGCGGCTCTTTCCCTTGGGATTGTGGTAGTGACGGCGACTTTGATTACGATAGCGGCGGGGAAGGTTTATAAGATGATGTCTCTCTATAAGGGGAATCCGCCAAGCCCGAAGAAGATGATAGAGATGATGAGAAGGCAGCGGTGAGCATTTTTTGTAAGAAAAAGCGTATACTATATTTGCCATGAAATCAATGATTTCTTATTATTTTTGTGAAAAATATGGTGAACGACAACAAGAATACCTTAATCCAAGAAACTATACCCAAGGGCACACCGTAATGCATGCCCTTCGGGCGAGTGGACTTCGTCCAATAAGGTATACATTGACCAAGAAAAATACAAATGATGTAACCAAATTGGTTTATTCTCCGTAGTAATTGCACTCCGTTATCTTATGGGGGATAGTTGGATTAAAATTACAAGATATAAAAAATAATCTTTAAGGGGTTGCTGGAAAATGTAGTTTTCCTACAACCCCTCAATTTTATCCTAATTCTAAATCGGTTATTCCGTTCTAATAAATCGTCTGTCTTTTCAAATAGAACTGGAATGAACTGTAGTCATCCACTTCCCGGTTTATCGGAAGCCCTGCGTTCATAAGCGCAGAGCCGGAGTACAATTCTTTGCCGTCATTGACGCTGTACATAGCATCCGGAACAAGCCCTTTGGCGCGGATATATTCCTGAGGCCCATTGCAAGTCAGGTTGGTGACAACCACGCTCAGCAAGGATTCCGACTTGTCTTTGGAAACATGCTGCCATGCCGTCATATTCCCAATCTCAAAAGGATTCGTCAGCCGATAGTAATCCCCTTTGATAATCAACGGATAATATTTGCGGAATAGGTCGCTCTGCTCCTTGCAGATTTCCTGCTCTTTTTCGGAAAGGTGGGTGGCATCCAGCTCATACCCAAATGTCCCGCACATGGCTACTACAGCCTTCGTCTTAATCGGAACGAATTTGCCGCTGTCCGAAATGTGCGCGCCCATGGTGCAGACCGGATACACAAAGGAAGTGCCGTAGTGGAGCTTTAACCGGTCGATGGAGTGATTGTTGTCGCTGACCCAGTACTGCGGATAGTAGTGGAGCATTGCCGCGTCATACCGTCCGCCGCCGCCGGAGCATCCCTCGAAGAGGATATCCGGGTGGGTCTTAATAATGTTGTCCATCACCCGGTAAAGACCTAAGATATACCTGTGATAGACTTCCCCCTGTCTTTCGGGCGGCAGTTCATTCGACCAGATATCCGCCAGAGAACGGTTGATGTCCCATTTTACATAGTAGATATTGGCGTCGTCCAGAATGGCGTTGACCTGTTCAATCAGGTAATCCTGTACATCACGCCTGCTCATGTCCAGCGCCATCTGGTTACGGCTGCGCACGGCATGGCGTCCCGGGATCTGCATAGCCCAATCAGGATGTGCCCGGTATAAGTCGCTGTCCTCGGACACCATCTCCGGCTCGAACCAGATGCCGAACTTCATGTCGAGGTCATTAATCTGTTCCACGAGTTTATGTAATCCGCACTTAATCTTATCCTGATTCACGTACCAGTCTCCAAGACCGCTGTTATCGTCGTCACGTTTGCCGAACCAGCCGTCGTCCATGACTAACAGGTCAACGCCCATGTTCTTTGCAGCCTTGGCAATCTCCACCAGCTTCACATCGTCGAAGTCCATGAACGCTGCTTCCCAGCTGTTAATTAATACGGGACGCTGCACATCCTGTACGAACTTGCTCTTGCAGAGGTTTGTCCGGTAGAAATCGTGGTACAGATGGGACAGCCCCGTAAATCCATGTTCAGTAAACGCCATGACGACTTCCGGGCCTTCAAAAATCTCCTGTGGTTTTAACTCATATACAAACTGCTTGGGATGGATTCCCATTACCAGCCGGAGCTGGTCGTACTGGTCCAGTTCAACTTCCGCAAGGAAATTGCCGCTGTACATCAGGGAGAAACCATAACATTTGCCATAATCTTCCGTGGCATTCTTATCACAGAGGATTACAAACGGATTCTGCTGGTGGCTTGATGAGCCTCGCACACTGCCGATGGTGTGGATGTGGTGGGTCATGTGCTGGCGTTCCGCCTGCCGCTCCTGACCGTACCGTCCCGGAAGGCTTACTAAGTCGAAGTCCTTCCCATTCAAAAAGTCCAGGCAGACGGACATGATCTTTTTCAAATGAATGGACGTATCGCCGGAATTGATGACTTTCACTGCCCTTGTTATGATATCAGCCTCTTCAAAAACGCTGTAGAGCAGAACCACTTTTACATGGCTGACTGTATCTGACAAGGTTACTTTAAGGGTCTCCACCGTGTCATTATCTGTGGCAAATACGCAAGGGAGAGTCTCCAGTTGATATTTTCCTTTGCTGATTTTATAATCGGCGGCTTTCCCGTGGAAAGAATAGCTGCCGTCTCCGTTAACGACTTCAATGCTTGCAGTACGGAAGTCTCCCTGCTGCTGCGTAGTGAATTCCTGAGGCTGGGCATCCAGCGAGAAGGTGCGCTCGTTCCTGGATTCGTAAGGGTTGCCGGAAAAGCCACGGTCATACTGCATAATCTGGTAGGACATATCCGCATCTTGGATAGACGGTCCGTAATAAAGATGAAGGAGATAATCCAGATTGCCAATCTTCATCTGATAAGACGTATGTCTTGTGTGTAAGGTGATGGTTTTTGATGTTTCGTTATAAATAATTCCCATAAGTCCTACTGTCCTCCTAAATATTTCCATTTTCTAAAAGTATATCATGATTTCATAAAAATTGATTTGTCACAATGGTAGAAAAAATCGGGAAATTTTAGTGTAGTTTTTCAGTTGATTTTTATATCTGCTTTGGAAAACGGTTGAGTATACCCAAGGGCACACCGTAATACATGCCCCTTACAGGGCGGGTGGACTTCGTCCAATAAGGTATAATTATTGGAAATATGGTAAAAACTAGCGTTATCGAATTGTATGGAGGAAAGAAAGAGTGGTGGAAATGCGTTCTATCTGGACAGAAAATATAAGCCTGCCCCAGTTTAAACAGCTCAAGGGCAGCAAGAAAACGGATGTGCTGATTATCGGCGGAGGGATGGCGGGGATTTTGTGCGCTTACTTTCTGGAGAAGGCAGGAGTTAATTATGCGCTTGTGGAAGGCGGACGAATCTGTTCCGGGATTACGAAAAACACTACGGCCAAGATTACATCCCAGCATGGGTTGATTTACCAGAAAATGCTAAAAAGCATTGGGACTGAGCGGGCGAAGATGTATCTGGACGCAAATCAGGATGCGGTGCGTAAGTACGCTAGGCTTTGCCGGAGGATGGATTGTGATTATGAGGTCAGACATGCCTACGTCTATTCCAGGAATGACCGGAAGAAGCTGGAGGATGAGGCGGACGCCCTGGCCAGAATCGGGTTTCAGCCAAGGCTTACAGACCAGTGCGAGCTTCCGTTCCAAACGGTTGGCGCGGTAGGATTTGCCGAACAGGCAAGTTTCCATCCGCTGAAATTTGTAAGCGGGATTGCGAAAGGGCTAAAGATTTACGAAAATACTTTTGTAAAGGAGCTGAAAGAACAGGAGGCAGTCACAGAACATGGAGAAATTACATTTCAGAAGCTCATCTTTGCAACGCATTTTCCAATTGATAATAAGCATGGCATGTATCCTTTGAAAATGTACCAGCACAGGTCCTATGTGATTGCTCTAAAGGACGCCCAACCGTTGAATGGAATGTACATCGACGAGGCGAAACATGGCATGTCTTTTCGGAGTTACAGGGAGTATCTGCTGCTGGGCGGCGGCAGCCACAGAACCGGGGAGAAGGGGGGCAACTGGGAGGAAATCAGGAATTGTGCGCGGTTATATTATCCCAATCTGGATGAAAAATATTACTGGGCGGCGCAGGATTGCATGACGTTGGACGGGATCCCTTATATTGGGCGGTATTCCCGTGGACTGCCGGGCTGTTATGTTGCGACAGGGTTCAATAAATGGGGAATGACTTCGTCTATGGCGGCGGCTTCGATTTTGACGGATTTGATTCTGGAAAAGGAGAATCCTTATGCGCAGGTTTTTAACCCGTTAAGGAATATGATAAAGCCCCAGTTGTTCGTCAATGGGGCTACGGCCGTTAAGAACTTGCTTACGGTTTCCGGGAAACGCTGTCCCCATCTTGGATGTGCGTTGAAATGGAATAAGACGGAACATTCCTGGGACTGTCCCTGCCATGGTTCACGGTTTGACGGGTTCGGAAAATTGTTGGATAATCCGGCGACTGGGGATTTGAAGAAATAGGTGTGGTTATATAAAATATAGATGAGATTTATGCAATCTCATCTATATCTTATGTGTAGCTTGCTTATGGATTACTCAATTTTGACGAAGTCCGCTGCCCCATGCTTGCAGAGCGGGCAAACGATATCGTCCGGAAGCTCGTCGCCTTCGTAGACATATCCGCAGACTACGCATACATATCCCTTCTTGCCCTCAGTCTCCGGTTTTGGTTTTACATTGCTCTGGTAATAATTGTACGTCATAGTCTCCACGTTGGAGATTACGCGGGCTTCCGTGACGGTACAGATGAACATTCCGTGTGTATCCAAATCTACATACTGCTCAACCTTCAAGGACATGAAAGAGTTGATATATCTTGGAAGGAATACCAGCCCGTTATCGGAACGCAGCGGAGCGCATCCGGCGAACTTGTCCACAGTCCGTCCGCTCTGGAACCCGAAGTTCTCGAATACCTTGAACGGTGCATCTGTTGACAGGCAGTTGATGTTCATGATGCCGGTCTGCTTGATAATATGGTGGGAGTAATTATCCTTATTAATGGTCACGGCAATCCGGTTCGGCGTATTCGTTACCTGCGTCACCGTGTTGACGATTAATCCGTTGTCTTTCTTTCCGTCATTGGACGTTACGACATAAAGGCCATACCCAATCTTAAAGAGTGCGGTCAGGTCGTTCTTATCGGCAGTCTCATCATGCTGTGCCAGATAATTCTTGCAGAACTCGTCTGCAAGTGCATCCAACTGCGCATTGCTCTCATCATCCAGTGCAGAATGAATATGAACTGTGGTGTCTGCGAAGGTTAGTTTCTTGCAGCCTTCCAACATCTGCTTCATGGTCTTGGCAGCAAGAGGAGACCATGAACCGTTTTCAATCAGCCCGACGAAACGGTTCTGGAAATTCCGTTCGGTCAGGTGGTCGATAAATTCGCGCATGAACGGGAAAATGTCAGCGTTGTATGTTGTTGTGGCAAGGATTAATTTACCGTAACGGAATGCGTCTGCCACTGCAGCCGACATATCGCAGCGCGCCAAATCGTGAACGATTACTGCCGGGCATCCTTTCCGGCGCAGCTTTTCTGCGAGAGTCTCCACTGCCTTTTTGGTGTTGCCGTAAATGGAAGTATAGGCAATGACGATTCCCGTCGTCTCAACATTATAGGAGGACCATGTGTTGTAGAGCCCGAGATAATAGCCCAGGTTCTCCGTAAGGACTGGCCCATGGAGCGGGCAGATTGTCTGGATGTCCAGTGTGGATGCTTTCTTCAGGAGACGCTGAACCTGTGCGCCGTATTTCCCTACGATACCGATATAGTAGCGGCGGGCTTCATCCGCCCATTCCTCGTTGATATCCAGAGCGCCGAACTTTCCGAAACCGTCGGCAGAGAACAACACTTTATCGCAGCTGTCGTATGTTACGATAACTTCCGGCCAGTGTACCATAGGCGCCGTAACGAAGGTCAGCTCATGCTTGCCCAGGGAGAGGGTGTCACCTTCTGCGACAACAAGCTGCCTGTCTGCAAAATCGGTGCCGAAGAACTGCTTCATCATCACGAATGCCTTGGCGGATGATACGATGGTCGTGTCTTTATATACGTTCATAAAATTGGCAATATTGGCGGAATGGTCAGGCTCCATGTGCTGTACGATAAGATAGTCAGGCTTATGTGAACCTGTCGCCGCTTCGATATTATCCAGCCATTCGTGGGTAAAGCGGGCGTCAACGGTGTCCATAACAGCTACCTTTTCGTCCATGATCACGTAGGAATTGTAGGACATGCCATTCTTAACTACATACTGACCCTCGAACAGGTCTACGGCATGGTCGTTGACGCCGACGTATTTAATATCATTTGAAATATCCATTGGTAATCACTCCTATTCTGTTTGGTTTCGTACATTATAGCATAATGGGGGATAAAAATATATGGGATTGATAAAAAATTTTAACCGGGATTTCGTTAAGTTGGTTCATTCAGGGAAAGGGTTGTAATTGCATTGTCTTTGCATTATACTTTTTAGGAAAGGATGGTGGATGTTACGATGAAAGTCTTTACAACTACAGGCGTTTGTATTCCGAAAGAAAACTATATGGTAGATATCCGGGGCTGTTTGGAACAGATTAAGGCCATGGTGGATGCAGGGCAGTACTTCACCATTCATAGAGCAAGGCAATACGGAAAAACCACGACGCTCACAGCGCTTGGGCAAACCTTGCGCAGTGAGTACGTCGTTTTGAGCCTTGATTTTCAGAGAATAGGAAGCGCTAGTTTTAAAACGGAGGAAAAGTTCGTAAAAGCGTTCTGCCGCCAACTCAGAAAGAAGGGGGATAAGGCTGGGATGCCGGATTCCATCCAAAATGAGATTGAAGAATTTATAACACGCAGAGAGAATCAGGCCACGCTGGATGAGTTATTTGATACAATCTCCATGTGGTGTGAACTTTCAGAGCGTCCGATCGTCATGCTTATTGACGAAGTAGATTCTGCAACAAACAATCAGGTATTTTTGGATTTTTTGGCGCAGTTAAGATTTCAATATATTGAAAGAAAATCTGAGCCAGATTATAAGACATTTCAGTCGGTGATACTTGCAGGCGTGACAGATGTTAAAAATCTAAAGCGCAAGCTCCGTCCGAATGAGGAACACAGATTCAATAGTCCCTGGAATATTGCGGCCGACTTTAATGTGGATATGAGTTTGTCTGTTGATGGGATTGCCGGGATGCTCGCCGAGTATGGAGAAGACCACCACATGAGGATGGACACGGAGCTTGTGGCACAGGAAATTTACAATTTTACGAGCGGATATCCGTTCCTTGTGAGCCGTATTTGCCTGATAATTGACACGCAGCTCGTGGGAGCCGGATTTTGTGATTTCTCCAAAGCATGGACCAGGGCGGGGGTCAGCGAGGCGGTGAGACGAATCTTGACAGAAAAAAATACACTTTTCGATTCGCTTATGGGGAAAGTAAACGACAACCCGGAGATGGGCAGGATATTGGAGCGGATTTTGTTTGCAGGCGATTTTGTGTCATACAATGCCTACAACATAGGGATCGCCGACGCAGAAATGTTTGGTTTTATCCGAGATGATTATGGCCGGGTTGCGGTATCTAATCGGATTTTTGAAACGTTGTTGTATAACTATTATCTGAGTGTCAGTGAATTGCAAGGCTCTGAGCTTTTTAAGAGAGGAGCAAATGCGAAAATGGAGTTTGTCCAGAATGGACATCTTTTAATGGAGAGGATTCTTGAGGGCTATGTGAGGGTTTTCAGTGATTTATACGGGGGACTGGCTCAGAATTTTTCTGAGGCTGAGGGACGCAGGAGATTTCTTTTGTATCTTAGGCCCATAATTAATGGAACGGGAAATTATTATATTGAACCGCAGACAAGGAATAATGAACGCATGGATCTTGTGATTGACTATCTTGGCGAGCGTTTTGTGATTGAGTTGAAGATATGGTATGGCAAGTCCTATCATGAGAAGGGGGAGAGACAGTTGGCGAACTATCTTGAACATTATCATCTGAACAAAGGATATCTTTTAACTTATAGTTTCAACAAGACGAAAAAAACTGGTATGACACAAGTTGTAGTCGATGGGAAGACGCTTGTTGAAGTGTTGATCTGATTTTTGCCTGCCTTTCAAATCCCTTTGGAGTAAGGTGATTTGGCAGTAATTTCTTAGGGATAATGTAAAAAAATCGTAGAGTAGGATACTCTGCGATTTTTTATTAAAAAAGCATATTTATTATAACTACCTAAAC
>OFFP01000504.1_pt1 | contig 31869 bp, 23 predicted proteins | sample 1521431 | NCBI WGS metagenome assembly OFFP01 (sample SAMEA3504104, study PRJEB24116) | mouse gut metagenome | biome: mouse gut; feature: mouse-associated habitat; material: faeces | place: Denmark | collected 2011
AGAAATTTCTCTCTCTTCCAATTTGTCTCACCTTCCATTCCTTCTTAGAAATCATTATATAGAATAGTAAGATTAAAGTCAAACTTTTAGTTGTATTTTGTAATATTTTCGTTATAATGTTAGGTACGGATGAATCTGTCCGCTCAAAAAAACCGGCTTAAAACCGGTAAAACCACATCAGATATCAGGAGGACATTATGATATTAGCATGCCATGGAATCAGCAAATCCTTCGGAGAGAATGTAATCGTCACCGAAGGTTCCTTTCATATAAAAGACCATGAAAAAGCCGCCCTTGTCGGCGCTAACGGAGCCGGAAAGACTACTTTATTCAAGATGATCGTAGGAGAACTGCCTTCGGATGAAGGCGAAGTGATCCTGACCAAAGGGAAGACACTCGGCTATCTCGCGCAGCACCAGGACATGGTAAGCAAAAGCACGATCTATGAAGAAGTAAAGCTTGCCAAAGCAGATCTTATCGCGATGGAACAGCAAATACGTGATATTGAATTAGAATTAAAGCATCTGGAAGGGGAAGCGCTTTCTTCCCGTCTGGAAACCTATCACCGCCTGACTGCGGCTTTCGAGCGTGAGAACGGATATGCTTACGAGAGTGAGATCGCCGGTGTATTAAAAGGGCTCGGCTTTCATGAAAATGATTTCTCAAAACCCGTCTCCACACTCTCCGGAGGCCAGAAGACCCGTGTATCTCTCGGAAAGCTTCTGCTCACAAAACCAGATATCCTGCTCCTTGACGAGCCTACCAACCACCTGGACCTGAACTCCATCGCCTGGCTTGAGACATATCTGCTGAACTACCCCGGAGCGGTACTGATCGTATCCCACGACCGGTATTTCCTTGACAGAGTCGTCACAAAAGTCCTGGAAATCGAGATGGGGAAACTCATGACCTATCTTGGCAATTATACAGACTATGCCGCCAAAAAACGCCAGCTTATGGATGCACGTCTCAAAGAATACCTAAACCAGCAGCAGGAGATCCGGCATCACGAAGCCGTGATCGAAAAGCTGCGCTCCTTCAACCGTGAGAAATCCATCAAACGTGCGGAGAGCCGTGAAAAGATGCTGGAAAAGATCACGCCCCTTGAGAAGCCCGCCGTGATGAATACCGAGATCCATCTTACGCTGGAACCTTCCCGCGTAAGCGGAAACGACGTCCTTGCCGTGGAACATCTAAGCAAAGCCTTCCCTGGCCAGATGTTATTTTCGGACGTTAATTTTGAGATCAAGCGCGGGGAACACATAGCCGTCATCGGCGATAACGGAACCGGCAAGACCACACTGCTTAAGATCCTTAACCAGGTCATTCCCGCAGACTCCGGAACCTTTACCCTCGGAACCAATGTAGAGATCGGATACTATGACCAGGAACATCACGTCCTTCACATGGAGAAGACCATATTTGACGAGATCTCCGACGACTACCCGGATCTTACGAACACAAAGATCCGCAATATGCTCGCCGCATTCCTCTTCACCGGAGACGACGTCTTCAAGCGGATCGGCGACTTAAGCGGCGGGGAACGCGGCAGGGTATCTCTTGCCAAGCTCATGCTTTCCAGGGCAAACTTCCTTATCCTGGACGAGCCGACGAACCACCTGGACATTGATTCTAAGGAGATTCTGGAAAAAGCGCTGAACGATTATACCGGAACCCTGCTGTATGTCTCGCATGACCGGTATTTTATCAACCAGACAGCCTCCCGTATCCTGGATCTTGTCAACCATACTTTCGTGAACTACATCGGAAATTATGATTATTATCTGGAGAAAAAGGACGAGCTGACAGCCGCTTACGCCGGAGAAGCCCATATTGACTCTTACACTTCCCCCGGCGCTCCTTCCAAATCCAAGCTCAGCTGGCAAGAGCAGAAGGAAGCCCAGGCAAAAGAACGCAAGCGTCTGAATGAATTGAAGAAAACGGAGGATCGCATCACCGAACTGGAAGAACGGGACGCCTCCATCGACGAGATGATGTCCCTGGAAGAAGTCTTCACGAATTCCGTCCGATGCCAGGAACTGGCGTCGGAAAAAGCCGCGATCGCCGCCGAACTTGAGAACTTATACGAGAGATGGGAAGAACTTGAAAATACGTAGCAGATCCGCCGCTTCGCGGAAATACGAAGAAGGGCTGTGTCACTCGCCGTAACCCGGCGTCTGACACAGCCTTTTTTAATTAAGATCACACTATTCGCTCTTTGATATCCCGGTTTTCTTCTTCCACGGCCGTTCTTTTCCAAGCCACCCCTTCTCTCTCCAGTATTCCTGATCCACCGGATTCATTCCCTTCTTATGCATATGCCGCAAAACATAGAACAGAACCTCGGTCAAAATGGACGGTTCCACCTTGTCAATCTCCCTGGTCAGCTTCAGAGACAGCTTATCTATCCCTTCGACGATCCTCTCCTTCACCGGCATCTCCACATCTTCCCAACGTATCGCACCCACCGCGATCCCGTAAGTATAGATCCTGGCGACTCCCCAGAAGCGAAGGCTTGCCTTCATATCCCTGAGTGTCGAACGCATACCGCCTCCTGCCCCGGTAGTAATACATACCGCCTGTTTGCGGAACATACTCTCTTCCGGCCTATGTACCATAAAGCGATATCCATAATGATCCAGAAGCGCCTTCATGGCTCCTGTCACATGCAGGACATGAACCGGCGAAGTAAATACCAGAAGATCCGCCGCATCGATCATACGGGTCACACGCTTCATATACATCAGATAATCCGGACATTTCTTCTCGCTGTCCGTAATACATACGGCGCATCCTCTGCAGAACTCCGGCATATCTTTGGGAAGAAATAACTCTATAATCTCATCTTCATCTTCCGCAATCTTATCAATCACGAGTTTCCCTACGTGATAACTCGAACCCTGCCTTAATGTGCCGTTAATCATCAGTATCTTCATCTTGTCCCGTTCTCCCTTCTTCTCTCAGTCCGTACCCTGTCGTCTTTTTTCCTGTACGAAATAGATTATATCATCTTCTATAAAAAAATGGTATGTTTTTCACAGATAAGTTTTAAGATTCGGGCTCTGAAACCAAAATACGGAAAGTAAACTTGACATTTTACCCCATTTTTATTATACTTAATTCATGGAAAGTTCGTTTTAATTAAGAGGAAAGGAGAGTCGCTATGACAACCAAACAGAAAAAATTAACCATGCTTATCGCCGGATTTCTAATAGGTGCCGCCGCTTCTATTACCAAAGGGATGCATATCATTGACAGTCCGTTTCTCAATCTGTGCCTGGTCCTGCTCAACTATGGCGGAATGCTTGCATCCTTATTCGGACTCAACTACTTCGCCACCACTTACCAGTATGAGAAATATCCCAAGGAAAGCCTTCAGACCGTCATTGACCTGAACGATGAACGCACCAGACAGATCCATACACTGGCTAAGGCAAAAGCATTCGATATCATCACCTACGTACTGATCTTCCTTCCCTTCTTGTTGTTAGAGATAAAGGCAGGCGTCCCTGCGATCGTCATAGCAGGGACGGCGCCTGTAATTTTAGGAATTTCCTACGCTTTTTTCCTCTCGAAATATTCTAAGGAAATGTGATCCGCGAAGAGGCAATAGCTGCGTGATCCATAAGCGGGATCCGGGAGTAAGGAACGATGGCAGGAGCATCGCATCTGCACGGCATATTACCGACATCTTTCGGCGATCGCCTTAATAAAGTCCTCACTGTTCAGCACAACCGGATCTTCAATCGACGTGATCAACGCAAGATCCTTCGTCATCTGCCCGCTCTCGATCGTATCCACCGTCGCCTTCTCAAGCCTGTCCGCAAAATCCATCAACTCCTGATTCCCGTCCAGTTCTCCCCGCTTGCGCAGAGCCCCCGTCCATGCAAATATGGTCGCTACGGAATTGGTAGACGTCTCTTCTCCCTCAAGGTGCTTGTAATAATGCCGCTGCACCGTCCCATGCGCCGCTTCATACTCATAATATCCGTCCGGAGACACCAGCACGGAGGTCATCATGGCAAGAGAGCCAAACGCAGAAGAAACCATGTCGCTCATCACATCTCCGTCATAATTCTTACATGCCCAGATATATCCGCCCTCAGACTTCATCACACGCGCCACGGCATCGTCGATCAGCGTATAGAAATACGTTATCCCCGCCGCCTCAAATCTCTCCTTATACTCTGCGTCAAAGATCTCCTGGAAAATGTCTTTGAAGGTATGGTCATACTTCTTGGAAATGGTATCCTTAGTCGCAAACCAGAGATCCTGCTTAATATCCAGCGCATAATTAAAGCAGCTTCTCGCAAAGCTCTCAATGGACTGTTCTACATTATGCATACCCTGCACGATCCCGGCGCCGTCGAATTCATGCACCAGCTCTCTCGTCTCCGATCCATCCTTCGCCGTGTACACCAGTTCCACCTTGCCGGCTCCCGGAATCTTCATCTCCGATCCCTTATATACATCCCCGTAAGCATGCCTTGCGATCGTGATCGGCTTCTTCCAATTCTTCACACAAGGCTCGATCCCCCTGACTACGATCGGCGCGCGGAAAACCGTTCCGTCAAGGATCGCTCTTATCGTCCCGTTGGGGCTCTTCCACATCTCTTTCAGATCATACTCCGTCATACGCGCCGCATTGGGTGTGATCGTCGCGCACTTCACGGCAACCTTATACTTCTTCGTCGCATTAGCCGAATCCACCGTCACCTGGTCGTCCGTCTCGTTCCTGTGCTCAAGACCCAGATCATAATATTCCGTATTCAGTTCAATAAACGGCTCCAACAAGTGATCCTTGATCATCTTCCACAGGATACGGGTCATCTCGTCGCCGTCCATCTCTACGATTGGTGTTGTCATCTTAATCTTTGCCATGTTAAATACCTCCTGATTTTTACTATATTTGCAGATTCTCCATTACATTCAGGATATGCCGGTTCGCCAGCTTCTCCGCCAGTTCCCCGTCATGTTTCTTGATCGCCTCAAGAATCTCCCTGTGCTCCTGTATGGACTTTCTTGCACGCTTCTTCTCACCCACAGACATCGCCCTTGCCATCTGCACGTATTTATGAAAATCCGACAGCACATGTTCCATGATCCGGCTGTTCGAAGCCTCATACAATACCTTATGGAACTTGCCGTCAAGCTCCGTCACCTGCTCCGCCTGCCCGCCGCTTTTCTTATGCAGATGGAATTCAGACAGCAGCAATACTTCCTCCAACTCTTCAATCTGTTTCTCCGTAATATGTTCCGTCGCCCATCTGGCGCACATTCCTTCCAACATCGAACGGATCTTATAGATATCCGCCACATCCTTACGGGAAATCCCGGTCACATAAGCGCCCTTGTTGGGAATGATCGTAACCAGTCCCTCCAGTTCCAACTGGCGCAGCGCCTCTCTCACCGGAGTCCTGCTGACCCCCAGTTCCTCTCCGATCGTAATCTCCCGCAGCTCATCTTGTTCCTGATAGACTCCTGACAGAATGTCCTCCCGAAGCCGCCGGAACACCCTGCCCCGCAATGAACGGTCCTGATACTCTTCCATTCTCTCTCTTCTTTCTCTCATTCCCCTAACTGTCTCTTCGCATCCTCGATCACCTGAAGCAGCTCGTCATCGGTCAGGACCGTCACACGTCCATCCTCATACTCCTTGTCAACCCACGCTTTGACCATCGCAACCAGCTCCGTATTCTTATCAACCTGCTCTTCCTCCGGCAGATGAAAATATGTATTGATCCAGTGGGCGATCCCCGCAAGCCCGGACGTATTGGACACTGCCACAAGAGGCGGGCGGTTCAGGAACTTACCTGTGTCAAACACATTATAGATCTCTTCATTCTTCAACAGCCCGTCCGCATGGATCCCTGCCCGTGTGACATTAAAATTCCTTCCCACAAACGGCGTCCTTGACGGCACCCGGTATCCGATCTCTTTCTCATAATATTCCGCAAGTTCCGTGATCACAGCCGTATCCATGCCGTCCAGTGTTCCCCGAAGCTGCGCATACTCGAACACCATCGCCTCCAGCGGCGTATTACCTGTGCGTTCCCCGATCCCAAAGAGAGAACAGTTCACCCCGCACGCTCCATAAAGCCACGCCGTAGTTGAATTGCTGACCGCCTTATAGAAGTCATTGTGCCCGTGGAATTCGATCAGTTCGCTCGGCACTCCCGCATGGACGCGGATTCCGTAGATGATCCCCGGAATCGACCTTGGTATCACGGCTCCCGGGTAATTCACCCCATATCCCATGGTATCACAGACGCGGATCTTCACCGGGATCTGGTACTCCTCCATCAGCTTCATCAGCTCCAGACAGAACGGGATCACGAAACCATAGATATCTGACCTGGTAATATCCTCCAGATGACACCTTGGGCTCACCCCCGTCTCCAGACACTCGCGGACCACCGACAGATAATGCTCCATACATTCCCGCCTGGTCATCTTTAATTTATAAAAGATATGATAATCCGAACAGCTGACCAGGATCCCGGTCTCCTTCATCCCGATCTCACGCACCAGCTCAAAATCCTTCTTGCTGGCGCGGATCCAGCTGGTGACCTCCGGAAATTGATACCCCTTCTCCAGACACTTATATACCGCGTCGCGATCCTTCTTGCTATATAAGAAGAACTCGCACTGGCGGATCTTCCCCCGGGGACCTCCAAGCTTATGAAAATACTCATAGAGCTTCACGATCTGTTCCGTACTGTAGGGCGCTCTCGACTGCTGCCCGTCCCGGAACGTAGTGTCTGTGATCCAGATCTCATCCGGCATATTGTGCGGCACAATACGGTCGTTGAACGCAATCTTCGGAATCTCGTCATAACGGAAGAGATTCCGGAATACATTCGGCTTCTCCACATCCACCAGCGGATACATATGCTCCTCCAACTGCAGCAGATTCGTGTGTTTGTCCAGGTATACTTTCCTACTCTCCATAGATGTCATCTCCTTCGTATCATATCCTTATCCATCAATGCGTATAATTGTATACAATGATACATTTTTTGTCAAGAGAAATATTTCCAAAAATTCAGGACTGCCCCTCGCCGAAAACGACTCTGCATGGGCAGTCCTGTTATAATTCACATCTTATAGATTATTAATACAGCTTCGCACCAATCTCTCTTGGCCGGAATCCTTCATCCTCTAATGCCTTCATGATCTCATTCTTATGTTCCGTTCCAAACGCCTCCATCGTAATACGAAGCTCTACCGCCGCATTCCGGTTGGTGCTGACAAACTGATTATGCTCAAGCTTGATCACATTCCCCTGTGCATCGGCAATGGTAGCCGCAACACGCACCAGTTCACCCGGTTTGTCCGGGAGCAGCACAGACACCGAGAAGATCCTGTCTCGCTGGATCAATCCGTGCTGTACGATCGAAGACATGGTGATCACGTCCATATTGCCGCCGCTTAAGACCGCCACAGCCTTCTTGCCTTTCAGATCCAGCTGCTTCAATGCGGCAACTGTCAGGAGCCCGGAATTCTCCACCACCATCTTATGGTTCTCTACCAGATCCAGAAATGCCCCGATCAGTTCGTCATCCTCCACGGTCAGCATACGTTCAATATTCTCCTGTGCATACGGGAAGATCTTCTCACCCACCCGCTTCACTGCAGTACCGTCGGCAATCGTGTTCGCACTGTCCAGAGAGACCGGCTCGCCTGTCGCCAGAGCCGCCGTCATACTCGCCGCCTGAGCCGGCTCCACACCGATGATCTGGATCTTGGGATTCAACATCTTCGCAAGCGTGGCAACACCCGTGATCAATCCACCGCCGCCTACCGGAACCAGGATATAATCCACAGTGGGGAGTTCCTGTACGATCTCCATGGCAATACTTCCCTGTCCCGTCGCGATGTCTTCATCGTCAAACGGATGAACGAAGGTGTACCCATTCTCTTCTGCCAGCTTCCATGCATACTCACAGGCATCGTCATAGACGTCTCCGTACAGGATAACCTCCGCGCCGTAATTCTTCGTGCGGTTCACCTTGATCAGCGGAGTCACCGTCGGCATGACGATCACCACTTTGCAGCCGAACTTCTGAGCCGCATAGGCGACTCCCTGTGCATGGTTGCCTGCCGAAGCCGTGATCAAACCTTTCTGCCTCGCCTCATCGCTCATCGTACTGATCTTATAATAAGCGCCGCGTACCTTGTAAGCGCCTGTCTTCTGCATATTCTCCGGCTTCAGGTAGATCCTTCCGCCAGTCTCCTGGCTTAAATATTCACTGTATACCAATTTCGTCGGATTCGTAATGTCCTTCACAAGCTCACTCGCCTGCTCGAATTTCTCTAATGTCAACATGATCTTCTTCCTTCCTACAATCTCTTATTTCCACATCCGGAATATCTCTAGCTATGATATCCTCCTGTCCTCTCAAAAAGTCAGCTTTCCTCTTCCGTGCTTTCCGCCGTGAACAATGCGCGTACGAATGTATCCGCATCAAACTTCTGCAGATCTTCGATCGACTCTCCAACGCCGATATACTTCACCGGAATCCCAAGTTCCGCATGGATCGCCACGGCAATACCTCCTTTTGCCGTCCCGTCCATCTTCGTCAGGACAATCCCCGTGATATCCGCCACTTCGTTGAACTCTTTCGCCTGCTGCAGCGCATTCTGCCCCGTAGTTGCATCCAATACCACCAGCGTCTCCCGGTAAGCCTCCGGAAATTCCCGGTCAATGATCCGGTTCATCTTCCTTAATTCTTCCATCAGGTTCTTCTTGTTGTGAAGCCTGCCCGCGGTATCGCACAGCAGTACGTCCGCATGCCTTGCCTTGGCGGAAGCCACCGCGTCATAGACCACCGACGCCGGGTCTGAGCCTTCCTGCCCTCCGATCAGATCCGCCTGGGCGCGGTTCGCCCATTCCTTAAGCTGCTCTCCCGCAGCCGCGCGGAAAGTATCCGCAGCCGCGAGCACCACCTTCTTATCCTGCGCCCGCAGCTTCCCTGCAAGCTTCCCGATGGTCGTAGTCTTACCCACGCCGTTGACGCCGATCACCATGACCACCGATGTTTTCTCCTCGAAGTCATAAGCAGTCTCGCCTACATCCATCTGCTCCTTGATACTCTCGATCAGAAGCTCCCTGCACTTTACCGGCTCCTTGATATGCTGCGCTTTCACCTTCGCCTTCAGATCGTCCAGGATATCATAGGTTGCCTGTACTCCCAGGTCTCCCATGATCAGGACTTCCTCCAGCTCCTCATAGAAATCATCGTCTATATGGGAAAATCCACTGAAAATACTGTCCATGCCGGACACGATATTATCCCTCGTCTTCCCAAGCCCCTGCACCAGACGCTTAAAAAATCCTACTTTCTCCTTCTGCTCTTCCACCTTCTCGACCTCCTCTACAGCCAACATTATGCATCCAATTCGTCCTCCAACAGGCTTACAGATACCAGGGTAGATATACCCTTCTCCTGCATGGTGATTCCATACAGCCTGTCCGCCGCCGTCATGGTTCCCCTTCGATGGGTGATGACAATAAACTGTGTATTCTTCGTCAATTTATGCAGATACTGGGCAAACCGATCCACGTTATTATCATCCAGCGCCGCCTCGATCTCATCCAACAGACAGAACGGCGAAGGCTTCAGGTTCTGAATGGCAAACAGAAGCGATATCGCCGTCAGCGCCTTCTCCCCTCCTGAGAGCTGCATCATATTCTGCAGCTTCTTGCCGGGCGGCTGGGCGATGATCCGGATCCCTGCCTCCAGGATATCCTCATCCTCCATCAGCTCCAGCGTACCCTTTCCGCCGCCGAACAACTCCTTGAACACCATGTCAAACTCACTGGCGATCCTTGCGAACTGTTCTTTAAACTGCTTGCGCATCGCTGCGTCCAGCTCTTCTATGATCTGTTCCAGCGTCGCCTCTGCCTCTACAAGATCATCGTGCTGGTTCTTAAGGAACTCGTAACGCTCAGATACGCTCTTATACTCTTCGATGGCATTCACATTCACATTTCCCAAAGAACGTATCTCGCTCTTTAGCTCCTGGATCCGCTTCTTCATCTTCGCAAGATCAGTCAGGTTCACATCCCTTAACTCCTTCGCGCGGATATAGGTAATCTCATATTCCTCCCACATATAACTGATCTGCTTCTCCGAAGCCGCCTCGTAGTTCTCCTTCTGGCTTTCAAGACGGAAGATCTCCTTGTCAAGATCCGACATATGCTTCGACAGGTCTTCTCTTTTCTGGAGAAATGTCTTGTGCTTCTGATTCAGCTCCTCCCGCTCCTTCTTGAAGCGTTCGATCTCGACCTTGATCTCCTCGAACAATTCTTTGGAATTCTCGATCGTATCCCTCAGATCCTCGATCTGTCTCTCCTTCTCCTCGATCTCTTTCGAAGTGCCGCCTTTACTTTCCTCCAGGCCTTTCATCTCTTCCTGGAACTTGTCGATCTCTTCTCTGATACGGTTTACATTCTCCATCACAAACGTGAACTTCTGCTCAAGGCTTGCGAATTCCAGATGAATCTCTTCGGTCTTCTTGACCTTTCCCGCTTCTTCCTCATGCTCCGCGTCAAGAATCTCCTGTTCCTTCTCAATCTGTTCTGTCAGCTCGCGCTCTAGCTTCTCGGAAGTATCTAACTCTACGTTAATAGACTCCTGATTATCAATGATATCTGTGATCTGGGCGTCTAACTTCTCTTCCTCTGCCTTCGTCGTCTGCACGAGTTCTTCGGCATTCTTGATCTTCGTCCTGGTCTGATCCATGTTCATCTTCGCCGTATTCTGGATCACATACGCCTTCTGAAGCTTCATGCTGATCTCATCCATCTGCTCATAATAGCCGGCGCGTTCTTTTCTCAAGAGATCCGAAGACGCTTCCATCTCGTCCATCTCACGCTTCAGCTGCCTGACCGTCTTCTCGAATTCCTCGATCTCACGCCGCCTGCTCAGCAGGTTGCTGGAATTCTTAAAAGCCCCTCCCGTCAGGGAACCGCCGGGATTGATAAGCTCTCCCTCCAAAGTGACGATCCTGACAGACTGCTTATATTTCCTGGCAATGGCGAGCCCGTGATCAATATGGTCCACCACCAACGTCCTTCCCAGCAGATTATCTGCAAGTGTCCGATACCGCTCTTCTACCTGGACCAACGTGTTCGCAGCCCCGATCGCTCCTGGTTCTTTCAGGACTTCCGGCTTCCCGATGCCGGAATAAGACCGGATACTGGTCAGCGGCAGGAAGGTTGCCCGTCCAAACCGGTTCTTTTTAAGAAACTGGATCATCCTCTTTGCCGTCTCTTCATCCGCCGTGACGATATTCTGGATATTGCCGCCAAGAGCCGTCTCCACCGCGATCTCATAATCCTTCGGCGCCTTGATGATATCGGCGACCACTCCCAGGATCCCTTTCTCCTGGTTTCTCTGATCCATTACCTTCCGGATGCTATTCCCATATCCGTCATACCGCTCCGTGATATTTTTCAGAGATTCCAACCGAGATTCTTCTCGGTGATATGCTGTCTGTCCGATCCTGAACTGCTCTGTCTGTTTCGTCAGGCGAGCCTGCAGTACCGCTATCTTTTCTTCATATCGGCTGTTTTCTTCCGACAATTCGATGATCTTCCCGGATACCTCTTCTAGTTCTTTCTGATATTCTTCGTATTTTTCCTTCTGCTCCCGGATCTCCTCCGCCGCTTCAAGAATCTGCCTCGTCATTCCGGACTTTCTCACCTGGATCTGTTCCAGCATCGTATCATACTTCTGGATCTTTGCCTTGGTGGACGCCCTGTTGTTCAGAAGCTCCTTGATCTCGCCGTTACTCTTGTCTACCGACGCCGTAAGCGCCGCGATACGCGACTGTACCTGTATCAGCTCTTCTCTCGCCTGATTCTCAAGCTCTGTCTGCTCGGCAATCTGCTTCCGGATCGTCTCTTCCTCCTGCTTCAATTCCTGAAGCTGATCTTCACGTACCTGTATCTCGGAAGTGATCGTCCTGGCACGCTGATCATAATGCGCGTCATTCATACGCATACTGTTGATCTGTTCCTTGAGAAGCTCGATCTGATTCTCCAGCTGCTGCTTTAGCAGGTTCGTCTCGTTCAACTGGCTTTTTGCCTTCTCAATGGATGAATCTATACCGTCTACCTGCTCTTCCACCGATTCATATTCCGTCTTCATATCGTCATATTTACGGCTGGCGTCGTCTAACTCTGTCCTGGTGATCGAAAGTTTTCCGTCTATCTCCCGAACCTGCTCTTCGAGACGCTCTGTCTCGAGCAGGAACATGTTGATATCATACGTCTTCAGCTGTTCCTTTTTCTTCAGATATTCCCTTGCCGTCTCTGCCTGTCTCTCCAAAGGGCCTACCTGTTTCTCAAGCTCGGCAAGGATATCATTGACACGCAGGAGATTCTGCCGCTCTTCTTCTAGTTTCTTAACCGACATGTTCTTACGGCGCTTGAACTTCACGATTCCGGCAGCCTCGTCAAAAAGCTCCCTTCTCTCTTCCGGCTTGCCGCTCAAGATCCTGTCGATCTGCCCCTGTCCGATGATAGAATACCCTTCCTTGCCGATACCTGTATCATAGAACAGCTCGTTGACATCCTTCAGCCTGCAGGTACTCCCATTAATCAGATATTCACTCTCTCCCGACCGGTATAATTTCCTCGTAACCGTTACTTCTTCAAATTCTATCTGAAGCTGATGATCCGAATTATCCAGCGTAATCGCAACAGAGGCATAACTTAGAGGCTTACGATTCTCCGTTCCCGAAAAGATCACATCCTGCATGCTTCCTCCCCGAAGCTGCTTCGCACGCTGTTCGCCTAAGACCCACCGCACCGCGTCTGCCACGTTACTCTTCCCGCTCCCGTTCGGTCCTACGATACCTGTGATCCCATTATGAAAATCAAACTTTATCTTATGCGCAAAAGACTTAAACCCCTGTACTTCTATACTCTTTAGATACATTCTCCACCTACTTTATATTCTTCGCACGCAGCTTCAGGATGCTCTGGTATGCAGCAACCTGCTCCGCCGCTTTCTTGGTATGTCCGCTGCCGGTGCCGTATTCCTTGTCTCCGATATATACGGCGACACAGAATAATTTGTCATGATCAGGCCCTTCTTCCCCAACCAGACGATACGTGATCGCCGCTTTAAAATGAGCCTGCACCATCTCCTGTAAGATAGTCTTGCTATCAAAAAAGAGTGTTCTGCTCTCAAGATCTTTCAGGATAAACCTTAGAATAAACTCTTTCGCATTAGCAAAACCACCGTCAATATAAATTGCGCCGATCAGCGCTTCCATCGCATCGGAAGTAACCGAACTGCGCTTTCTTCCTCCGGTAGCGTCTTCTCCTTTCCCAAGCAGGAGATATCTCCCCAGTTCCAGTTCCCTTGCGCAGAATGCCAGCGCCGATTCGCAGACCAGGCTTGCCCTCGTCTTCGTAAGCTCCCCCTCCGGCATCTTCTGATGCTCATAGAACAAGAACTCACTTGATACCAATTCCAGCACCGCATCCCCAAGAAATTCCAGCCGTTCATTGCATCCATACTTCGGCAGATGCTTTTCATTCGCATAAGAGCTATGGATCATCGCCTGCTTCAACAGAGCAAAATCCGTAAACGTGTAACCTATCTTTTCTTCCAACACTTTTAAATCCCGATTCATATAATTGCCTTTCGATTTAGAACGTGTGCCCGCCGGGCACACCAAAAAATGAAAAAGCCCGGATGGGCTTTTTCACAACATGGCTGCCAAGTATCCTGTATTAGTTATTCGTTGCATTCTTAATCTGCTCTACAGCATCTCCCACCGTAACGATCTTCTCTGCCTCTTCATTATCGATCTCAATATCATAAGTCTCTTCTATCCCCATGATAATCTGAAAAATATCCAGAGAATCTGCCCCAAGATCGTCTACAAATGTCGTGTCCTCTGTAATCTCATCCGCATTCACATTCAATACATCTGCTATGATTTCTTTTAATTTTTCAAACTCCATACCTATTCTCCTTTTCTTATCTTTTACTCTGAATACTGATACCTCTTTTATTCATCGGATCCTCCGTCCGCCTGAATACACTCCTTGATCTTTTCATTGATCCTCTGTCTCTTGAACGTTACGCACTGGATCAGCGTATTACTTACTTCCTTCGCCCTAGCGCTCCCATGCGTCTTCACAACCAGCCCATTCAATCCCAGAAGCGGCGCCCCGCCGTATTCACTGGCGTCAAAGGTCTTAAGCGTCGCCTTCAGCGCCGGCTTGATCAGCACTGCCCCGATCTTACTGCGAAGCGTAGACATAAGCCCTTCCTTCACCTTACTGATCAGGACCGCACCCACTCCTTCATAAAGCTTCAGGATGATATTACCCGAAAATGCTTCACAGACCACCACGTCTGTCTGCCCGTGGGGAATCTCTCTTGCTTCCACACTGCCGGTAAAGTGAATATCCTTCTCTGCCTTCAACAAAGGAAATGTCTCCTTCACCAATGCGTTGCCCTTTTCTTCCTCCGCACCGATGTTAACGATACCCACAGAAGGCTTCTTCACGCCCAGTACATGCTCCATATAGATGGATCCCATCTTGGCAAACTGAACGAGATGAGAGGCTCTCGCATCTACATTGGCGCCGCAGTCAAGCAGCAGGGATACCCCCTTCTTGGTGGGGATCAGCGACGCTAACGGCGGACGTTCCACTCCCTTGATCCGCCCGACCAGCACCTGCCCTCCGACCAGGATAGCCCCGGAACTTCCCGCCGACACGAACGCGTCTGCCTTACCTTCCCGTACCATCTTCATACCCACCACAATGGACGAATCCTTCTTCTTACGGATCGCGTTCACCGGCGGTTCCGCCGTCTCGATCACCTCCGAAGCATGGATGACCTCGATCTGCTTCTTATTGGGCGGATACTTTGCAAGTTCCTTCTCTATTGCCTCTTTCTGTCCGATCAGGAATACCTTCATGGCAGGTTCCTTCCGGGCCGCATCTACCGCGCCCTTCACCATCTCCGCCGGGGCATTGTCCCCGCCCATGGCATCCAGGGCTATGTTCGTAATTTCTGACATCTGTATTCCTCCTGGCATTTCCTGCACATCGTCCATTAAATAGCAGACCATACCGGAATACTATGGTCCGTTATTTAATTTACGATGTGCTAGACTAATTTTACTAGACATTATACGAAAAAGCAATACCTCTTTTCAGTCCAATATGCAAAACATTCTAATGATCCTCTATACGATCATGCATTGCCTTACCTTGACGTTACCCCCTTCACAAACGGAATCCCCAGAAGCTTAAGCTCCTCCTTAAGCCTTGTATATTTGCTCCTGCTGACGGGAACCACCAGATCCCCCTTAAGTGCCGCCTCATATGTCTGTCCGAACCTACTGGAATTCACCTGCCTGATATCTCCCACCGGAATCAAAAAAGACTGATGGCATCTGAAAAATCCATAATCACTGAATATCCGCTCCAATTCATCCAGGGACATTGCCGACTGGTACTCTCTGCCGTCTTTTAGCCGTATCCAGATCTTCCTCTTCTCCTTACAGATATAACCGATCTCCTTCGGCGCCACAAGTACATAATCCTGCCCCGTCCGCACCGCCACTTTCCCGGCGGAAGGCGAAGCCTTCTTCTTCACTCTCTCGAAAGCCTTTCCCAGTCGTGTCACGTCAACCGGCTTCGTAAGAAAATCAACCGGCTCATAATCATAACTCTCCACGGCAAAATCTGCGTGCCCCGTCAGAAATATATAGGGCAGTCCCTTATATTCCGCCTCTAGATGCGCTGCAAGAGAGAAGCCGCTCATGTCCGGCATCTCAATATCAAGAAATACCAGGGATACCGGATGTTCCCGAAGCGCCTTCATGGCATCCGCCGCATTTTCCACATATAAAATCTGTCCGCCAAGTAAATAATGCTTCAAAGCGGCGATCGAATCCTCCGCCGCAAGAGGCTGATCGTCCACCAGAAGCACCAGTCCGTCATACATCATGACTCCTCCTTATAAAGCTGCAATGGGAGCTTTGCAACAAAAAATATAATATCCCCTTCCATTCTGGAGTACACAACCCCGCCATACCTGGATGCAAGCGCCTGGATCGACGCGATCCCGATTCCTTCGTGCCCCTCCTTTGAAGAATGTCCCACCTGATACCCTCCCATAGGATTAAGCCTGCTTACACGGTTTGAGACATTGATGATACAGAATTCTCCCCGTTTCAGGATAGACAGCCTGATCCCGTAGGATTTGTCCGGAACCGCCTCAGCTTCGTCGATGGCATTCTGCAGCAGATTTCCGATCACTTTATTCGTCTCATAGACATTCGTCGCAATCCGCGAAAGATCATTCTCAATCGTAATATCCATCTTAAGCCCGCTTAGAGCCGCCTTATTCTTGAAGGAAAGGATCAGGGCGCTGACTGCCGCATCCTGAAGCGGCAGGATCTGGTTCATCTCAATGGAATCCTTAAGCAGTTCATCAAGATATCTTTCACATGCCTCGTAATCCTTCCTAAGAAGCAGTCCGTGGAGCGTCTGCACATGGAAATTATAATCGTGGCGCTGAGAACGGATCACGCTCATATATGCCTGCATATCATCCCGGTACTGCTTCTCCGTAAGCACCGTGATTCTCTCCTTACGGTTCGATATGATCAGATTCAGAAGCTTCAAGCCGCCAAAGAACGCAAACCACTCCAGGCACACCACCGACAAGGTATAGATCCCTGTCACGGCAGGTATGATCAAGAATCCCCCATATACAACAAGATAAACCTCAAGCTCCGCCATAGGACGGTCCATTCCTCCCGCGCCCAATCCCGTCTCCCTGGCATCCGGTTTCCGGCAAGAGAAATATTCCTTCCAGCCCGCCCCCGGAAACTCTGCTGACATCCTTCCGCAGATTCCATATGTTGTCAGTATCACCAGCACTAGCAGCATAACACGGAAAAAGAGGGAAAGAAATTCTATACGCAATATCGTCCCTGCCGTCACCTGCAGCATGCCGTACTGCGCATATGCAATGGACAGCACCGCGGCAATATCCGCCCATGTTCCCTTAGGCTCCAGGACAACAGGTATGAATATGGCAAGAAACAGGAAACAGACGATCCCACTGATTCTCACACTCACATTCAGGCAGGCAGACAACGCGCATACAACACCTGCAAGAAAAGAAAACGCCACACTGCGCCGTCTCTCCATCCCCAACCATTCAAAGGCAAAGTAACAGGAAACAACCGCACCTGCACTCAGAAAACCATATCCGGCAATCACCATGGCGCTCCCTCCCTTCTTGGCAATATACTCTTTACACCAGAGATTCAGCTGACGGTTAAAATATTACTTAGTATACCATCCCTTGCCTTACATTTCAATCATCTGAAAAATCCGTTCTCTATGTGTATCTTAAGCATGATACAAAAGTTCAGACAACTGTTTGTGAATCTGCTCCAGATCCATGCCGCCCACAGATTTATGCACCAATTCCCCGTTATGGTAATACTGGAACGCCGGAATCCCCATGATCTTAAACCGTTTGGCAAGGTCTCTGTGTACAGAAGTATTGACCTGGATGAACTTAATAAACGCCATATCATCCGCCGCCTCCCGGTAGTACGGCGCAGTCCCCGCGCATGCACCGCAGTGGTCGCCGTAGAAATCTACCATTACATATTCTGCCGAATTAACCAGCTCATCAAAATTCTCGCTTGCCGCTTCTATAATTGCCATGTCTTTACACCTCCAGATATTTTTCTGCTTCTGCCATCAAAAGATGATAGGTATACTCTTGATACTTTGTCTGCCTGAACATAGTAATGTCCGCCTGCTTCATAAGGTCTTCCAGCTTCTCCCCGCGCTCGGCGGCAATCTTCTCCACCTCTTTTACGAATCCCTCCTCCGTCAGTACATAACCATTCTTCTCCGAAAAATAGGTGTATATCAGATACGGGATAAAATACATCTCCTGTGAATCGGACGCTCTCTTAAGCGCTTCTTCCTCCGTAATGCTCCTGCCGTCCTCAGTCTTCTTCATATCATGCCCTGCGGCAAGGAGTCCCTCGTACATAATACGCGCCCTGTTATCACACCACTCCTTCTTCTCATCCTCGTCGATATCAAAGTCACTATTCTTTGCCATCGCTTCCAGCCAACAGCGGGCGATCCCCATGCACGCTTTTTCCTTCCGCTCCTTATCATGCCGCTCATGATACCAACGGTAGTAATCCCTGACCGTCTCTACCCCGGGAATACCAAGCTTTACCGCAAGCTCATCGCCCACCTCCATCACATGGATACGCACCGCCTTTTCAACCCTTAACGTCAGAGATACATCCTTAATACTGCATTCGAATTCCTCTCCTCGTTTCTTCCCAAGAACAGCCTCTTCCGCGCCTTCTGCCCCCGGAAGCTTACGACCGGGATACAAAAGGACTGCCCTGCCTTCCCAGTTCTCCTTCGAAGCCTTCACACAGATACAGCGTACGCAGTCTTTATCCCGGATCTCTCCTTCTGTCTCTTCTTCTCCGGAGTGATCCTTCGCCAGAGCCTCAAGTTCCGCCTCGATTTCACTGTCCGGGATATGCCAGCGTCCCAACTCCTCCGGGACTTCCAACAATTTATAATCATAGCAGCTCGTCATTCTTGACTTCATTTTTTGATTCTCCCTTTCTTCTGTCTGGTTTTATCTGCACATTCCCTGTCCGCAGATTTAATGCGCGATTCCCACGCCGGTTTTCGCAAAGGTACGATAATACTCATTCGTCTCAAGCAGCTCTTTCGGTGTCCCGCACCCCTTGATCTCTCCGTCGCACAGGACGATCACCTGGTCTGCAAATACGGTCGCCGAATAATTATGTGCGATCAGAATCGTCGTCCGGTTCTTCATGAGGTTGCTTAACGCCTCCGTCACAAGCTTCTCGCTCTTCACATCCAGGTTACTCGTCGCCTCGTCAAGGAGCAGATAGTCCGGATTACGCATCATAGCCCTCGCAATGGCGATGCACTGCTGCTGCCCGCCCGAGAAATTTGAACCTCCGGGACCAACCTCTGCATCAAACTGCCCCGGCGTATTCATGATAAAATCATAGATATTTGCCATCTTCGCCACATGGATCAGCTCCTCTTCCGACACGGGACGTTCCACACCGTAGATGATATTGTCGCGGACCGTACCGGATAAGATCGGCTTGTCCTGGGATACGATGGCGAAGCTCTTCCGCCAGGACGATAGCTTGAACTGCGTCACATCCCGGTCTCCGAAATATATCGTGCCGGACGTTGGGTCATACATTCGTTCCAGAAGCTTAAACAACGTACTCTTTCCTGCACCGTTCGTTCCTACGACCGCCGTAACCTTCCCCTTTGGAATGGCACAGTTCAGATCCTTTAAGACCAAAGCCGTCTGGTAGGAGAAGTCCACATGATCAAGGATGATATCTGCATCCGACACATCCATCTCACATCCTTCCTCCGGCTCCTGCGGGCTTTCCAGGATTGCCCCAATCTTCTGGACGATCCCTGCATTCTGCGAAAATGTTCCAAAGTGTGTGCAGATCTCAGCCAGACGTACCGTTGCAAGGCCGCACAGGGTATAAAAGCCTATAAGCTTCCCGACTGTCAGTTCCCCGGCCGCAACCATTTTACTTCCCAGCACGAAAGAAATCACAATCGTAAGGCACCCCATGATCTCCATTCCTCCAAGCTGGATCATAGAAGTATACCCAAGGAAGATGTCCGCCTTGCATTGCTTTCCAAAAAGCTCCTCCGCTTTCTTGTGCTCTTCCTCCTCCATACGGAAGGACTTGATAAGCCTTAAGCCCCGTACATGTTCCGCCAGATATCCCATCGTAGCCGCAAGCCTTGTCCTTGCCTTCATACCGGTCTTGTAAGACAGGACGCTGTATAAGACTGTGATCCCCATCAGCACCGGAATCACCAGAAGGCTTGCCAGCGCCATCTTACTCTGGAAGGAAAATAATTTCTGGTAAGCCACGACTCCGGCATATGCCGCCACAAATATATTGATCAGCAGCTGAAAATAATTCCCGGCGTTATCCGCATCCGTCGTCACACGTGTTACTAACTCGTTGATATTATCCGAATCATAATAGCTGGTTGGAAGGTGCATCATCTTATTCCATACCTTCAGCCGGACCGCAAGGTTGATCTTCTGCAGTACCAGGCCTGAGATATAGGTAAATGCAATGGTAATCACTCCCGCAAGCAGCTGAAACTCTATGTAACGCACCAACTCATCCGTCTTAATGGAATTCTGCGTCCCGTCAATGATAGACGCTGTGATGGTGATCGCCTCTACTTCCAGATGGGACTTTACCATGGAGATCGCCACCACAAAGAACAGAAGCAGCCACGGCAGTTTCATCCCTTTAAATATCTTCGTATATCCTTTGACCAGTTTAATCATTGTACCGCCTCCTTTTCCATAAACGGAGCCCCCTGCGAAGCTTCTTCCGTCCCGCAGGCAGCGATCAATTCCATAAATGCCCGGCAGTTTCCATACAGTCCATCATAACTTCCCACGCCTTCCAGTACGCCATTATTCAGTACGATAATCTGATCCACCCGCTCAAGAAGAGACAAGTCGTGCGTGATAATAATCTTCGTTCTTCCCGGGAACATCTCAAAGATCGTATCCCGGATCATCTTTGACGCCGTAACATCCAGCGCCGACGTTGGCTCGTCCAGAAGGATCATGTCGGACTTGCGCATAAATTCTCTTGTGAGGACAAGCTTCTGCCTCTGACCCCCTGACATAGAGGTTCCTCCTGGCGCCACCGGCGCATCCAGCCCGTTTTCCCATTTTTGCAGGACCTCCGCGAATCCGGTCTTTTCAGCCGCCGCCCAGATCTCCTCATCTCTCACTTCATGGTGGAGCCCGTAGGTAAGCGCCTCTCTCGCCGTACCGCTGAAAATATCCGCCCCCTGCTGCACATATCCCATATGCCCCCTCAGCTCATCCAGAGACATCTCCGATACCGGGACTCCCCCAAAAAAGACCGTTCCCTCACACGGCTCATAGAAATGCTCAAGAAGGCTTACCGACGTTGTCTTACCGCTTCCGCAAAGACCGATGATCGCCGCGGCGCTTCCTGCCGGAATATGGAAAGAGATATCCTGTATCGCTTTCTTATCCCCGTAGGAGAAGCTCACCTTATCAAATGTAACCTCCGCACCCTCCGGCTTCCTGGTATCTGTGACAGTCTCTTCCTCCTCCGGCGCAAGCAAAAGCTTTGCCGTCCTTGCCATAGTTCCCTGGATCATCTTCAAGTTCGTCCAGTACTCGATCAGGTTGGAAAATGCAGTGGATAATGTCCCGGAGAACATATAAAACGCAACCCACTGGCTGATATCAATATCTCCCCGCTTAAGGAGGATCACTCCGAACACCATGACGACCATAACCTGCGCCATCCCCATCAGGGTAGTCAGCGCCGTAATGCCGCATTGTAATTTGTTAACGCGCATATTGGCATGGAACAGTCCATACGCGGCATTTTCCCCATTCTTAAGTTCCTTCTCTTCATTCGTATACGTCTTGATAAGACCCAAGTTTCTGACACGCTCCGCAAGATACGCCGTCAACCCGCCGATCTCCTGAAACAGCCCGTCCTGCGTCTTATATCGCATCCGTCCGATAAAGACCATATACAGAATCTTAACCGGCAGCAGAAGGAACACCGACACCGTAAGCCATATATTATAAGACGAGATTGTCCTAAGCGCTTCCACCACATAATAAAGCGTAGGAAAAAATCCTACCAGGAACTGCACCAGAAGCTGTGCCGCCGTTGTCGTATCATTGGTTATGGTACTCATAATGTCAGACGGATCGTTGCCGTCATAATAATCCATCCGGATATGAAGCATCTTCTTCCAGATCACCCGCCTTGCATTCCTCGCCGCAATGTGCTGCGCCGGAGTCCGAAGAGCTACGTCTCCGCATAATACGATCGTAAAGATTACGTAAAACCAGATCGCATCCCACAGTACCTTATTGTCCAGACTCCCGCTCATAAGTCCCGCCGTAATGGTCGGAAGCTTCAGCATGACCTTGTTATAGAAGAAATTACACAAAAAAGCGATAACGATCCAATGCCACGGTAACTGTATTTTCTTCAAAAGGTTCCAGAAATCCCGCCAGCTTCCTTCGCCGGATCCCTTCTTTTTTACCTTCCTGTCCACAATTTTCTCTCCTTTCGATCCGTTCAAACCTGCCGCCGGCTACTTTGCATCTTGTAATATACGACCAATCGTCGCCGGCAGCCTCTTTCCCATACTCGGATATAGATTGAGGACAGGGTAAAATGAGTTTTACCCCGTCCCCGGTTCTTTGTTGTTCTATTCAAGTCTATTCATAATCGACCAAACCATTGAAACTCTTCATCATCTCAATATATGCTTCCAAAGTTTCATCCGCTATTGCACCCGTACCTGCCAGAGAGATGATCGATCCCTCAAGGGTATCACCGTCCACAGTGGCATAGAGCACGCTGCCCTCCTGCGTAATTTTCTGTCCCTGCGAAGTATAGAACTGCGCAAGAGACGCCGCGCTTTCCTCATCCGGCGTCACAAAATACTGATACTCTGCCACCGGCGATCCGCCGTTTGAGTAAATGATATCATACATTTTTAACGCTTTGTAACCCATATTTCCCATATCAGAAAGAAGCTTGCTGTTCTCATCTCCTACCAGGACATGACGTTGGTCAAATTCAAAATCCTGGGGATCGGTAAAGGTATAGCTGTCGGTCATCTGAAGACTGAAATCCTTGTCGATCGTCTGTTTTTCGTCTTGGACATCTGCTTTGCCCTCTGTCTTGCCGTCCGTCTTCCCGGCATCATCCTTATCGGATGAGCCGCAGCCGATCATCATAATCCCTATCATCGCACACACTAAAATCGAAATCAGTTTCTTCCTCATATTACCTGTCTCCTTCTTCTAATTCTTCCAACCGGTACACCTCTTTGATATACTCCTGATATCCCTTCGGATTCGCCTCATATGCCTTCTCCATGCCCGGCAAACTGCCGATCAGGTTCGTAAGATTCTCCTGCGCCGTCTCTTCACATACTGCATTTCCATTCATAACAAAACAACGATATTCTGTCAATACTTTTTGGTCTTTTACGTAGAAGATGACGTATACGTCGGATACGACAGCATTTCTCTCGGCGGTAAGCATGGCGGCAAGCTCGCTGTCTCCGTCTTTATGGAACACATAGCGTGCGTCATATACAATGCCTTGGGGATCTGTAAAGGTATAATCCGGAGTGATCCGGATGTCCCTATTGGAACCCTCTGCCGGCGCGGCAGGCGTCTCCGCCTGTCCTGCCTGCGACGGGTCGAAATTCTCTGTCTCCGGTATCTGGCTGTTTCCCGCGGACGCCGGGTCAAATGTTTCTTCCGCCGCATCCGACGGGGGTACTTCCGGTGTTTGTCCGTCCGGCAGATCTGCCGCCTCTGGTGTCTGCACATTGCCTGCGTCTGCAGGGTTAAAATCTTCCTCTTCTGCTGATACCCCAGGCTCTTCCGTCTCGTCCGTTATATTACCTGCGTCTGTCGGGTTAAAATCTTCCTCTTCACCAGCCTCTTCCGAAAGCACGTCTTTTACATCTGCAAACAGATTCCCCGACAAAACTTCTCTTTGAGATTCTATGCCTATACTTTCAGCCATTTCCATAAGCATATTTTCATTTTCTGCAATCGGATCGGCTTCTGGCAGTATCTCCGCAACAACATATTGTGAAAACACCGGCACCGCGGCTGCCCTTGGAAACGGAATAAGTTCTATCATTGGAACACCTGATAAAGTGCCGGCCATCAAGAACTTCGCATATGCTTCTCCGGTAGCTTCTCCAAGTATTGATGCCAACATATTAATTGTCTGCTGTATGCTCTCATCATGTTGATATACGACATTTTCTTCTACTGTACAACCCGCTATAAATCCTATATCTTTTAGCGCCTGAGCCGCTTCATGATCCTTTGCAACATAATATTTACAATCCATCAATGCCGTCCCGTCTTCTCCGACATACAAAATCTCGTACTGCTCTTTTAAGCCGCCCTGCTGTTCTTTATTTGTATACAATACATAACGGACTGCATAATCTTCCGGTCGTACCTTAGCTTCATCAAATACAACTTTTTCGCTGATCCTAAAGGAAAAGGATTCCTCCGGCGAGGTTCCCCTAAGCTCTGCGGGTACATCAGGCTTTACTTCATCCAAAGCCCCCTCCGTACATTCCTCCATACCGCCATTCACATACATCTCTTCCAAGTACGCTTTATGAAACGGCGCTTTCCAGCCTTCACTCTCTAATGTAGGACGCATATTATCAATCGTACTCTGCGTAAACTCAGCCTTAACCCTGAAAATCACAACATTTTTTATCACTTGTATGCTTTGAAGTTTCACGCTGCCTTCATTATCTTTTGCTTTTTGATCAGCCAGATCAGAATCTGTCATTACAAAGCCTTCATATTCGTCTACCACTGTATCATCTTTGCAATATATGATCTTATAAAACTCTGTTGCGCCCTCACCGGCATATCTTATAAACTGAGATGCGGAACTGTCTATTTTCAAGACGTATCGGCTGTCATATACAAGTCCTGCCGGATCTGAAAACCGACATGTCCCAATCTGAACCGCAAATGTCTCTCCCGCTGAAGTTCCTCTTAAAGTTGATGTCTTTGTCGGAACAGACGGATCGTCCGGATCATCCGGATTATCTGGTCCAGGTTCCGGATTCACCGGGTTATCCGGGTTACTCGGATTGCTGGGATTACTCGGGTTGCCGGGATTACTCGGGTTACTCGGGCTGCCGGGATTACTCGGGTTACTCGGATTACCAGGATTGCTCGAATTGCCAGAATTCCCTCCGCCATTCGAACCTGACTGCGGCTTATACTCGCTCATACCGCCAAAGTAAAACTGCATGCCAAGATATGCCTGTGGTGTCGCCGACGTGATTGCTCCGCTCTTATAATATGTATCGATCGATGTCTGCACATAACTTCCCGAACAATACTCATAGGTCACATCCCCCCAGTTTCCATAGCTGAACGCACTGCTGTCATTCTTTGAAGCAAACGCTGACGCAAGCCCCTTCGCATCCGACTCACCGGACATCACATAGCAAGTATACTGTCCCATTGCCTTTCCGCCTTTCGCATAGAGAATGACATAGACACCTTTACACTTGTATCCTATTGCTGCCACCTTCTTTGCAGGCATACAGTCAGAACCTCCGTATAGTACATATCTCGTATCAAAGCTTATTCCGGATGGATCAGAGAATGTACACAGATCACTCATCTTGATACTGAAGCTCTCACTGGGACTCGTTCCGCCCACACTGGCGCCTCCGTCGTCCACGAAGTTTGTCCTCTGGTTCCCGTCGGCTCCCATGCCTCCGGATACATCCCCGTTACCGGCATCACCGCCGCCGGCTCCCGCCGCATCTGCGTCGATACCGTCATCCATATCCGTATCGCCTTTTTTCGCATCCTTATTTTTTGTAGATTTCTTAGACAAGCCGGTCTCCTCAAGCAGCTCTTCGATTCCTCCGTTCCTGGATAAGAGGTATCCGCCGCCAAAACTAAGGCAAAGCACCAACGCAGATACTGCTCCTATAATTATTTTTTTCTTCTTTCCCATGCTTTCACGCTCCTTGGTATAAGTAGAAATATTATTTCTACTCCAAATACTCCTACTTTACTCATATTTATTTTCCATCGTAACAAAAATAAATCGAAGCCTCAACGTGTTTGGTCTATTCGGAAGAAATCGACGCTTATTCGGCATTTTCCATGAACCACCTCCACTCCTGTACCACATATCTGCACAAATATCATTACAAATCTTCAATCTGCATAAGACTTGTACCTGCACCTTCCAGAGAAGCCCTGCCGCCTATTATGCACACGCCTGCCTTTTCACAAAGCTTGTCAAGAATATCGCCAACCTGCATAAGATCTTCTTTTGATGTATGAAGAATCTCTCTTCTCTCTTCAAGAAGCATCTCGCCGGTCACGCCGCTTAAATAATTTTCCGCTGCGCGAATACCTTTCTGCCGTACGCTCAACAGAGGTTCCATAGAAGCAATCGTGCTGACGATATATCTGTCAAATGATTCCCTGCCTGTGCATATGCCGCGAAGCGCGGCTCCGGCTTTATCGAAGCTTATTAATGAATCTGCCGTGTTCGGATCCCGGAATGACGTAAATGTCACATCACCGTTTCCCGATACGGCCATGCCTGTACCATACGCTCCGCCTTTTACGCGGATTGTCTCCCACAGATAGCCGTAGCTCAAGATCCTTGCCGCTACCTTCATTGCTCCGTGGTATCTGGCGCCACATATATTAAGGTTTGCACCCTTCCCTGCGAATCCAATCTCTGCCGGAATCCGGATTCCTGTCTTCCTGGCTGCTGCGAGACTGCCATATGCATTAACACACATCGAAGAACTATTTTCTGCAGCTTCCTCTGTCAGATCTGGCCTATCCGCCAGCAGACGGACAAGCCGCGCCGTCCACATTTCTTCTATCTCACCGGTCACACTGACTGCTGCGCGTCTCCGCACAAATATCTTTTTACAGAACTGTCCCATCCTGCGGGCGAGCTCTGTTCCTTCTTTCTCAAATCCATCATCTATCCTCTGAACGAACCGAAGCATCCGGATCCCCTGGAAGGCTTCCTGTACGGCGCCTCTTGCAGAGAATCCCGCTACCGCCAGACGGGCGGCATATGCATTTCCATTCATCAGGATATGCTGCTCCATGGACAGCCTAAGCTGCCGGATCCTTGTACGGATATAGGAGATGTCGTCAAACCTCGAGCCATTCAGCACTTCGCTCATCAGGCGGACAGCGTCATCCATCCTCTCTTTAAGCGCTGACACCTGCAACACCAGATACGGCATACAGCTCTCCGTCTGACCACGCCTTGCAAATACATCCACATAAGACTGGAAGCGTCCAAGCTTACCGGTAAGCTCTGCCTGAATCTCAAGCGCGCCATAATGAACCGTCCGTACCTGGCCCAGAAGCATACGCAGGAATGACACTATACTTAATTCTTCAAGCGACATTCCCGCCAACGAAAAATAATAGGACATATGGACAATCCCATCCGTCTCCAGCTTATGGATCAGAACCGTACTGCCATCCATCTCTTTTATCTCCTGCGGGATCTCTTCTATCCCCCCCGGGATATCCGACAGCTGCAGCTGGGGCAAAGCCGCAAGCTGTTCTTCTGAATCTGCCATTCCCTGCAGTCTCCTTAAGTGTGCCAGCTCCGCTATCACACCCTCCCTCTTGACCGGCAGCCACAGCTCCCTGATTTCTTCAAGACGGATCCGTTCCCTCTTTCGGCGTTCCTCTCCGATAGACTGGGACGGATACAGAATAAGCTTCGCATGATGAGGATTCTCGATCATTACTTCTTTTAGCAGTCGTTCAAAATACCCCTCGCCGATCTTCTCGCGAAGAGACTGAAAGATATTCCCATAACACAGATTCTGCGCCGGATCTCCGCCGTAGAGGCAGCTGTCAAGGATACGCATAGCATTCACGACGCCTTCCGGATACATCCCGGACTCTTTTTCCCGCATGTTGAATTCCATACGGCTTAGAATAGCTTCCAGCCTTCTGTGATCCAATCCATTCTCCGCCAGTTCTTCCAGTGTTGAGGAAATCGTTTCCCACACCTTCTCCTTTTTCTCATCGCTTGTATTGCGTATTACCAGAACAAGATACGGCTGCTGAATCCCGTCCATCCTCGCAAGCTCTACATTCTGCGCAAGCCCCTTGTCAAGGACTGCCTTTCGAAGCGGCGACTCGTTCGTTGAACACAGGATATCGGCAAGCACACCGCATGCCATATTTTTCTCCGGCTCATCAAACCTTCCATATACCCATCCTCCGGCAAGGATCATCCGGTCAGCGGGATCCTCATTCCTGCCAATCTCATAAGGACACCTGACTTCGGCATGCCGTACCGGATCCTGTATCGGAATCTCGGTATCCGGATTCTGCCGGTCATACTCGCTTAACACATTTCCAATCTTCGCAAGAACGGCAGCAATATCCATATCTCCGTCCAGTATAATGTAAGAATTAGACGGATGATAGAATCTGTGATAACCTGCCGTGAATCCTTCATATTCAAGTTCCGTAATATGCTCCGGATCACCGCCGGACTGAAACCGGTAACAGTTATCCGGAAAAAGCATACGGTTCAGATTACTGTCAATCCATGTATCCGGCGATGCATATACGCCCTTCATCTCGTTATATACCACACCGTTGCAGGTCAGTTCTCCTACCGAGTCCTCCAATTCATAGTGCCACCCCTCCTGAAGGAACGTATCCCTCTTCGTCACACACAGAGGATGAAATACTGCATCCAGGTAGACGTCCATAAGGTTCAGAAAATCCTTATCATTCCTGCTGCACACCGGATACATGGTCTTATCCGGAAATGTAAAGGCGTTCATAAATGTCTGAAGGGATCCCTTGATCATCTCCACAAACGGCTTGCTTACTGGATACTTTTCTGACCCGCAGAGAAGAGCATGTTCCAATATATGGAATACCCCCGTATCATCAGAAGGGAGCGTCTTGAATGCGATCGCGAATGTCTTATTCTCCTCCCTGCGATCAAGCCACAAAAGCTTAGCGCCGTTCTTCCCATAGTACATCTGGTAGAGGACGGCATTCATCTCCGGCAGCTTCCTGACGCCGTCTAATACGAATCCTGCCTCAACAGCCAACTGTCTGATCTTTGTCTCTCTTTCATCCATATCCTTTACTCCCTTTGTCTGCTATAACACTCCATTAACTGATTAAAGGATATAGAAAAAACGAGCAACCGTCAATATTGGTTGCTCGTTCGGCAATACCGGATGTCTATTCTGCAACAGGCAAGACATACTGCGATACAAAATCTTTGCTTTTTAAAAAGGCGAGGCTGCCGCAAAATTGCAGCAACCTCGCCACTTGTTACTCTTAACATCCTGATCGGATAAAGCACTGGAACGAACTATAATATCGTTCTTACCAGAAAATGTACTCTAGATCAGATAATTCATCATCATACCAACCGCATTATAGTTGCTCATGTTGTATGCTCCGCTTCTGGAATACATACCTAACACAGCGTATGGGTTCGTTGCAGAATTCTTAGAAGAACTTGCGCCGGAACTTGAATACACACTGGATGTATAACCATTGGTCAGTGAATTGGAACTCATGTTCAGACCGCTTCGTGCCTTATTAAACATACGTTCCGCAATCCCGCCTGTACCGGAGACCAGATCTCTGGTCAGCGACGGATCCTTTGCCATGTTCTTTTCAAATGTAGACTTACTAAAGCTTAAGGTAGCATCCTTATTGACCGTAATTCCCATCTGCTTCAGCGACTGCTCTGAACCAAGCCCGTTGAGAAGACTCTGCATCTGCCTGCCTATGCCGGTTCCTCTGTCAAAATTATTGTTGAGGAACTTTAATGAAGAGTTATATGCATCTACCAACTTACCGAGGGCATCCGCCGCCTTGCCGGTATCTACATCAGCCTTAAGCGTCGTCTGTCCTGTGCCCTTAAGCTGTGCACTGACTCCTACATAGCCCACCGAAACCGTATTGCTCTCGGACTCATACTCTGTCTTCATACCACTTGTTGTTACGGAATACTTCGCATTCGCCGCCTCTGTCTTCACATTCTCTGCTCCGGCTGCCGCGCCCATCTCACCACTTACTTCGAACGCGTTGCTGGTTCCGGTTTCCTTGCTCTCGATCTGCAGGGAAGCAACACCGTCCTTCTCAATTACACTTGCGGTTACGTTCGCTTTGCTCTTATTGATCTGATCCGCTGCTTCTCTTAACATCTGAGCGTTCGTCTTAGATCCGCCGTTCGCTTTTACAGCGCTTACCTGGACATTCACAGAATTCTTATCGTCTCCCACGGTAAAGTTCATACCGGACTGCGCATAAGCCGATGCCTTCACACCTTCGCTGACATTCATCTGTGCCTGCGCGATCTGTGTAACATCAAGCTCGAAATCCTTATCATTCTTTAATAACAGCTTGCCGCTTGCCGTCGCTACCTTCTCGTTAGAACTGGTAACCGCAAGGTCGCTCATCGCTCCGCTCTTATTCGAATTCCTCAACTCATTAGCTGCGTTCATCAGATCTGTCATACTGCTGCTGTACTCCTTCACGAACGCCACATTTGCATTCTTAGCAGCCTTCTGAGACGTAACAGACGACACAGATGACGATGAAGATGTCTGGTTAAGCTTGGGATTCCTGTAGAGAGCCTGAGACAGGCGAAGACTATTAATGGTTGACTGATAACCGTATAAACTATTCAATCCGTAGGAATTGATTCCGCTGATTGCCATATTTCTTCCTCCTTTCTTCATAGTATATATTATTCCACGATCTCCATCTATAATAGAAATCGTTGGAATACTGGTATTATACTTCTGGTATCACGTAAAGAGATCCCTTCGTTAAGATAATGAGGTATCTTCCGTCTGTCCGGAAGTAAGGATGAATCTTCCATCCTTCATTGTAATATCGACATTCTGGATATAATTGTTAAGAGAGAATGGGAATTTTCTCTTTGTGACTTTATTTCTCCCTTTAGACAAGTCACATACCAAACATTTTCAGTGTATCTGTTACCTCTTGAACCTTGCAGCCTACTTTTTCTGCAATCTGTTCGATCGTAGACTGTGGATTCCGCTGTGCCTCTTGAAATATTTTTACTGTCAATACTCTTCCTTCTTCTCTTCCTTCTATTCTTCCTTCTTCTCTTCCTTCTTCTCTTCCTTCTTCCAATAATAATTCTGCAACCTGCGTCATACGCACAACCTCCTTGATATATTTTGCTGTTTCAGTATCGATGATTTTATCAGCAAATACCAAAATTCCAGATAATACAAATGCCTTTTCCTCTTTATCCACAATCTGCTTTGCCAATTCAACTGCTTCTTTTACTGCTTGCTTTTTCTTCTCTTTTCCCTTATAGGTCAAAGGTAAGATAATTAATTTCATTAGTTCATCATCTGATAATGACCTGCCTTGCCCTACTTTCTTCCTAATCTCATCTTGCACAGTTTCGGAATCTATTTTACTAAGAAACGCCTGCTCCATTTTTAAAGTCAGACAGCCTGCTGAAAATTCTTCAGGTGCTTTCTCCACATCTGCCGTATATATGACGATCATGCGGACCTGCTTCGGCATTTCTTCCTTTTTATATCTTTCCAAAATACGTACAATGTAATTCAGATACTTTAAATGGTTCTCCCACTTCACATCACTTTCATAATCTATAATTGCAATCGAATCATCCTCCAAGAGAAATAGATTGTCAATCCTCATTTCGTTTACCTGTATTTGCGGTAGATTCGTCGGCAAGATCTGTTTAATCTTAGGTACGTCAATCCCATAAACCTTCAAAGATTTATCTTTAAAATTCTCTGCTAATATCTTAGACAGAACATCCTTATTATGATATGTAATCTCATTCTTACTGTTCCCCATATACTTTTTAATTTCCTTCCCCTTCTATAATAAAAGCCTTTTAAATAATTCTAGATAACACTTCTCTTATTCTACCAGTCTACTATTTGACTCCCTGTCCATACTCATATGTATTGTATTTTCAGGATACTTCTTTTTTTTATATTATCATACTTCCATTAGAGATTCAATTAAGCATTTCAAGATTGAACGGATTACTTTCCAAATGACATGATGAAAAAAGGATTCCCGGTCACCCGGAAACCCTTTCTCTGTCTTGATTAGTCCTGTGGAATGATTTCTTTTTTGT
>OFFP01000508.1_pt1 | contig 31820 bp, 26 predicted proteins | sample 1521431 | NCBI WGS metagenome assembly OFFP01 (sample SAMEA3504104, study PRJEB24116) | mouse gut metagenome | biome: mouse gut; feature: mouse-associated habitat; material: faeces | place: Denmark | collected 2011
TATTCCTCTATAAACTTACTCAAATTTACAAACTGTATATCTTTTTGAATAATTATATTATATTTTTTTATAACAAGCTCATTTCCTAATTTTTCTTTATTTATCCATTTTATTATAGCCTTAGGTAAATTAACGCCTGCCAAATGACTAAATGGATATCCACCGCCAAACCTAGCATTCATCTCTAATAAATATATTTCATTCTTCTCTACAAATAAATCCATATCTAAATTCCCTATATGCTCCAGAAGGCTACTTACTCTTTTAGAAAACACGTCCATTTGGGGCATTTTTATTACAGCTGCACAATCTGTTTCCCCTGCTCTCATTGCATATTTTTTTCTAACAACGTTACAACAAAATCTTCCTTTAAGATCATTTATTACATCCATTCCGTATTCCTGTCCCAGTAATTTTTCTTGTACTATTACACAATTTTCTATATTAAACATAGCTTCATATTTTAAATATGTATTATATATATCCTTTTTACATCTATTATACAAACTTTTCATTTCTTCCAAACTATCAGCTTCATAAATTCCCAAAGAGCCCATTCCCCATCTCGGTTTTATAATAACTGGAAATTCCAAATTTTCATTCCTAATATCTTTTTCAACATCTTGAATTTCTAAATATGTTTTTGCTGTCAAAATATTATTTTTTTTGCAAAACTCATAGGTACTCCATTTATCATTGCATGCACATATGACAGATTCTTTTGATACGACAATAGAAATTCCTTGCATTTCGAACAATCTTTTATTTTGAGTAAGTACAAGTAAATCAACATCAAACAAAGGGATAATCACCGTTATTTCTTCCTTCTTACAATATTCAAGAAGGAATGGTATGTATTTCTGATCATAAATCAGAGGAGTAACCACATGTACATCAGCATGACAAAAAGCCGCTGACTGTGAATTACTATTTCCCACATAAACCTTTCCGCTTTTTCCCAACGCTTCTTTAAAGTATTCTACTATATATCCCCTGCGTCCCGCCGAAGTTAATAAAACATTCAATTTCCACACCTCCTATCATGTGTTCTGTATACATAAAATCATTACTCCATATCCTTACACTTTATTACTTCTATTACTTTTTCTATCTTATCTATCTCTAGTTCAGAATATAATGGTAAAACTAATATTTGCTCTGCCATCTTTTGTGCTACTTCATATTCATTAATACTATATTTATTTTTATAGCATACTTGTTTTGTAGTAAGGGGATAAAAATATTTACGTGCATAAATATTCTGCTTTCTAAGATGAGTATATAAACCGTTTCTCGTAAGACTATAGTCTTTTCCTATTAAAATTGGAAAATACCCATAATTTGTTGTTGAATAAATATTTTCTTTGAAAAATCTAATACCTTCTATATTCTTTAGACCACACTTATATATATCCCATCTCCTTTTTCTCTCTGCCATATACATATCTATATATTTTAAATTGCACAATCCCATAATCGCGGCAAATTCATTCATTTTTGCGTTTGCCCCAATTTCTACTACTGTTTCTTCTCCCCGAATCCCAAAATTTTTTAAATTATATAATTTTTCATATAGCTCTTTATCTGTAAATGAAACTGCTCCGCCTTCAATCGTATTAAATACTTTTGTAGCATGAAAACTAAATACGGAAGCATCCCCATAATTTCCTATACCCTTATTCTTATACTTTTCGCCAAAAGCGTGAGCTGCGTCATAAATCACCTTTAAATTATATTTTTCAGCAATACGCTGAATTTCTTCCACATCGCATATGTTTCCATATACATGAACCGGAAGAATTGCAACCGTCCGATTGCTAATCAACTTTTCTATCTTTGTCTCGTCTATGGTTCCATCATTCGGCTTAACATCGCAAAAAACTGGTTTTAGCCCATTTCGGATAATCGCATGTGTTGTAGATATAAATGTAAACGGCGTTGTAATGATCTCCCCGCCTTCTGGAAACTTCATCGCTTGTATGATTAATTCTAATGCCATATGACCATTTACCATTAGCGATAATTCTGGCACATCTAAATACACTTTCAATTTCTCTTCCAATTCTTGATGAAATTTCCCCATATTTGTCAGCCAATGACTTTCCCATAACGGTTTAATCGCTTCTATATACTCCTCATATGATGGCAATGAGGAACGAGTCACAAAAATCGCTTCTTTTCCCATGAAAAAATCCCTTGTCATTTTTCAAAACATATATGAATAGCAATATCGTTGTCGCCATCAAAGACGACAACGATATTTACTAAAACCTATCTTCTTCCGAAACAAACTATGCAATCGTCGCTGTTGCAGTCTTGGTGGTACCGTCTGTCAATATAAGTTTTACAGTTGTTGTTCCTGTTTCACCCTTTAAATAATCCATCCATGCAGTGCCCAGTTGTCCTGTTATATATCCGCCATCCTCGCCAAAATTAGTTGTATCCCAGGTATTCTGCTGAGCGTTGATGTCATATTCAGTACCATTGGGAACAATAATCTTTAAATCAGCATAATTTTGCTCTGCTGTCAGGCCTGTAATACTGATCGCTCCGCTTGCAGATAAAGTAATCTGTGGTCCAGTGATAAACGGATCTTTCACGCTCCAAACTACATTTACAACCGGCGCCGTATCTGTTAAATCAGACCAGTCTCCAGCGGCATTACAAGCGCCTGTCATCTGGAATGTGTATTTCGCAAATCCTGTATAATCATCCGCTTTTGCCTCATCTGTTAATACATTTTCATATTTGCTATCTGTAGCATTCCACTTCACCTCATATGCATCCTCTGCAGCCGCGTCAATCGTAGATGTAAGGGTTGCCCCTCCTTCTGCTGTAATTGCAGTTTCTTTGCTAGCGTCTTTTAATGCAAGATAAAGACTGGTTTTTGTATCATCTGCAAAAGTCTTGTCTCCAGTCATAGTAATGCCATCGATGCTTGCAACCGTTGCCTTTACCTCGACTGTCACATCACTGCTGCTCTTATTTATTACGGTAAGCGCATCGCTTGTGCTGGAATAATCTTTTGCAGCGCCCTCAGCGGTATTCTGGAAAAATAAAGTAGCGTTTTCCTCGAATGTTTTATCTGTATACTTGTCTGACCCTGCCTTCGCAATAAGTCCTTCCGGATCAAGGATATAATTAAATGTCGTATCTCCTGTCTCTGGCACACTTGGAAGCACAACACTAAATACATCTGTGCTCACAGTACCTTCCAATCCACCTGTTCCGGATGTACCGCCGTCTACATCATCCGCCAATGCTACTACAGAGCTGCCCATAACCATTGACACTGCCAATCCAGCCGCTAAAACTTTCTTATAATTCTTCATGTTTTCCTCCTCATTTAAAAAATATTTTTCTCCATATACTCATAGGATTCTATTGTTTCTACTGCCCAATATTAATTGTCAACGTCAGTTTTACCGTACTAATACTCTTATCATTTTCATCAAGCAAATGATATGTAACAAGACAGTCGTACGTCCCTGCCGGCAGATTGCTGTCCAATGTAATATTATCCAAGTAACTTCCGACCGGCAGTATGGGAGACTCAAAAATTGTCTCGTCGGTATCTGTGCGTGTAACATCAAAATAGACAGAATTGGTATTTGCTTCTGCATTTTCTACATAAGCATTCTCCGAAGGCACATCCCCGCTTGAAAAATTCCATGTAGAATTCATTTTCACCTCATAGGAACCCGCTGGGACAGGAGCCTCTAGTTGTTCAAGAACCTCACCTACATTCTCCTTATTGACAACCACATTGCGTCTGGTCGGCTCTTCTTTTTTGTCCAAAAGTAAATAAGCTACAACCCCCAGCAATGCTGCAATCACTAAAATGCAGACTGCAATAATAATTTTTCCTCCTTTCCTACCTCTATTAGTTTCCTTCTGTTCAGACACTTCTAAAAACCCCCCATCAGTATATGTTAATTATTGCAAACCTCAGTCCTATGCATACCTCATCTTGCTGGGCTGAAATATTACAATTTGTCCAATGTTTGACAGCCTGATTATTAGCACATTCTTTTTTATCATCTCAGCCATCACACCAACCAAATTCAAAACTCAAATTTATTATTTAATAAAATACATATACTTTATCACACATCAATCAAACTGCTAAAAAATCTGGATTATCTAAAAAATAAGATATATTGGTCATCCTCACTAAAAGAATGATGCGAATTTCTTCGCTTCGCTCCCTGCTACGTCATGGTTTGTTTTCTGCATACAAGTATTATCGATTTCATCCTGTTCAACATATATCCCATATACCTGCACACTTCTTCATCGCCTATGTTCACAAGGTCCTGGCATATCCAATCCGCAGACTCCAAGGAATCCCCCTTCTACCCGCCTTCTAATGCCGTTTTAATATGTATTGATGCATTACCTCTAACCCAATACACTTCTTTTTATATAGCAGGCTTATCCTGCCTTATCATGAACCCACCTCTTAGTCCTTTGGAACCATCCGGCTCCTTTCGGTAAAACCTCGGCTCATCACCGCTGCTTATCTAAATGGCTGTTCTTATGATCTTGTTTCCTATTCTGACAAATTAGAGCTGCCTCATAATCCGGCTAATATAGCACCCCATCACTCTGCCCTCGCTTCTTTACATTGCGGGCAGTATTGGTCTTTTCTTCTTCCTGATATCCGCAAGCTGAACAAGAGAACACTCCCGCTGTCTTCGTTCCAAGCACACCGCACATACTGCACTCGTTACTAATATTCTTTCCAAGTACTTCCAGAATCTCAATCGACTGTTCTTTACATTTCTGTTCCAAACGCTTCCTTATATATCCTCTCTGCCATTGAGCAATGGAATAGTTAATCTTCTTATTGTGTCCACCGGCCTGCGGCTTTGGTAGTTTCACAACATAGATAACCTTAGGCTTTTCCTCTGCAAGAAAATAATTCAATTCGTGGTTAATATAACTATGAAGTCCTTCTTCTAACCGCCGCTTCTTTGCACAATATTTCTTACGTCCCGGATTATCTCCCTTATTTCTTCTATAACTACTTGCCTGCTCCCTCACCCAATCCGAATATCCGGTCTGATATTTACCTAATTCCGTTCCATATCGATGCCCTTCGTCTGTTGTCAGCATTGTATTGAAACCAACCGCCACCCCCACCTGATTTACATAATCCATATGACGTCGGACTGCAACATTTACCGGAACCTTGAGCTCAATGCGATTCTCCTTGGGATATAATTTCATTCGCAGCTGGCACTGATATTGGTTATTGTCTGTCAGCGGTATAAAAATCCTTTTACGCTTCTCTTTAATGGAAATATAGATTCCACCGTCGGCATAACGGTATGCTCGTTCCGCTATGGAAAATACATCCGCCGTGTCTGTATGAAGCTTTACATGATACTTTCGCACCTGTCTACATAAATATCGATGCATTTTTTCGCTATCCACTTCTCCAGCCAACTCACAGTATTGTCTGTTTACCTTTGCAGCCAACTCAATCGGCTTTTGGTTCAATACTGCCTCAAATGCATTATTTACCTTTAATATGAAGCGAAGATAATGTTTTTCTTCTTCCTTGAAGCTTTCATTCTTATTCACTAGCTTTACAAGCTTCGTTTTTGTCCTTGTCCATTGACTCTTGATATCTGCCAGTGCGTCAAAGACTGCAAGATAGAAGTAAACAGCCGGCAGTCCCAATGTTTCCCGGTATCCGCTTGCGGTCATCTCATTCTGCACGGTATATCCCGGATAAATCTTTGATAGGCTTCCTATCCCGCCAAACCTGTCATACACATAGTTTTTGACCTTCCTGTAATCCTCAGCGATATCCAGAAGTTTATGCATATCTGTATCGCTGACTGATTCTTTATTGTACTGGTGGACTGTCTTGCATATCTTATCTGACGGCATTCCGCTCCCCTTATACGAATGATTCTTGTTTTCTTGGTAATTTGAAGCTATTACGAAATACTATACTTTTTCGTGACAAATTTCCTGGAAATTTTTTTAGACAGATATTACAAAAAATAGGGGTTAAGTTTATTGACGAATTGTCGATAATATATTAGAATGGTTAAGAAATCAACGGAAAAAAGCCATTACGAAAAAGTATACTTTTTCGTAATGGCTTTTTAAGTGTGAAACCTATTCAGGCATCACCTCCCGTTACTTCCACTATACCAGCCATTTTTCTTATTCCCTTGAATTCCCCCTGAGATAATGATAAGATACAGACAAAGATTGTAGAACTCTCAAGGAGGTACTGGCAATATGGGGCTAAAAAACTTCCAATAGGGATTGAATTTTTGAAAACTTTAAAAGGGATGATTTCTACTATGTAGATAAGACTGGCTTTATCCGTGACCTAATAAATACAAGGGGGAGTGTAAACCTTTTTACAAGACCCCGCCGGTTTGGGAAGAGCCTGAATCTGAATATGCTAAAGACATTTTTTGAGGTTGGCACGAATGATATCAGCCTGAATGTGCCTACGGCCAAGGTTGGATGTGTGATTGAAATAAAATATGCAGAAAATGGGAAGTTTGACCAGGCCTGTGCCGATGCTATGCAGCAGATCGAAAAATGCGGGTATATGGAAGCCTTGCGGCATGATGGGATGCATGTAATACACGGGATTGCCTGCTATAAAAAAACTGCCAAATAGCATATCGTACTTTTTGACAATGTCACTACAAAAAAGCGGTTTTGACTCGGGACTCCCCAGCCAAAACCGCTCTCATTTATCATAAATCACTTCTTCCATACCCCTGCCTGCGGGCATTCATCTATGGACTTCCCATTCACCAACGCCAAAAATATAAACAAAAACGGCAGCGTATAAATCGAATACTCATTCGCCAGCGATTGCAGCAGATAGATGCTCACCGTCATCACACTCATGAGGTAAAACGCATTGTTCTTCCAGCTTCGCAATCCCCTGACCAACGTCGAGATCAGCATCCCATAGTATCCAACTAGCCCAAGCACACCCATATCCATCATCATCTGTAAAATCTCATTATGGGGATCCGCAAATTCATTCCCAACCGGAATCTTTCCCATCTCCTGCGTAACCATTCGGAAGGAATTCAACCCATTTCCAAATAATTTGCGCAGGATTGGTTCATCCTTAATGGTATCCATAGTCCTGAGCCATACATATCCCCTTCCGCTGAAAGTAGAATTTGTCAGCACAAACTGATACAGGAACGACCGCTTGGAGATATTCCGTGCATTGATATTGCTTGGGAGACTGCAGCCCGGCGATGAGGTGCTCGTGCCTGCCAATACAGCCTGCGGCTGCCGCCGCAATGATGACCAGAAGCTTTCTCACAGACAGCATCTTTTCTCTGATTACATTCGCGTTTTTTTTCCACGCCCTCTGAAACGCCGCATAACAGAGAATTTCCACAAGCAAGACCACATAATTCAAAAGCAGCGCGCTCAGCCCATGGAACGGGTAAACGTCATCCCCCAATAAGAGCATCAAAACCCGAATCGTAACTTTTGCGCCTAGGTAACTTCCCACAATCTGCGAATACCGCACCGCCCACTCTTCCGATTCCAAAGCAAAATACCCCAGCAAAAAAATCCCAAAGATAATCGCAATAATGGCGCTCTCAGTCTTTATAAAGAACGTGAACAAAAATCCAAGATAAATATTATATTTGCAGATCTTCTGCGTAAGCTCCTCCTTACACAGCATATACAGCACCATGATAGGCGGAAGCATCAGGCAAACATAGCAAGTATTATAGTTCGTATTGCTCATAGGGGTCAGGTAAACAGGCAGCTGTTTGGAAGTAAGCCCGTCCTGTAAGTACAGGAAATTAATGCCGCAGGCACATAAAATCCCACAGATATAGAGCGCCGAGCTTCCGGCAATCCATCCCCATAGCAGAAACTTGTCCAACCTCCCACTCTGCCGGATCGTAAAAAAAATAGCAAGGATAACTAAAAAACAAAGCCCGCTTATCGTCCGGGACGTCATCTCGAAAAATGTCATCCTGATATCCCTCGAATAAACCGTTGAAATAGCAAACGCAGCCAGCAAAACCAAAGCGAAGATAATATCCGGCTTCTTTGGCGCATACATATCATTCCCCCAGTCATACAGGGCGATTAAAATCCGTGGCAGCATGACGCACAAGTAGACAATGGATGTAACCAGGAAATAATCCCGTTTATCCAGAAACAGATGAAACATCTTTTCCGTATTAAAGTATGGAAAGATAATCAACATGGAACATAAGTACAGTAACGTAACCGTCGGCGTAAACCAGTCGGGTATCCAAGATCTCAGTTTGTCCATATATTTATCTATTATTGTATCCATATTTCCACCTTTTCCTTTTTAATCATTGTCTTACATCTTATAATATTTCTATAAAAATGTAAAGAGGATTATCCAGATTTGACATTGCCGTTCCCCCATGTGGAACTAACAAAAACGGTTCTGACCAGATGCAGCCTGCCAGAACCGTTTTTCAAATATTCTATTTCACATTCTCACTTTTCCTACTCTGCCGCCTTCTGGACACAATGCTCTTTCAGCCAGTCTTTCACCAGATTATTCAGCGCAATCTCCTTCAAGTCATCTTCCTCCGCCGACTCCTTCAACGCATCCACATCCTCATATCCATAATCCGCCGCCATCCTTTTAAGCTGTTCCTCATACTCCTTCTCGCCCAGCTTAATCTTCTCCTTGTCAGCAATCGCCTCCGTCACCATCGTCTGCTTAATGCTTGCCTTTGCCGCTTCGTCTACCTGCTTCTCAAAATCCTCCACACTATATCCCATCTGCTCCTGGATAAATGTCTCGTAGTCCTGCTCATAATATTCAGCCGTCGTCTTATACTGGTCAATCAGCGAATCCGTAATCTCCTTAACCTTGTCCTCCGGGTACTTCTTCACTTCTGTATTGTCCAGTACCTTCTGCCAAACCGCCTGGCTGATGCTGCTCTCATAATTCTTCTCATTATCCTTCCCAAGCTGTTTCTTGACTTCTTTCTTATATTCATCCACATTCTTGGACTTCTTGGACACAGATTTCACAAATTCATCATTCAACTCTGGAACAACTTCTTTGGAAATGCTCTTCACAGTAATCGTAAACACAACATCTTTCCCTGCATAATCCGCATTCTTGTAATCCTCCGGGAATACTCCCTGCCAGTCATAAGTTTCCCCGATGCTACGGCCAATCACACTGTCCTCGAACCCCGCAATAAACTGACCGGAACCAATCACCACCGGATAGTCCGTCGCAGAACCTCCCTCAAACTCAACCCCGTCAATTCTTCCCGTAAAGTCGATTGTCGCGGTGTCCCCGGACTCTACCGGACGATCCACGATCTCTTCCTTGGTCGCATTCATTTGAAGCACGGACTGGATATAATTCTCCACATCCTCATCCGTAACCTCTCCCGGCTTCGCCACCTCGTTTATCTCAACCCCTTTATACACAGAGATCTTCAATTCATCTGTCTCTAACCCCTTGCTGCCGGAACACCCCGCCAGCATCATAGAAACCGTCAAAACCCCTGTCAGTAACATTGCTATTCTCTTCTTCATATTCCACCTCATTATAAACTTTTAATACGCACCATTATGTTATAACACATTTACTGAGACTTTCAAAGCATTTTCACACTAATTTCACGAATTCTTTATGAAAAATGTAACCTCTGAGCAAAACCCGTACAAAATCTCTATGTCCACTACAAAACAGGCGATAACAGACGGCAGAACTGCTCCTTAATCCGAATGATAAAATCCCGCTGTTCATATTTCTTACGTGTAACCAACGTACTCTTCGCAATATCACTCTCGAACGCCTCCATGAGCCGCTCCGTCGTCCTCGCACTGTAAATCACCGCATTCACCTCAAAATTGAGGCTGAAACTGCGGATATCCATATTCGCCGTCCCCATACACGTAACCAGACCGTCCACACACATACATTTTGCATGCAGAAAACCATTATCGTAGGTATAACACCTTGCCCCAGCCTCAATCATCTCCCCGAGATAAGAATACGTCGCCCAATAGACGAAGGGATGATCCGGCTTGCATGGAATCATAATCCGCACATCAATCCCTGACTTCGCCGCTATCTCCAAAGCATCCCGGATGTCGTCATCCGGAATAAAATAAGGCGTCTGGATATAGATATTCTTCCTCGCCATATGAATCAGGCGCAGATAATTATTGCGGATCTCCTGGCTCCTGGAATCCGGACCGCTGGAAATAATCTGCACCGGATCTCTCCCATTACGCACATAAGTCGGAATCTCGAACAGCCGGTCTTCCAGAAACAAATTCTCCCTTGCAGCATAATTCCAGTCCAGCACGAAACGCACGGCGAGAGAAGTCACCGCCGAGCCTTCGATACAGACATGGGTATCCCGCCAGTACCCGAACTTCTTATCTTTTCCGATATATTCCCGCCCCACATTAAATCCGCCGACGAATCCAATCCGTCCGTCTATGACCACAATCTTCCTGTGGTTGCGGTAATTCACACGGAGCTGCAGCTTCCCAAGCAAAGCCGGAAAGAATTCTGCCACCTTGATTCCCGCCTTCTCAAGGCGCGCCCAGTCGGAATGGTGCATTCCCCTGCACCCCATACTGTCGAACAGGACGCGGATTTCCACGCCCTGCCTCGCCTTGCGTACCAGAACCTCCTCAATCTCCTTCCAGAGTTCGTCGTTCTTAATAATATAATACTGCACATGGATATAGTTCCTTGCGTGATCCATCTCCGCAAGCAACGTCTTGAACTTCTCCCGTCCATCTGTAAATATACGGATATCGTTGTTATCCGTCAGCACAGCCTCCGCTTCGTTCAGATTATAGAGAATCAGCCGCTTGAAACGGTCAAGCTCCGGATCTCTCAGCCTTAACTTCTTCCGGTAAATGGATTCCTCCTGCCGGCGCACGGCATACTTAATCTCCCCCTCAATCTCCTTCATCTTGAACATCCGCTCCCTGCGGAAATTCTGTCCAAGAATAAGGTAAAGCACAAACCCCAGCACCGGAATAAAATACAAAAGCAAAAGCCACGCCCACACCGTCGTAGGATTCCTGCGCTGAAAAAATATAATCAGTAATGAAAATACGATATTAATCAAAAAGAGATGCTCCATCATCCACCGATATGCGTTAACGGCTCCATCTCCCACGAATTCAAACATCAACTGCCTCCCGCGCTGCACACCATCTGTCTTCTGCCCCTTACTATGCCCTGATATTTCCCAAAATAGACTGTACGTCCGTCGCCATCTGGCTCATCTTCCTGTAATTGGCAAACTGTGCCTGCTGTTTCCCTCTCGCAACGGTTGCTGCGCCGTGATTCCTCGCCTCCGATACAATCCTCTCGGCGATATTCTCCGGTTCCGGCTCTTTCTTGGCAAACATGGCTTCTATCTCGGAAATCAGCTTATCCAGCTCCTTCAGAAGCTCCTTCACAACAAGCGCCGTCTTCCAGAAATCTTCTTCCGCCTGTACTTTCCCTGCTTCCCTCAGTTCTCCGCCTTCTCCTTGGGCGTCTTGCGCCCAAGTCTCCCACTGTCCTACCTCTTTTTCTTCCACCTTGCCTTCTTCTGTCCTGCCCGGTGCCGCAGTCTCATTTTCCACAAGCTGTCTCGCAACATCCTCTGTAAGCCGACCTAAGGTCTCCCTGAGACGCCCAAGCTCCTCTTCCTTGGTAAGTTTGCGGTAACGCACGGCGTTGCCCCCAATCATGAACTCCACGCCGTTAAAATCGTCTCCCGTACTGGTATCCAGCGTCCATACTTCCCTCGTGCCGTTATCATATCCATCTACAATATTCTTATACATGGCTCCGTACGCATACGCCAGACTCTCAGCATAACTCTTCACATTCTTCTCTTCCTTGCCGGCAAGGGCTTCTAAAAACCGCTTCTCCATCTCGCCGTAGGCCTTACTGCTTACACCGTCCGTCCCGTCAAGGTCAAGCCGCTGCAGGATATAGCCCCTGCACACCCCGTCCATCAGCGACAGTCCGTCATCGGAAATCCGCACAAAATCCTCATCTACCGAAAAAGAATTCTTATCCCTTACATATCCCATGCCCTCCGGGGAAATGCTGACCCTATCCGGCGCAGACGCCCTCTGTTCTTCCAGGAACTTGTCTGCAAACTCCACGACCTTCGTGCCGTTCTGAAATACCTCGACCTGAGAATTGTTCCGAATGTTCAGCTTATCCAATATAAATGTATAATCGCCATAAATCTTCATAACCGCCCCTTTACTGATATGCACCGCCGGACAATCCCCCGCCTCCACAGATACCTGTATTACGGCATGCCCTTGGGTATCCCAAAAATTTACTCTTATCTTATACTATCGGCTGTATTTTTCTGAAAGATAAGACCAAATCCCCTTCAAATCTCTTGCACATGGTGTCAAACAATGGTACAATGTGTGTCATGGAATATAGAATTTAGGAGGTTTGCCCGTGAGTACATTTACCATTGTAATGATTGTCATTCTGGTGATTTTAATCGCTGCTTGTGTCGCATTATATTTTCTTGGGAAGAGGGCTGAGAAAAAGCAGGCGGAACAGCAGGCACAATTAGAAGCCGTTGCCCAGACCATGTCCATGCTGATTATCGACAAAGGGAAGCTTCGCCTAAAGGACGCCGGACTGCCAGCTATCGTAGTGGAGAACACGCCTAAGTATCTCCGCCGGTCCAAAGTCCCGGTAGTGAAGGCAAAGATCGGCCCAAGGATCATGACCTTGATGTGCGACGCAGATATCTATCCGCTGATTCCCGTGAAGAAAGAGGTTAAGGCGACCGTCAGCGGAATCTACATCACGGCAGTCAGAGGGTTAAGAGGTCCTCTTGAAACGCCGCAGAAGAAGAAGGGGTTCTTCGCAAGAATGAGGGACAAGGCAAAACAGGCACAGAAGTAGACGAAAAGCATTGGCTCACTATTGATCCAATGCTTTTATATTCATCACAATATTGCAGTCTGCAATCTTCTCACTGTTTACATCCAGCGCATAGTTCACATGGACGTCAATCTTCTCGTCCGTCACGTCCACCTGCATGTCTTTCGTATGCGTACCCACCACCAGATCACCGTAAGGCGTCTCATACTGGGTAATATTCATCTTATCCCGCTCGAAGACCATATGGGTATTGGACAGCCCGCTCTTCATAATCTCCAGTTTCCCGTCGGCAATACGCACCTTATTCCGAATCGTCCCCGCCATCCCCTCCACGACTTCGTCGTAGATAATGTAATGCTTATTGTTCTTATAATAATAGGTCGCCGGAGTAATCACTTCAATCGGCTCATTCTCCTCATCCCCCGCCGCGTCAGCCACCTCATAGTGCAGACCGGAAATACTTAATAATACATCCTTTGTCATAATCTCTCCTAATATTCTTCTATATTCACCAGCTTCGTTGCCGCCACATCATAAGACAGGATGGTGTTGGCAAAATGTGTAAATTTTTCCGCAGCGTCGCTGACATAGAACTCATAGGACGCCGCTTCACCCGACCGATTCTCGTTCCCTCTCTCTCCAAGAACCTTCTTCAAATCCATGGCCGTCTCATACGCCGGGTTCACAATATGTACCTTATCGCCGAAAAACGCCATAATCTTTGAGCGCAGCAGCGGATAATGTGTACACCCCAGAATCATGGTGTCAATCTCCGTCTGCCTCATGTCCGACAGGTAGATTTCAATCACTTCCTCGGTAATCCTGTGCTTGGCAAATCCCTCCTCCACCAGCGGCACGAACAGCGGGCAGGGTTTTCCGATAACGGATGCCTTCGGGTTCATCTCGCGGATGACCTTGGTGTAAGTCTCGCTGCGTATTGTGGCTTCCGTCCCGGCTACGCCGATGATCCCGTTCCTGGACGCCTGGACTGCCGCCCGCGCTCCCGGCGTAATTACACCGATTACGGGAATATCCGTCTCTTCCTTCACCGTCTCAAGAGCCAGCGCGCTCGCCGTATTGCAGGCAATCACGATGGCCTTCACGTCTTTTGTCTCAAGGAAACGGATAATCTGCCGGGAGAAACGGATAATGTTATCCCTGGACTTACTCCCATACGGCACCCTTGCCGTGTCTCCGAAATAGACCATATTCTCATGGGGGAGCTGGCGCATGATTTCCCTTGCCACCGTCAGGCCGCCGACGCCAGAATCAAAGACTCCTATGGGAGCCGTACCGCTTGAATTATTCTTCAACTCTCAGGTTCTCCTTTCCCTATCTGCAATCATCATAGTATTGCCTGAATTCATATATCATATGTATGAATCATTGTACCGCCTAAATAACAGAATTTCAAGGTCAAAATCTGCTCCGCCCTATTTTTCCGCTATTCAGTTCTGTCCTTATTGACATCTATAGAAAACTCAACTAAAATTAGATAGAAAATTTACATGGGTGCAGTCTGCACATTGACAATATAATATACCTTAATGGACGAAGTCCACCCGCCCGCAGGGCATGTTATACGGGATGCCCTGCGGGTATACTTACCCGGGCAGCCGGGGGACGTGCTATCACCTGTTCCGAGCCTTGCGGAAGGTGGTGATACTTATGAGTACATACGAGGAATTCATGATTTTGCTTACATTCGCATCGCTAGTTGTTGCAATTCTGAATATGAAAAATAAGAAATAGCCGTCCTGTTCACTGGCAATGACCATACGGCTATCTCTATTAGCTTGATTTAATTATTCGCCGGGACGGGTGACTCGCACTCACCTTCCGACTGCCCTGTTAAGTATATTATAGTCAATCACTGTTCATATGTCAAACATTTTAGGAGGGAAACATGCCAAATACAGACATCCACAAGATACTTATTATCGGCTCCGGTCCGATCATCATCGGGCAGGCCTGCGAATTCGACTATTCCGGAACCCAGGCATGCAAAGCATTGCGGGGGCTTGGTTACGAAATCGTGCTGGTGAATTCCAACCCGGCAACCATCATGACCGACCCCGAGATGGCGGACGTCACCTACATCGAGCCGTTGAACGTAGACCGTTTAGAGCAGATCATCGCAAAGGAACGCCCCGATGCACTGCTGCCGAACTTAGGCGGGCAGTCAGGGCTTAACCTGTGCGCCGAACTTGCCAAGGCTGGAATCCTTGACAAATATCAGGTCAAAGTCATCGGCGTACAGGTGGACGCCATTGAACGGGGAGAAGACCGCATTGAATTCAAGAAGTCCATGGATGCCCTGGGCATCGAGATGGCAAGAAGCGAAGTCGCCTACAGCGTGGACGAAGCCCTTGCAATCGCTGATGGATTAGGATACCCGGTAGTCCTGCGTCCCGCTTACACCATGGGCGGCGCCGGCGGCGGCCTTGTATATAATAAGGAAGAATTGAAGACGGTCTGCGCCCGGGGCTTACAGGCAAGCCTTGTGGGGCAAGTATTGGTGGAAGAGTCCATTCTCGGCTGGGAAGAACTGGAATTAGAAGTCGTGCGGGACGCCGACAACAACATGATTACCGTTTGCTTTATCGAGAATATTGACCCGCTGGGCGTACATACCGGTGACTCCTTCTGTTCTGCCCCGATGCTTACCATATCGGAAGAATGCCAGAAAGAGCTTCAGCGTCAGGCATACAAAATCGTTGAATCCGTTGAGGTCATCGGCGGAACCAACGTACAGTTTGCCCACGATCCCGTGACTGACCGTATCGTCGTGATTGAAATCAATCCACGTACCTCCCGTTCCTCCGCACTGGCTTCCAAAGCGACCGGCTTCCCGATTGCCCTGGTTTCCGCCATGCTTGCCTGCGGCCTGACCTTGAAGGACATCCCCTGCGGCAAATACGGGACTTTGGACAAATATGTCCCAGACGGCGACTATGTGGTAATCAAATTTGCCCGCTGGGCATTCGAGAAATTCAAAGGCGTAGAAGACAAGCTGGGTACACAGATGCGCGCAGTAGGCGAAGTCATGAGCATCGGCAAGACCTATAAGGAAGCCTTCCAGAAAGCAATCCGAAGCCTTGAGACCGGGCGTTACGGGTTGGGATTCGCCAGGGATTACCATACAAAGAGCAAAGAAGCGCTGCTTTCGATGTTAATCACGCCATCCAGCGACCGGCACTTCATCATGTATGAAGCGCTGCGTAAAGGCGCCACCGTAGAAGAGATTTTCGATATCACAAAAGTAAAGACCTATTTCATCACCCAGATGAAGGAACTGGTGGAAGAAGAAGAAGCCCTCATTGAATCAAAAGGCAGCCTTCCTTCCGATGATATGCTGATTTCCGCCAAGAAGAACGGATTCTCGGACAAATATTTAAGCCAGATTCTTGCGGTATCCGAGGATGCCGTCCGCAGCCGCAGGATAGAACTGGGCGTCAAGGAGGTCTGGGAGGGCGTGCATGTCAGCGGCACGAAGGATAATGCATACTACTATTCGACTTACAACGGCGCTGACAAGAACCCAGTCAATACAGACCGGCCGAAAGTCATGATTCTTGGCGGCGGCCCCAACCGGATCGGCCAGGGCATCGAATTCGATTATTGCTGCGTCCATGCGTCACTGGCGTTGAAAAAGCTGGGCTTTGAGACAATCATCGTAAACTGTAACCCGGAAACTGTTTCCACAGACTATGACACTTCCGACAAGCTGTATTTTGAGCCGCTGACACTGGAAGACGTGTTGAGCATCTATGAGAAAGAGCAGCCGGTGGGCGTTATCGCACAGTTCGGCGGGCAGACTCCGCTGAATCTGGCATCCGAGCTTGAGAAGAACGGCGTCCGGATTCTCGGCACCTCTCCTTCCGTCATTGATTTAGCGGAAGACCGGGACCTTTTCCGGGCAATGATGGACAAGCTCAATATCCCTATGCCCGAATCTGGCATGGCGACTACCGTAGACGAAGCCCTCGCAATCGCAGGAAATATCGGCTATCCCGTTATGGTGCGCCCTTCCTACGTCCTTGGTGGGCGGGGCATGGAGGTGGTTTATGACGACGAGAGCATGGAAGGCTACATGAAAGCCGCTGTCGGCGTGACGCCGGACCGCCCGATTCTGATTGACCGTTTCCTGAACCACGCTCTGGAATGTGAAGCCGACGCTATCAGCGACGGGAACCACGCCTTCGTCCCGGCGGTCATGGAGCATATCGAGCTTGCAGGGGTACACTCCGGTGACTCCGCATGTATTATCCCTTCCGTTCACATTTCCGAAGAAAATGTGCGGACAATCAAGGAGTACACGAAGAAGATTGCCGAGGAAATGCATGTAAGGGGCTTGATGAATATGCAATATGCCATCGAGAATGGCAAGGTATATGTGCTGGAAGCTAACCCGCGCGCTTCCCGTACCGTACCGCTGGTGTCCAAGGTATGCAACATCCGCATGGTGCCGCTGGCGACTGATATCATCACTTCCGAGCTGACGGGGCGCCCCTCTCCGGTGGCAGAGCTGAAAGAGAAAGAGATTCCTTACTATGGAGTGAAGGAAGCCGTATTCCCATTCAATATGTTCCAGGAAGTCGATCCGGTACTCGGGCCGGAAATGCGCTCCACAGGAGAGGTGCTTGGGCTTTCTCCTTCTTACGGCGAGGCTTTCTACAAAGCCCAGGAGGCGACCCAGTCGAAATTGCCGCTTTCGGGTACGGTGCTGATTTCGGTCAACCGAAAGGATAAGGCAGAGGTCGCAGAGGTTGCCGGTATGTTTGCAGAAGACGGTTTCCGGATTCTTGCCACAGGGAATACCTACGAGATTATCCGTGAGGCGGGCATCGAAGCCGAAAAAGTTAAGAAGTTATACGAGGGACGTCCGAACATCCTGGATATGATTACCAACGGGAAGATTGACCTGATTGTGAATTCCCCGGTGGGCAAGGACAGCGTCCATGATGACAGTTATCTTAGGAAAGCCGCCATTAAGGCAAAGATTCCGTATATTACCACTATTGCCGCAGCCAGGGTGACTGCCAATGGAATCCGGTATATGAATGAGCATGGCAGGGGGGATGTGAAGTCGCTGCAGCAGCTTCACAGTGAGATTTCTGACCGGTAGCCTGTTGGCAGACAAATAACGTTTTTGGAAGGAGATATTGCAAAATGGCTGTCCTCCATGTATAAGCCATATCCTGCAATATCTCCTTCCATTTATTTACCTATTTCTTACTTCTGCCTGTTCAGAATCAATGTGGCCATTCCGCAGAGCATGCCGCCGATAGGATAGACAAGCCAGCAGATTTCCCATAGATGGAACACAAGCCCGGCAATCAGGAATAGGATGGTAGCAAAAAGCATGATACAACCGCACCAGACTGCCACAAGCGTATTTTTCTTATTTGCATTGGGATCATTTTCCCGGTTGTATGCTTCCACATCATATTCCTGCTTCTGCATTCCCGTGTAAATAAAAATGGATACGGCTACGGCAACCAAAAGCAGAAATATCCCGTAATAAAATTCTTCGTTCATACCAGAAGGCAAAGGAAGCCTTTCCGCGTTCATCCCCACCAGCATTCCAATCAAAACCACCCCAACCCCTGACGCCATTTTTGCGGGGAAATGGCTGTCAAATCTTTCCTTCTCTTCCATCGTGTAGAATACCTGAATCACCGGGTGCTTCTTCCGGTAGTCAGAATCCTTCAGTCCTTGTACCACCAGAATCAGAATACCTACGATGGCAATCATCATAAAAAGAGTATCCTGCATTGTTTCGTTGACTCTCCCCCATCCTTCCAGCAATTCATAGGAAGCAGCGTCAAAGATTAATACCGCGACTCCGCAGGTTATCCATCTCCGGAATTCTTTCATATGCTTTCGGTGCTGCTGATTGTCTTCTATCTCAGACTTACTGGCATCCTTCCTAAGAAGGGTATCAAGGCTGCACGAAAATAAATCGCATAATTGCAGCAATTTTTCCATTTCTGCATAAGATGTCCCTGCTTCCCATTTAGAAACTGTCTGTCTGGATACCTCTAACCGCTCCGCAAGCTGTTCCTGTGTCATATCATTCCGTTTCCGATAGTATAGAAGGTTATCTCCAAATAAACTCATAATTCTTCACCTTTTCTCTCTTTGAATTTCCTTTACGCGCTTCAGGTTGGGTCTATCTTATAATATTCCCCCTGTAAAATCTATAAATTTCATGTTGCTTTTGAGGAAATCCATGTAAACTTTGAGTTGCGCGTCCAAAAATACGCCTAAAAAACGATGCAAACGCTTTACACAGGAACAAATATTCGATATAATAAAACCATCCTGAAGTTTACAGGAATCATGAAAAAGGACGGACAATACAATGGATGCACAATACCGAGAATTAACCGAAAATGAAATATGCCGCGATTTATTCAGTCATTTTATCCGCCGCCAGAAGGTTGTAAAATGTTGGCGGCGGGATGGCGGAAAATGGGTGATAAAAGACGACCCGTTTATCGACGATTGGTCAGAAGCGGATTATGGGATTCTGATCGCATGCCTGAAAAACACGGCCGCCACGGGAGGACTCGTATATGGATTCTTCTGCGATGGTAAACTGAAAGGTTTCGCTTCCGTAGAGTCTGCTTTGTCCGGGACTGCCAGAAACTATCTTGACCTCACCAGCCTCCATGTTTCTGCAGATATGCGGGGCAAGGGAATCGGGAAGAAGCTCTTCCTTGCGGCAGGAAAATGGGCGAAGGAACACGGCGCCGGAAAACTGTATATTTCGGCTCATTCCGCCGTTGAAACACAAGGCTTCTACCGCGCTATGGGATGCGTGGAGGCACAGGAGTATAACCAGACACATGTAGAGGCAGAACCTTATGACTGCCAGTTGGAATATTCGTTATAGCTTAACGATTTGATTTGAAAGATTATTTCAATTTGTAACAGCTTCCCTTTAATTTCCCTTCTCTTTTCAGTATGCCAGCTTCGACCATTTCCTTTAGAATCTTCAAGGCACGGGAATCCTTGACATTCAGCAGACTCTGGACTTCTCTATTTGTTATCGTTCCCCTTTCTTCTATATATTGAATTAACTTTTTATGATTGTCATTCAGTTTATCCGTACTTTTTATCCGTACTTTTCCGTACTTTTCCGTATTTTCCATTACTTTATCCGTACTCTCCAGCACTTTCCCTGTACTCTTGCCAATTCTGGACTTATCAGGAAGCCGAAATAAATTGATACGAAAGTTCCCGGCAATTTCCATTAGTTCCGGCTCTTCCATCCCAAGTTCTTTGCACCGTCTGATAATCCTTGGAATCCCACTTCCCCAGTGCTCCATAATATTCATGTAGGTAAAAGCATACACCAGCGCGCGATTCCTAGGTATCGAAATACCTTCTTTGATATCCTTCAGCCTCAGGCTGCCGAACAGCATCCCAGGAGAAGTCACTTCCACCCGGTTATCATACACTGCGACCTGAATGCTTGACGGGTGGCCGTTTGCAAACGCGACCACCGTCTTCATATAAGTTTCGCTTTTTTCCGGTACCATCTGCTTGAATTCGAGATATTCTGATTCTCCGGACATAATTTCTTCTATTGTCATAAATCATCACCTTCTTTCCTTTTTACTGACATAGAATTTTCTGATTTCCCAACCTTTCATGTTTTCCGCTGTTTAGCTATAGCATAGCTAAACTTGATATACATAATGATATCATATCGTCTATGTCTGCACAATGAAAGTTTGTTGCTAAATCGGGGGGGGGTGAACTCCTTTGGCAAATTGAAATACAGAAAAAGCCAACGGAAAATATTTCTTTCCCGCCGGCTCCTCATTCGCTATCACATCTATATCCTATTCTTCAAACGCAATCACAGCCCCGTCATACTCCTCATCAATGAATTTCTTGATATCATCCGATTTCAGCACATTCACCAACGCCTGAACCGCCTCGTTTTCCTCGTTCCCTTCTTTGACTGCAATGACGTTCACATAAGTCTTCGCCGCCTCAGAATCGGATTTCTCATAAGCGATGGCGTCCGACTTCACAGAATATCCTGCCTCTAACGCATAATTCCCGTTCAATACCACAAACGCGACCTCGCCTACAACTCTGGACACCTGCGCCGCCTCAAGCTCTACAATCTCGACATTCTTCACATTCTCCTCAATATCATTCACCGTGGCGTTCAATCCTGCGCCCTCTTTCAGCGTAATTACGCCGTTATCCTGAAGGAGCAAAAGCGCCCTTGCCTCATTGGTCGTGTCGTTGGGCACAGCAATGGCATCCCCCTCTTTCAGCTCATCCAAGCTCTTCTTGGTTCCCGGATAGATACCAAACGGCTCATAGTGGATTCCGCCTGCATTTACCAGATGCGTCCCCTTCTCTTCATTGAAGCTCTCCAGATATGGGATGTGCTGGAAATAATTTGCGTCAAAATCGCCGCTCTCCACCACTTCATTCGGCTGAACATAATCATTAAATACAGTCACATCTAATTGATAGCCTTCCTTTTCCAGAAGCCCTTTCGCCTCTTCCAGAATCTCGGCGTGAGGCGTTGCAGACGCCGCCACCTTAATCTCCTTGGTTTCCGAAGATGAACCGGATTCAAAACCGGAAGAACCAGAATCTCCACCCTTATCAGAACCGCCGCAGCCTGTCAAAGCCGCTGCTGCCAACACTCCTGCCAACAATACCGCCAATACTCTTTTCTTCATCATACATCTCCTCCATTTTCTTTTTTACTTTCTTTTATCTAAATGAACAGACAGCTTCATACCAACCGTCTGGAATATTTGCACCAGCAAGATTAATAAAATGACCGTCACCGACATAATCCCGACCTCGTAGCGGTGATATCCGTAGCGGATCGCAATATCTCCAAGGCCGCCTCCGCCCACCGTTCCTGCCATTGCAGAATACCCGAGGATCGTCCCCAGAGTAATCGTTACGCCCACAATCAGGGACGTCCGCGCCTCCACCAGCAAAACCTTCGTCACAATCGTAAACGTAGACGCGCCCATAGACCTTGCCGCCTCAATCACGCCTGCATCCACTTCCCTAAGGGACGACTCCACCATACGAGCTATGTAGGGAACTGCCGCCACCACAAGGGGTACAATCGTCGCCGTAGATCCATAACTCTTCCCCACAATCAGCCGTGTAAATGGAATCAGCACAATCAAAAGAATCAAAAACGGAACGCTCCTCACAATATTTGCCACTACATCCATAATCTTATAGAGAACTGCATTGGGCTTAATTCCTTCTCTGTCGGATATGGTCAGCAGAATCCCCATAGGCAGTCCGAACAGATATCCAAACAATGTGGACGCCAGCGTCATGTACAGTGTCTCACCGATTCCCTTGATTAACATCTGAATTACTTCGCTGCTAAACATCCCCTGTCACCTCCTCAATCTCCAATCCCCGCGCACAGATATAATCCTCAATCTCCTTCTGAAGCTTCTCATCATCCGGAAGCCCTAAAATCATCTCACCCTTGGCGATTCCACCCACGTTCTTCGTATCCGCCCTCAGGATATTCACAGGTCTTCCTGTCTTGAGTACCATATTGGCAATCACCGGCTCAAAGGATGAATTCTCTGAAAATACAATACGGATCTTCTTCGCATCCATCAGCCTGTCCTGGGGCTTTGCAAGGCTTGCCGCCCCTTCGCCTTCCACATCTTTCAGAATCAAATCCCGCGCCTCTTTCGTCTTTGGATGGCTGAAAATCTCATCCACCAGCCCATACTCCTTAATCTCACCCGACGCCATAATCGCCACATGGCTGCATATTTTACGGATTACTGACATTTGATGGGTGATAATCACAATCGTAATTCCAAAACGGTGGTTAATATCCTTCAAAAGCTCTAAGATAGACGCTGTGGTCTGGGGATCCAGCGCGCTGGTTGCCTCGTCACAGAGCAGGATTCTCGGGTCTGACGCCAGCGCCCGTGCGATGGCGACGCGCTGCTTCTGCCCGCCGGAAAGCTGCGCCGGATAGGCTGACGCTTTCTCCTCTAACCCCACGATTCCCAACAGTTCCTTTGCCCTCTTACGCGCATCCTTCTTCTTGGTCCCCTGAATCAACAGAGGGAAGCTGACGTTATCCACTACATTTTTCTGCATCAGCAAGTTAAAATGCTGGAAAATCATCGCCATGTCTTTTCTCTGTTTCAGAAGCTCCTTCTCCGACATTTTTCCCAGTTCCCTGCCCTCTACCAAGACCTCGCCCTCTGTGGGCTGTTCCAGATAATTCAGGCACCGCACCAACGTACTCTTGCCCGCGCCTGACATACCTATAATTCCGTAGATATCTCCTTGTTCAATCTCAAGGTTGATGTCTTTCAATGCATCAACCCTTGCATCCCTTGAAGTAAATGTCTTCGTAAGATGCCTTACTTCAATCTGTGCCATCTGCTTTTCTCCTCTCTGTTTCTCGTATTCTCGCAACCATTCAGCTGCATGCATCCGTACATTTTCCATTCATGGCAAAATGATATTTGCCTGACATCTGATTCTCTGAAACAATCGAGTAGGGAAGAGCCATCTTCCCCTCCCCGCCGCGCGGCCCGTGCGGCATATTTCCCCTGCACGGGTCTGCGCACAAAAAAGGAACAAGTACACGCCGTACCTGCTCCTTACACTCTACCCAAATAACAATAGTATGTCAAAAATCAGATATTCAGACGCATACACTAATAAGCCATGTTCATCATGCACATCATGCACATATCAACACAGCCTGTCATCATCATATCCTGAAACATATTCTGATGAAATGTCGCCTTCATATCTGGTTCTCCTTTCTTGTAAACATAAACACTTTATTTCATTACAGTTCTATAGTATATTAGAACAATTCGTAAGAAATGTCAAGTGTTAAAAAATTATTTAAGGATAAATGTATCCTTCCTCCCTAACCTCACCTCTTCCATCTCTTCCGCCATTTTCTCATCCATATGGTCAAACAGATAATTCTTCCCTGTCTCTCTCCTGCTTTCGTACTCCTTGCGAATCTGCCGCCGGACAAGCTCCACCTCTTCCTTAAATTCCCGGGAAGAAATCAGCGTACCTCCCTGCCCTGCAGTGACAACCTGCTCTACACCGTCTGACGTTACCACCGTCACATGGTACTTCTTCCCAATCTGGTGTACCACCTTCTCAATATACTGATCTGCCGTTTCCGCCTCTTTTGTGTAAACCACATGGATATTGTGATATTTCTGGATCTCCAGCGCATAGCCCTCCACTTTATAGGCATCAAATACCAGAATAACTACGAATTTCCGGAATCCCTGATAATTACACAGGATGTCCATCAGTTTATTCCGCGCCGCTTCGATATTTATCTTCGCAAGCTCCTTCAAGTCGTCCCATGCAAATATCACGTTATATCCGTCTACCAGGAGAAATTCCTGTACAGCATCTTCCTTCTTGCACCGTCTTTTCTCCGGTACACTGGCGACTGTCTTAGACTCCGGAGGCATCTTCCGCTCAACCTTTCCATAAGTGCGGATAAATATTTCTTCTAATTCTTTCTCTTCCTCTGCGCTGAAATTCTGCCGACGGCTTCTGCCGGTATTATTCGCTTTGCCTCTCATTTCTTGCATATCCTCCTCCTGTCTTGCCTTCTTCTCAAGCAGACTCTCAATATGCATATACTCCGGCACCTCATTCCACGGCACAACAAAACCAGCCCCATGGGCGCAGAACACCGACCCCGTCGGATTCTCCAAATCCCCCTCCGGGTCATATCCCTTCTCTTCTATGATTTCCTCCGCATTATGGCAAGGCTCATACCCCCTGAAGGTGCAGCTCAGCTTCCCCCTTCCTCTCGAATAAGCATTAACCTCCATCTGATAATCCCGCATGGTCGCCACCGGGGCCTTCCCGATCAGCACGGCAGACTCCCCATCCAGCTTGGGAGAATCAAACTCCCCCCACATCTTCCGGATATCCGTCATGGCTCGTCCCACCATCTCTGACGGCAATTCCAGACGGTAATCATAATACGGCTCCAGCAAAATACTGTCAGCCTGCATAAGTCCCTGCCTGACAGCCCGGTAAGTCGCCTGGCGGAAATCTCCGCCCTCTGTATGTTTCAGATGCGCCCGCCCCGCAATCAGCGTGATCTTAATATCCGTGACTGCCGAACCGGTCAGAACCCCGCGGTGTTCCCGTTCTGCCAGATGAGTCAGGATTAGCCGCTGCCAGTTCCGATCCAGCACATCCTCGCTGCAATCCGCTTCCAGTACCATCCCACTCCCCGGTACACCAGGCTCTAATAACAAATGGACTTCTGCATAGTGGCGGAGCGGCTCAAAATGCCCGACCCCCTCTACAGTCTTCCTTATAGTTTCCTTGTATACAATACTTCCCGTGTCAAATGTTACCTCCGTATGGAAACGCTCCCGAATCATGCTCTGCAGCACTTCAATCTGCACCGCCCCCATGAGCTGCGCATATATCTCCCCCAGTTCATCCTCCCACATAATCCTAAGCATAGGATCTTCTTCCTCAAGCTGCCGGAGTTTTCGCAGCATGATATGAGCGTCACATCCTTCCGGCAAATGGATTCGGTAACTCAGCACTGGCTCTAGTACCGGAGACTGGGATGCCTCTTCCGTTCCCAGCCCTTCGCCCGGATATGTGTGGTCAAGGCCTGTCACGGCGCAAACACATCCGGTTCCTGCTTCCGGAACCGCCTCATATTTCTCCCCGGAGTAGATACGGATCTGATTCACCTTCTCTTCCCAAGGTTCCGAAGCGTCTGAACCGGACGAAAGGATATCCTTCACTTTTAAGGAACCTTGCGTGACCCTCAGGTGAGTCAGCCGATTTCCCTGCCCATCCCGGGATATTTTAAAGACCTTAGCGCCAAAGCATTGCCTGGCGTTTCGTTCTGCCCCGTCTTCATCCGCCTCTTTGCTCACGGCATCTGCATGCATATAACGTTCCATCCCTTCCATAAATTCCTGTACGCCGGAAAGCTTCAATGCCGAACCAAAATAGCATGGGAATACAAGCCTGTCAGCAATCAGCCTCAGGATGGTTTCTTCCTGCAGGCCGCCGTTTTCCAGATATTCCTCAAGCGATGCCTCATCGCACATCGCCAGCTCTTCATGAAGAATCTCCGCTTCTTCATCGAAAGCAATGCAGGAGCCGTCCAGTTGGGTCTTTAGCTCTTCCAGAAGCTTTTCACGGTCCGTCCCTGCCTGATCCATCTTATTGATGAAAAGGAAGACTGGAATATGGTATCGCCGCAGAAGACTCCAGAGCGTCCGGGTATGGCCCTGTACGCCGTCCATCCCGTTGATGACAAGGATTGCATAGTCCAACACTTGTAGCGTGCGCTCCATTTCCGTAGAGAAATCTACATGCCCGGGGGTGTCAAGGAGTGTTACCTGGTTCATTCCGAGAGTGAACACCGCCTGTTTCGAGAAAATGGTGATACCGCGGCTGCGCTCCAGCTCATAGGTATCAAGATATGCATTTTTATGGTCTACTCTGCCAAGCTCTCGGATCTTGCCGCTCAGATACAGCAGGCTCTCAGATAATGTTGTCTTGCCTGCGTCAACATGGGCAAGCATTCCTATACATATATGTTTCTTTTCTGATGGAACAGCCATAAAAACGCCCCTTTCTGTGCTATGGTAATATCTCTATTATCATAACACAGAAAGGGGCGTTCGTCGATAAGTTAAAATTTCATTCACGTTGACGCCTCCAATTAAATCTATTGCAGCCTTTTCTCTTCCATATACTTCCTGGCATCCTTCATGAAGCTCCAGATCATCAGAATCATAATCATACCAATCGGAAATGCACTGATAATACTCACACTCTGGATGTTGGTCATGCTGCTTTCGCTGAATACCAATGCGACAGGCAGCACAATTAGCAGGATACACCAAAGCAATGTTATCATCATATGCGGCGTTTCATTCTCATCAAGTTTCTTATAGCTGTAGCACGCCGCTGTATACGCAATGGAATCGAAGCTTGTGGCATAGAAAGTGATCATACACAACAGAATCCACACAAGAAATATTTTGCTTCCCGGCATTGTATGGATAATGTCCATGATTAAACCATACAGGTCGCCGCTCTCCTGATACTGAACAATAAAGTCCGCAGCACCAGCGGTTTGAAGACCCAGGCTATAGTTCCCAAAAACAATGAAAGAGCTAATGGTTGAACCAACACCAAAGATATAGCCTCCCAGTATGGTCTGTTTAACAGTACGCCCCCGAGAAATATTTCCAATGAAGAACGGCGCTGCGATACACCATACCATCCAGTAAGCCCAGTAGTAAATCGTCCAATCCTGAGGGAAATGATTCGTTCGGCCGGGATCTGTATAAGTGCTAAGCCCGATAAAGTTCTGAACCATCTTGCCCAAGGACTCAACGCCATTCTCGATGATGAAACGTCCCTGGCCGCCAATGAGGAGAAAGGCGATTTGCAGGCCTAAGAACAGGTATATGCAGAGCCTGGCAAGGAAGCTGATTCCCTTGAATCCGTGGAGAACCGCATACGTATAAACTGCACAGGTAATGAGAAGAATCATAATTGTGACCACCGTACGGCTGACACTGATTCCAAACAGTGAAACAATGATTTCTGCCATCAAAGGAGTGGCAACAGAGAAGGTTGTCGCAGTACCAGCCAACAGTGCAAAGAGAGCAAACAAGTCTATGATACGCCCAAGCGTACCATGTGCATGCTTCTTCCCAATTACAGGGAGACATGCCTCAGAATAGCGCTGCTTATCCCTTTTTCTGCAATGCAGCATGAACCCAAAGGCGGCGGCAAGCACAAGATAGAATGCCCATGGGATGAAACTCCAATGGAACAGCGGGAAGACGCCAGCCCATTCAGTAATACTTCCTCCCATCTCAGCAATATGCGGGTTGGAAGCATACATAACCCACTCGGCAAAAGAGTAGAACAGGATGTCGGCGGCAAGACCGCAGGTGAACATCATGCTGCCCCATGTAAAAAAATTGTACTTTGGCTTTTCATTCGATTCCCCAAGAACAATCTCACCATACTTGGAGAAGGAAAGGAAAATGGAAAGAATTAGGACTCCAAGTCCAATAAGCAGATAGTAACTTCCCAGCGTGTCACCTAAGAAGAAACGTACCTGGGAGATTACCCCATTCGCCTGTTTAGGAAAGAGAAACAAATATCCCGCCAATCCCAGAATCAGTATGAAAGGCGCCACCGTTATCATCCAGTCTATTTTGCTCTTGTCTGCTGTCATATGATTACTCATTTCACTAATCCTCCGTTTTTTCTGCCGAATTCGTCTTTTGATATGTTTGATAACTGTGGTCGATGGTTACAAGCTGAGCAAGATCGTCAATTTCAATGACGTCCCCTTTTTGCATCTCCTTAATGCCAAGTGTGTAATCCTTGAAGTGACAGAACATCACTACATCATCCCAGTAGATATCTCGATTCCCTCTCTCGAACTCAAATTCCAGATGCTTTCTGAGTTTCTCTCCATCTTCTGCTGTCCAGCGGGAAATGGAATAAAGCTGCCATCCGTGTGCGCCTCCTGTCCTGGAACAGCTTTGTATCACCCCGTCTTCCACATCCATCATCCATTCGTCTGTCTCACCTTCACACCAGACGGAGTTATATCCGGAAAGGGTGAAGTGCGGGTCGAGAACGGATGAATTATAGATGAGCTGGTCGCCGTCCAGGATGATGCAGCCGCCAAGAAGCTCACGGGCAGCGTAAAGGGATGAAATATTGTTGCAGATATCATAGTAAGGATTCTCAATTAATTCTACTCCATCCCACTCTTTTGACCACTCATAAAACTGCTCTTTTAAGTGTCCAATGACAACATAGATTTCATAGATTCCATTTTGGTGAAGAGCCTTAATAACCGTGTCGATCATCCGCACTCCGTTCACCTTAACCAGTGGTTTGGGGACATCTAATGTCAGTGGACGCATTCGCTTCCCGATACCTGCGGCCATGATAACGGCTCTATTTGCCATATGGGTTCCCGTACTCATTTCTTTCACCGCATAGCGGTAGTAATCTTTTGCAAAGCGGTACTGGCGAAGAGAGTATTCGCCGAATTCCACGCCAAGATTCCGTTTAAACTCACACCAGTTAGACCAGAGCAGTCCGCACATAGAGATATAACAGTAAATCTTCGCTCTGGTTTGGCGCTTACAATTATTTTGGAAGTAGATGTCAATCAGCCGATCTACCTGCTTTTTATGATAAAGACTGTAGATACAGAACATGGCGATATCCACATGCGGATCCTGCATCCCCGCATATTCCCAGTCAGTAAGCTGAAGAAGTTCCTCTGTCTCCCCTTCCGGCTTGCAGAACAAGAAGTTATCCGGCACAGCATCGATGTGTGTAAGGCACCAATCTTTCTCAATCCCATCAATGAACGGCTTCAAACTCAGCACGTTGGCCTTGGTCTGTTTATAATCCTTATATATCGATGGGCGGCCTTCCCACAGCTTTTCATAGAATTCAATCTGACCAAAGATATCAAAAGTATGAGGAACAGACAATCTCATCCTATGAAAAGCTCTTAACATCTCCATACAGCGACCCACATCCAGTACATTTTCCGGATCACATACCCTTACCCCTTCCAGGAATTTCGTAATCTTATACCCATTTGACGGGTTGATATACACAGGGTCATCGCAAAGTCCATGGCCACGGATTGTTCTGAATACCTCTGCCTCTTGCGCACGGTTGATTAGCCGGGCGGTTCCCTCTCCCGGTATTCTCATGATGTATTTATCACCGTAGACAGAGAAAAGAAACGATCGGTTCGTCATGCCCTTCTTGAGAACATTGATATCCACAACATCCTCCGATTTGGAATGGAACACCTCAGTAATCACATCTAACGCGTCTGATTTCAGGTGATTGGATTCACTGTCCAATTCCCTCAACTGCTCATAAGTATTAATCTCGACCACATTTGACGCGTGAACAACCCGGGCTGGAATGATCATCTTATCGTCTTTATACAGAACAATCTCCCAAAAGTCCCCGTCATGCCTGCTACTTGCGCATACCCTATGGAGCTTCTCCCGTATAGTCTCTGCATTCTCTTCCAGCAGATATGCAATGCCGACCATGGCGTTGCCGCCGGTATGCTCTCCGACCCTTACCAGCTCCATCTTCCGGTTCACACGGACGCTGCTCTCATTATCAACAATATCGCTCACCATGTACCAGGAATACATCTCATGTGTATTGAATGGATTTCTGTCACACCAGATATCCGAAGGGACGATATAGGTGTTGGAAAGTCGGTCTGCAACGAGCGCCAGGGATGAAAGGTTGTTCTTTGCTGCATAGTCAGCATTAACCACCAACTCCACGTCATACTCATCAATCAGGTAATCAAAGCTCTCTTTCATAAATCCGACTACTATTGTGACGTCTTTCACCCCAACCTCGCGGAGCTGTTTTATTATTCGCTCAATCAACGGCTCACCGTTTACTTCCAACAGACCCTTAGGTGCGGATAAGTTTATGGGCGCCATACGCATTCCAAAGCCCGCCGCCAGGATAATCGCATTCTTTGGAGCTTTCCTGTTATACTCTCGTCTCGCCTTAGCGGTGGGGCAGACGTCCTCATCCAGATATCCTTCGTTGATAAGGCTGCGTATAGACCTGTTCACCACACCCAGGCTATGGCCGGATGTCTCTGACAGGATGCGCTGGTTGATAAACGGCTCTGTGAAGATTGTCTGCAAAATATCTGATTCTTGTTTGTTCATGAACAGTTACAGTCTCCTTTCTCGTGAACTTGAGAAATCAAGTAAAAAGCCGAGGAGGCTTTGGTAAGCGTCCTCGACAGAATAACGTTATACATTTTCAAAATAGGTGTCCGGATGGTTGGAATCGAATATTTCATTTGCCCACATGACAGTGACAAGATTCTCTGTCTTTGATAGGTTCGTGATGTTGTGCGTATATCCCGGCAGCATATGGACTGCTTGTATTTTATCTCCACTCACTTCAATCTCGATTACCTCATCTGTTCCAATCTTTCTCTCCTTTATCAGACCGTGACCAGCAACTACGATGAAATACTCCCACTTGGTGTTGTGCCAATGCTGGCCTTTGGTGACGCCGGGCTTGGAAATGTTCACACTGAACTGTCCGTACTCTGTGGTTTTAAGAAGCTCGGTAAAGCTGCCACGGTCATCACAATTCATTTTCAAATCAAAAGAAATTTTCTCCTTTGGCAGATAGAACAGATACATGCTGTACAGCTTCTTCTCAAAACTGCAGCCGCACCAGTAACCAGTATATTCATGACTCCTCCTTAAAATATTATGCTTCCACAGCGTGGGGCCGGCCTTCCAGTTCTTCTCTCACATAATCTGTGGTCATGATCTTTGCAACCACGCCGTCAACATCAAGTCGGTTTGTGTTATGAAACATTATGGACAAGGACACAAAAGGCAGACCATGAAATGGGGCTGCTGACAACAAATAAAGGTTGAATATCCGGCACAGGGAAAGTGCGGGATATTCAGCCTTTTTGTTGTTTGTTGGGGTTTCCAAAGGGGCTTGCCCCTTGGCACACGACTTTGCTTGCAAAGTGTAGTGTGTTATACGCTCTGTCAGCGTTGCTGCGAAAATGGGATTGCCACCGGGAAAGGCAATAGCATTTGGAGCGGCAGGAAAACAGGGCTGTGATTGCGTGACGTGGAGCCGCAAGCGCAAGACTGGTCTTATCAGCAGACAGGGCGTATATGGAACTTCCGTTCCACGCCGGACTATGAGACAAAGTGTCCCAAACGGATAGCCACACTCACAAAAAAGAAGACGGATTTTTCTCTCAAAATTGAAATGGGCAGGAAAGCCATTTTAGGGCTTTCCCGCC
>OFFP01000509.1_pt1 | contig 31791 bp, 30 predicted proteins | sample 1521431 | NCBI WGS metagenome assembly OFFP01 (sample SAMEA3504104, study PRJEB24116) | mouse gut metagenome | biome: mouse gut; feature: mouse-associated habitat; material: faeces | place: Denmark | collected 2011
TTCAAAAGAGTATTTTGAATGTTGTCCCATAAAATATGCTCCTCCTTATAGTGACTGTTTTATTATTTCATCTGTCTACCATAAGGGGAGCATATCAAATTTCTTTTAATTTCAAACTCGGTTTTTGAATTAACTCTTCAAAAAAGAGAATCTTTATCTGATCCTCGGGAAACAGCTTTAAAAATTCAGCTATCCAGTAATCATATTGAAACATATATGGTTTCTGCTGTATGAGTCTGGAAAAATATTCTTCAAATATAGATAAATGAAATTTTCCTCCTGCCTTCTGATAAGCGCCCAAAAGTTCTCCATGTCCCAGACGGTTTGCCATTTTAAAATATGAAAATACTGCATCGACTGGATTCCGTACAAGAAATATCAACTTTACATTTGGGCCAAATTCCACAAAAACTTCTTTTGCATACAACCAGAAAGTCGGTTCAATCATCCCCACAATCTGCCCTTTTTTGATATTGTCGAAATATATTTCAATCAATTTTTCTCTGGCATCATCCATGGTGTCAAACCATGAAAAATAATGGCTTTCCTTTTCATCAGACAAATATATGGAAGGCATCTTTTTTAAGGCCGCATACAAAGATGTTGTTCCACACTTTTCAAAACCTGCCAGTATAAAATCAATTCCATGGAAAATCTCCCTCTCCCTTGTGTCCATTTTCCTGCAAATGTCTATATATAATTCCTGTGCCATTATTCTATATGATACTTCTTGGGCACAGACAATTTCTTCAATTGCAAACCAATGTTCCAAAGAAGCTGCAATGAGAACAAAACAGTTTTTATTCTTTTCAAAAAAATCTGACGCTTCCTGAATTTTCACCTTTCTGTAACAACGGTCAGAATGCTTTCGTTTTGTTACGACAATCCCCCGTATTTTTCTTTCTTCCCCAGCAAATATCAGATAGTCAATTATTTTCTTTCCATAATCACCTGCGCCATAAATAACAACGTTTTCTGTTTCACGCAAAAACGCACTCAATTCTTCCAAATTCTGTAAAACTTTTTGCTTTTTTCTCATTTTGTATTCTCCAATGTCGTTTTTACTTTCTGTTCCAGAAAATCCCGTAAATTCAGTTTTTGAAGCGCCCCCATATCCAACCATATTATTTTTTTTTGCGGCACGCCGCTCAAAATAAGATTCACTTTTACTTCTTCCATTACTGCCTGACTTAAAACTGCAATCACTACATAGTCAAATCGATATCTAATTATTTCTTCTACAGCCGCTACCGGATATCCCATCTTTTGTAACAGTCTATAATTCCGATCACACCATCCAACAAGCTTACAATGCCTACGACCCAAAAACATATGCCGCAGGGAAACGCCAAATGCTCCCGCACCATATACTACTATCCGGCTTCCTTTCTTCATTGAATCAAGAAACGACATACCAGACGTATTCATATACTGTTCCAAATCTTCCGCTGCACGAACTAAAATATGATGCAAAAGATATTGCCTGACCTGTGGCCATACCATCTCGTTCCATACACTTCCTGACAAAATACGTTTCCACTCCTGGTACTGAATCCGGATATTTTCCACTTCTTCTGTCCCACTGCGAAAGCTGCGCATACTCGAATTGGAATGGATACAGTAATGATAATACGCCTCTGAAACCACACAAACACACTCTGCTTTTAAAAGTGCCGGAAATACACAAAGAACATCTTCTCCAATAGCAAGCCCCTCATCCAGGGAAACAGCAAAATATTCAATTACTTCCCGCCGGAACAATTTATTCCATAAGTATGGAAAGATTCCCATTTCAAAAAACGGTACAGAGCAAAGCATTTTGGGATATATTTCTTTTATCAGCCGTTCTTTGCTATATATACCCACTGCCATCTTCTCTTTTATCTTTTTCGCGTCATATACTTCCTCACAACTTTGATGAGATGCAAAAGCCATATGATTTTCTATATACCCCGCCAAAACAATATCCGCCCTGCTTTTTACCATTTCCGCATACATTCTCTCCAACGCATCTTGTTCCATCCAGTCGTCACTGTCTGCAAACGCTATAATTGTACCAGTGGATGCCAACATCGCGGATCTACGTGCAGCCGTTACGCCGTCATGCTCTAATCTAAGTAGCCGTATACGATGGTCTTTCTCCGCATATGAAAGACATATATCAAGAGAGCCATCCCTCGAACCGTCATCTGCCAAAATTAATTCTAAATTTTTCCATGTCTGCTGCAATATACTCTCAATACATTTTACCAAATATCGTTTTGCGTTATATATCGGCACAATTACCGATATTAATTCCATTTGCCGCACCTCCGAAACTTGAAATAGCTATATCAGCATCCAGTCTTTTGGAATCACAGATGGCATCCAGCGTTTGGGAGCTATCACTATCTTACCTTCAAACTGATTCAACCAGGCTCCCCAAAAACTAAACGTACTGTTCGCAATAATATTATGTCTGCACTGAGACATCAACATTAATTCTTTATAATCCGACAAACCAAAATCACTGACATATGCATGTGGATATACACAAGGTACGTGTTCCTTCACCCACGCAATATCATCAGAAAAAAACAGAAAAAAAGGATGCTCCACTTTTGCCGCAATCTCATTCATTGCCCTTTCATAATACCTTCCGCGCCTCATCTCTTTATTCATAGCCTGTGCACATTCTGCATAAACATAATCCCCCCGCCTCAAATGCACGCTGACAGTTTCCTTTTGTTCCATCAGGCCAGCTAAATGTGCCGGAAATTTTTGTTCTTTTTTCAGGGTAAACTCTCTTAATAAAATTGTCCGTATTGGTTCAATATATTTCCTATGAAAAAAATGTCCCATGACATATGTATTGTCTTTTACGGCAAGAAGACTCTCCTGGTATGCATACATATCCTCCTCATCCGTTCGAAAGGAATATCGCAGCATTCCACACTTCGACATCTGCCATTTAAAATGATCCACCATATTATTTCTGCCCAGATATGACCATTCCGTTAGATATTTGGGCTTAATAAATGGAACTGTCAAATTAAAATGATGTATAGCACATTTCCGTTCCACAGACAAATCTTCCTGTGGCAGCCGCTCTCTGTAAATTCTGCGCCCTTCTAAATAGACTTTAGTAGAAGATATTTGCTGCAGCATTCTCGCATACGCGTATTGAAACATTTGGTTCCCTAGTCCTTCCCATATTCTAACAACAATCATTTCTCTCCCTTTCCGGACTCTGATAATATTTCTGCTTATAATAATTCAATACCTACAATATAATCCTCATTTTTACGACATCCCAACCCTTCTAACTGATCCGAAATCTGCAAAACCAACTGCTCAGTTTCACAGGAAATAATAACAAAATAATCTGTGATATGCTCACAGTCCAGTGCCTTAATTGGTATTCCCTGTATGAATTTTCCATGCTTATGGACATCATTATCCCAAATCACATTTACAGAAATCTGAAACTGTGCCAAAAGATTCCGGCACCCAAATCCTGCACCAAATATTGCCAGTTTTCTTCCTGCCTTTAAAAGTGATTTCTGCAGCATATACATCATAAGATTAGCATGTGTATATAAAGTTTTCTGCTGCCTATAAACAAATTGCCCAAATATTCGAATCAAGTCTGCATACATAGTACTCCAATCGGTTTTATATTCCGGTATCTCCAAGTTCTCATCCAAAAATAATTTTTTCTGATTTAAATATTTCCGTGCAATTTCATCATTTTCTTCTGAAAAGCGATTCAAAAATTCAACTCTCTGATCCGGCGAAAAATATCCTTCAATATGCCTGATTGAAGTTTTTGTTCCATGCGTTGCGTTAATAGCGCGAAAAGCAAGCTGAACTTGTCTTGCAACCGCATCCTCCTTTACTAAAACTGCGTTCAAATTCCTCTTGATTTCCAATACATTACCATATAGTCCCTCGTTTTCTGACGTATTTATAATACAGTCTTCCCAATTAGGAAAAACAGAGATTGTTGCCAAAAAATCGGAAATAACGTCCTTTCGTGCTCCTAAGAACTGCTTTTTTTCATAAGCCCGAACTTTCACACGCTCCTTTCCGATAGTAGAAGAGAGCTTATTCAGCCTTTCTAAATAATGCAACGTTGCATCTTTATTGTTTTTTATGTAAGCATCAAACGCTTCTGACCTAAACGGACGTTCTTTGACTTCTTGATTCCACCATGACTCTATATACCGATCTTGCCTTCGCAAATAAACAATAACTTCTATATTATCATATTCTCTTTTACATGCTTCAAAAAAAGATGTCATATTCCATCTCCAAATCATTTCCTCCGATAAAATGACATCACTTTCTCTAAGCAGTCCCTTCAGCAGCTTCCACATTTCCCGCCAGATTGTATGCTCCGTATCCACACACCAGCCTGACTTCAAATCCACAACTTTACTAAGAAGTTTTGCTCCGGTAAAATCCACATCTTCTGTATTTGATTTGATATCCGTTCCTCTTTGCAAGTCCAAATAATACCAGCCAAATTGCTGTAACATTACTGAATTAAGGCAAAGAAACTGCTGAATTGCCGTTGTCCCTGTTTTTGGTGTCCCTACATGAATTACCAATTTATGCTCCATCGTCCCCTCCGATGTCTAAACATTTTCTTTCCTGTTCCATTTTTGATAGAACGCAATCCTCTCTTTTTCAGAATAGAAATATTTAACTTTCTCGTTATTCATAAAAATATCCTCCAGCCGCTTCTTCGAAATTGAGAATTGTTTTTTGTAAGCTTTAATTGCAAATCGATACAGCTTCTCACTTGCTATGTTACGATTTTCTATTTCAAAATGTTCAATACCTAAAAAATCTCCTATAATGCCTCTCAATTCTGACAATTTTTCCATTTTCATTAATAACAGTTCAATATTTCCCTGTTTAATAATGATATAGCCTCTTTCAACATCAAAGGGGTATGCAAATACATCTATTCCGAAGACCTCTTTCATTTCTCTGTCAAACCATTCATATTGTGTATTTTCAAACCCCTCCCCAAAATAATATTGCTCAATTTCCGAAAAATCCGCATCTGCACTATAACGAACTACGCTTGAAATATTCTGCCACATAGTGGATATTTGTCTTGCTATTGGTTCTCTGACAAGGCTGATGATTTTTCCAGATTTTAACGACAAAAGTTGAGACAAATTATTTTTCCCTGATCTGACATCTTTTAATCCATGACAGTGCAACGCGTAATGGCCATAATTTAAAATGCTCCGGTATACAGAAGAAGAAGCCACTTTCCCAGGCTGATACACCAAAATTATTTCATCGTCATGTAATGGCAGAAAAGCAAAATATTTCAATGCCACCAAAGTATGCATTGCCACGCCATTATCCATATTTCGATTTATTTCATGTTCCGCCAGTTTACTTTTCCGAAAACTTTCATCTACATTCAAATTCGAGATATTATAATAAATACCCCATCTGATTGCATATTCCGTATAAATACTTGCAAACCTCCCATATCGTCTTTCTATTTTCTCTATGATTTCGTCTTGTAATTCTAAAGAATTTTCCATTGCCAGAAACATAATTTCATTCAGTTCTTCTTGTAAAACCTCTGCTAACTCGTCTGGTGATAACAGTGAATACTTCAGGTTCGTTTTTTCTTCCCATAGCTTATCACCGAAATTGCAAAGCAAGATACCTTTTCTGCCTGCGCCCATGGCTTCAATATCTTCTAAAATCGCTTCCCCATTTTCCCCAATTCCCCAAAGTATAAGTTTCTTTTCAAACAACGGCGTAATATCTTTTATTAACTCCAGATCTCTAATCATTCCTCTTCCTCCAGGTAATATCAACCATCCTATCTAATAAATGCTGTACGCATCGCCTAATGCCCAATACCCGTACGCCGTACTTCCAGTATTGCAATTCCAATATACCATCATAATCACAATCCCATGGCTTCTCTTTCGTATTATAATGCAGTATTTTCGCCTTATTAATACTTCTTCTAATTTTTAACTTGTCACGTCTATCTGCCCGCAGCAACTGCAAATTGTAAATTTCCGGAGCAGCCCAAACCAAACGGCGTTTTAGGCAGATATTCAAAACACTCTGATCCGGATATTTCATCTTTTGTTTGTTATTTCTTAAAAATGAAATAAAATATGCTTCGTCATATACCGATCGTATATTGTTTAGATATAACAACATTACGCCTGAATTAAAATAACGTTCATTCTGACGCATACCAATTCGTTTTAAAGTATCCCTTTTTTCGTTTCTTGGAAACATATCTTCACACACAAGCGCATATTGCCCTTTATCTGGATATTCATAAAACTCCTGAATATTTCCTTTAATAATTATATCAATATCCAGCCATAAAATTTTACTGACATTTACTGGCAACAGCTTTAGTATCAATAATCTTAGGTTTGCTTCCTGCCTGTAACGTGTATCTTCCCCTATTCCAGCAAAGTCTTCTCTTTTTGCCTGAATAAAATAAACATTCTTCAATCCTTTGTTCCAATTTAATGTCTTTTTTTGAAATTCCAATTGTTTTCTCAATGGTATATCAAAATGAAGAATATATATTGAGAATATCCCCCTATTATGGCAAACCAAAGAATACAACATGACTGACAGTGGTTCCAGATATTTCTCATCTACAGCAACTAATATATTCATTGCTTTACATTTCATATAAAATATCTTCTAATGAGGAAACTCTGTAATCTGTTAATTCCTTAAGCGTTCGTTCAATTTCAGCATAAAAATATATTGCTGTAACAATAATTAAATCTACGTCTGGCAATTCTTCCTCTGGTGTAAATACATCAATCTCCATATTGATGCCATCCGCATTTTTATCAATCGCGTATTCCACTTTAACATCAGAATCTTTCAGTTCATCAAACAAACGTTCCCCTACATAACCCATTCCATAAATCGCAATCTTATTAAATCCCTTGTTTTTCAGATATTCAGCAATAGATTTTTTTTCCTGCTTGGTTACAAGCCATTGATTAAAAAGTTGAAGAATCGCAAGATGTTTATCCGCATACATTTTAAACTTATCTTTTTTCTTTAATGACGCTTTCCTTCCAAGCAAAAATCCTGTACCCGTTCCAACTACTAACGCTGCCAAAACACCTGTTTTATTCGATAATTTTGCCATTCCAAAAATCTCCTCTCTTAACTATAGAAAATGTGATTTAAAGTACCTTATCTGCATAAAACTTTTTCCCATATTCAATAATTCGCTTTTTAAAATCAAATAATGTTAAATACCTGTCTTTCTCAAATTCCATTTCTCTTAATTTGCCAATTATTTCTTCATAATAATTTATTGAGGCAATACAAACAAAAGCATCGCGTGGTACGTCCTGCGGCCTAATCACAGGATAGCCCTGAAATTTCTTTTGTGTATTATATGTATCAATAACCCCTATAATCTCTATACCCGCTTTTAAAAGTAACGCTAAATACCTATTGCCTGTTTTTCCAGCGCCCCAAATGTATATGTTTTTTCCATCATTTAAAAAGTTTTTTATAAACAATGGATCATACATATAAACCATCTGCATAATTGTATTATCATATTCTTTATCTGGATTTACACGCTGAAGAATTTGTTCTTTAAGTTCATCTCCATGCTCCCCAAGATTCTTCAAAGAAATCTCCAAACCTTCTTTTACAGCTAAACATCGTTGATTTTCGCTAAGCCCCTCCCTTCTAAAATTTGTAAACACATCCGGAACTTCTAAAAACACATATCCTGCATTATGCGCCCGAAGAACAAAATCATAATCAGCAGAAATCTTATACCGTATATCAAACATCCCTATTTCATCAAAGACAATTTTTTTAACAAATAAAGCCGGGTGATTATAAATCATGTAAAAATGAATATCTTCTTTTGTATGAGAACGTTTCCGGTTTAAAACCCTGTTTCGGATTACAGAATTAACTTCGCCTCCCAGGCAGTCCATGCAATTCGCTGAAAAATAATCTGCAACTCGTACAAGTGTATGCGGCTCATACCAGTCATCACTATTCAAAAAAGCAATCACTTCTCCAGTTGCGCGTTCCAAACCTTTGTTCATTGCATCATAGATACCACGATCTGGTTCACTCGCCCAAAAAGAAATCTGATTAGAATACTTTTTTATAAGTTCCACGGTACCGTCCGTTGAACCTCCGTCAATAACAATATATTCTTTCTCGGCATACTCCTGGTTTACAACACTTTTTATCGTCTGTTCCAGCGTTGTCCTGCTATTTAAACATACCGTAATGATTGATATCTTCATACTACAACCTCTCCACACGTTTCTTCTTTATCATGGCAACAGCCAGACATCCTCATTATATAATAACCCTTGTTTTTCAAGATATTCAATGGCCTCTTCCTTTTTATACTCAAAGCTTACAAAAACATTAACATCTTCTGTATAAGGTATATCCTCTGGTTTTATAACCGGTAAAGCGCAATAATTTCCTTGCTTTGCCCTATCAACAAAAGCCTCCAATTTTATGTCCATACGCAAAGCATTTAACAAATCATATGCTACTTTTCCTAAAAAACCAGCCCCCCATATATACGTTTTCCTTCCAGGCTCAATATGCTTTCTGATGAATGCATAGTACAAGCATCTCTTTCTAACCCATTTTTCAAAACCAGCATTTTTTATTAGCAAAGTCGTATTTGTAACATCCTCTTCCAACTTTTCCAAATTGTATTCCACATGTTTGCAATTTTTATTGATAAAACAGTAATAGTTTTCTATCTGACTTTGAATAACATCTGGAGAAAAATTATTTTCCCAGGTGTGTGAAGCATTTGCATGTATATTTACAATTTCTGCACTTTCATAAGCCTGAAAGCATGCCGTCAAACTATTAAAAATACTTTCTACTGAAAAATCTGCACTTACAAATCCGTTCTGTCCGTTTATAAATAATTCCGGAACACCTGCTACCGGAGTTGTAACAACCGTCATATCATATGTAACAGCCTCCACAATAGAAGTTGGAAAAGATTCATCTATGCTTGTACATAAAAAGCAATCACTCTTGTCCAAAAGAGTGTCTATATCTTCTACAAAACCACTAAACCGTATTCTTTCCTGCAAATTCTTCCGTAATACATAATTACGGCATTCTTTGGCATATTCTCCTGCCACATCGCCAGCAATCACCATTCTTACATCAAATTTATCTAGGCAACGCTCCACTGCCTGGATACCTGCGAGTTGATTCTTCCTTGCACATACCATTCCAACCATAACAATCAGAAATGCTTGTTTTTTGTGCCTGTATTTCTTTTTCTGCTGTCTAAGTGGTGCAATCGGCCGAATACATCTGGACTCTATATCCAAATTATGGCTCCAAATAGTAGAAAACAATTGCGAATCACATAAATGATATTTAGGATAAATATTTCCATATACCAATTTAAAGTCTTCTGGCTTCATCTGGTAAATATTCATCAAATGTGGTATTTTAAGTTCCCGTGCCGCTATCTCGGCAGCAATATTCAATTGAACACTATGAAAAAAATTAATTTTTTCCACTTCTGCAAAATGTTTAATTTTTTTAGCGCATTTAAGAGCGCCCAGAAAATCTACCCGCCGAAAATCAAACGTTGTATAAAATTGTAAAATTCTTACGGGAATCCGAGCCTGTTTACATCTTCTTACCCCCTCTTCATTTATCATTCCATATTCATCACATGGAATGATTACAAACACATCATGCAACGCAGACATCAGCTTTGCCTGCCGCAATAACAAACTCGCTGCCCCTCCAAATCCTTTCGGCGAATCCAGAAAAAAAGCAATCTTCATAGAAATCCTCCAATTGTACGTCAGTTATTTTTCCAATAAAGAAATACAGTCCAAATTAGATTTATCATACCAATCAATTATCTTCTGATCTAGAACCCGAAATCCCGCACGAACTGCCAGATATGCAAAAATATTTTTATTCATAAAACATCTTGCATGTGGTGCATGTGCAAAATCAGCTTTATAATCCGCATCATAATTAGAATGATGCAAAAGCGCCTTTCCGCCTTTTTGTAGTACTCTATAAATATCTTTTAAATATTCGTATATATCCAGCAGTTCAAAATGAACCATTGAATCATATGAAAACACAGATGTATAACAGTTCGATAAAAGTTCTTCAAAATTGTAACCGTTGTTTCGGTAATAAATAATATTTTTTTCTTCTTTGAACCTTTCTTTACAAAACTCTATATTCTCCTCTAAAATGTCTACCAGCGTAATCTGCCCTGCCAAATTTAAGTAATATGGCACATGCCTGCCTCTGCCACATGCCAATTCAATTACGTTCCGCAAATCCAATTCTTTAAAATACTGATAGAAAGGGGTACTATCTTCCCAAAAAACTTTCACCGACTCTTTCTTTTCTGCTTCTTTATACCACACATCATTATTTTTTGCATGGTGATATGCACACCATTCCCTCAAAAATACACTTTGTTCCTCTTCCAATAATCTATAGAGATCCGTAAACAAATATCCTTCTAATCCATCTTCTTTAAACATGTGCAAGACCTCTGCCACTGCAGATTTCTCCGATACTGCAATTAAAAACGGAACATTTATTTGTTTTGCAGCTTCATAAGAAAACACGGATAATCCTCCGACAGTTTGAATCTCCTGATAATTTTTATCACAAAAACCCAAAACCCTATCTTTCAGTCCACGCCATTCCAAAAAATCCAGATATCTCTTTCCCGTTTCTTTCGCTCCATATATAATCACTTGATTCATTTTCTTCGCCTCACTTTGCATCCGATTCCGCCAAAACAGCATTAATTATTCTGTACAATCTATGGCTAAATTCTTCTTTTGTCCATTTTCGCACTCTTTTATAGCCAGATTCTATTAATTTATTACGTCGTTCTGCATCTGTCCATAATATCTCAATACAATCTGCCATTTCTTCCGGTTTATCCGGATGGAAATAAAGAGCTGCTTTCCCAATTTGTTCCGGCATAGCATAATTATTTGAAACCGCCACCGGACACCCCAGTGCCATTGCTTCTAATGGAGGAATATTTGTTGGCCCAAAATATGTAGGCATAACCATCCCCATCGCGTGCTTATAAAGATAAACCATTTTTCTGTCACTTACGAATCCAAGCACCGTAACAAAATGCTCCAAATTATTTTCCCTAATATATGCCTTTATTTCTTTATAGTAGTTCTTCTCCGTACCAACCAGGACAAGATGAATATCATCCAGTTTTGCCCGTAATATGTTTATAGCCTTTATTAGATTCATATGATTCTTATGCTTCCAGAACTGCGCCGGATAAAAAATATATTTTTGCGGAACTTCTACAAATTCTTCTTCTGCTCTTAGAATATATTCTGGTACAACATATGGCAAACTAATAATATGTGGTTTATGAGAAAACTTATGGAAATAAGACTCCTTATACTGTTTTTTTCCCAATCTGGAATCTACCAAGATACAATCCGCATGTTTTGCAAGATACTTCATATAAAGTTCACGAATAGGCCATGCGCTGCGCACCTCAGGAAATTCCGGCTCATACCGATGCATTAGATCATGTACAGGCACTACAAATTTCACCTTAAATTCCGGTATGAACGCTCCCTGCTGTGTTGAGAAAAGGAGATCTATATGTTCTTCTTCAATCTTTTTACCAAGCGGCGTCATAAACCGATCATAAAGTCCCACAAAATATGGGAATCTGGTAGTTAAGCGGATTTTATGTTCAGAACCTTTGGGAAAGGGACAACCCACATATTTTATATGTGCATTTTTACACCATCTCTCCCAAAAGGAATTACCACATAACGCAATCAATTCATATTCCACACCCGCTCTCTCCAACAGACAGGTTACAACCAATACAGCATATTGATGCTCTCCTCCATCTCTGGGACTTGTAGGCAATATTAATCCAATCTTTTTTTTCACATCTATACTCCTCAAACTTACATCGCTCTAGCAATGAAATAACTTGTCCACGAATTATAATCCGTTTCACCAAACGTCTTACAATCCAAATTATCCAACAGTTCCAATCCAGCCTCATTTAAAAAAAACTCTAATTCTGGCCTAAAAAAATATCTCATCTTATGTGTTTCATAAACCACCTTAACTTTTTGTGTTTTCTTATCAATAATAAAAACCTCATAATTGACATCTACCCGATTTTCTTTGTCATACATAATCGGCCTAGCAATACGCACTAGACGATACTTGCTATCTTCCACTTCTTTTATCCTGACAGCCGGCCAATCACTCAAGACACCAGGTCCATACCATGCATCAAACAGAAATAACCCTCCCGATCTTAATGCGCTTCTTGCCGACCGAAAAGCATTTAATACGTCATTGTTCTTATTCTGATAACTCATAACATGAAATAATGATATTACACCGTCATATTTTCTATTAGACCGGAACTTTCTAATATCCCCTACAGAAAATTCAATCTCTATCCCCAAGTCGTTTGCCTGTTCTCTGGCCAGTTCAATCATCATCTGGCTCATATCAAGACCAGTACATTCATATCCCATTTTTGCAAGTTCGATATCATGTCTCCCTGTACCACATCCGTAGTTTATCAACTTAGTTACATCTCTTCCGTATCGTTTCAGTAAAGCATCAACCTGCCCCGCTTCCTCTTTATAATTTTTATCATTATAAAACGCGTTGTAATAATAAGCATATTCCCGAAATACTTCCATTACTAAAATCAGTCCTTTCCTTTCGCAGAAAATCGGCAAATTTTAATCCCAATCTCTAACGCCATTAGGCAGCTGCTCTGCAGGCTCAATGAACTCAGATGGTTTTTGGCGGGGGACTGCACACCACGCGCAACCGTCCATATAAGGATCCAGATTTAATTTTATCAATGCTTCTTTTAAGTCTGCCTTAGTAGGATATCTATCAAAATCCAGATAATCATGTTCACTTTCAAACTCAGACAATTCCACAAATCTTTGGATTCTTCCACATCCAGTCAGTCTTCCTTCCGCAATTTCCTGTGGGCACAGTCTTGCTTGTTCACACGTCATATAACAATCAACCAAATCCTTATGGCTCATATTACTATTAAATGGCTTTGTTCCTTCAATTTTCCATTTCTGATTCATCAGATAATTGACACGAATTCCATGCTCCTCATAAAACTTCCTGCTTTTGTCCGTCTTTTCATGCATATTATAATCGCTCATAACAAGCATTACTTTTGGATCCGAAAGAAGTTTTATCACTTCCTCATCTGTTGGATATGATAAACCGTTTGTAATAATTTCTATAAACTGAACTTGTTCCATTTCAAGCAATTTTTTCAATATAACGCTTAAATTCGTACATAAAACCGCTTCTGCTGTGCTCAATTGCACATAAAGGCATCTTCCTGTCACGCCAAAAAAGATATCAATATCTCTTAAAACCTGCTCTACATCCATGTTCCTATTTTCACGCATCCGGGGAATATAATCTGCACAATATTTACAACGCAAATTACAAATAGTCGTAATTTGAAATGCTACGCCATTCGATACATATTCACCCTGTTCAATTAATCTTTTTATGATTTCATACTCATTCTCCGGAAATTTCCAATGCTTAAATGATTTCAATTTATCAAGATACGGTATCATAATCCTGTCTACAATTAACCCTCTGGAATATGTTTCATAATAATGCATGTTTCTGTTATAGCTATAACACGGCACATTCTCTAACAACTCTATTTCATCTAACTGTTTTCGGATTTCAAATTCATACCTCTCTGCAGCAATAATGATAATATATCGCTCCAGATTAATTTGATTTAAGTACTCTACTGATTTGATAGGATATGTCCAATCATGAAACTTATAATCACTTCCTTGTTTCTTTCCGTCGTTATCAATTATATAATCTATAAATTCTTCCATCGGCGTATATGGATAGGGATAAACTTCTGTATCATCGCCTCCCGTTATATAATCCGGCGTTTTCCAATCATCACATAAATACCAGATAAACTCATCCATCTTCCTGATACAATAGGAAGCGCATATTCCAGCCCCAAACAAGATTACCCGTTTCTTTTTATTCATTAAATCTTCGAAAATATCCTGCATATTCGTGCTATGATAGATCATGGACTCGCTCCTTATATTACAATATAGTATAAACGCTTCTTAAACTCATATAGCGTACAGTACGGTTTCAAAATTACAAGTTGTATAATGGCGCATAAAAAGTTTATAGTCTGGATGTATCTCCAGAATATAATCTGCCAATTTCCATAAATCCTGCGGTTTATGATAAACAGAAACTGCTAGCTTCGGTTTATATTTCTGGATACTTTCCCTTCCCCCGCTTAACGTTTCCAGTTCACTTCCTTCCACATCCATTTTAATAAATGAAACTCTTTCTCCCTTCAGTACTCTATCAATACTTGTCACTGGAATCAAAGCAGAAGAAATGTCTTCTGTTAATATCATAGAATCCCCAATTCCATTCCCCTTAAAATGAAGGTCGCCTTCCGTTTTCCATGTACCCTTCTTTATCAGCCGCACATTCATAATATGTTCTCTCTCAAATGTGTTTTCACAAGTTTGCCAACATATACAGTCTGGCTCAAATGCATAGATTTTGTTATAATCCCCTTTACACCAATCTACAAACTCCTTTGTTGTCATTCCATTCCAACATCCCGCATCAATAAATACTTCTTGTTTTTCCGGCTCAAACACATCAAAATACTGCCATCCTGCAGTCCCTAATAAAAACCCGTTTTCGGGAATAAAAATATTCTGTCTGGGGAAGCCAAGTATTAACAATTGCTGATATATATCCAACAAACAACGGCTTACTGAAATAATAACGGTTGCATCATTATGCGTATGAAGCAACTCTCCTGGTGACAACACGCAGGAGCCTCCGATATTTTTCCCCCAAAGTTTCCGATTATTATCGCACCAAGCATATACAGCCCTTCCACTAGCCGTTAAAATTTTATGTGTTCTTTTTCCTTCTAACCCTGCGCCAAAAATAATATATTTTTTCTGTTTCCCATTCTCATATTTATCTAACTCAGGACAACAAATCGTCTCATTCTCGTTTAGAAACCATTCAAAAAATTTATTTTTGTTTCCATTGAATAAATAATCCAACCTTGCCAAAAAGACTCTTTTTGACTTATCATCGCTTAACGCTTCATAGACTCTATTAATTGTGTCAAATATATTTTTATTCATTATCATTTAGTTTCCTCTACCATTTCGCATATTTTTATAGAAAATATAGAACGCGTTTCCTTAACTTCAAGTTCCATGCCCCAAATCAACTTCCGTCCTTTTGCCTCCCCCAAATTACTGGTTCCCTATTTATATTTCTAACCAATCAATTTCATAATATCTTTTATCGCTTCAATCACCTTATCCATCTGCATTTTTGTTATTGCTAAACCGCTAGGAATATAAAACCCCTTTCTTGCCAGATATTCTGCATTTGGATACGCCTCTTCTGAAAACATTCCATTTCTTTGATAAACAGGCTGTTCATGCATACACCAAAAAAATGTTCTGGCTCCTATTCCCTTTTCTTTCAATAGGTTTTGCATCCTTTTATTATCTATTGAAATATGCTGTTCCAAAACTAACCCATATACCCAATATATATTATCCGCATATTCTGTCGTTTGCAAAGGAAGCATCAATCCGCTAACATCCTGCAAATTTTCTGTATAGTATTTTCCCATTGCACGTTTTCGGCTTACAAATTCTTCCAGCCTCTCTATTTGGGCAAGACCAACCGCTGCCTGCAAATTAGTAAATCTATAGTTATACCCAATTTCATCATGTACGTATCTCACATCTTGTTGAAAGCACAAATTTCTAAACATACGGCATCGCTCCGCTAATTCTGCATCATCTACAACTATCATACCTCCTTCCCCTGTCGTTACATGTTTATTAGGATAAAAACTAAATGTACTAATATCACCAAAGCTTCCGCAAAACCGTCCTTTGTATTGCTGACCAAGCATTTCGGCAGCATCTTCAATAATTTTTAAATTGTATTTTTCTGCCAGTTCCATAATACGATCTAGTTTAGCGGGTAATCCATATAAATGTACAACTAAGATCGCTTTTGTTTTCTCCGTTATTTTACATTCTATTTCGTCAACATTCATATTCCACGTATAGAGGTCGCTGTCCACAAATACAGGAACTGCCCCCACTTTGGTTACAGCCATCGCGCAAGATATAATCGTAAATGTAGGCATAATCACTTCATCGCCTTTTTCAATTCCGATTGCCCGTATAGCAATTTCCAATGCCGCTGTTCCATTTGACACCGCTATTCCATATTTTCTGCCAACAAAAGCGCATATTTTTTTTTCAAATTCCTTTACAAATGGCCCTTCCGAAGAAATCCAACCTGAATCAATACATTCACAAAGATACTTCTTCTCATTTCCATTTAACACGGGTTCGTTTACCGGTATAAAATCCATTCTATCTCCTTAACTTATAATCGTAACACCTTCATCTGACACTCCATCAAAACGTTTTTTATCCATTTCTCCAGAATAAGGCCCTTGCTTGACTTCTATCATTTCAACTTCCTCTAACACCTCAAACCCATGGCCCCCCGACACCAGTAAAACTACATCACCCGTATACAATATACGGCTTTCCAAATAATCCTCGTAGGCATCATAAAAATCCACTCTCATACTTCCCTTTTTTATAAATAATACCTCCTGAGTCAGAAAAACATTTCTATGTGACAAGTTATGGATATGCGCATCAATTTTTTTTCCTGCGGAATGATGCATATACGCAACCTGTTGCGAAAAATCTTCGGGAGTCAAAAAATTTATTCCCTCGCAGGTGTATTCACTCCTAATTATCATTGCCAATAACCTGTCTTTTTTTCTAATAAATTCAATTTTTTCCATTTGCCGCTTCTGCCGCCCCTCTTATAGCCAATCGCTATATTCAACTAATGCTCTAAATTTTTTATTTAATACAATATGAAGTTCATACCTTATTCTTGCAGTATAATAATAAAACTCAGCTAATAAAAAACGCAGTGACATTTTTCCTCTGCGCCACTGTCTGACAATTTTAATTTCAGCCAAAATGAGTGTTCTCAAATAATAATATATCCTTTTTGGTAATTCCCTTTTTGTAAATGGTTTTTTTCTATATTCAGAATAACTATGAGAATTCCCATTGTACTTATACCTTTTATTCAAATACTTTTGTGTCATCCGTCCAGGAGGTATCATATGATACGTGACCGACTTTCCTACATAGGCAAAATAATACCCCAGATTCTTGATATCATCATTCATGCCCGTTTCTCCGTCACCAATACCCGGCCCATTTCCCACCAGATCCAGATGAAATCCCCCGACTTCGAAAAAAACATCTCTTCTTACCGCCTCATGGCATCCCCACACTCCAGGATCTTTTCTTCTAATTATAGTACTGTCTCCTAAGTCGTTTAAACTTAACAACGAATTGATACAATATTTTTTGACCCAATCTGGCGGCGTACATTCCCATTTTGGAAGAATCTTGCCGCTTGCACATCCAACTCTTTTATCTTCAAAAACAGACACTAACTCAATTAATAAATTTCTATCTGCAATTATATCATCATCCGCAAAATATAATAAATCTCCGCAGGACTTTTTCGCTGCATAATTCCGTGCAAAATGCATTCCTTGCCGTTTTTCAAATAAGTAACGAATTCTCTTTTCATTTTTATCTTTTATACAGCTTTCTATTACCTCTTTTGTATTATCCGACGAATTATTATCGCATATTATAATTTCATACAAATGTGACGGATATGACTGATTCAAAAAACTATCTATTGTTATTTTTATATACTGAGCACGATTATATGTTGAAATAATTACAGAAACAAACGGTAATCCACCTGCCTCTTTACACTTATTCTTATCCAATATTTTTTCCCTCCAAGTATATTTTTTTTCCAGCCGAATCACACCTGTCACACTTATCCTTCACTCCGGTGCAAGCTCTTTTATCTAAAAACCTATTTAATGTCATAATCTCATCTTCATGATATAATGCATCATCATCTATATACTCCGGCCATTCAAGTTCATCAATATCTATCTCCATAACATCTTCATTTAATATACAACCATCTACATCAATTATCATACTATGTTCAATCTTAGCGGAGCCTTCACAACACCATTCCACATAAAATGTATTTTCATCCCATTTTTGTACCACATTACATGCCAAAAGCTTATCCCATTGGTAAAAAATATCCGTTTTACATATCCCTACATCCACTTTCAATGCCATGTTCGCAAACATAGGAAAAAAATAAACAATACCACTTTCATAATAACTCTTATAAAAATAGTCTTTCTCTTCTTTTGAAGACTTTATAAACCCTTTGGGAAACTGACCTATATATGATGCTTCTTTTGTATTTTTATTCCATTTTACTATCCTTTTCTTATCACCTGTCAACCAGAAATCTGTTCCATCAAAACATATTGTTGCAAATTTCATATCTGGCATTCCTACCCTATGTACCCTCGCCTCCATTGTCTGCAAATTAAATTCCAAAATACAATCTCTTGTATGAATCGGCGCCCAAAGATTTCCTTCCACCACACATACATCATACGCATGTATTCCTATAAACGACGTATTACCCACAACTTCAGCAATTGCTTTTTTCCAAGTATTTACCACTGATATTTTTTCCGTTTCAATATTGAAACACAACATTTCACTATCATGCCATCCAATACAATAAACGAAATTTAAATAGGGAACAGCATGTATATAAAACCGATACCATTGACTAGATTTTGGCAGTTTGGATTTTAGGTGAATCCTATTCACTTCTTTTTTATATTTCATATCATAAACCAATAATTCTGATGCATAATATGGTAAGAAAATAATTTTATCATGAAGTGTACACATTCCCACATATCTAACCGGATATATTTCTTTTCTTTTTGTTTCTTTTATTGGTAATAAACCAAGTTTTCCCGTGATTTTATTATACTGAAAAAAACCTGGTAAATTGCTGGGCGCAAAGTAGATTATTTCATCTGCAACAATAGAACCTCCCATGCCTAACAACATTTTCTCCCTCATTAATTTAAAACCTTTCCCGCCTTTCAGTTCTATAGTATACTATCAAAGTAATCAATCGTTTTCTTCAGTCCTGTTTCTAATCTGACCGTAGGGTTCCAATGCAGTTCGTTTTGTGCTAAAGTGATATCCGGTTTTCTTTGCATTGGATCATCTTGCGGAAGCGCCATATATATTATTTTTGATTTTGAACCTGTTAGACGAATAATCATATCCGCCAATTCCAGCATCGTAAATTCCTCTGGATTCCCAAGATTTACAGGGCCTGTAAATCCATCCCTGCTGTTCATCATTAACACGATTCCTTCTACCAGATCATCTACATAACAAAAACTTCTCGTTTGATTACCGTCTCCATAAATTGTAATATCTTCGTTTTTCAGCGCCTGAACAACAAAATTTGATATTACTCGTCCATCATCGCAGCGCATTCTTGGCCCATATGTATTAAATATCCGAATCACTTTTATATCCACACCATGCTGTCGATGATAATCAAAAAATAATGTTTCCGCCATCCTTTTCCCCTCATCATAACAAGAACGAATACCATTTGGATTTACACATCCGCGATATGTCTCTGGTTGTGGATGAACTTCAGGATCTCCATATACTTCACTCGTACTCGCCTGTAAAATCCTGGCGTGACATCGTTTTGCCAATCCTAATGTATGCAGGGCGCCAATCACACTTGTTTTTCCAGTCTTAATCGGATCATATTGGTAATGAACAGGGCTTGCCGGACATGCAAGATTATAAATCTGATCGCATTCCACATATACATCTTCTAAAACATCCTGACGAATAAATTCAAAATATGGATTGTCCATTAAATGTCTTATATTATCCTTCTGCCCCGTAAACAAATTATCCATACAGACAATATCATTACCCAAGTCTAACAATTTTTCACAAAGGCAAGAACCAATAAACCCTGCCCCACCTGTTACTAGCACTCTCTGGCGCTTCATTAAAATCTCCTCCAACCCAATTGCTTTTTCTAATGAAACCTGTTCACTCCAAGAATTTGCAAAATTTCACAACATTTATTTAAATAAAAAAGATCCATAAATATGTTACCCTTCATGAATCTTTCTTTAGACTTGATCATTTCTACTTCCTTGTATCTAATAAATCATCCATGATTCCTTATACTAAATTTTATATCGGCATATTACTGAAAATCATTTACAATCCATTAATGCCCCTTCAAGAATATTCATTCTACGTACTTTCCATAACCATACGGTAATCCATCTTTCTCTCCTTTTTAAAAAGAATATCTCTTGTTCCTCATTATCAAACACCTGATTTTCTTCAAAACGAAACTTTTTTATAAACATTTCCTGAAGTTCCCTCCTATTAAAATCAAGAATGTCTATATACGGATAACCATATTTTTTTTGCCAGGGCCCGGTAATCAAAGATATCCGAAACCGATCAAACGCAGAAAAATATTTCTCCCATGTTCGATAAACCGGTTCTACATCAAATCCTCGTACTTCTTTATATGAATATTTTGAAGAGACTTCAAGAAATGTATCCGACCATTCCATCCCCGTCTGTCTGCAAAATTCCCTCATCTCATTCTCAGGATTGCGCTTTAACTCCTCAAATTTCAACACAACTCTTTTCCAGCCAAGGTAAACTTTCTTCTCTTCATTTGGAAAAGATAACGCCGCTTCAATCCAATGTAAAACCTGTTCTTCATCCAGACATTGAAAATGAGATCCTGCCCGAATATATGCATTACGAACAATGTTAACAATAAAACCCTCTGCGCCAATTCCTGACAGCCATTTTAAATACTCTTCACATTGATCCCTTGGTACATTGTGTGGTTCCCAATAAATTACTGCATCTGAAATTTTTTTCACTTCTTTTCCAAACATTTTTGCATACGCAATATGTAATGCCACAAATAATTCCTGCGAGGAAAATCGTTCTTTTTGCGCCAGTATTTGTTTCATACACTGATTAAATATATCTTTTTGCGGAATCTCCCGGCATATGTGGGATAATACATCTCTTTTATCCTGTGAATATTCCTGGTAATCCGTATAATGAGGAAGCTCTTTTTCCAGTATATCCCAAAATATGGATAAAACCAAATCGCTCGGTTCCCATGCTAATCTCTCACAAATTGAATACAAATTTCTGCTCAAAAAAGTATCTGACATGATTAAAATATCAGGATGATTATCCAGAATGCCATTAAATAAAACATTTCCACTACAAGAATTAATTGCGCCAATTACTATTTTTCCAGACTTTAAATTCAAGACATTACCATCATCCGTGGTTTTATATTCTTTTAAAAGATCATTATTTTCAGGATGATATTCCAGGACATATGTAATACCGTGTTTTCTTAATTCTTCTTTATATTTATTTTCTAATTTTTTCCGATATGTAATCCCAGTTTTCTCATTCACCATACAGCCATTATATTCTGGGAGTACTAGCAAACAAATGTCATTATTTTGTATTTCTTCATTTCCTATCCTGGACATTTTCTTTTTACTTGATGTATATTCCTCAAAAATGTCGCAAAATACAAGTTTATCCTCTGGTATAATTTTGTCGTTCAAAAGACATTTTATCATAAAGCATAGACGTTCATCTCCCACAAATATCAGCCTATTGCCTAAATGCATCGTATAACGCTTTAATATATGAAGCATTCCATTTGGGATATCCTCAAAATAATCTCGCAACAAAAAGAATCTGCGATTTCGGGGATAACCGAGATAATGATATTTGTTTGTTCCCCCAAATCCCCATGCACTGTTTTTATGTTCCACTCCTATGAAAACTAATTCCCCCCCCCCAATTTATAGCAGCTTCTTCTCTTCCCATTACTCTTTTTCCAAGCAAATAAGTGTCATATTGGCTCTGATTATCTGATATAAAACAGCAAATATCAATTTCATACGCTAGCAAAAGATTATATGCGTCCAGCGAATTTTTGTCTACACCCAGAATACCGATGGGTTTACCTCTCAATATTTGTAAAGCAGCATCCCATCCGCCCTCAGCATCGCCAATAATTCCCTCTAAAATATTTTCCTCATAAATTCTGTCAATACATTCAAACTCTGCCGATACGCTATGTCTTAATTTCTCGTTCTTGTCCCTCGGTTCTATTCCTTCTGCATATATATGCAATGTTTGATAATCCAACACTTCGTTTTCATCTTCCATGCCATTCTCTATACCAAGTTTCTCCCAAAACACGCCTGATACATGAACCGATATCTGTTGAGATTTTAAATATAACCAAAAAAATACGCCAATTCATTACACTCATGTATTGTCACATACGAATATTTTGAATATATATCCCCAAATCCCAGTGCGTTTTTATGCTCTTTTAACTCATCCAACATACGGATTTCCCGATCCGCCTCATCATCCTGATATGCAAAACATATCATATTCCAATTTTTATCTATAACCGGAATTAATAAAACATCACCATATCTCTTATGGATTCTTTCAAAACATCTTCGGGCCTGTTGCCACATGGATTTGTCTAATATTATGCACTCTCTGCATATAACACCGTCTATTCCCTCACCCAAAGACCCATATAATAAAGAATAATATGTTATTATACCCCAAAATCTCCCCTGTTCGTCTAGCACACAAACTGGTTCCGCTCAATGTCCATTTAAGAAATACTGCATCAGTCGGCTTCTGTTATATTCTATTTCTGTAATACAACAAATTTCTTTATCGCAAAACCGTATCACTCTAATATTTCCTTTCTACGCATCCTCTGTATATATTCATTTGCTTTCATAAGAAGGTTTTTCCGAAAGACTATTTTTCCGCTCTCTCCATATTTAAAATCCAGCCTGCTTTCAAAGCGAAATTCTTTTAAAAACATCTCGTAAAGCTGACGCCTGGAAAAACTCCTGCAGCTCACATAGGGATAATCCCCCTTTTTCTGTAAATCTGCAAATACCAAATTTATTCGAAATCTGTCAAAATCAGAAAAATATTCCTCATAAAGATTATAAACGGGTTTTAAATCAAACCCACTAATATTTTCATTTTTTGTAGCATAGCTGGTAACCTTCCCACGTTCAGTAGTTTTTAATAAAGCATCTGACCACGGAATTTCTAATTCTTTACAGATATTGAAAAGCGTTTCCTTTGGCAAAGTTTTTAAAGTTTCAAATTTCACTTCAAGACGTTTCCAATTTACAGGTTCCTCCTGGCTAAAATCCGGACTTTCCATCGCCTTCCAAAAAAATGATAACCCCGGATATACGAATTTATCTATGGATTCACAATGTTTAAAAAATGACCCCGCCCTGACATATGAGTTCCTTATCATATTAATTGAAAAACCTTTCACATTCCTGTCAGAAAGCCATTCTTCATAAATTATAAATAAGTCCTTTGGAGCGCCATGCGGCTCCCAGTAAATCAACAAATCTTGAATATCTTTCACACAACGCCCACACATAGCTGCATATGCAACATTCAATATAACAAACAATTCCTGTGACGTAAAAGCATCTTTATATGTTAACAGTTCCTCAAACTTATCATCAAATATTTTTTTGTCAGACTCTGACATTGGAAATGTGTAGTCCTCTAATTTTTCATATAATTTCCAGAACGAATCCAGCATATTCTCAGGTTGCTCTTCAGCAAGCTGCATGCATATCAGGCATAGGTTATTATTTAAAAACATCTCTTCTATAAAAATAACATTTGGATGATCATCTAATATGTGCAAGAGCAGTGAATTACCACACATATGTCCGCTTGCTCCGAATAAAATCCTTCCCGGCCTCAGAGAAGGCGCCGTATATTTATCTTCTCCTTTCTTCTGTATATTCATAAACACCTTGTTATCGGAAAAATACGTTACAATATTGTAATTTCCCCTTTCCTGTAGCGCTGTTAAATAATTTAATTTTTTTCTTTTTGTTCTGTGTTGTATATGTTATACTTATTATTGGTATTTCCCTGCCGGATTATTATAAGAACAGCACATATCTGCTTATAAATAACGGAAATCAGGATGGCATGGTGAAAGAAGAGCCACAACGCTACCATAATGCATTAGAGGCAAACGGAGTACACCATACCTTTTATACATTAGATGGTGGTCAGATCACATATACGACAGAGAAAGAGTACCCGGTGTTATATTGTCCATGGGTGGCAGGGAGTCATTGAATATCGGTCTGCACATGCCGGAGACGTTTGGCTACATCACAGCATCCAGTCCAGGATTTGGAGTTTTTGCTTATGAGGCCAACGGCGTAAAAGAAGACGGCCTTTTTACCGAGGAGACATTCCGTCTGCCGGATGAGTACAAAGATCATACATTACTTATGATTAACAACACGGACTTTATAACTTCGCCCTTCAGATCTTTCAATAATAGAAAATAAGAAGAGTGCCCCATGCCTGGATATGGGCGTGGGGCACTTTTTATTTGCACGCCATGGGCGCGCTCTAACGGGTGAAAGTCCGTAACACGCCGTCCACCTAGGTATGATGGAAGAGGGATGCATATTTTTTTGGTGTGTAACCGGTATGTTTTTTAAAGGAAGTGATGAAATTGCTATAGTTTGTAAAGCCAGACAAATAGCAGGTTTCAGTTACATTTTTTCCATCACCGAGCATGGATTTTGCTCTGGAAATACGCAAAAGAAGAAGATAGTTAAAAATAGTAGTTCCGGTTTCTTCCTTAAATATGTGGCAGAGATGGTACTTGCTGAGTGAAAAAGTCTGGGCAAGAGAGTCCAGTGAAATATTTTCCAGCAGGTTTTTTTCCAAATAGTTGACAACATCCTGGACCGTTGGTGTGTACTGGGAGATAATTGGACAGGAAGAGTAGCTAAAAAGGTTGTTAATAAAAACCAACAGCTGCAGTAGATATGTTTCCAACAGCAATTCCTTTCCTGGCAGTGTATAATTCTTGTTTTCCTGAATGAATTGAAATTGGTTAGAAAAATAGGCGAGCTCGCGATCCTTTAATTGAATCAGATTTCTTTCTCCGGTTTTTCGTGAAGTGAAGCATGCGGAAAGATCCATATCCCTGGCGCCGTATTTTTGGAAAAAAGCCGGAGGAATATGGATATAAATCCTTTTATAAGGGGTTTGTTTTTCATTGATCGCTTTATGAATCTCTAAATTGTTGATTGCTAAAAGCGAACCGGGGGTCAAATGATAAAAGCTCTGCTGAATACAGAAATTGGCGGGATGTAAGAATGTTATAAGATATTTCATCGGAATATTCATGAATCATAGAGTATTCTCCTTCACAGCAATATTTGCAAGTTTTCTGACAATATAAGCAAAGATATTATATATATTTTGTTTTATTATAAAACATAAGGAAACATATTGCAAGCTGTAGAGTGGATGTGATAAGTCTATTTGCATCCAACGGATTGGAGGTATTCTATGAAAATATTAAACAACAGAAGGCAAAGAATTCTGGCGAATTTTTTAACCACTGTACTGTTGACTATGTCTTGTTTTTCTTCAGGCTTTGTAACGGAGGCTGTGACGAAGAAAACGGGTTCTTCGGTTACTCTCGTAAAACCAGAGATAACTTCTTTAACATTAAAAGAGGGAACCAGGTATCAGTTGAAGACAAAGGCAGGTTCCAAAACGGCATCAGGTAAAGGACTTAGGTATCGTTCAAGCAGGCCCTCTGTGGTCTCTGTTTCAAAAAATGGAAAACTTAAGGCTGAGAAATGTGGAAAAGCGACTATTAGCGTAAAATCTGTTACAGGGAAAAAGCAGATAAATGTTCAGGTCAAGGTAGTTAAAAGATTAAAAAAAGTAAAAAAAGTAACACTTAGTGCTAAAAAAGTGGTATTATATGTAGGTGGGGAACCAAAAGAGGCACAGACAGTTCTTACTGCTAAAGTATCACCTAAGAAAGCAACTGTGAAAAATGTTATATATAAAGTAACAGATAAAAATATTGCATCTGTGAGTAAAAAGGGTGTGGTGAAGGCTAAAAAAGAGGGAAAGACGAAGATTACCGTGTTTGCGGCGGATGGCTGGGGCAAAAAAGCAGTCTGCGAAGTAATGCTCTGGGCAGCTGGGCAAATAATTTTTTCAAGAAAAGCAAAGGAGGAAAATTTAATGAGTATTTTTACGAAAATGTGTTCCAGCTTATTTTACGCTTAAAAGGAAACTATTTGTGGCCAGCTATGTGGTCGTCGGCATTTAGCACGGATGGTGTAGAAATACCAGAAGCCAGCGCTCAACTGGCAGATGAATACGGTATTGTGATGGGCACTTCCCATCATGAGCCGATGATGAAAGCGCATCAGGAATGGAGTAAAGGCAAATTAAATTATGGAAATGGTGAGTGGAATTATGATACCAATAAAGAAGGACTGAAAAAGTTTTTCACAGAAGGGGCAGAGTGCAATGGCAAATATGAAAATGTGATTACGATAGGTATGCGCGGGGATGGTGATACCTCCATGCTGCCAGAAGGAAGTTCAGTTCAGGAAAATATTGATCTGTTGAAGGAAGTAATTTTAGACCAGAAAAGTATTTTGAAAGAAAACGGACTTGAGAACGCCCCAACCCTCCTCGCTTTATATAAAGAAGTCGAGGAATATTGATACGAAGATGAGACAACACCAGGTCTGTGTGACTGGAACGAACTGGATGATACGATTGTCATGCTTTCAGAAGACAATTATGGAAATATCAGGGCTCTGCCGACGGAGGAGAATAGGGATCGAAAAGGCGGCTGGGGAATGTATTACCATGTGGATTACAATGGCGCCCCAACTTCTTACCAGTGGGTTCAGACATTGCAGCTTCAGAAGATGTGGGAGCAGATGTCTATGGCGTATGATTACGGCGTGGACGATATGTGGATTCTCAATGTGGGTGATCTAAAACCTATGGAATTGGCAATCTCTTATTTTATGGATATGGCTTGGGATTACGATAAATGGGGCAGTAGCAACTTAGGCAGCACGGAGGAATACACCCGGCAGTGGATGGAACAACAGTTTGGAAAAGATACAGACCAGCAGGGGATTCAGGACTTGACGACTATTTTTGAAGAGTACTTAAAGATCAATAGTACGCGCAGGGCAGAGAATGTCTTCTCAACCACCTACAGCCTTGATAATTACAATGAGGCAGTGGAGATGTTAGAGCGGATCGACAAATTGATCGAGCTGGCAGATCAGTACAAAGAAAAGCTGCCGGAAAGAGCGCAGGCTCCGTATTATGAGTTGATTTATTATCCTGCTGTGGCAGTAGCAAATGTCAACCGGATGCAGATTTATTCCGGCTTGAATCAGGCGTATGCCAAACAGAATCTGAGTAGTGCAAATGTGTATGCAGCGCTGGTCGAAGAGGCTGTTTCCCTGGATCAGGAGATGGAGCAGACTTATGATAAAAATATGCCCGGAGGCATCGGTAATAAATGGGATGGCATGATGTATCAGGCGAAAAATGCAGGACATGTCGGCTATCCGGAATGGAGGCCAAAAGGTGCCTAGCAGGATACCATAGAAATCAGCGTAGATTTTTCAAAATTAAGTGCTGACAGCACTGGCACAGTAACGATAACAGGAAATGAACAGACCGTAAAAATAAATGTATCTGCCTCTGTGATTTCTACAGAAGGATTAAGTGAAAAGACATTTATCGAGGCCCACAACTATATATCTATAGAGGCTGGAAATTATACTGATTCTAATGCAGCAGCTGATGGGGCTGCCTGGAAGGAGATTAAGAATTATGGTCGAGGACGATCCTCCCTAAAGGTATTTCCTTGTACAGGGCGGTTTACCGATGTAGAAGATGCACCATATGTAGAATATACAGTAAAGACAGCTAGTACAGATAAGTACAGCTTAATGGCATATATGGCGCCATCCAACAACGTAGATTGGAATTATGTAACAATGAAGTTTGGCATATCCGTGGATGAGGGAGAAGTACAAAGTGTAGACACGATTTCTAAGAACTATATCGCCGGAACATGGAGGGATTCACTCTGGTCAAATGGTGTCAAAAATGGAATTCACACCAAAAAGGTCAGTTTGGGAAAATTAAGTGCGGGCGTACATAAAATTCGGATTTATTCTATGGACCCGGAGATTGTATTACAGAAATTTGTCTTACACCCAACGAATAAAAACTTAAAGAACTCTTATATGGGTCCTGGTGAAAGTTATTATGTGGGAAAAGAAGTTTCTTCCCAGTAAAACAACGGATAACGCCTAATACAAAAATATTTATTAGGAGGAGGAATTCAGAATGAATTCAAGGGGTTGTAGATCTAAAATGAAAAAGGCAATTGGAGGTTTAACACTTAGTTTTGCGATGGTGCTATCATTAACAGCGCCGTCTGGCGTGGAGGCGGCAAAATCGCCAAAATTGTGCAAGAGCCAAGTGAATGTAAGCGTTGGAAATACGGTTACTTTGAAATTAAAAAATGTCGCAAAAAAGGCAAAGGTTAAGTGGGTTTCCAAGTCGAAAAAGGTAGCAAAAATAACAAAGTCATCAAAAAAATCGGCTAAGATCAAAGGCGTAAAAGCTGGCAAAGCCACAATTAAAGCAACCTATAAAGTGGGAAAAAAATCCAGGACACTGTCCTGCAAAGTTGTAGTAAAAGGTAAAAGCACTGTCAAAGTGACGGCATCACCGGCACCGACCCCGTCGCCTTCAGCGACTGCGGCACCAAATACGCCAGTTCCTTCCAATGCACCAGATGTATCTGCCTCGCCGGATGTACCGGAACAGGTGTATAAATGGGTAACTACCTGGGGAACCGCAGAAGAAAGATGCGATGCCACGGATTCTGCCATGCCTAAAATGGCGCTCACGGATACCACGGTTCGTCAGATCATCCGGGTTACCACAGGTGGAAATAAACTGCGCCTCCGATTGTCGAATCAATACGGGAAAAGTGATGTGGAGATCCAATCCCTCCATCTCGCCAAACAGATCAAAGCCGATGCTTCTACCATCGATGTATCCACCGATACGGCGGTGACAGTAAATGGGGAAGAAGAGTTTATAATCCCGAAAGGAAAAGTTATTCTGACCGATGAAGTTGAATTTCCGGTGGATGCTCTTGAGAATGTTGCTGTTTCTGTATATTTTGGTGAGGCGCCAAAGGATAATATAACCGGTCACAGAGGTGCAAGGGCGACGACCTATCAGGTTTCCGGCAATCAGGTATCAGAAGAGAGATTTTCTTCAGCTAAAACGACAACAAGCTGGTTTTTCCTCGCAGATGTATCCATGTGGTCACCAGAGGACAGCAGGGCAGTAGTATGTTTTGGTGATTCCATCACGGACGGTTATGGAACAGATGCTACGTACCTTGGCAAGAAGCCGGATAGTTATACGAGGTGGATCGATTATTTTGCGAAAAGACTTCAGGCAAATGAGGGAACAACAAATGTATCTCTTATCAATGAGGGAATTGGTGCAAATTCAATTCTTGGCTCCTACCCGACGGATGCCGGCAAGGACAGGTTTGCCAGGGATCTCCTGGAGCACGACGGCGTAGAATACTGTATTATTTTATTTGGCGTAAATGATATAACGAATCTTAAGGAAACCAGTAAATATAATCTGCTGATTCCGGAGTACAAAAAGATGATTCAGTTATGTCATGAAAATGGAATTAAGGTCTATGGTGCGCCGATTCTCCCCTTCGGAACAAGCAATAGTTATACAGAAGCTTCAGAGGAAGTACGGACTATGATCAATGACTGGATGCGCTCAGAAGATTCGGGAGTGGATGGTATAATTGATTTTGAGAGTGCGGTGGCAGATCCTAACAATCCCAAAAACATATTGGAAAAATATACCCACGAAGATGGACTTCATCCCTATGATGGTTATAGTGCAATGGCGGATGCCATTGATCTATCCATGTTTGAATAGTTTCATAACAATATAGTTAATAAATAAGGCGGCGCCGAATTGAACAAAATCAATTCGGCGCCGCTAGTGTTAAAGTTGAATGTATCAGGAAGTCTGTAACTGTCAGGCAGGTTAATCGTTACTGTCTGTCACAGAGGAGCTCCAGCCGTACCGGAATCCCCGGTCTGTGGTCAGTTCGGAAGGAAAGATTTCAAAATAAATCACAGCATCGTGAGTTAATGTAAATTCTACAGTCATGTTATCCTTTGAAACAGTTTTTCGTTCTGTCAGGATCAGTGGATTTGCCGCTTCCTGAAGCAGCTGTGTCTGGCTGCTGGTGAGATTCGCCGGCTCACCGAGATCATGCCATACCTTTTGTGGATTACAGGTTGTCTCGTCCACGATTTTTTGCATACAGCAGTAATCACCGGAAGGAACCGGGAGATTTAGCTCCAGAGTAAGCGAGTCACTGTTTGTTTCACAGGAAAGGTTCCATAAAACACCTCGAAGCGTTCCCTCATTTTCACAAACAACACCGTGTTCGCTACGGAAGACGCATTTTCCTGTCAAATCTTTGAAAAATTCAAAGGTCCAGAAAGTGGGTTTCGGAATACTGTTATTCGCCAGAAGTCCAAATCCTCCATAAAATGGAGTAAATGGCACACCCTGTTCTTCAAATACATCTCCAAAGGTCCAATAAGAATAACCAGTACAGTAATCACCAATCTCCGATAAGATCCGGGCGAGGCTCGCCGCGTTCTGGTTTGTATCATGGAGTGGCGAATTGGGCACGTAGGCAGTATTAAATTCCGTGATGTAAAAAGGAAGATTTTCGTATTCTTCAAACTCACCAATAATTTCACGACACCGCTTCAGCGTACTAAAAGAATATTCGCTGGACTGAAGGTCCGCGTAGTCATAGTGTCCGTCACGTTCTGGAAAATGAATGGTATAGTGGTGTCTGGAAATAAAATCCAGAGGAACCTTATTTTCTCTGCAGTAAGTTAAGAATCCCCGCATCCATACTTCGTCATTTCCTCCGCAGATCGCCGGTCCGCCTACCTGAAAATCCGGATGAACTTCTTTAACGGCGCATGCCGTCCGGGAGTAGAGTTTACAGTATTCTGGCATATCTGCGTGCTCCCAGAAACCTTTCAGGTTTGGTTCATTCCACACTTCCACCGGCCAGCTGAGCACTTCTGCTTCACCGTATCGGGAGAGCAGATGCTTGAGTGTCGCCTGTACCAGTGCACACCACCGATCGTAGTCTTTTGGCGGCGTCACGTTTCCTTTCCAGTAAAATTGAGTCTGAGTGCCGGAAGCAAGTTTCTCAGGCATAAAGCCAAGTTCTAAAAAAGGCCGGATTTGGAGTTCCAAATAACTATCAACAACTCTGTCCAGATAAGTGAAGTTATATTCAGACTTAATGTTCCCATCCTCGTCCTTATACTCCTGATAAATCGCCATATCATCACAGAAAAGGCCATGTCCCCGTATGTAAGAAAATCCTATCCTTTTCTGGACAAATGCCAGCTGATCCCAGTATTCTTTGTGAAGTGCCAGTCCCATACGCCCTGTTCCCACACAGTAGGTCACATTGTTGTGAAAAGGTATCGTGTGGTCTAAATTAATATCATATGTCATTCTCATAAGATGCGTTCCTCCCCGCTATTTTATAACTTCTCGGAATCTTCAGCCTTGATTTTATAAGGCTTTCAGACCCCTATCT
>OFFP01000511.1_pt1 | contig 31711 bp, 39 predicted proteins | sample 1521431 | NCBI WGS metagenome assembly OFFP01 (sample SAMEA3504104, study PRJEB24116) | mouse gut metagenome | biome: mouse gut; feature: mouse-associated habitat; material: faeces | place: Denmark | collected 2011
TCTGTTCTTCCAAGCCTGCCAGGTCTTCGCTTCCAAGCCCATCCTCCGGCATCATGCCCATTTCCTCTAAGACACTTCCGTCTCCCTCTGCCATTGCATCAAAATCACCGGATTCCAGCCCTGCATCTGCCAGTTCATCTTCCATGCCGCTGCCAAAGTCCGTTCCGTCCTCTGCCTGTATGCCGTCAGCTCCAAGCCCCATCGGGATCGGTCCCCCTGTATCCGTCATGCCGGAACCATCCATATAGGAATCGCTTCCTGTACCGCTCCCGTCTCCGTTTCCGGAAGGGCCGCCGGCTGTCTGGCTGCTCCCTCTCCCCACGTGGGAGAAGATCCGCCCGGCTGCCATCATAAGCCCTAACGCGCCCATTCCCGTTGTCGGCCGTCCTAAATTCACGCCCAGTGAAGACAGGTAGGAATCCAGCTTAAAGGTCACCTTGCAGAACCCGATCAGGCACAGGGTTGCCGCGAAAAATTTGGTAAACCCATACCTGCTGGCATTTAAGTTCCCATACCCGGATAAGAACATCTTCAGACACCAGGAATTTAAGATGATCAGGACAACCTGACCGCCGAACATCTTCGACCAAGAGGCAAGGATGTTGTTGGTTGCTTTCGACCCTCCAGTCCCAAACGCCAGCGGCGCCGTATAGGAGAATACGCCCAGTAAGACATACCGTTCCGCAATCACAAACAGCATCTTAAAATAGTTCCATGCCACCACAAACTGTAAGATCAAAGTCAGGATCGCAATGTTTAAGCTGTCAATCCCTATCCCTGCCGTGATCCCCTCCAGTACAGAGACATACTCAGAAAAACTGCTCACCTCAATCTCAGTTCCTGCCACCCACTGGTAGGGCGTTCCCGCCACCTTCAGGATGTAATCCACCATCGGCTTTGCCGCCACAATAAAGAACAGGCAGATCCCGCTGCGGAGCACCAGCTCCACCGGGTCCTCGCTTGCAATCCCCGCCTTCCCGAACATGCTTTTAAAAAGCTGCCAGACACAGATCAGAAGAAGCAGCGCCGCCCCCATCGGCAGGATTGCATTGGAATACAGGTCTCCCGCCACGGAAAACAGCTCCTCAAATAAACTCAAGTCACAGGATAAAAGCTCCGTGAACATATCCGTCACTAAGGACATCATATCGACAATGAACTGCGAACACAGCTCCCGGATACCTTCTATCAATAATTCTAATAACCAGCCCATATCTTATCTTTCACCTCTTAAGGCATCCCCCTTTCTGCCGGGAGAGCGCCGGCATGATTTTACCTGCCCGGCGTTTTAGCCGCCGAACATACTCTTTGGAATAATACTCTCAAAATACGTTACGATTGCCCCAAGCGTCATAAGCGCCGCCCAGCACACAATGATCCGCTTAAGCCACGACCTGGATTCGTCCACCGTGCGCCCGGATTTTGAGAAATTCATCAGAAACAGGCACACTGCCGAACAAACGACAGCCGCCACCGTTGCAATACCTGCCACATCCTTATAGACTGTCTGCATGGCATTCTTCGCCGTATCAAAGATTGTATCCGCAAACACAGGTAATGCAGATACGGCCAGCAAAACGACCGCAAGAAACGCCGTAAACGCAAACCGGGGAATCAGCTTCACAAACTGATTCCCCGGCTCCTTCACCTCCATGTTCTGTTCTCCTAGATTTCCTGCCAATGAGTCCCCTCCCTTCTGTTTGAAAATAAAAATGACAATAAAAAAGACAGCCCCTTTATCTCCGGCTGTCAGCTTCCTGTAATGTCCTGCGGCTCTCCATGCATGTCACCCGCATGCACAAAACTTTACTTTACCATTGTATACGGACGGGAATTGTATGTCAATATCACAGGAGACGCAATACCGTCGCAATTTCGTCGCAATGGATTCTCTTACAATTAAATCCGCTGCTTTTTAAGATAGGGCACAGATTTCTCTGCACCCTATCACTCTCTTTACCTCTGTTTTGATGTGTTATAAGATTGCAATACCTAATGTACTGGCAAGCTTCCGGACTGCTTCCTCTGACAGCCTGCTGATTTGTGCTATAAATGAAACCGACATCCCTCCCGCTTTCAGCATATCAGAAGCAACCTCAATATTTCTCTCCTGGCGTCCTTCCTGGCGCCCTTCCCGGTGTCCTTCCTGGCGTTCTTTCTCCATGACCTTCTCTTCATTATATTCAGTAAGGAACATACTTTTCACCTCCGCTCGATTTTCCAAAAGAAAAGTTTTAATCACATATTCATCCGGCATCTCATCAAGAGCTGCGTCCACAGCAGCATCAAGATCCATTTTTTCACTTTGATGCCGCCTCACTGCATCCACAAGCCATGCGTACTCCTTTAGCGGTTCGCAAGATTCCATCATATGCTGGTTCTTTCCGTAGTTGATATTCAGCATGGTCACTTTGACTTCGATATCCCCCTCGCCCTCATAGGCATCGCTTAACTTAAGAACCTGTCTTTCGTGCTGCTCTTTTGTGCCGTTGTAGAAACAGACACATACCGGCCTCGGCACTGGCTGGAGCATACTGCTGTACTGGTAATAATCACTTGCGGCGATATATTTCTCGTACAACCGTCCTCCGTATATAAAAAACCTCATGGGCATGTTGGGATTAAATGAACTCTGATGCTCCCATAGATCCATCTCAAATGCAACGATAAAGGATATATCGTTCTTCATCCTCATATATACTGCGTCACCAATAGTATTAAACTGGATATCATCAGGATTCTTGTAATTCGTCCCATTAATCGCGTTGTACAGGGACAGAGTCCATTGCTTGTTCTCAGGATTTCCAAAAATAAACTTGAACAACCTGTCCTTATAATCTTTCTTTGTATCCTTCAGGCCACTATCCTTTATAAGATTTCTGTATTCTTCATTCTGCTTCGTTAAACCAGAAATGGTTTTCTCCATCTCCTCGATTTTCTGGCGCAAAATCTCTTCAACTGTCATCTCAAACCACCTCCTCGTGGGGTACTGAATTATATTCAGTACATTTCTATCCTTGCAATATCCGTATTGTACTAAGCCTGCCTCCCTGGTTCTGCCGTATATCCTCACGTGTTCATTATATACTTTTGCAGAACCTAAATACTGGCTGACAATACCGTCTTTCCCATCTCCATAAAGTACTTTTTGATTTACTTCGAGATTTCATCTCCTTCATCTTCATTATAACAGATTTTCGTAAACCTGCAACGTCCGCTATAAGATTTCAGGATGACTGCTTTCCTCTTTTCTTCCGTATCCCAGCTCGGAGGAAATAAAATATTGCCTCCCCTGACATATTTCCCTTCTCCGTCACACTGTACCCTGATATGTGCGAAAAAAAAACTTGTCATAATAAAATCCATGTATGTCTGTCCATTCTCATAATGTATCCCGAAAGCATGCCCTCTTCCCTTCAATGGATACCCATGCTCCTTAACCGGCCTGTCAATCAATAAACTATCTGGAATACAAAACTCACAAGGCATCTGCCTTACATCAAATGTAGTATAAAAGTCCGTATCATGCCAGAAATCATTTTTGGAAAAGAAATATGTATATTCCATCCCTTTCGGCCACTGAAACCAGGACACGCCCTTTAAAGGCCGAAGTTTTCCATTGCACTTTGCAGAATCTCCAAACTTGCACGGTAATGGTATTCTCATTTTTCACTTTCCTCCTGCTATTCGGTTTCAACTATCCTAATCCTTTTATTCACATAAGCAAAAAATTCTCCCTGATACTCCGCTTCCGTAAGTTCTGTCAGTTTCTCCATCTCCTTACCGAACAGCTCAATATTGGTATACTTCTTTATGAGTTTTGAATTTGCAGTGATTTCTAAAAAATATAAATGAACGAAAAGTTTTCCTTCTTTCGCATAAACATAGCTTATCTGCCCGATCTTCCCGCCTTCTCTTGATTTAAAATAGGACTCTTTGAGCCTTTCAGTATAGAAGCTCTCCATCTTTGCAAATAAAGCATTTTTCCTTTTCCTCTCAGCATCCAGCTTTTCTTCTAACTCATTCTGACTATTCAGGCACTCAGCTAACTCTCCGTCATATGGACTTATCACTATACTTATCATCTTCTTTCCTCCTTCAAGCAAATCGTCATTTAACTAAAGTCCCACGCATCTGTTCCATAAAGATTATGGCTTTTCCTTGTCAATGTAATTCCATCTGTCATTTCTTCCCTGCAGCTTTTCTTTACCGCTCTTCGCATTCCCCGTGAAGTGCATCTTTTTATATAACGCTTATTCCTAATTCCGGCATATCTGTTTTTGTGATACATTCCCATAAAAACCTCCTGTGTTCTCTATCCGATAGTCCATATCCCCACAAAGCGGACAATCCGGCTCGCCGTCTGGCTCATTACTGGAAGCCCGGTACAGCCCGTCATGTCTCTCTTCGGGCATTTCTCCCGGATCGCTGTATTTCCAAAGCCTTCCCCTTTCATCCTTATATACCCGGCGTCCCCATGAATCCACTCCAATAAATGAAATATGGATGATTTTGTCCGGGACAGGCATCAACTCATACTCCTTCGCATCTTCAGGATGAAGCGGCATTTTGTACTCAATGTATCCCCATGCTTTCTGTCCAATCTCCTTGCAATACGTCCTGGAATCAAAGTTGGCGATATTAAGAACTTCTTTAAATGGCGACTTCGGATAACTGCCCGGTGTAATCGGCCGTTGCGTACTGTAATATCTCATCTGCTTTCCTCCTCATTTTTAACTGAACAATATTCTGTATCTGCCAAAGCACAGTCCTCGCATCCCTTGTTTAAAAAACACTGGCTGCATCTCATGGCAGATCTGCTGTATTCCTCATATTCTTCCTTATTTGTTTTGGGACAGGTACCATTTACGCATGCCGCACCAACATAATCATGGCATACTTTCTTCATATCTAAATTCACACCTCCACCATATTTTCTGCAGATTTCTGCCGCTGCAAAAATATACATCTCTGCAGCGGCAATATCCTTTTTCTAAAACATCTTAAAATCATAGCCTCTCAAAAGCAGTACACAGAAAATCGCCAGTGAATCGTTTTCATAATATACGCTTTTTACCCCGTTGCATTTTGCCTCATGAACCAGCCTTTCTCCCTGCTCTGTCAATATATGCCGCCTTTCTTTGCTTAACTTTTTATATTGCTCCATAAGCCAGCCATTCGTGAAGTTTAAATGCAGATATAATTCGTAAAACAAACTTCTTTCCTCTGCTTTTATTTCCTTATACACTTTTATTCATTCCTAGATACCGTATGGATCTTCCGGTTCCCAATCCACCCGCAATTGACAGTCTTCACACATCAATAATTTCCTTCCGACACAAAGCGGATATGGATTATATTTTTCCGGTATAAAACATTCCGGTCTTTCAAATGATTGGTCTTTGCACATATCTTCTTCCCTCCATCAAAAATACACCTTTCATTACATTTAGCAGGAAAAGCACTGATCACTTGGAAACTAATCAGTGCCTTTCTCTTTAACCTAATTGCTTTCAGGCTGTTCTAATCGTCCCTCCTCCTATGCTGCCGCAAGCAAAGCATTTGCTTCGTCTTTCCGAAATTCAATACAGTACCGGATACGGTCCGTCTCAAATTTAATATGCTCCTCGGTTTCCTCAAGCACACGCCTTACCCTCGCGGTTTCCTTCCATGTCCCATTGCTGAAATATGTTGCAGACATTCCTTTCAGCACTGGCTGCACAACTTTCCCGTAAATAAATACAAGCTGCTTCTGTTTCATTCGTCTTCCTCCTTCCTGATCGTTCCTATGCTCCGTTCTCCGGCTTTTCCTTAAAATTCCACCTTCTAAACAGCAAAAAAAGACACCAACCATTTCCTTAAAAATAATCAGTGTCTTCCTATCTGTCATCCGCAGAAATTCTGCCAAAATTTTAGTCTGGGCCGTTGCCGAAACAAAAGTTGATTTTTCAGTCTGTTTACTGAAAATAATATATAACAATTTTATTGTATATCAATATATTGTATTTGTCAAACAAACAATAACAATATATTGTATTCTACCGAAAAATTGTATCATTCACACTTTCATTTACGCAAAGCTTCATCCGGCTGGCTTTTGCCTGCATATTTCTCAACTGGGAATTTCAGGATACACTGCAGCATGGTATACACAAACTCCTGATACAAGTCCTCGTCAAATTTTCCGTTCACAACCGCATATTTGACCATCAGGGGGCGGTACATCTCTATGATCTCCATCATTGCCTTCCTGTCATATCCCCTGGCTCTCTGCAATATTTCCTTAAACTCCATCTTTTGCGCCTCCCAGAATCTTACGGATCTTCTTCACCGCGTTATAGTATGTATTTTCTGCCTTCTTTTCTGCCATTCCTACAATTAAGCCAATCTCCCGGAATGATTTTTCGTAGAAAATCCGCAGTACGATCACATCCCTCTGCCACTCTGCAAGCGAAGTAATTGCCTGAAAAAGCCGGTAATCCTCTATCTGGTCCAAAAGCCTCCGGCTCTCTACCACGCCCCGGAAGATCTGGTCTGACAAAAGATCCCTCTCCCTTAACAGGTCTTCTATCCCCTGCCCCGGAACAGCCAGTTCCTCTTCATAATTTGTTTCATTCCTCTCTACCCTGCATTTCTTATCTAAATAATGCCCTTTTGTATTCTTGACTGCCTGCTTCGCATATGCGCTGAAGTGATTCCTTAATTCATCTGTATTTTTGCGTTCCATGTTCTCCTCCTGAATGTTTTCTCCAAAATCATCTGTTTCACCGAAAACTTCAGGCGGCGGACGCGCGTCCGGGATTTCTTTCCTTTCTCCCCGGATAATCGGGCAACCCCTTTCATGGATAGCAAAAGAGCTGCATGCCGTTTTTCTGCATATACCTGTATAAAAAAAGACTGTCAGGAAATGTTCCCGACAGCCCGGCAATACTATAAGTTTTTTGATACTCCTGATAATACTAACCTGAATCCCAAGTTAATAAAAGCAAAGAGTATTTGTTGTATCTATCTCCCTGAGATTGTGCCTTTCCCATGTGCTTTAATTTGATAAAGTGTTTCCTTTCCTTTATCTTATCTCTGGGAAGGCCCCTAAATTCTTACATTCCACCTACTTTTCTCCTGTCTGATATATCATAAATGCTCCCCCGCTCTCTTCTGTCCAGAAATTCCTCAATATCCCCGTCAAAGGAAGTAACCTCATCCAACACAAATTCTTCCATCTTTTCAAAATTACGGTCAATCTCTTCGGAGGTCATGGCATCCACCTTCTCCATCTCCTGTTCGATTTGATCCAATATCTTTTCCTCCCCAATCCCCTTTTCATACTGATGCCCGCATTCCGGGCAGATCCGCAGCCTTCCGGGAACAGAAGCACCGCACTTCGGACAAGGCTTAAATTTCCTGTTTCTCAGCGCCTCGCTACTGATATATGCAATCTCTCCTAAACAGCTCCCCAGGATCACTGCACAGCCTGCCTTCCAATTCCAAAACTGCAGTCCCAGGCCAACCATCTGAAGAATATTAAAACAATAAAGTTTTCCTGCTTTCATTCCTGCACACCTCCAATTAAAATAATCTGCAAACCACTGTCCCACAGACAGCGCTTTTCCCAATACATCCAAATGCCCTGGAGTCTAACGACACCTCCTGATTCTCCCCAATCAGGAAATCCTGCCCCGGAGGCAGGATAACCCCCTGCCTCTCCTTTATTCCTGCTCCTGCCAGTTCCTTGTTTCCATCTCTCCCTATTCTTTCGTCATTTAGATAAATCTCTCCGTCATTTACTGCAACACGGTCTCCCTCTGCCGCCAGAACCCGTTTTACTACCAGACGGTCCAGCCCTTCCACATATGCCGTCACAATATCCCCTTTTTCCGGCATCCCCCATTTTTTCATCAAAAGGACGTCCCCTTCATAAAAAACCGGCTCCATAGATTTCCCGCTGACATAGGCAATATCAAAAAAAAACCGGAATACTATCACTGCAAGGAATGCAGCCATCACTGCCCCTAAGAGTTTCCCTGACCCTTTTGTCTGCCTTACATGCGTATCCATCACCCCTTATCCCATATCCTCAAACATTGCATAATTCTGGCGCATCAGCTCCGCTTCCTCCTGATCCATATCCACGCTTCCTCTGCCGTCCACCTGGATCAGCTTTCCCTTCCTTCCATCTGTTTCTGTATCCGCCAATATCTTCTCTTTCTTATCAATCCTTTCCTCCTGGGGCTTATTAAGGACGGGAGTACTCCCCTCCTGCAAAGCCCAGTATGCCAGCATTGCCTTCACGATATATCGTGTCTTTTTCCTGCCGCAGCCGTTCAAAAACTCACTGACCCTCCGGTGGTCTTCATCAGCCTCATCAAATTTCAGATTAAAACGGTATTCATCCTGTTTTCCCATAGAAACCGCCTCCTTCGATTAACAGCTGCCTTTATCGTACAGGTATTTCTTTTTGTATCCCAGCACGTTTACTTTGGAATCATTGATGACATAATACTCTCCCTGATATCTTCCCCACACCTTCGCAATAATCCTGGATAACAGGATGGAACCTCCCCCGACAAAGACGGTTACCGAAAGCCGCAGGTCGATCCCGCATTCCCGGAGCATCCCAAGCGCATCTGCCACATGGCTCTCTGCAAGCTCTGTTACCCTGTCCTCAATTCCCCTGTCATACATGGAGGTTTCCCCCAGAATGATCGCATCCATATCATTTTCCTTCAGATCCAGGTCGTACTTCTCACGGATTCCCCTATTGATACGCTGGTACATGGAAATCACCCCTCTGTCAGTGGAATCCGTATAATCCCATGAGATCATCCCTTTTTCCAAAAGCATATAGTCTAAGGTAAACCCTCCGATATCCAGCAAAAGGACCTTCTTTTTAAACAGGTTTAAATCCCTCGCCACATACAGATAGGCCGCGTAGGTCTGCATGTGGACATATACCCCTGTAAAGGAAATCCGGTAGGACATCCCCATATATTCAAACTCCACAACTTCCCCGCCCCGGTAAAAATATTCCCGGAACTTCTTATACTGCCCCCGGTAATATAGCGGAGGAAGGCCTACCACCAGATCTATCTCAAGAACCTCCCCCGGCAGGAACAGTCTTGGCGGCTTTAATTCCCGCAGTTCCTTTGCAACGGCAAACAGCATCAGGATATAATAGCGCTCGTCTACGGATTTATCCGGAAGGTATACATTCCTCTCCGGGCTGAGCCGGTAATATCTACCCTGATATTTTACCGTTTCTTCCCCTTCCCCCGGCATATCCTCCAATACGGATATCCCCGAATGGAACTCAAAATGTTCCGTCTTAATTGCTTTATTCCCCGTGTCAATCGGCATCATCAACATCATAAATCTCCTTTCCAGTCTCAAACCTAGTCAAATTCGTATTACTCATTGTATGCGCATAAATGATTAGCACCTACTATAAAGTTTTTGCGTTTTACAAGTCAACAGAATTTCTGGTCAGATTCATAATTATTTTTAAAATATTCCATAATCTTCCTGCTTTCTTCTTCATATCCCCATAAAATCCCGCTGACCGCCTCAAATGCCTGCTCACGCCATCGGAAATAGGTTGCCCGGTGGATACGCGTAATCTTTGGAAAATGAGGCTCCAGCTTGTCCAGGATCTCTTCGATATTCTCCGCCCGGTAAGCAGACATATAGCTGTAATAAAGAACCCAGTACAGCCGCTCCCCCTGGGGATGGAATTTCCGCATAAGCTCCACCGCTTCATCAATCAGCTTCAGAAACTTATTGGAACGGTTGATGACCTCAATCCTCTCCTTCATATCCCCAAGGTCCTGGTTAATGTCCATGCCGGCCTGATAAACACTGTCAAGGAATGTGTCAATGTCCGTGCCGTACTCCCACTGTATCCGGTGCTTCACCTGGTTCACTTTTACCTGCATCCGCCAGTTTACAGAACGGTAGATCTTAAAAAGCGCTATAATGTCATGGTAGGCTTCGTTCTCTTCTCCGACAAACTGTTTGTTTATGACTCCCGATCTTCCCATTTGTTCTTTTCCCCGACTTTCTGCTCACTGGAATGTTTCCTCTCCCATAAGCGTTTCTCTTCCTCTGCACTATGCTTTCCTACAAGAATACAGCAATACATAATTCCTGCACAAAATAGCATTGCTATTACTTCCAAAATTCCTAAAATTATCATAGTATCCCTTTCTTTTTCCTGTATATTTGCATCTTATCTTCCATAATACGCCGCCTGAATGATTCGATTTCCATATTTTGTTGTCAATGTGCCGGACTACACTTAGTAAGAAGCAGGGAAACATGGGGATTCTGTAAAAATAAGGGAATAATTTTTTGATTCTATATGAAATAAGATTTGATGATTTAGAAATCAGATTCTATATGATTTGGCCGTCAGATAATATTCTTTTGCATAAGAAAAGAGCCGCCGTCACAATTACGGCAGCCCTTTTCACATTCTAAATTCCTTTTATTACACGATATTTACAACCACATACCCATCCTCTGTCTTAACAATCTGCTGTTCTTCCAAAAGCCCCTTTGTACTGCTCCCATAAAATGTCTGAACGGATCTATAACTGCCAAAGAACTGATTGGTCTCAAGATAAAATTCTTCGCTCTCATCCAGCTCATCTTCCATTGTCAGTCCATGCGCCTGCAGAATATTTTTTAATGCAATCTCTTTCCATTCTTCATAGGTCTGCTTTTTCCTATCTTCCCCGTAAAGCAGATATGCGACACCTTTCGGATGATTTTTGTCGTACCATTTCCAGATTTCCTCCCTGTCCGTTCCTTCCGGAAAACAGATAAGAGTTTGCTCTTTTGATTTTCTCCCATCTTCAAAATCATCCATAAGAGCAATCTTGTATTCCTGATCTAAAACCAGCCTATATTCTTCATCTTCTTTAAAAGTAACCTGTTCCAAATCCTTCCAAAGTTGCTCAATCTGCCGGTAACAATATCCTGTTTCCTCACTCCAGTCACAGAAATCCTCCTTACACAGACATTCACTGCAAAGCATAAGCTTCCGTCCGCATCTTGCACAGAATGCCTGATAGCCATTTCCTTTTACATCCCATTCCATTGTGATTTCTTCATTACAATGCGGACAGAATTCTGTGATCCTATTGCGTTCTGCTCCCGAAGATTCCTGATTTTTTGTTTGTTCCATTTCCTCTATCTTCTTAATCGTTGAGATACCTCTCCAGAAGAAACTTTCCAATTCCTGGATTAATTCAGCAAAATGTTTGATAGAGCAAATACTCTTCCCATCCATTGTCACCTCAAGAACTTCATCATCACCGCCCGGCAGATCGGTTCCGTTTTCATCCCACCAGTTTATTAATATATCCGAAACTGATTCGAATGTCCTTTCTATTTCCCTGCCATCTACATTGATTGTTTTTATTCTAATCATCCCTTCCCACCTCTTATATTTATACTAATTCAGCCGCATCTTTTATGGCTTCTGCAATTGCATATTCATAGGTCATATTATTTTTATCAAGATATGTCCTCAGTAAAAATGCTGCCTTTTCTATAAAGCTTTGGTTTCCCTTCAATTTCGGATATTGTTCTTTGGTTAGATACGTTCCCATGTTTTCTCTCACATTCTCCATATCATAAATATTTTCCTGCTCCTCATAAGCCAGAAACAACTCCTGCTCTGTCAAAATAATCTTTTTTCCTTCTCTGTAAATCTCCATTTTCACATTCTCCTTAACATTCAAACTGTATTACATGCGTTTTTAAGGATGTCTGAAGCACTCTGAAAGCCCGCATGAATCTAATCCACAAAATTCCCTGTTTCCTTCCTCTTCCTTTATAAACGGGCAACATACCTTATACTGATTTTTGTTCAGAATCCGAATTGCTGTTTCTTTTATTTCTTCCACTATGCCTATATCCCATGGAAACCGTTTTGCAAAATCTCCTTCGTTTTGGAACTCCAAAAGCGTAAGGCACATCTGATATACCGCCTGGTCCATCTCGTCCATACGTTTTATCATAGAATCGGTAAATTCGAGATCTTCGCCCATATGATTTCCTTTTTTCATCGAAGTCGCTTTTGCTTCTCTTTTGATGATTTCAGAAAAATAAATCCTCTGCATTTCTAATGTTCCATATTCCTTCCAATCAAAATATTCTGCATCCTTATCGGTCAGAATCCCTCTGTTTGCAACAATCTCCAATCTGCGTATGATTTCTTTGACAGAAGGAAATGGCACCTCTCTGTCATTTGTATAAAATAAATACATATACCCTCTTGAGTTGGAATTTTTTGTACTTCCAATGATAATAGCTTTAAATCCCGCATCATTCTCTACCAATATTTCCGCTGTTCCTAATTTCTGATTCCAAGTAATATTAAAGTATTTAAACACTGGTTCTCTTTTTAAACTGTTATATCCATCCTTAATCTTTCTTGCAAGCTCTCCATAACCCATACTTTTCTCTCCTTAAAAAAGGCACTGACTATTCCGTAAAATAATCAATGCCTTTCTGCTTTTACCTATTGTTCCTTGCTTTACCTATGCGATCATATCCAAAAATTCTGCTTCTGAAAGAATTTTTATCCCTAATGACTGTGCCTTTGCCAGTTTACTTCCGGCCTTTTCGCCGCAAATCAGATAATCCGTATTCCTGCTGACCGAGCTGCCCGGTTTCCCGCCAAGCTCCCATATCTTTGTATTGATTCCATCACGGGTAAAATTCATAAGCTTTCCCGTAGCAACAATCGTACATCCCTGAAATGGATTGCTGGAAGTAACAAGTTCCTCCTCTGTCGCTTTAATCTCCACAGGTCTGAAGTTCATTTCCATCTGCAAATCCCTCCATAAGTTCAGATTATCTTCATCCGCAAACCATGTGTGAATGTTCCGGTTCAGAGTATCCCCAAAATCTTCCAGCTTCGAAAAATCATAGTTTCCGATAGCTGCCTTCTCGAACCTATTAAGACTCCCTTCAAATACTTCACACAATACCCTGCTCTTTGTCCTGCCAATCATCGGGATATCCATTGCCGTCAGATAATGGACAAAATCCGTATTTCTGCTCTCATTGACCGCCGCCCAGAGCTTTTCATAAGATTTTTCCCCATAACCTTCCAAAGAAATAATTTCTTTCCGGTGTCTGTCCAAATGGTAAATATCCTGAAATGAGGTAAGCCACCCGCACTCCAAAAACCGGCGCAGATTTGACTCGGAGATTCCGGATATGTCCATTGCTTTTTTCGCTACAAAATGGACATACTTTTTTAGGATCTGGCTGTCACATTCCGGATTGTCACAATGCAGCGTCTCCAAAACCTTTCCTTTACTCGTTCTCCCTTTCCGTATACTTGTAGGACTGCCGCAGCAGGGACATTGAAGCGGATACGTGTCATAGTAGAACCCCCGGTCAAGATTGTCTTCTATATGGGGAATGATCATATTTCGCTTTGAAACCAGAATCCGACATCCCGGAACCAGCTCCAGATTCTTAATGAACGACAGGTTATGAAGGGATGCCCTTGAAACATCCGCGCCGTCAATTTTCACAGAATCAAATACTGCAACTGGCGCTAAGTCTCCGAACCGGGAAGGTGTCCATTCGATTTCCTGCAGTGAGGTTTCATAAGTTTCATCCTCAAATTTGTAAGCAAGCCCATCCTTATAATGGTGTCCTGTCTTACCACATTTTGCAGAAAAACTGAGACTATCATAAATGAGAACCAGTCCGTCTATAGGAAGCTCCTTTTCCCCTGCAGTAGCCTCCAGCCTCTCAATCTGCTCTTTAAGCTCCTTCTCGCTGTATCTTCCTGCTTCCAGCCATACATAAGGACATGTATCAAATCCCAAAGTCGCAAGCTGCATCAGCTTAAACTCCCGGCTGTCAATATCCTCTCCTCCATCCAGCCCTTCTAATACATTGAACGGAATAAAATGGACACGCCTTCCCTTGCAAACTTCCGGATTCAGATTGCGGACAGAGCCGGAAGCCAGATTACGGGCGTTTTTATATGGTTCCCCATTTCCATCTCGAATCGTATCCTTTAACTGCCGGAAATCATCCTTGTAGATAAATGCCTCACCAACCGCAACAAGCCTTTCCTTATAGCTGATCGAAAGGGGAACATTTTCAAATGCAGGGATGTTGTGGGTAATATCTTCCCCAACATCTCCGTCACCGCGGGTAGATGCCTGTACCAGCCTGCCTCCTTCATAAATAAGCTTGACAGTCAGTCCATCCAGTTTCAGCATCAGTAATGTGTCCTGATTCTCCATAAAATCAGACAACTCCCGAATCTGCTTTGTCTTTTCAAGCGAGAGCAGCGCCCTTGGATGCCTTACTTTCGCTAGTTCGCTGACCGGGTAATAACCGACACTTTGCGTTGGGGAATTGGAAAAGATAATCCCAGACTCCTTCTCTAGCTCTGCCAGATGGTCAAAGAGACGGTCATATTCCTGATCCGTCATTGTTGGGGAATTCCGATTGTAATAGGCATCCCTCTGTTCATTCAATGTCTGTACTAATGTTTTGATTTCCTGTAACATATTTCCTGTAGCTCCTTTCTTTTTTGTTTGAGTGAAAATTTGTCCTCCTTTCCGACAAAATCTCTGTTTAAACACAAAAAAAGACACTGATCATTCCATAAAAATAATCAATGCCTTTCTGCATTCTAAACATAATGGCAGAATAAATCTGCAAAAATTGGGGTTCTAATCACTCTACTTAGAACAAAAGTTTCGTAATTCCTTCTGTATTTTGGAATCACTAGTGTACTGTATCATTGATAAATAGTTAAATATTACTGGTTTGCCAAGTCGTTTCGTGGTATACTAAAAGAAACGGCGGTGATTCCTATGGCAAGACCTAAAAAATACAAAATCTCATTAACGGATGAGGAACTTAAAATGCTGAAATCCGTTATGCATAAAAAGAAAACATCAAAAACAGTTCGGAACAGATGCCAGATTATCATTGATCTAGATGAGGCACATGGCAAAGTTCTTACCCATGAACAGTCTGCTAAGACAAACTGTGTCTGTATGGCTACGATTACCAATACAGTGAAACTTTATTCTGAAAAAGGGATTGAAGGCATTACTTCACTCAACCGCAATGTTAATTCTGATCAGGCACGTCGGAAATTTGATGGGCGCGCAGAAGCCCGCATCATCGAAGTAGCATGCAGCCCGGCACCGGAAGGCCATTCCCGCTGGACGCTCCGGCTGTTGGAAGAACAGGCAAAAATAGTGCTTGATGTCCCAGTCAGTAAAGATACCATCGGCAGGGCGTTAAAAAAAATAAACTTCGACCTCACATGAATGATTACTGGTGTATCCCCTCAAAAGAAGATGCTGACTTTGTAGCTTGTATGGAAGATGTCCTTGATGTTTATGAACTTCCATACAATCCGGCACGTCCTGTTGTCTGTATGGATGAAAAGCCATACCAGCTGTTAGGAGATGTGAGAGAGCCGTTACCCATGCGTCCCGGTGATGACCAGAAAATCGATTCGGAATATAAGCGGAACGGCACCTGTAGTATCTTCGCTTTCGTGGAACCGCTTGGAGGAAAGCATCATGTAAGTGTCCATGAACGCCGCACTGCCATTGACTGGGCGCAGGAGATCAAATATTTATCAGATGTAATGTTTCCGAATGCTGAAAAGATCATTCTTGTAATGGATAATCTTAATACCCATAAAGCTGCGTCCCTTTACAAAGCGTTTCCGCCAGCTGAAGCGAGAAGGATTATAAAGCGCCTGGAAATCCATTATACGCCCAAGCATGGAAGCTGGCTTGACATGGCCGAAATTGAACTTAATGTAATGACACGCCAATGCCTGTCACGCCGTATAGATACAATCGCCAGACTTAAAAACGAACTGTCTGCATGGGAAACGGAGCGCAATCGTGATGGAGCCAAAATACGGTGGCATTTCCAAACAGGAGATGCCAGAGAAAAGCTGATATCACTTTATCCGATAATTTCATATGCCACCTCATAATAGAGGTGACAGATATGCTAAAAATCAATGATACAGTACAATAGAATTTCTGCCCAAAAATCATTATCTATCCAAGAAAGTATTTCAATTTTAGATCATGAGAGTTCCGTGCGCAGTTTCTTTATAGGGGATGCTAATCAATATGCTACTAAATCTGGAAATCGTTTTGGTTCAAATCCCGCTACATTTCTGTTAGATGATTTCAACAAAGCATTATCGCTTCTGTTTTCTGAGGAAAATAAAGAATTACAGTTAGCACATCAACGAGATAAACAGGCAATAAAAGAAAACTCAACACGTCCCGAGCCAATTACAACGGTAGTTGAAAAAGCAACGGAGATTTGGAATGAGTTACTTCCGCATAGAAAAATTGATTTGACTGGAAATGGTGTTCATGTAAACTATGAGAGCCAAAGATACCACGGTAAAGAAATGAGTGATGGTGAACGTGTCATGTTATACATGATTTGCCAAGTTTTGGTGCAACGTCCAAACACATTACTTATTGTCGATGAACCTGAACTTCATATCCACAAATCTATCGTCGATAAATTATGGACACGGTTGGAATCCGAGCGAAGTGATTGTATATTTATGTACATCACTCATGACCTGAATTTTGCTTTGTCCAGAAATGAAGCCAACATTCTTTGGGTTAAGAGTTACAGTGGATCTGACTGGGAATATGAGTTTTTGGATAGTGCTGACTATGAGGATATTCCAGAAGCTTTGCTGTATGAAATAATTGGTACTCGTCAAAAAGTGCTTTTTGTGGAGGGTACCAAGAACAGTTACGATCATTACCTTTATCAAGAAATTTACAAAGACAAAGGATATCATGTAATTCCGTGCGGTGGTTGTCAAGAAGTAATTCGATTGGTAAAAGCAAAACGCACATATGAAAAATTAAATGCAATAAATGTATACGGAATTGTAGACCGAGATTTCAGAACTGAAGGCGAAATATCCGCGTTGCAAGGTGAAGGAATTTATTGTCTTGACGTTGCTGAAGTAGAGAATTTGTTCGTGGTGCCAGAACTGCTTGATATTATGGAGACCGCATTGGCGTGTGATCCTGGAGCAGCACAACAGGCAAAAGATTTTATTGGCAATCTGTTCTCCCAAAATAAAGATAATCAAGTTGCACTCGCTTTGGCACAAGAAATGAAACATCAGTTGTCATTGTTTGAATTGGGAAAACAGAAACTGACTCCTAAAGAAATTAAGGATAAGATTGACCTGAAATATTCGGAGCAGAATATTTCGATATTCCTTACTGAAAAACAGGCGATTTTTGATGGGGCAGATACAACTGAAAAGATTCTTGCTGTGTTCAATTTTAAGGATATGTCAAAGAAGGTTGGAGAAAAATTTGGCATCAAAGGCCGTGACTATCCACAAAGGGTATTAAATCTGCTACGCAGTAAGCGTAGTGAAAAAGAAGCTATTTTGGAAGCTTTAGGTAAATATACACCTGAGCTTCCCTAAAAAACTGGAGGTGATTCTATGCCGAAAATCATAACAGAAGATATGATTGAGCAAGCCGCTATTAAGGCTTTGCAGGAGCGGCATGATTATAATGTTCTGAACTGTATGACAGAAGAACCGGACACACTTCCTGACGGAACCGGACGTAAAGATAAGAAACAAGTTGTTCTGCCGGATGTGATGTTAGAGAGCCTGTGTAGGATCAATCTAGATATTCCGGAACAGACTGTTCGCACTGTGGTGGACGAGCTGTGCCGCACTCCAGTTTCCGGTGATCTAATGCAGACCAATTACCAGAACTATCAGAAGATCCGTAACGGTATCACTGTAGAATACAACGAAAACGGCAAGAAAACCTCCAATATCTTCCGGCTGCTGTCCTATAATGATGTTTTGAGCAATACATTTACGGTTGCTTCTCAGATGTGGATCAAGGGCGAAACTCATTGGCGCAGACCGGATTTGATTATCTTCATCAATGGATTTCCGATGATTTTTATTGAACTGAAAAACAGTAATATCCCGGTGAAGAATGCCTATGACATCAATTTGAAAAATTATCTGAAGGATATACCGTATCTGTTCAACTACAACCAGATTTGCGTTTTGTCTAATGGTATGGAAACTCGCTTAGGCAGCTTTGCCGCAGGGGATGAGTTTTTCTTTGAATGGCTGAAGGTAGAGAACGAAAAAGAAAACCCGGACAGAAAAGCCATCCGAGAGAACTTCACTAGTTTAGAGTATTTTATTGCTGGTCTTTGTGAGCCAAAAAATCTGCTGGATTACATAGAAAACTTCATTCTTTACGATCGACGCAGAACAAAGATTATTGCAAAGAATCATCAGTTCTTTGGCGTGAACAATGCCTACAATGCTTTCCTACGCCGTGAAGAGTTGAAAGGTAAGCTGGGTGTATTCTGGCATACCCAAGGTAGCGGCAAGAGCTATTCCATGGTTATGCTTGCACGTAAGATCAAGCATAAATGTATCGGCAATTTTACTTTTCTTGTCGTTACAGACCGTGAAGATTTGGATACGCAGATCTATAAGAATTTTCTGCGTACAGAATTTATTACGGATAAGGATAAGGTGCAGCCTGCGAATAGTAAGCAGTTGCGTGAAGAACTGAAAACCAATAAGTCTATTCTGTTTACGCTGATTCATAAGTTTAGATATGACAAGGGCAAGAAATATCCTGTTTTGTCTGAGCGTGATGATATTATCGTTATCGTTGACGAAGCTCATCACACTCAGTACAAAGATTTGGCGGAGAATATGCGCACAGGTTTACCGAATGCTCAGTTCTTGGCTTTTACAGGCACACCGTTACTTGGTGCAAAGCGCCTGACCAATGCGTGGTTCGGTGATTATGTCAGCGAATATAATTTTGCAGAATCCATCAAAGATAATGCTACGGTGCCTCTGTACTATGTGAAGCGTGTACCGGAAGTAGAATTGCAAAATGATTTTCTTGATTCTGATTTTGCAGAAATTCTGGAAGAAGAAAACCTGACTGATGCAGAGCAGCGTCGATTGGAAAATCACTATGCAAAGGAATTGGAAGTCATTAAGCGTGATGACAGACTGGATGCCATTGCTCAGCACATTGTTTACCATTTCCCTCGTCGTGGTTTCCGAGGAAAGGGTATGGTTATTTCTGTAGACAAGTTTACTGCTGTGAAGATGTACGATAAAGTAAGCTACTACTGGAAAGAAGAAATTAAAAAGTTAAATGCGCAGATCACCAAAACTAAGGATGCTGCTGAAAAGCTCCGTCTGAAAGATCTGGTAGATTATATGCGCAAAGTGGAAATGGCTGTCGTTATTAGCGAAGATGCCGATGAGGACGCTAAATTTGCAGCGGAAGGGCTGTCAATAAAACCGCATCGTGACCGTATGAACAAGGTTGATGAAAACGGTTTCGATATTGAGGACAATTTCAAAGATCCCAACAATCCGCTGCAACTGGTTTTCGTTTGTGCAATGTGGTTGACCGGTTTTGATGCGCCGTCTGTTTCCACATTATATTTGGATAAGCCTATGAAGGGGCATACTCTAATGCAGACTATTGCCCGTGCAAACCGTGTCTATAACGGTAAGGAATCAGCTGATTGAAGTTCTTAAGGGTAAATACAATAGAGATATGACATTTAAGGATACGATTGATTTGGCAGCATCAATTAGCCTGGATGAATATTTTGGAACCATCTATCCTAGTTATCCAGTGATGAAAACAAAGATTACAAGAAAGAACCAGGCCGATGCAGTAAGATCTGCGTTTGACCATTTTGCAGGTCGTAAGAACCAGCAGTCTACACAGATGCTTCAGAGCTTTGGAATTCTTGATGGAGATAAGATTAGACCGGAAAGCTCAATGTATGCGTCTTACTATATTGATATGGTAAAGCAGCTTCAACCACAGGGAGTTTTGAATTACTCTGATATCTTTGAGCCAGCTAACGATGACATGTTCGTAGACAAGAAATTTAAGATAAATTATCTATTTACACCGATTATCTTCCTATCTTTAGTGTATGCAGGTTATGCTGTTATTGCCTTGAAAGATGGAAGTGCATTCTGCGGAGCGCAGCGTCCACAGATGCGTTTTAGAGCGGCCGCCTTGCGGAGCAAAACGGCCACCCGTTTAATGCAGGTTATCTCCTGTTGATCATAACTGTGTAATGTTTGGTTGCTCTTTTAAGTATGGAGTTTGCCGATATCTCATCGTTCATGATCATTGGCTTCCAGTTCTCCGGCGCCCTCTGAGAACAGATGATGGTGCTTTTCTTTTTCTCCGATCTTCCTTCCAGCAGTGCAAACAGGATCTTGATTTCTGCTTCATCTACGATTGTGTGGAGAAGAAAGTCATCAAGTATCAAAAGATCCTGTTTAAGCAGTCCGGACAGTTTCCGACTATACTTACCATAATCAAGCTGTTTCTGTGACGAAAGGTTTTCAAGCAGTTCCTCACAGTGGAAATATCCCACCCGGTAATCCGTACATGCTTTTATGCCGATTGCTTTTGCCAGATACGTCTTGCCAGTATCGGACGCTCCGAGTATACAAATGTTAAACCCCTTTGGAATAAAATCCAGTGTGGAGAGCATCTGCGGAATCCCGGAAGGTAAGTATTCCCTTTCCTGGGAATCCGTACAATTCCCGATTTCTGCCGGGCATCCTATGAGTTTTGCCGAGCGGAGGCGGTTATTTATCCGTTTACTGATCTTATCCTTGTATTCGGGAGATATAAGCTCCGAAATCAGCGTAAGGCGGTCCATCTCAAGGAATCCGGGGGCAGCATAGAGTTTATCCAGTTCAGCCGCCATATTTGGCAGCCCCATTTCGTTTAATTCATCCACGAGCATATTCAGAAGGCTGTTTCCAGTGAGCATTACCGGTCACCTCCCCTCTGCCTGTCTGCCAGCTCCCTGCTGCGGGACAAAAGTTTGTTTATATCTGCCGAATCAGGGCTCATCGCGTATCCGCCCTTTTCTTCAGGGGCAGTGCTGCATTTTCGGACTTCTGCTCCCATCTCATCCGCAACTGCGGGAATGGTGTTTTTTATGAACGTATATGTGGTTTTCCCACAGTCAATGGCACGACGGCAGCACTCCTCCAGTACAGGCTTCCCATATTTCCCGCCGAAGTTGAGTACGCCAAGGCACATACGGTAGGTCTGGACTTCATATTTACGGCACTTGAGGATGTTCTGGATAACCGCCTCGGTCGATGTGCCCACAAGCCTTGCCTTATTGATAAAAAATGCTGCATTCCACTGTCCGTATCCCTGATAGCTGGCGGGGAGATGGTGGGGATTCGTAGACCATTTTCCCTTGTACTCTGCACGGGGCCACTCGCACAGGAATTCACCCTGTTTACTGTAAATTCGTACAATGGCTGCTGTCGCCTTTATGAGAACTTCTTTGTGCACATATGCTTTATTTACGCTATAATAAGCATTATCAAAGCGGACATGGAAATCGCTTGATACTTTTGCCATTCGTCTCTCCGTGTACTCGTAATGCACGGAGGGCAGCGGCATCAATTCCAGTCTTTCTTCTTCCCAATAGAAGTATCTGTTGTGTTCCTTTTTCTTAAAAGGCTCCCGGTTTAACTGTTCGAGGAAGACCCATAGATCCTGATTGAACTGTTCCAGAGAGAAATACTGCCGCTCCTCCATCTCGTGGAAAAATCCCTTTTCAAGGATGCCCACGGCGTTTTCCACAGAACTCTTATACTTTGGCTTACGAACCTTCGCAGGCAAGATAACCGTCTGGTTATGTTCCGCCCATTCGGCATAATCTTTATTCAGTTCTGGTGCGATCCAATCCCTGTTTGCTATGACGGCCTGCCTGCAGTTATCGCAGACCACAAGCGCAGGCACTCCGCCAAAGTAGTCCAGGGCATGGTTATTTACATCGATCCACTGGGGCTCTTTTACCGAAAGCATTCCCTCTGCGTATATGTACTGTGAATAGGGCAGAATGGCAACAAATACCACGACGGTATAGATTTCACCGGTTAACGGATCGGTAATCTCAAATGTTTTGCCGGCAAAGTCAACCTCCATCTTTTCCCCAATGACGGCATCGAAGTGTAAGGTTTCGGCATTTTCGGCACACCATTCAGAGTAATGTTCGCAGAACTGGCGGTATTGATAATAACGCCTGCCAGTTTCCTCGCACTTCTTTTTGTACCTGTTCCAGAGGAACACCAAAGTCATGTTCTTTCTGGTGGAAAGCTGCCTGTTCACATCCCCGTAATCAGGATACTCAATGTTGGGATTTCGACCATTGTTTCCTGGCGGATTTCCATACACTAACTCAGCTATTCCATAGTTGGTGATGCCGTTCGGGAGCGGGTAGCTGATGCTGTCACACTCCTCAAATGCTTTCAGGAATTCATTGACTCCTGACTTGCTTGCACCAATCTGTCTGGCAATCTCTCTGCCAGACAGATTCAGCGCATAGCGTTTGATAATGATTGTTTTGTAGTCAAGCATTCATTATCCTCCTTCAAATGAGTTTATTTACCTCTTTATGAGGCATAGACCCATTATGAGAGGATTCGGCTTACAAAGGCAACGGCCTGTGGCCGATCAGCTTCGCATTGCGGCCGTTTTGCTCCGCAAAATCGGCCGTTGGATGCCGCAATATGCACACATTTCCTGCCATCCATCTCATTACCGGATGACCACCATGAATGATTTTCCCTTCCATAAGCAGTCTGTAAAATTCCTTAGTAGGAGCAGACATAGAAGCAAATCCCTGTCCAAACGGAACCATTGTAAGTCCGTTATCCTCAAGGTTCTGAATAACATGAGTCGCATTCCACCTATCTACTGCGATTTCTAAAATGTGATACTTCTCTGATAAATCCATAATGAACTTCTCAATGAAATCGTAATGGATTACATTTCCCTCAGTGGACATGATGTAACCCTGCTTCTCCCAGATATCATAAGGAACAGAATTGGCTTTCACCCTTTTTGGTATTGTTTCCTCTGGAATCCAGAAGTACGGCAAGAGCACAAACTTTTCATCCTCATCCCTCGGTGGAAATATCAGCACCAGGGCCGTAATATCTCCTGTACTTGAAAGGTCAAGTCCGGCATAACAATCTCTCCCTTCAAGTGATGCCATATCTATCGGTTCATTTCCCCTCATATAAATCGCATCAGGAATCCAGGCAACAGTTGAACTAACCCACATATTACAGCGAAGCCACTTAAATGTAATTTCATCAGCCGGATTCTGCTTTGCTTCCCTATATGCATCTCTCAATCTCTCAACATCAACTGTATATCCAAGAGAAGGATTTACCTTATACCAGTTTGCTTCATCCTCCCAATCCTCATCATCCTTAAGACCATAAACCACAGGATAAAAAGTCGGATCCACACGCCGACCTTCTAAAATATCCACTGCTTTAGTATGAAGCTCATATGCAATGGAATGTCTGTCATTTCCAGCAGTCGTAATTATAAAGTGAAGCGGATTCTGTCTCGCGTCCGATGAACCCTTTGTTAGTACATCGTATAACTGGCGATTTGGCTGAGTATGAATTTCATCAAATACCAAGCCACTTACTGAAAATCCATGCTTCCCACCAACCTCTGCGGACAGTACCTGGTAATAACCGGCATTGCCATAGTTGACAATTCGCTTTGTAGCTCCCATCAATTTAGAACGCTTCATCAGCGCAGGCGACATCTCAACCATCTGCTTTGCTACATCAAATACTATAGAAGCCTGCTGCCTATCTGCAGCTGCGCCATATACCTCTGCTGAAGGTTCGTTATCTGCATACAATAAATAAAGAGCGATAGCTGCTGCCAATTCACTCTTACCTACTTTCTTACATATTTCTACAAATGCAATACGGAACTGTCTGTTCCCATCAGGTTTTACAATTCCGAAAATATCTCGTATCAATTGCTCCTGCCAGGGCAATAACCAGAATGGTGTTCCAGCCCACTTACCTTTTGTATGGCAGAGATTCTCAATAAAAGTAACCGCCCTATCTGCTTTCTTCTTATCATAATGAGAAGTCGGAAGCATAAACTTTGAAGGTTTATAATTCTTAAGCTTTGGATATCCCTTTGGTCTTGGTTCCTTTGCCATTATGAATCACCCCCAAGTAATGCCTCCATCTCATCTTCAGGTTCCTTACCCTTAGCATTACCAGCCACAATACGTGATCTGGATGACGGCGTGAGTCCAAACTCAGATGCTGCCTGCAGCATCAACTTCTGATTTGTATTTGCAATACCAACCCAAGGTGTCTGTTGCTGATATCCTTTATCAGTCTCAAAGGTAGAACCCTCCGAAGTAATATGCTCCTGCGCTTCCTTCCATCTAGCATAAGACTGACAATATGCAGCAAATGCCGCCATATCCACTTCTGTAAGAACCCCCATCTGATTCATCAAATCTGCAAGACGCTCCCACTCTTTCTTAGCCTCAGGCATTAACCATTCCGGACAGTTAGGCATTCCCTTTGCCGGAATTGGCTCTTTCGTATTCAATTTTCTCTTTCCAGGATTACCTTCCAGCTTCTTTATCGCTGTAGGCTTTGGCTTTCTTCCTGCCATGGTCATACCCCTTCCATCATTATTTCGACTTGACCTGTACTTGACCTGTACTTGCACAGTACACGCGGGCAAGTTATCATATTCTATTTTTATGCATTATAAAAGCGCCTGCATTTCTACAAGCGCTCCATTTACATCATGTTTTATTTACAATTACAAATATCCAATTGATTCTTTGCATGCTTCACACATGTTTTCCAAAGCTTCATACCAAAATAATCCACAAGAAATTCCGGGAAAGCACTGATAATAAACACTTTATTATTGCCTGCTAAAGCCTGTTCACACATAAAGATATCATGTGGATTTGCTTCATCTAAATACTGTTCATAAGAAATAACTTCCGCATTTCCTAACAAGCATGATATTCTCATTGAAAAGACATCAATGATTTCTTTCCATACATCTATATTGTAATCTCTAAAATGCGGATTCAGTGAATTTCTCGAAGATATATTCTTATATTCAGCAAGATCACTAATTTCTACAAAGCAATTATCTCCATTTCCGCATTTACCTGCTTCAAAATCTCGCAATGCTTCAACCATCGGATAACTGATATATAGCTTTCCATTCTCAGTTTCATTGTCAAAGCTTTCAAGCATCTGGTTTATCACATCAACGTCATCTGACTTTCCCAAGTTTGTCTGATGTGCATCATAATCAAAGAAAAGAAACACCTCCGAAAAATCATCCCTTGATAATCCTTCCAATTGTTCTCTGATTTTCTTATTACTTTCCCTTAAGACCTCAATAATATCTGTGTCGAAATCATCCGCCTTGAGTTTCTTCCAAAGCATATAGATATTTTCTCCGGCCGGAAGCGTAATAATTTTAAAATTTCCATGCTTAAAGAACACCTTTGAAATATTATCAATAACCTGTGGTTCTCTGGCCTCTCCTTCAACTATAAACGCCTTATAGTCTTTATCTGCCATTAAACGCACCTGCCTTATACATTTTCTGAAGATTATGAGCCTGACGAAGTTCCTTTTCTGTCAGCTCTGAAATTGCTTTTATGCTATTATTCTCAAGAAGGAAATAGCAATCCGGTCTGAGTAAATCATTGCTCATAAGGTCGGTATTGTGTGTAGTGGTGAATACCTGCACACCTGTAATTCTTCTAAGTCTTTTTTGAACTGACTCTGATAGTTCATAATGGTAAAATGCATCAAACTCATCAATGAAGACAAATGATGCTTTTTCCATTCGGATATACCAATAATAAAATAACGCAAGTGATCTGGTTCCTGTTGAAGCAATCTTGAAGAAGTCAGCATCTTTATTGTCGAAATGACAATATATAGCCTTTCTTCCATCGACCTCGCATCCATATAATTCATAATCGATATCATTTTCTTTTAAGAATTCCTGGAAATCCTTAACCTTGCCACTATTAACGATTCCTTCTGCAATGCTCTCTGATCCGTTCATAAAGCCTTCATATCCACGGCTATCAAGCGAATAGAATAAAAGCATCCTCTCGACAAAATCAATAAACTTCTTAAATACCTGATTCTGAACATTATCTGAAAGAATTGAATTACTATTTACATATTTCACTCTCGAAATCGGGCTTTCATTTCTTATTGATGCATTCAAAGTATCTGATCCCTCAAGCAAAGTAAATCCATCTCTTGTCAGGAAGTCAAAGAAAATGACTTCTTTTCCATCAATAGACAAACTTTCATTCTTTAAGGAATTCACATCCATTTTGCTATACTTATATACAACTTCATGTCCGTCGAACACGAAGGTGTACTCAAACTCTGCAAAAGATTTCCTTCCACTCATATTCAGATAAAAGTCATAGCTTCCCAGGAGTTTTTGCTTTTCAGTCAGATGTGTAATGATATCAAAGATAGCCAAACCAAGATTCGACTTTCCACAACTGTTGATACCATAAATAATTCCCTTCGTTATGCAGCCATTCTCTATTATTTCAGAATTAAAGCTGTAATTACTGGGTGTTCCTATATCTAATGTGATTTTATCCTTAAATCCTTTGAAATTTTCGACACTAAATTTCTTTAACATGATAATCACCTTCCATTTCTTTTTCTTTATTATATGATTATCTGCAAAAAAATTCAAGTCTATCCGTATTTTTTTTACGGCTATTTCGAATTTTTATTTCGAATATTAACCCCCCATCTTCCATTTCGCGATTTTGCACAGAAGAGGGGGCGCCGGTCTTGGAGCCTAAGGGCTGTAGAGATTCAAATACCCCCTACTCCAGCTCAATCAGAACCGATACTCCACATATCTATCTTCCGTCATAGTCTTTACATTATGATGATGCTCACATAAAGGCTGCCAGTTCCCACGATCCCAGAAAAGTTTCCGGTCTCCACGGTGAGGTTTGATATGATCCACGACTGTAGCCATAGTGATATGACCTTCTTCATAACACTTCACACAGAATGGATTGCTTTCTAAGAACTTTCTTCTCTCACGTTGCCACTTGGAACCATACCCACGCTCGCTTGCATATGCTCTGTCATTCTTATGTAATTGCTTGTGCTCATCACAATACATCTGACTGTACGGAATAAGTGCTGCACAGCCAGGATGTTTACACGGCACGTTACTTCTATAAGGCATGTGCTCACTTCCTTCCACTCGAAAACAAGTTTTCTCGTTGTCGCGGCATTCGTCAACTGTCTGCTCATGCAAGCATGGCAGCCACTTTCCTCATTGCTCGCGCAAAAAAGCCCTGGGAGAATTTCTTCTCTCAAGGCCTCGTATCATTTTTTCTTTCGTCATTATAATACTATCATAAGAACTATATGACATGCCATTTTCCTTGATGTATTCGTACAGATATTGCTGCACCTTCTGGTCCATGTATGAAATATCTACCGCAGTAACAAGCGGCATTTTCTTGGTATCAACCATCTCCAAAAGTTCTGGGATAAGATCCGTAAGGCGAATAAATCTATATACTTGATTTTTACTCTCACCGACCTCCTTAGCTAATTCTTCATCAGCTCGGAAATTCGTACCAACTTGGGGCGAATTTTTATCCGGTCTCCCGGCCTTTCGTTTTGTAGCCTCATATCGCATCTTATAAGCAAATGCCTTCTCGCTCGGCAATATCTCTTCTCTCTGTGAATTCGCTTCAACCATAACAATCGTGGCATCATCATCAGTAAGTTCTCTAATGATTGCAGGAATAGTAGCAAGGCCGGCTCGTTCAGCAGCATGCATTCTTCTATGTCCTGAAATCATCTCATAACCACCATCATCTGTAGGTCTTACGAGCACCGGCGTAAGTACGCCATTCTGCCTGATACTGTTGACCAAATCATCCATCTTTGCATCATCAACTACCTTAAAAGGATGATTCTGAAAAGGCTGAATTCTATTGATATCAATCTCCAAACTTGACTCTTCACCAGCGCACCCAAGAAGTTCGTCCACACTGACCATTTTGATTTTTTGACCTGGTCGTAATTTCTTTTCTGCCATTATCCGAGCACCTCCTTTGTCAAATCCGCAAATGCATTTGCTACCTTGCCACCAGGACAATGCTTATAAACGCTCACGCCTTCAGCACTTGGTTCTGCCGCCTTCACCGAGAATGGAATAGTAGTCTTAAAAATTCCCACTTTGGAGCCATATCCGCTGCGAATCATTTCTGCAATATCCTTTGCGTAATTCGTTCTGAAATCGGTCATCGTCATTACAATTCCGCGGATTCTGAGCTTGCGGTTAAGATGTTTCTTAACCTTGATAATCGTTGCCATCAGCTGTTCCAAACCTTTGACCGGAAGATAACTTGCACTACAAGGAATGATTACTTCATCTGCTGCAGCAAGTGCATTGATAGTCATCATGCCAAGTGAGGGCATACAATCCACAAGCACCACATCGTACTGGTCTCTAATCATTTCGATGTACAATTTCAAAATTACTTCTCGGCTCATAGCATTTACCAGTGCAACTTCAAGACCTGATAATTCAATATTTGCAGGAAGAACATCTACTCCCTCTGCGTGATGTAAGATTCCATCCATAGGATCTATATCCACATCATTCATCACTTCTATCATTACTGTTGCCAAAGTTCTGTTAATATCATCCGGCTCCACATATCCAAGACTTGCTGTAAGACTGCCCTGTGGATCAGCATCAATCAGAAGAACTTTTTTACCCTCTCTTGCCAGTCCTACACCAAGATTTACCGCTACTGTTGTCTTTCCTACACCGCCCTTTTGGTTGGTGATGGCTATTACTTTGCCCATTTTTCTGCACCTCCACTTAATCGAATTCTTCCTGAAACGCTTCCATAAACTCATCAAACTTCTGAATATTCACAAGTACCCTGCGGTTGATTTTGTATGTTGCCTTAGCATCCTTGGCCATCTGTCTGAAAGTGTTCTTCCCTATTGAATATAGTGCTGCACCTTCATCCAGGCTGACATATTTCTTACCGTGTCCTCTTGTAAGATTCTCAAGCTGTTCTACTGTTAATTCTTTTCTCTTCTTCGCCATCGCTACCTCCTCACCAGATTGACTCTCTCAGCAACATCTGGATTTTCTTTTAGGTATTCCTCGATAATATCCACATCAATTACTGTGGTTCTTCGAAGCGGAAGATTCGCCCCTGCTTCCTTTGCCAGACGGACAAAAGAATAATAAGGGATGTGGTACATTGTTGCCCCCTCAGTGTATGTCACTAAGTGACGGCCTCTTTCTTCCAGATATCTTTCAAGATCCGGAAATCCTTCATTCTTTACTGCCATGTTTGTCTCCTTTGATTTTCTTAGATTTGCACAGGTTTTCTAGGACGCAACGCACAAAAAGGCACTTCATCACTGGTATTTCTACCAATAACGAAGTGCCTTTATATGCACGTTTCTCAAGGCTGTTCCTCAAGAAATATCTATTCACTTTGCTTTTGTAATCCGTGCTTATCCATTGAGAAATCTCGGATTATTACATGCTAAATCATTGGAATCCAACGTCCGCCATCAGGATTGTAACACGTTTGAGTCCTATGTTAAAACCCTTGTGGAGGTCGGCTTTCATTGCCTATCTGTCGGATTAGTCCCTATTAGGGATGCTTTTCATTGTGGGGAACAGGAGCACGTCGCGGATTGCCGCCGAATCCGTCAGCAGCATGCACATCCGGTCAATCCCGAACCCAATTCCGCCTGTAGGCGGCATGCCGATCTCCAGTGCGTTAAGGAAGTCTTCATCCGTCGTGTTCGCCTCCTCATCCCCCTGTGCCAAAAGCTCTTCCTGCGCCTTAAAACGCTCCCTCTGGTCGATAGGATCATTAAGCTCTGAGTAGGCATTCGCCATCTCCCAGCCGTTCATGAAGAACTCAAAGCGCTCCACGTACTCCGGATTGTCCGGTTTCTTTTTTGTAAGCGGAGATATCTCGATCGGGTGATCCATAACGAAAGTCGGCTGAATCAGGTGCTCCTCTGCAAACTCCTCAAAGAACAGGCTTAAGATGTCTCCCTTTTTATGCCTTTCTTCATATTCTATATGGAACTTGTCCGCAAGCTCCCTCGCCTGCTCAAGAGTCTCCACGTCGTTCCAGTCAACATCCGCATATTTCTTCACGGCATCCACCATCGTAATGCGCTCAAACGGCTTTCCGAGATCCATCTCCACATCGTTATAGACGATGGTCGTCGTGCCGAGGACTTCCTGCGCCACATGGCGGTACAGGCTTTCGGTAAGATCCATCATGCCGTTATAATCCGTGTACGCCTGATAGAGCTCCATCAGCGTGAATTCCGGATTGTGCCTTGTATCAAGGCCCTCGTTGCGGAACACCCGGCCAATCTCATACACCCGCTCAAGGCCGCCTACGATAAGGCGTTTCAGGTAAAGCTCCAGCGAGATTCGCAGCTTAAAGTCTTCATCCAGCGCATTGAAATGCGTCTCAAAAGGCCTTGCCGCCGCTCCTCCGGCATTGCTTACAAGCATCGGCGTCTCCACCTCTAAAAATCCCTGTCCGTCCAGATATCTTCTGATGGCGCTGATAATCTTAGAGCGCTTGATAAAAGTATCTCTGGACTCCATATTCATGATCAGGTCCACATATCTCTGTCTGTAACGCATGTCTGTATTCGTCAGCCCGTGATACTTCTCCGGCAATATCTGGAGGCTCTTGGAGAGCAGCTTCACGGCAGACGCATGGATGGATATCTCGCCTGTCTTCGTCTTAAACACTTCTCCCTCAAGACCTACGATGTCTCCGATATCCAATTTCTTAAAGTCCTTGTACTCCTCTTCACCGATGCTGTCTCTTGCCACATAGGACTGAATGTTCCCTGTCTGGTCCAGGACATTGCAGAAAGATGCTTTCCCCATCACCCGTTTCTGCATGACGCGCCCCGCTAAAGTAACCTTCTGCCCCTCCAGCTCCTCATAACGCTCCAATATATCCGACGCATGGTGCGTCACATCATATTTTGTAATGACAAATGGATTCTTTCCGCTTGCCTGCAGCTCTGAAAGTTTCTCCCGGCGCACCTTCCTAAGCTGGTTCATGTCTGGCTCTTTTTTGTTGTTCTGCTGATTATTCTGCGTGTTTTTTTGCTGTTCTGCCACTTTTCTCTCTCCTTTCCGATTCTCTGTAAAGTCGAATGAAACCCCTCTGATGACGAGGGGTTCTTTTTTATCTCCATGTTAACAGCGGGATCCACGCCCCCCTCAAACCAAAGGTTTTTACAGATCGAAAGCGGCAGAATAGTTCTCACCTGCATCGGAACCGCAGCTTCATCGGATAATACGCCAGCACCATATAGAACTCCCTTTCATCAATCCGCTCCCATGCGCTCTGCGCAAACTGTAAATCCGACATAATCATGGGAAAAATGATGTCCCTGCACTCCCCCTCTTCCATCTGCAGGCTCAGTCCCTCCAGTTGTGGATTCAGCAGGTACATCAGTTCCATATCAAACTGATTTCCCCAGGCTCCGGATTCAAAGGCCATGTCAGTCAAATCCAGTATACTGCCGTCCTCCTTCTGTTTCTCGACTCTCAGCGTAATTAGCCCCACCCTTTCACGTTCCGTGGGATATTCCATTCCGTTTTCATCCACAAACATGCAATAGCCCGGACAAAGCTCCTGCAGCAGCGCACCGTCCGCCCACTGCCAG
>OFFP01000513.1_pt1 | contig 31654 bp, 25 predicted proteins | sample 1521431 | NCBI WGS metagenome assembly OFFP01 (sample SAMEA3504104, study PRJEB24116) | mouse gut metagenome | biome: mouse gut; feature: mouse-associated habitat; material: faeces | place: Denmark | collected 2011
CACCCGCGGCCAATGCCGCCACTCCCAGAAATACAAGCGTCAAAAGCACGCACACTGCTCTGCCTTTCACCGTACACCACTGCAATACCGTACAGAATATCAGCACTGCCGCCGCAGTCAGGACATGCAGGTAAGAAAGCGTCCCGATTCCCAGAAACTGTCCCGCTCCAGCCAGTACAATGCCAAGCAGCATCCCCGTATTCAGCAGACGATAGCCGTTCTGTCCCGCCCTGTACATCTTCCACGCCCTGTTCCCAATGCCTGCAAAGCCATCCTGCCGTGTTTCCGGCCCAGGCCTTCCTGATCTTTCCCACAAATGCCGGCCGTCTTCCATCACAATTTCCCCTCCAGTTCCGCTTCCACTGGAACCACCACGATCCTTTTCCGCTCACTGCCAAGCTTAAGATACTCGTCCATGTTCCCATCCGTGACCAGACACAGTACTGCGATCCCGCCGCCCGCCGCAATCTGTTCCGCCATCTTCCAGACCACATCCGACCACATATGCAGCACGAAAAAAAGGATCCTGCATTCCCGCCCGACACCGCTTGTCAAAGCCTGCCTGCCCGTCTCCTCCACCGATTCCTCTTTCGCAAAGTCTATCCTGGCCGCCTGCCGGTAAAAGGCATCGAAGTCCTGCAGATCCTGCACATGGCTGCGCACCATGCCCCGCTGTCCGTAACAGATCTCACAGGCCATATTCCGCTGTGCAAAATAGACCGTAAGCGTCAGAAGCACCTCCAGCATCTTATTTTCCAGCGGCAGATATTCCCGGTTGTCGCCGCTGTACCGTTTCGTATCGCACAAAATCGCGATACCCGCCTGCTCCTCCCCGGTGCGATTTCTTACTTTCAGCGCCTGCGCCCTGGCAGTGGCCTTCCAGTGGATCTGCTTTAACGCATCCCCCGGTACATAATCCCGCACCACCACATCGGCCTGCGTCTGTGCCCGATATGTCTCCCGCTGCAAAAGAGTCTGGATGTCCGCGATGCACTGCAGCTCATCGACCCGCACGACCCTCGGCAGAACCAGCGCCTTGATCGTCTCCGGCACACGGTAGCTTATCTGAAACAGCCGCAGGAAATCCGTGATCACGATCTCCTTGACCCCCACCTCATACTCTCCCCGGTATTTACAGACAAGTTTCGTCTCAAAAGTATATTTGTCCCCCGGCAGCAGCTCATAAGACGTCCCGTCGGGCAGCTTTTCCACATAGGAAAAAGAAGAAAACAGCCGCACGCCCACACTCGTAAATGCAAAATAATCGTCATTCTGCAATACGAAAAAGTAGGGTACCGGCTGCCCGCACACCACATTCCTGCTCTCCAGCTTTTGATAGATCTTAAACCGGAGATAGACCGCCAGAAGATAGACCGCCGACACCACCGGTACAAGCGTCAACCCAAAAAAGAAGCCGTAACTGACCGCTCCCCCGTAGAAGCTGATTGCCACCAGAGAAAGCAGCCACAACCCGAGCAATCCCCACCTTCGCAGTCTTATCTGACGGCTGACTCCTGCCCTCTTCCCATTCCTTTTCTCTCTTCTCTTCACGTTCCTTTTCATTTCCATATTCTATCCTGTCCATTTATATGGGTATCTTCGCTTTCAGCACAAGGCTTTTCAGGACAGCGGCCGCATCCTCTTTTTGCAGCCTTGCGTCCGTGGAAAGCGCCAGCCGGTGCAGAAGCACCTGCATCACCACCGCTTTCACATCATCCGGCTTCACAAAATCTCTCCCCATGAGCAGTGCATTTCCCTGTGATGCCCGGATCAGCGCCAGAAAAGCCCGCGGGCTGGCCCCCAGCATAAACCGCTCTTCCTGTCTGGTCAGATCTACGATATCCTTCATATAACCAAGCAGTGCATCGCTCACACTGACCGCGGTTGCCGCTTCCTTCAACTGCAGAATTTCCTCCGGACCGCATACCGCCCGGGCGCTGTCCGGCGTCTCGCCTTTCAGATGCGCCTGTGCCATCCGGATTTCCTGCTCCCGCTCCGGATAACCGATGGAAAGCCGCATCATAAAGCGGTCCATCTGCGCTTCCGGCAGCGGATAGGTGCCCAGAAATTCCACCGGATTCTGCGTGGCGATCACCATAAAAGGCTCCGGCAGCGCATGTACGACCCCGTCCACCGTCACCTGCCCCTCGGCCATCGCCTCCAGCAGGCTGGCCTGGGTCTTGGGCGAAGTCCGGTTGATCTCATCCGCCAACAGGATCTGGTTCATCACCACCCCCTCCCGGTATTCGAACGCTCCTGTTTTCATATTGTAGACCGATATGCCGGACACATCCCCCGGCAGCGTATCCGGCGTAAACTGAATCCTGCCGAAACTGCAGGACGTGGTCTTTGCCAATACCCCTGCCAGCGAAGTCTTTCCCACACCCGGCACATCCTCCAGCAGCACATGTCCGCCGGCCATAAGGCACACCAGCAGATCCTCCACCACATCTTCCTTGCCGATAAAGACGCGGTTAATGCTCTCCCGCAATGTTTCTATTGTCTCAAAAATCCTCTGCTCCATCCTGCCTCCCCGTTATTTGCTCCTGTCATTTCCCCCTGAAATAAAAATACCGCAAAATGAAGGTCCTGTCTACATTCGTTCCACGGTATTTCTCCCTCTGCGTACTATCAGGAAAATACCATTTTCAGAATCCGTATTACCATCGCCCCGGCGGGAACGACAGCAGCTGCCGGCACATTTCCCGAAACGCCTCTTTGCCGATCCCCAGCTCCTCAAAATTCTGGTAGCGGTTCAGTTTCATAATGTCCGGTTCCCCAAACAACAGCCGGACGCCTGTGCGCTTTCGGGTACTGCGGTATTCCTTCGGCGTCATCCCCACATACTTTTGAAATACCCTGTAAAAATTGCTCAGTCCTGTAAAACCGCATTCGTAGGCGATGGCCGAAATCTTTTGAGTTGTTTCCTCAAGACATCTGCACACCGCATTCAGCCGCACCGTCGTGATATATTCGTTTAAAGCAATCCCGACCTGCTCCGAAAAAAGCCGGTACACCGTGGACTCACTTACATGCAGCAACCGGGCAAGCACTCCCGCATTCAGCTCTTCCCCAAGATGCTGATTGATATGAGCTGCACAACTGTCGATCAGCTCATGCCTGCGCTGCCCCTCCTTTTTTCCTTCCTTTTTGTATTTTACCAGCACCATCATAAGCTGATACAGATACATATGATAACAGTTCCAGTTCTGCTCCTGTTGCAGCGGGTGCACAGGAAGCTGCTGGTTCCTGCACGCCTGCACTGTCACGGGCAGGTCCGCCGCACACAGCCAGGCCATCTCTGACAGGGCCTGCCGGATCAGCCGGGCATCCTCCATTTCCACCCTGTCCGCTTCCAACGTGGAACAGTAAATGCTCCTGCCCTCCATATCACCCAGCATTTTACTGTCGATCGAACAAATGATCTGCACATCCCCCGGCTCCCCGTCATAGATCTCGTGACTGACACCGCCGTTTATCGTAATGAAATCCCCGGCCTGCAGCAGGTACGCAGTCCCGTCTGCCCGCACATGCATCTTTCCCTTGACACAATAAAGAATCTCCGCATGGTCATGCCAGTGGACGCCGTTTACCATCACATTGATCACCATCACCGAAACAGGAATCCCCAGCATATCCGCTGCCCTGTTTGCCTCATAATATCCCCTCATATCCATACCCCCGCTTTTGCAGCCTGCTCTGCTCTCTGCCGCCGGCTTCCTGTATGGCTCTTTATCTGTCCTGTGTCTGTTCTATTCTGTACCTGTCCCATTTTGTACCTGCTCTATCCTGTACCTGTCCTGTTTTGTACCTGTTCTAAAACTGTTCTGTATCTATTCTATCCTGTGTCTGCTTAAAGATTACTCTATTATAGATCACTCTCACCGGATTTTAAATGCTTTCTGCGGCAACTAATCTTTTTCACAAAAAATCCTGCTGAAGTCCCCCAATCGTCCGGCGCGCGAATTGTAACAGAATATTGGAAGTTTTTGCGAGAATCTCACAGGTTTTTTACAGAAAAATACAGTATACTGGACAGTAGAAAAAAACAGTAACAATCTATAGTAACAACAGTAACGCCAACAACAGCTACGGTAACAACAACAGCAACAGCAAAATCAAAACAATGGAGGCTTCAAAATGAACGCAAAACAGATTACCACATACGCCATAGGCGGCAAAGCCATCGTAGAAGAGCACATCCTGTCCGTCACATCGGAGGCGGACGAGCCAAAGCATCTGGAATCCAACGTTATCAATCTTTATCCTGATCTGACTTTTCAGGAGATCGAAGGATTCGGCGGAGCGCTGACAGACACGGTCGGATATCTCTATTCTAAAATGAACGAGACGGATAAGAAACAGTTCCTCGAAGACCATTTCGGGAAGGACGGGCAGCACTACCGTTTCATCCGGATGCATATGGACAGCTGCGACTATTCTCTGGAGGAATATCAGGCAGTGGCGGATCCCATCGCCGACCCGGAGCTGACCACCTTTTCCATTGAGCGCGACCGCACCTATATGATCCCGCTGTTAAAAGATGCCATGGCGATGACTGTGGAACCGTTCAGCGTCCTGTTGAGTCCCTGGTCTCCGCCGAAGCAGTGGAAGACACCGCCCGCCCGGCCGAAAAACGACGCTTCCGTCTACGGAGCCGGATTCGACTTATCCGCCTTCACACCGGAAATAGACTATGACACCCCGTCAAGATGCCACGGCGGCAGCCTGAAAAAGGAATACTACCGAAGCTGGGCGCTCTACCTTGCCAAATATGTACAGGCTTACCTGGACGAAGGTATCCCGGTAACGATGATGACGCTGCAGAATGAGACCATCGCGGCGACCAACTGGGACAGCTGTGTCTGGAGTGCCAAAGAGCAGAAAGCCTTTTTAAAAGACCACCTGTATCCGGTATTCAAAGAAGCCGGCCTGACCGATACTGTGGGCCTCTACATCTGGGATCATAATAAAGAACGGGTTGTTGAATTCGCCCGGGAGATGATCGACGACGAGACTGCCGGAATGATAGAAGGAATCGCCTTCCACTGGTATTCCGGAGACCACTTTGAGTCTCTTGACATGGCGCGCACCCTCTTCCCGGACAAAAAACTGATGGGAAGCGAGTGCTGTGCCCTCCATCCGCCCGGAAAGACCAGCCCTTTCGCCGCACTGTCCGGCATGAACGGCCCCAGCATCGCAGAAGTGGAATATGAGGATGCCGCCGCCTACGGGCATGACATCATCGGCGATCTCAACAACGGCATGAACCGTTGGATCGACTGGAATCTCTGCGTGGATAAAAACGGCGGCCCGCGGCATGTCTCCTCCGGCTTCGGTGCACCTGTCTGCGCCAATGAGGACGGCACATACCGCATACTTCTGACCTATCATTACATCGGTCATTTCTCACGCTTCCTCCTGCCCGGTGCGAAGCGGATCGGCCACTCACGCTGTGACGACAAAGCAGAACTGACCGCTGCAAAAAATCCGGACGGCTCCCTCGCAGTCGTTTTGTTAAACAGGGGCCAGGCAGACGTCTCCTGCGCGATCCGCATGAACGGCCAGATCATCCGTATCACGCTGCCGTCTAAAACGATCAGTACGATCTGCATCGCCTGACCGCGACCAATTCCGTTCCGCCGCAGTGCGATGTAAAACAGGGCTGTTGCATAGACCTTCCGGTCAACAACAGCCCTGAAACTAATGCTTTTTGTAATGCTCCATCCAAATAATGCTAAATGCCATAAATAACAGACCTGAACCAATCACTATGATAAGCATTGCAGAAACCGGAAACTGTACATTTCCAAACATATAAGTGATTCCATTTTCAGACGCATATATATCTATAATTTCTTTCGCTGTCATATACGTGCCTTTCACTGTCTGGTCTGTTACATTTCCAAAAGTTGCCATAAGCGGTTCTCTTGTCATGACTCTGCGCATAAGCGTCGCACCATGATGGGCTGGAACGAGTGCGAATATTTTTTGGATATTTGCCGGAAACATGCCTATTGGCAGAAATGCCCCTGTAAGAAAGCCAACCAACGCAGACATAATTCCTGTAAATGTACTGTACAGGCTTACACTTTTTGTCAGCATGGCCGCTACAAAGAGTATGCTTGTTGCTGAAAATGTGTTTGCAATAATTAAGCCTGCCATTTCTATATTGCTCCGTATACTTAGCCATTCGCCGCCGTTCATTACGATAAATCCCTCTGATATGAACAGGCAGAGTAGATTCATCATAATACCCACAAGAAACGGAGCTAACCAATAACCGACAACCAGCTTGTTACGGGCGACTGCACTGACAAGGAAGCTGTCTAACCGATTATCATGACTGTCCTGTACCATGATCGTAAGTACATTAAGAGGAACCAAGATACAATTGATCATCAATACACCCGCCATTGATGTTGTGTCAACCAACCAGCGTATATGAGCAAAATCCATTCCTTCCACTTCGGCATATATATCCATCATTCCTTTTGCCATATAGTCGCCAAGAAACAAACTGATCAGAACTATGAATAACAGCATATAGACAAAAGAAAACAAAATGGATAAAGGGTTTTTCAGATAAAGCTTCATTGTCCTGCCAGTTAATACACGTATTTCTTTCATTTCGCCACCTCCGTATGACCTGTTACATTTAAAAATACATCGTCCATATTTCCCTTTATCAATTCAAAATCAAGAAAATCATCTAAGCTGTTTACTATTTTTAGCGCTTCATGGCTATCTTCAATTGAAAGCGAAACGTAATCCGCTTTTTGCTTTGCGGTGTAGCCCATTGCCCGCAGTTGTTTCATGCCCTCCTCTGAATTGGGAAAACGCAGCTTTAATGTGTCTTTTCCATACTTGCTTTTCAATGTGTCCGGTGTTCCCTCTGCACAGATCCTGCCCTTTTCCAGTATCAATACATTGTCTGCCGCTGCTGCTTCCTCCATGTAATGTGTTGTGAGAAAGACGGTCATTCCCTGCTGCGTCTGCATATCCCGTATCAGTTTCCATATAGCTGTGCGGGTCTGCGGATCTAACCCCGTCGTCGGTTCGTCCAGTATAAGAATTTCCGGCTTGTTTAAAATTGCACGGGCAATCTCACATTTTCGTTTCTGTCCGCCGGATAATCTTCCAAAAGGACGTTTCCAAATGTCAGAAAGCCCAAATACATCACGCAGTTCATTAATCCTGTGATGGAGTTCCTCTCCACTCAGCCCTTGAAAACGCGCCCGTATATTCAGATTCTCCCCCACCGTCAATAGATCGTCTAAAACATTGGTCTGAAAAACGACGCCCAGACGGCTTCTTGCTTTCGCCGCTTCTTTGTCCGTGTCAAAACCGTCTACAATGATACTTCCGGAAGTTTTCGGGAGCAATGTACAGATCATACTGATCGTTGTAGACTTTCCTGCTCCGTTCGTTCCAAGAAACGCAAACAATTCGCCTTGCTTCACCGTAAAACTGATATGATCTACAGCGACAAACTGATCAAACTGCCTGCACAAATTTTTAATCTCTATGATATTTTTCATTTTGTCACCAACCTTTCTTTCCATATCTTAATTCATTACGTTACGTTATTAGCAAGTGTTTTTAAAAAAAATTTCCGGGACTGATACGCCCCGGAATGATACCTTGCTTACCTTTATTCCATTTTTGTTAAAAAATTTGTTTTTGATTATAAATGTTTAAGGCTTCTTCTAAAAATGGTTCTGCCTTTTCAATCAGTTCCCGTTCAGCAGGATTCCACACTTCTCTCTGGTTGTCAACTGCCAGAAATGCCTGTTCATGTTCAGGATTTCCGCCTGTGACTTTTTGCACCATTTCCGTCCACTCCATTGCCAGTGTCTGGGCGATTGCCTCACCGGGCTTTATTCCGGCTTCATTGAATGCTGCCGACTTTATGGAAAGGCGTTTCCATGTGTTGTAAAAGTCCATAACATCATCCAATGTCTGAAAATGTTCCCCAAAAACTTCTGTCTGTTCCTCTGAAAACTCGTAATCCCCCCAGATAGAAAGGTCAACCTTGCCGAGTGACTGCATAAAAGCCGCTAACAACGTCCACGGCGGCGTTTTTCCGGCATTGATAATTTCCTGGCTTGCTTCAATAGCGGCAATACTGTTTTGGATATTGTATATTTGGTTGTACAGCATGACTTTTTGTGCGGATAACAATTCATCGGCATTTTTATCTGTTTTAGGTTCAGCAAGTATTCTTTTAATTTGATCCAGTGAAAAGCCTAAACCACGATAAAAAATAATATGTTCTAACTTGATCATGTCTTTTTCTGTGTAATAACGCCGTCCGCCCTCTGTGCGTCCTGATGCCGGAAGAACCCCGATATTATCATAATGCTGTAAAGTCCGTATCGTAAGCCCGGAAATCTTTGCCACCTCGCCTGTACTGATCTGCTTTTCGCCCATAATTTTCACCTCCGGATCTATACTATCAAAAGAAGCTGCCAGAAATATCATTTCCTGACAGCTTTTCATCCATATTACTCGATCAATGTCGAGAAGATCACCGGATACTTCGCGATATTCTTAAGCCGGCATTCATACACCACATCGTCCGCCTTCTCAAGGATCTCCTCCAAAGTGAGCTTATTCTCTTTCCCTTTGATCTCCAGAACACCATAACTGAAACTGCACTGGTACTTTCTGTAGACCTTCTCCTGGAATTCCTTCATGATCTCCGCAAGTTTCCGATTGATCAGTTCAGCCATATTACCGGAAAGAACGACGCAGAACTCATCCCCTCCGATCCGTGTAAACGTATCGCCGCCTCGGAAATTCTTCTTAACGATCTCCACAAAGTTCTGGATATATTCATCCCCTTCATGATGGCCATACATCTCGTTCACATACTCCAATCCATCCAACTGCAGATAACAGAGTGTCGCCTCCAGCTCGTCGCGAAGGACGATCTCCATATATTCCTCAAAGAACAGACGATTCTTGGCTCCTGTCAGAGGATCATGATGCGCCGTACTTGAAAGGTTGCGGGCATTGCGCTTCTCATCCGTGATATCGATCACGACATGTACATAGGAAGAGCGCTCTTTCCACTCCATCTGGAAAGAAGTGATCCGGTAAAAGGTATCCGCAACGCCTTCTATCTCCCACACCTTATACTGCTCGTCGCTCTCCCATTTTAGAAGCTCTGACTTGAAAGAAAGACGCCGCTTACAGGTCTCACAGAAGGATTCGTCCATCACTCCTACCTGCTTCCTCTTATTACAATAAATAACCTCTTTGCTGTCCTTATCTACAACAAGCAGCCATTCCTTACGCTTACTCAGCATCTCCACCAGAAGCTCGTTATACCCCTCGATCATCTCCGCCCGGCGTTCCGCTTTCTCTGCGGCTTCCTTAAGCTGTTCCTCCCTCTCCTTAAGCTGCTTTGTCATCTCGTTAAACGCGTCCGAGAATTCGCCCAGAAAAGCCACGTGCTGAGAATAGTCTCCCTTGGTAACCTGCTGCGCCTGCCATGTAAGATGGTTCAGGTTTGCATGAAGATTCTTCAGATTCTCGCACAGGAAATTATACTCCTTGGGAAATTCTACGGAAAGATTCCCCTTCGAAAGCTCTGCCGAATATGTAACCAGCTCGTTCACCGCATTCTGCATATACTGAAGCCCCCGCCCCAGGTCCTTGTAAGGCTCCGCAAGCGCGCCGACATCAAAATGTTCTATCCAGGAATCATATAAGATCCCGCGCATATATTCAAATAAAAGCTCGCAATTCTTAGTCGCATCCGTTCCCATGGTCATAGGTCCATCCTCCTTATTCCTCTATATCTGCCCGAAAACGGCATACTCTGTCCCCGGTCGCCCAACAATTCACCTCTGTCGCGCTGTAGTTCTTCCCTGTATAGGAAGTAAGAATTCCGGCTAAAAATCCTTCGTCGTAGTTGCATACAGTTTCCCCAAGAAGAGGCAATCCGGAACAATCCGCATCTTCAGAAACCGTAAGAACCATCTTCCCCGTCTCTTCGTCAAACTTCTCGATCCGAAGAACCCCTATCTTAAATTCTTCCAGACGCTTCTGTAGCTGTGACGTAAACTCAGACAGCTCCAGAGACGAATCCAGATATTTTTCTGCAAAATATGTTCCCGCCCGATAACCCGCGCTCCGGAAGATACTGACCTGTTCTTCTTTCCCAAGTCTTGCCGTCAGCTCGTCGCGAAGAGAGTATTCCAGAAGCCTATACACGGCAACCGGAAGCTCCGCACCCAGATTCTCTCTGCCATTCTCCTGTGCATTCATGTAGTCTGTGAGTGAAAGCTTTTTACTGTTTTTCAAAAAGATATTGTCTTCCATCCTGTTTCCCTTTCTTCATAACCCAGTAGTCGTAATTTGTCAGCTGATGTGTTAGCTGCACTGAACTCATTCTATTATAACGGATTTCCTCCGCTTTGCCAACAATAAAACGTTTAAAAATAAACAATCGAAACCAGACGAGACAGATTAATCTGCCTCGTCTGGTTTTGCTGTCTGTGGAAAAGAAGTAACCGCGTCATTCAGACGCATGAACAACAGTCCGAAAGATCCCGGACCGCAATTGCTGGCGATCGCAGCGGACGCCTTCTGCAGATATACCCGTTCGAAAGGACAATACTGCAGTACCATATCCTGAATACGCTGCAGCCTCCCTTCATCCAGCCCCGCATAGGTGATGAAAAGAATCCTCTTATCGATAGTCCTTGTATCCCGAAGAACCTTTCGGATATAACTCTTCGCAACATGCGTAAAACTTCCCATCTCCATACTTCCGACCACCATCCTGCTCTTTCGCAGCACAATGACCGGATGCAGCAGCAGGGCGTCGCAGAGGATCTGTATTCTTCTGGGTATCCTGCCTGACTGGCACATGATATGCGTACTGTCAATGATAAATGCAGAAGATATGGAGGCTCTAAGTTTCGTCAGCGCTTTTACGATCTCCGTCTTTGTCGCATGATGCTCCGCCATATAAGCCGCGCACATTACTGCCAGTCCCATACTGCTGGAAAGGTGCCCGGAATCAAAAACCGTAACATTCTCAAAGGATTTCGCCGCTTCAAAGGCATTCTCATAGCCTTGGCTGACATGCTTTGCCATCGTGATATGTATCACGTTCTGAGCCTCTGTTAGCTTCTCCGCAAAGAACCTTTCATAATCCTCTATCTCAGGCGGCTGCGAATACCCGCTCCACCCTTCTGCAATATGCAAGAGCAGCTCATCCGCCCGGATCTCGCGTTCATCCAGGAACCGCCCCTCATCCGTGCAGACATAGTAAGGACATACATCTATGCGCATCGCCTTCTTGAGTGATTCCGGCAGATCGCACACACTGTCCGTTGTGATGACAAGCGAAAGCCTCTTCTCCTGTTCGAAGATCAGGACGTCTTTCGCCACCTCCGCCTGCTCTGCTTCCTCGCTTACCTTCACCAACTCTTTGGGAAGGATACTGAGCACGGCTGCCTCAAGCAGGGCGCCGCTGACCGGCTTTGCAAGGTAACCGCTGAATCCCTCCTTCCGGTAAAGAAGCTGGTTATCACTGCCTGCATTGGCAGTCAGAGCAATTACCGGCACATTCTGGCACAGCCCTCCCGGCTGCACGCGCAGTACGTGGAGACACTCGATCCCGTCCATCTCCGGCATCATATGATCCATCAGGATACAATTATAATGCTGCGTCTGCGTCAGTCTCAGACATTCCTCTCCGCTTGACGCCGTATCGATCTGGATCTTTGTCGCTGAGAGCAGCTTGCGCACCACCACCAGATTCATCTCATTATCATCCACCACAAGTATATGTGCGTCCGGCGCCTCGAAGCTCTGTCTGTATTGCTCCCCTTCATGGGCTTTTACACGCGATGTCAGTGTAAAGGTTCCAAGCTCGCTGTCGTCAATAATGTCCTGTTCCAACATAACGATAAATTTTGAGCCTTTGGTATAGACACTGTTGACACTGATCTCCCCGTCCATCAGCTCTACCAACTGCTTTACAATGCTAAGCCCCAGCCCGGTGCCTTCAATGTGACGGTTCTTCTCCTCATCCACCCTTCGAAATGCGTTAAAGATGTAGGGAATGTTCTCCTTCTTCACACCCTGCCCCGTATCCTCCACGGAATACCAGACGCGCACCCGGTTAATATTCAGGCGTTCGCATCGTACAGACAGAGTAACGACTCCTTCACTTGTATATTTCACGGCATTATTAAGCAGATTGATCAGAACCTGCTTGATCCGCACCTCGTCGCCGCAGAGCATACTCGGGATCGAAGAATCTATATGAAGCTTGAATTCCAGTCCCTTCTCCCTCGCCTTGATCCATATCATATTGACGATCTCAGAAAAGAGCGTGCCCGTCTCATAAGAAACATTTACGATCTCCATCTTTCCGGACTTGATCTTGGATATATCCAGGATATCATTGATCAGTGTAAGCAGCAATTTACTGGCGCCCTGGATATTCCTTGCATTCTCGGCAACATCCTCCGGAATATCTCCCCGAAGGATGATCTCATTCAGTCCGATGATCGTATTGATCGGAGTACGGATCTCGTGGCTCATACTGGAAAAGAAATGATTCTCAGCCTTATTAAGCTCTTCAATCTCCTTTTTCTGCTGCTTTGAGAGTTCATTCTCCTCCTCATACAGACTATTCAGAAACATAAGAAGCACACTGGTCAGCATCCCGACCATGATCACGGAAAAAGCAGAATCAAAAAAAGTATGCGACTGTCCATGCTGTAAAACCATATTCGGAAAATAATAAGCAACATAATAACAAAGGATCGTCTCCGCCGCACACAGCCCGAAAAATACCGCCATCCGTCTTCCCTCTAGAGTAATACAGATATAGATAAAACAGAGCACGAACCATTCTGGCATCCCGCTGTAAAAACCGCCCGCCGTAAAGAAACTGACCGGAAAAAGCAAAAGAAGCATCACGGATATTGCCGTGGCTCCGCAATTGATACAGCCTCTCCGGATACTGAACTTTACGATCATCGACATTGCGATCAGGCTTACCGCCAATAACAGGATATTCCAGATATTCTTACCCATAGGCAGGATGCAGATCAACGCAACCATACAAATGCCTGTGACGATACGGTACATTCGTTCCCGCAGGCTGACCTTATGGTCAGAGACGATTTCAAACCATTTTTTTAACACTCAAAGTTTCCTCCTCTCGGCATGCCGTTTCCTCTCCCGGCATGCCCCCGGCAGACTGTCCAAAGACGCAAAGGCAGCCCCCAGACAACCTGCCGGAAAATTCTATAATCCGGCAATGCTCTCACAGATCTCTTCATACATGCGAAGCAGCGCCGCATGATTCTCATGGATGTATTCCACATCCCCGCTCTTTCCCGCCATCTCCAGCGCCTTCGCCTGTGCGGAAAGTTCTTCCGCCCCGATGGTCAGCGACGTACTCTTCAGCGCATGCACCTTAATGGCATAATCCTTCCAGTTGGCATCTTCATACAGGGAGATGATCTCATCTCTCTTTGCCTCCGCCTGCGAATAAAACATCCGAAGCATTTCCAGATAGAATTCTTCCTCGCCGCAGCAATAATCAAGACCCATCTCCACATTCATGCCTACCGAAACCAACCGGTCATAAGGAATCAAAGAGCCTGACGAGGCGCCCTCTTCCTCCTGGCTCATACCGACTGACGCCGTCTCTGCCAGTGCTTCTCCGTCTGCTCCTTCTTGAAGCTTCGCCTCTTCTGGCATGTCTGACGCCGCCAGGACATCCTCTTCCGACACGGCTATATGATCTGCTTTTCCCGGTATGCCTGCCTCAACCGCAAAATCTACTTCTCCCGATATGCCTGCCTCAACCGTAAAATCTGCTTCTCCCGATATGCCTGCCTCAACCGCAAAATCCGCTTCTCCTCTTCCGCCTGTCTCTATTGCAGGCTCCGCCGTGCCTACAATACTTTGCCTGGCAGCCGTCTCCCCGCCATACCGTATACAATTCTTCGGCAGGACCTTCCGCAGTGTCCGCTCCAGAACGGCACGTTCGATGGGCTTGGGGATAAATTCCGTGAATCCTTCATTGCGGAACATCTCTCTCGCACCGCTGATGGTATTTGCCGTCAGCGCGATCACCGGAAGATCCTGGTACATCCCGTCATTGATCTCCCGGATATACCGCAGCGTCTCCACACCGTCAAATCCCGGCATCATATGATCCAGGAAGACCACGTCGTACATCACGTCCATACACCGTTCTATCGCTTCTCTTCCACTTAAGCAGGTTTCCACTTCTATCCCGTAAGTGCCCAGGACTCCCTTGGCAACTACCAGATTCATCTCCTCATCATCCACTACCAGGACCCGGACCCCTTCGCAGGTGAACGGCCTTCTGCCTGCCGCCTGGGCTTCTTCAAATCCATTCTCCCCTGTCTCGCCGTTCAGAAGATTCGCCACAGCGAGCGCGGAGAACGGCTTATGGATCGCAAGAAGCCTGCTCTCTCTGCTCAGAACATACTCCTTCTCCGCGATCACAACTACCCTCAGCGTCTCTGCCAGTTCTTCATAATATTCCACGTTCTCTTCATATTCCCTCTGCGCGATAAATACATGGGTCAGATCATACATGCGCTGCAGCTTAAGCAGCCCCTCGAAATTATGCGCCTGATGCCCTTCGATCCCAAGACCGTACATCAGATTCGCGATCAGTCCGTCATAATATTCACGGATCTCATCACAGACGTATTTCTCCGGTCTGAAATAACATGCGATACATAACTGCTCCGGATGATTCAGCGCAATACACGGGCGATCGTCCGCGATCCTCTGCGGGATCGCAATATGCGCCTGAAGCCCCTCCTGATCCTGACTGTCAAAATGCAGAAAACCTCCCATGGCATTGAGAAGCCCTCTTGCGATCGGAAGCCCAAGTCCAAGCCCGCCGGCAAAACGGTTGCTTCCGGAATCTGCCTGATAAAACTCGTCGTACATCTGCGTCAATTGAGAATCCGTCATTCCGATGCCGGTATCATAGATATCTATGATCAGATTGATCCCGTAACTCTCTTCCCGGTAATCAATACGGACGTCAAGCCCGCCCTCTTCCGTAAACTTGATGGAATTCTCCACCAGGATCTTAAGGACATGAGATATCTTTTCCGCATCTCCGATAAGAACTGCCGGAATCTTCGGGTTGATATCGAATACCAATTCCAGCTGATGGATATTGCTCTGCATCGCCGTCATGGTGATCACATCATTGAGTACCGACGTGATCATATACTCTTCCCTTGCCGGCGTCAGCGTACCTTCTACGATCTCCGTATAATCCATCATATTGTTGATCTGGTTAGACAGCCGTCTGCCCGCCGTCTTGATCGACTGTATATCCGCCCTGAGTTCAGGCGAGATCTCTTTTCCTAAGATCACCTCGCTGATTCCGATCACCATATTAATAGGCGTACGAAGTTCATGAGACACATTCGACAGGAAAACCGCATTCTGCCGTCCTGCCGTCTCAAGCTCCGCAAAGGTACCCTCGTACCGCTTCCTCTGTTCTCTCCGTCTGTTGGTCCAGTATCTTGCAAGCGCCGCCCCGCCTAACGTCACCGTTGTTCCGAGCACAAGGCGCACGGCTTCCTCAACCTCCATGTCATACGATATGGTATGGAGGATCAGAAAATGATACAAAAGCCCCAAAAGATACAGGCCCTCTATCATCAATAGCATCCACTTTTTATTCAGCATGAATAAAGACAGGATCATGATACATGCCACCGCGGGCATATCAAAAAGACTCTCTCTATGTACCCCAAGGAAAAAGAATTCAACCATCATAACTCCGGCGCACAGATTCTCATAGACCGCTCCCGTGCCGATCCTTCCGATGTGGAGAAACCATACGCTGAAATTACCGGTCAGGATCACCGGAACCATCCAAAGCTCCCATGGCATAACCACCGTAATCAAAATCATCATCCCGCTGAATACCGAGATGATGACTGCCAGAAGCAGATGCTGACTTGTCTGCCCTTCCGTTCCCATTAAGCCTCAAACTCCTTTGCAACCCGTCTCATAAGTTCATGCGGCTGAAACGGCTTCTTTAGATAATTCACTGCCCCTAATTTGATCGCACTCTTTACATCCTCTTCATCTCCCGATGCAGTCAGAAAGATGACCGGTATGTCAGCCGGTATATCCTTCATACGTTCAAAAGTCTCGATCCCGTTCATCCTGGGCATCTCAATATCAAGAAGGACCAGATCCACCTTCTCACTCTTAAGCTTATCAAGCGCCTCTTCTCCTGATTCTGCAAAAAGCACGTCGTAATACTTTCCCAGGATCATCTTCGTCCTCACAAGATTCATTGAGTCATCATCCACTACCAAAATACGTCTCTGCATACAGCTGCCTCCTATATTTCAATCTTTGAGATTGTTCAACCTCTGTTATATTCATTTTAAAACAGGTTGACATTAAAATCAAGTCACTTCTTAACTAATCCCCTGACTTATTCCATGCCGATCCTCTTTCCGGCTCTGCGCCGTTTCTTGCAGCCATATGCAGGTCTCTTTACCTTGTGATCTCGCTTATGATATTCTCCCTCATCATCTTCCATGCAGGGAACAGGACTGCCGCGGCTGCGATCCCCACATTCAGGAACATGACCCCGATCCACACCAGGTTCGGGACACCCGCCGTCCGGTGCAGGAACTTTAGTACATGCGCCATATAATAATCCATCCCCCTGCGAAGAAGATGATTATAGGTCAGGAAGATGAACACATCTGCCAACACTCCATACAGGATCCCGGTCTGTAAGATCATCTTGTAGAATCCTCCGTCTGTAATTCCCATTGCCCGGATGATCCCATATTCCCTCCGCCTCGCAAGAATCGTATAGTTCATGCTGTTCGCGATATGAAACAGGCTGATGACAAGCAGGATCACAGCAATACTCGTGAAAAAGACCTGCTGTTGCTTCAGATAATTCTTCTGAGTCTCGATCGCACTGATATAATCCTGTAATACGGCTTTCGGAACATCACGTATCACCTTAAGGATCTGACCGCTTACCTCTTCTGCTTTTGAAGCTTCCTTTAGCGAAGCATGGATAAAATTATAACCGATGATCCCGAAGTTCTCTTCCATCTGTTCATTTGTCATGATCAAACTGTTCATCAAGGCATCCTGGTAAACTCCTTCCTGTAGGAATCCCTGTTCCCGCGCCAGAGGGCGGCTTACGATCGCCGCGATCTCAAATTCTTTCTCTATATAGTTCTCTTCACCGCTTTGAAACTTCAGCAATTCATCCGTGTAACCATCCATCTTAGGAACACGCAAAGTAATCGTATCTCCCGGTTTTTTGCCGTAAAAGTAATAATTCCCCTGTCCGTCCATGAGGGCGACCGCAATGATCTTATTCCCGTTCTTGAGGTCTTGGGGATCGACCTCGCCCTCCAGGGTAAATCCGCTAAGCTGCCGGATCATCTCTTCTTCATAGCCATATACGTCATATTTTATTTTATAGGCTCCATCCTCCTGCGGCAGACAGATCCCTCCGTAACGCCGGACAAAATAATCCTCTGCATTCTGTTGATCAAAGAAAGAATCCCACTCTAACTCCTCAATGCAGGCTACTTCTCCAAAAGTGAATTTTGCAGCATATACCTGCTTTGTTCCCGGTATATTTTTGATCTGATCTGCCGCCGATTCCGGGATCGTATCACACAGCGAATTCGATTTCAGGGATACGCGGTATTGGGAACCTAGTCCGTCGTCCGATCTCAGGGAAAGCTCTGCATGAACCTTCAGATTCTCCGTCATGTAAGCCGTACACAAGAAGATACAGCCTCCGACGGACAAGGACAAGAGGATCCCCGCCACTTTCTTCTTATTGGCAAACATGAATTTTTGCACCACCACGCCCGCCATATCCGGAGCCGGACGCAACGCATATATTTTCCTCCTTCTTGTAAAAGAAGTATCCCCGCTCATCACTTCTTTCAGGGACTGCTTTCCAAGCGACCGGACCACCATCAGCGCCGCCGCCCCCAATGCGGCAAACAGGAATCCGAAACCAAACAGCATGGCGTCCCATGACAGATAGAAATGCACTGCACCTACTCCTTCCGCCAATGTCTGGTCCGCAACGGACAATCCCTTCTCCGTCACACCGACGCCCACGCCTTTTCCGCCGAAGACACCGCTGAATTTCTGATATATAAGGCTTAAGATCCCATTTCCCATCAGACACCCCAAAGGATAGCCTGCCAAAAACAACATCCAAAGCTCCAGGATCAGTGTCCCGCCGATCTGTCCCCCGCTGATTCCTAACGCCTGCAGTATCCCATACTCAGAAGTTCTTTTTGACACTGAGATATTGAAGACACTGTATATAACAAAGATACTGAACAGACAGAGCAGAACGATCATTCCGTTATAAGCAAGATTGTAGTCGCTCTGTAATTTCAGGACGATATAGGTGAAGTTCCCTTCTTCATCCGTCAAACCGAATTTCACGATCTCATATATACTTGCCGGCTCTTCCCCGCCAAGATATTGGATCACTTCGTCATTTCCCTTGACAGCATCAGAAGAGATCTTATACGCTCTCAGAAAAGCGTCCAGCTGCTTATACAGCTTCTCTTCCTCTGCGAATCCAAGATACAGGAACATCTGGCTTCCGCGCCCTGCGAAAGCATCACTTACAAAGATCTCCATCTTGTCGGAATCTGCCGCCCACTCGCTTTTCAGGACGCCGGTCACGACAAACTCCCTCTCTCCGATCCGGACGGGATCGCCGGGATCACCGGAGAAACCCAGGTTGCTCAATACGAAGCCGTCCGCCGCGATCTCATTCTCCTTCCTGGGGAGCTTCCCCTTTAGGAGATCTCGGTGTACCATCTGCCGGTAAGTCTCGTCGGTGCGGACAAAGTAGATGAGAAATTCTTCCGAAACTACATCCCGGATCTCACATGTGCCGTATCTCCTGAGTTGATATCCGTTCTCCCGCTCTCTTCTCTCCTTTTCACTGCCCGGTCCTTCCTGTTCCTTCTGTTCGCCGCATACGATCGCCTGCAGCTGCTCCGGCTCCGTCTCGATATAATAATGCCAGTCTCCATGGATCGTCTTACTGTTAGCCAGATCGTTTTTCTGGCTGCTGTAGATGAGCGAACCGATCCCCGAGAGCAGCGACGCCGTTAATAAGATACTCGCAAAGATTGCCAGAGTCTGGCTCTTGTAATACCGCATATATTTCCAGGCAAGCTTTAACATACGCCATCACCGCCTTTTACCGGAAAGATTCTTTTTCCGGTGACGATCTGCCCGTCTTCCATATGGATCACCCTGTCGCAAGTCTGTGCGATCGCCTCGTTGTGAGTTACCATGAGGATCGTCTGCTTGTATTTTCTGCAGCTTGCCTTTAACAAACCGATCACCTCAATGGTGGTGGCTGAGTCCAGATTGCCCGTGGGCTCGTCGCAGAGCAGCACCTGGGGCTTATTCACCAGCGCCCTTGCAATGGCGACCCTCTGCTGCTGTCCGCCGGATAATTCACTTGGATATTTCGTGCGTTTCTCCCAGACGCCGAGTCCGCGCAGCAATTCCTCGATGTACTTCCGGTTGATATGCTTCCCTCTGTCAAAGGTTACCGGCAAAGCTACATTGTCATACACGTTCAATACCGGCATCAGACTATAATTCTGAAATACAAAGCCAATATTCCTTCTGCGGAAAATGGTGAGCTTCTTCCTCGGCAGCGAGCCGATCTCCCTGTTTTTCACGAAGATCTTCCCTTTTGTCGGATAGTCCAGGCCGCCGATCAGATTGAGCAGTGTAGACTTGCCGGAACCGGAGGTTCCTACAATGGCGGCGAATTCTCCTTCTTCTACCTGCAGGTTGATATTTTGCAATGCATGCACCTGATTCTCTTTCTCTCCGTATATTTTCTCCACATTCTGTAATTCTAATATACTCATCCGCTGTCACTCCTTTATCCTAAGATATACATCAGTATACCCTCCGCATCTTGCAATATCTTTACAAACGGACGATCAGTTCTTACAGTTTTGTAAGAACACGGAGAAGCAGCTTCCTTCCCCATATTCGGATACTGCCGTAATGTATCCTTTCTCCTCTTCCAGGATCAGATCAGACAGGTACAGCCCGATCCCGGAGCCTTCCGCATCTCCCGCCTCCGGACTTCTGTAGAAGCGCTTAAAAATATCCGTCAGTTCTTCCTGCCGGATTCCTCTCCCGTTATCTGCAACCTGGATTTCTGTATATAATTCATACGGACGGACACGGATCATGACCGAACCGCCTTTTTCCGTATATTTGACCGCATTTTCCAACAGGTTGACGAACACCTCCGCCGTCCACTTTCGGTTATGGTATAACCGCCGGTCCTCGAATGGCTCCAGGATCAGACGGATTTCTTTTTGTTCCATCTTCTCATAAACCGTATCTACCGCATCTAGAATAGTCTGCCGGATCGTCGTATCGGAAGCTTCAAAACCCTCGATATTCTGCTCCAATTTCACCATCTTAGACAGTGACTCGATGATCCAGGTAAGCTTTTCCACTTGCCTGTGCATCTTATCCGCGAACTCGGCTCTTTGTCCCGGCGCAAGCTCTTCTCTGCCAAGGATCTCCGCATAAAGCAACAGATTCGCAAGGGGAGTTTTCAACTGATGAGACATATCGGACACCAGGCTTTTCACCTGCTCCTTTTCCTTCTCTGCGCTCCCGGCATGGCTCATCAGCACTTCCTGTATCTGCATGATCTTACTTACCAGGGCAGAATACTCCCCTTCCTCCATATCCGGATCCCCCTCGCATCCCGGGTATACGATCATTTCCTGGCTTAATACGCTGTCCAGAAGACGGTCGATCATACGGTAGGTTTTTCTTTTTTGACAGATACCATAAATAACAGCCAGACATAACATTGCCGCCAAGATCATCGCGATCCACATAACTTCATTCCTCATTTCCCGGACGAACGCCTGAATGGGCATCATGGATCATGGGTTTTCTTTCCAGATATACCCAATCCCATGTACGGTCTTGATCCAGACAGGGTTCGACGCGTCGTCTTCTATTTTTGCCCGAAGCCTGCTGATATTAACAGACACCGTATTATCATCCACATATCTTCCGCTGCTGTCCCAGATCTTCTCTAAGATCTGCTCTTTGGAAAGGATGTGGTTCTTATTCTCCGCCAGATACAGGAGCAGCCGGTACTCCAACTTACTTAAGGGAACTTCCTCTCCGTGCTTTTGCACCTTACACGTACCCGGATCTATGAGCAGGGAACCGGCGGCGATCTTCGCCGTTGCCGATCTTTCCTGAAGGATCCGCTTCATCCTCGCCTTTAATACGCCAAGAGAAAATGGCTTTGATACGTAATCATTTACCCCTAATTCCAGAGCCTTGATCTCGTCTAACTCCGTATCCCGGGCGGTCAGCATGATGATCGGGATATTACTATAGACGCGCACTTCTCTGCAAAGATCGAAGCCTGTCCCGTCCGGCAGGTTACAGTCGAGAAGGATCAGATCATAGCTATTCTTTGCGATCTTGCCCAGGCCGTCTCTTTTCGTTCCGCTCTCTGTGACTGCATATCCGTCACTTGAAAAAGAGAAGGATAACCCTTCTCTTAGATCAATATCATCTTCTACTATCAATATTCTAAACTTATCCATCCCTTTATTCCTTCTAACCTTAAGCCTCAAACGAATCTACATCTTATGCATTCTCACCCATTGTCCTCTGATACATACGCCGTACACTGTCTTTGTCAATTTCGACATGATTACTTGTTCCAAGTATAACACAAAACACTTTAATACTCAATGAGTATCCTTCTCTTCTCTCCGTCCGGAAATGTATATAAGAACACTGCCGCAGTATCCTTACACGCCCACAGAAACGGGATCGTACACTCAATTTCAAATCCGGAATCTCCGGTCAGCATCTCAACCAGTTCTACCTTATCAAAGCATTTCTCATCGTCTATGTCCATGCTCCGCAGTTGTTCCCCAAGCACCTGATACAGCCCCTCTTTCGTGATAGGATCCTCCAATATCTGCCGGAACCTGAACTGACGGTCCGTAAACCGGTTAGTATTAAGCACCCTAAGCAGATATTCCGTCATCTGCTTAGGCATCACTTCCTCGATCCCTACCACCAGCTCCTCCTCTTCATGATCACGGATCTTAGAGATCAGTGAACCAATCACTTCGGGAAATACAACTACAAAATCCATTCCGCCGTTGATACGGATTCTATATTCTTTCACCGCCTCGTTATCCCCTTTTTTCCATGCCCGCTATTCCCGCGCCAAAGATCATTCCCCAAGCTCTTCTATAAGATGAACGATAGAGAATATACTGATATACTATGATCAATATACAGACCGCCGCGTTAAACCCGATCATCGGATATTCATTGGAAGAAATCACTCCGTCGTTCTGCCACAAAGTCATTGTATAATAGACGAACATCAAGATCACCGCCGCCGCTGTCGGCAGAACAAATACCTTTTCTATCTGTTCTTTTAAGATCCGGTTCAGATAATCCTGTCCGGCTCCCAGCTTCTTCACATCCATCAGCACACGCTTACTCTTCACAGCAACCGTAATACTTCTGGTGTACCCGATCACTCCCGCCGATACCAGACAAATCACCGATACAAATATAAATATCAACAACAACGTTGCATAAGTCAGCACAAAATTCCGCTCCATAAGCGGAACAAACACCGGGCTGTATTTCCAGTCCACTTCAATCTCCGGGCGCTTTGGATAAAGCACAACCGGCTCGCCGTAATCATAATCCGCTTCCACCCCCGCCCGGTATTCATCATAGGACGCGATCACACGCATACGTTCCGATATCGAATCACAGTACCGCGCATACAATTCCTTGGAAAATGCGTAAGCATCCCCCGTCTCTGACACGTTAAACAGTATCTGCGTCATCTGAAACTCCTTGGACAATCCCTCCTTTAACTCGGCAAAATCCTCATCATTTAAAATATAGACCGCATCCCCGTCCTGCCCGCGGCCATAGAAGAAACTGCTGTATTCTACAGTTCCCGCAAAGGCAAGCTCTTTTCTTACCCCTGTATCCGTATTCTCCGCCATATCCAGATCATCCGGTAAAAACCAATAATTTTCCGTATTATTTTCCCGGTTGACATACAGGTAAGTTCCCGGCTCTACCTCCACTTTCTTTCCTGCCGCCTCCGAGAATCCGCCGGCACTGATAAAATTCTTATAATAGTCCTTCTCCCGGTACTCTTCCATCAGCATACCATTCTCATCATAATTCTCCCTTGCCACGCCGCTGCCAAGCAGACGCGCCATCTCTGCCTCCCGGTAATCCGTGATCTCTACGCCATACTCCGAAGCAGCAGCCTTCACCTCATCCATCGTTAACCCTTCTGCATCCCCAAGATAGCGGAAGGACATATCATTCTCCTCGCCTGCCGCGGCCGACGCCCCCTGGATATAATTCGTTGCAGAGTAGAATATCGCAAATAAAGCGCCCGCCAGAAGAAGCGTGATGATCAGCATATTGCGTACAACAGACACTCCCTGAAATTTCAACATTCCAAACGAGATCAGGTGCCTGTAGTATTTCTGCGGATTTTTCCCTCGCTTGTGGACCGCGATCGAATATACCATGATCCGGTACAGACCGATCAATACCAAAATGTAAAAAGCATACGTGAAACCGCCGAGCACCATTTTAAAGACCATACTGATCACAAACGGAACGATAAGTCCGCCCAATATTCCCAGCGCGATCAAGATCAGGCCTGTGACCAGATATTTCCGGTCAACATTTTTCCTGATCGGCTCCGTTCTGCGCTCCTCATTTAAGATCTCAATTAGATCTGCCCGTTTCAAAAATCTGCCCGTCATTCCCATGATCATAACAGATACCGTCAATACGAACACAGCCGAGCCAATGAAACCAGACCAGGATAACCCAAATCCATCGCCTTCCACACTCTGGATCAGATACTCGTATAATTTGCCAAAACCAAATGCGATCATACCGCCCGCAAGAATGCTGACCGCAGATAATTTCCCAATGAGCAGGAGCATCTCTTTCATTATCGTTCTTGAAAGCATACCTTTCGCCGTTCCAAGAGCCATGAGGATCCCCGCCTCCCGGCTCTTAAAGCGCAGAAACAGCCCCGTTGCATAAATGGTGAACAGTACACATCCCGTTACAGCCACCGCATATACCATATACAGCGTTTTTCTGGAATCCCCGCCCGCCGGCAGCCGGCTCTGCACGAAGGGGCTCAGCATGAATAGCGTCAAAGCTGACACCAATAAGACAGACAGCGAAAAGCACAGACTGAATTGTCTGTAGTTCCCTTTATTATATTTCCTCAGTTTATTTAACACATTAAGCAGCGTCATCGTTCTCACCACCATTCAATTTCCTCAACACATCCAGAAGCTTCTCTAAAAATGCTTTCCTGTCTCCATTGTTGATCAGTTCTGAATGAACCTTCCCGTCCTTCATCATGATCACACGGTCACAATAGCTTGCGGAAAAAGTATCATGCGTCACCATCAGCGTCGTTGCTCCCAGGGTTTTCTTCGCCTCAATAAATGCCTGGATGACCGCCTCGCTGGAACGGCTGTCTAAGTTCCCCGTCGGCTCATCGGCAAGGATCGCAAGCGGATCGTTCATGAGAGAACGCGCTACCGCCGTCCTCTGCTTCTGTCCGCCGGAAATCTCTGCCGGATATTTATCTGCAATCTGTTCAATACCGAATAACCGCAGGAGTCTTCCCGCTTTTTCCTCCATCAATTGATAATCCTCTCCCCGGATCACCTTCGGCACACACACATTCTCAAACACGGTGAGACCGTCAAGCAGCATAAAATCCTGGAATACAAAGCCTAACTGCTCATTCCGTACCTTCGCGATCTCCTCTTCCCCAAGCCTTGAAAGACTGGTACCGTTCAAAGTGATCTCCCCCTTATCGCAGGGATGGAAACAGGAAATACAGTTGAGCATGGTGGTCTTACCGCTTCCGGACGCCCCCATGACCGCCGCAAATTCCCCCTTTTTCACCTCGAAACAAACGTCCTTTAACACCTCATACGTTATCTTTCCTGTCTTATAACTTTTGAATAAATGTTCTACTTTTAACATGAGAGTTCCTCCTTATTTCTCTTTATAATTCAGAATACTCCCACGGATCATTTTTTCAATATGCATTGCCTAAACTAATATAACGACCGCCTAAACTAATCAGAAACGACATAACAAGCGGTTGACAGCAATGCAAAAAGCCACAAGACTTTTCTCATCTCATGGCTTTCACTGAACTTATAAAGTTTCCGGTAACGGTATGATATTTTTCATTACAAACTTCCCGTTCTCCTGCCGGATCACACACTCTCCGTTATACTTCTCTACTGCCTTTTGGATATTGGGAATTCCAAATCCGTGCAGAAATCCATCTTCTTTTGACATACCATTCATTCTCCCTGCTGCCGCGTGATTCTCAAACACGATCATCAGCACGTCATGGATACTGCGCGCTTTTACCGTGATCAGCCTCTGCTCTGGCGGCAGCTTCACACTCGCCTCGATCGCATTATCCAACGCATTGCCAAAAATGGTACTCAGATCCATCGGCTCGATAAATCCGCCATCCTCAAAGTGGAGCACCGCCGAGAAATCTATCTGCTGTTCTTTGGCTTTCTTCGCCTTATCGTGGATGATAACATCCAAAAACTCATTTCCCGTGTGGATATACTCCTCATAATCCGAAATCCGCCGGCGAAGATCCGATACCATCTGCTTTGTCTCTACACTGTTCTGTCTCTCCAGGATGAGCAGATGATTTTTCATATCATGGTACAGCGCACGCACACGTTCCTCATCTTTCGCTCTCTCCTGATAATACGAAAACTGCTGGTTCATTCTCTCTATGGTCTGCTGTTTCTTTAACTCCTGCTCCCGGATACAAACTGTATTTTTAGAATACAGGAAGCTTACAACAAAACTGGCTACAAGAAATATATTAATAATATACACGAGTGAATTGGACAATATCCCTAAATTCAAGTATTCATAAGCAGATAACATGTTAACCGCTAATGCAATCGAAAAACTTAGTGATACGACCAACGTATCTTTCCTTCCGAACCGATACCGCCAGTTCCTGACCAGCATATAGATACCAGTTAGTACTAATGCCCTGATGATCAAAGCAAATACATATATTTCCCACCGAAGCATATGTACCCCGTCTACTTCAACCAGCGCAGCTTCCCCATATAACCACTGTAAACAGGGAATACTGATTATTTCAGGCAGGTATACTACCAGCAAACTAAACAATTCGTAACACACAATTCCCTGAGAAATAGAATCCTTGTAAATTATGTTTAAACAAACAATGTAGATCACAGCTGTTAAAAAAAATTTATATGCACCTAATGATGTTAACCATGTCGTAATCCATGCTATACAAAAATTGACACATGCCGGAAGAAATTTCCAAAATGGAGAAGAAAAACGAGGATTTTTACATAAATGTATGTAAATCATATACAAGCCTGCCACTTCTGACACTGTCATGATAAAATCCAGAATATAATAAAGCCCCATTACAACCTGTCCCCCCAGTAATCCGCCAGCTTCTCCATCACAAGCTTCCGTTTAGGCTGACTGATCGGCAGTTTCTCTCCAGTGGTCAATTCCAGTTCCAGCTTGCCCACCCTCTTTACAAAAAGGAGGTTCACCAGATAGCTGGAATGACAGCGCAGAAAATGAGCCTCCGTCAGCTCCGCCTCAAGCTCTCTCATTTTCTTATAGGAAATAATCTCACCCTTATCCGTATGCAGTTTCACGTTCCGGTTATAAGTCTCCAGATACCGGAGTGTATTCAGATCTATCCTGTGCTGTCCCTCTCCATTCTGTACAAGGATGTATTTCTTATCGTCACGCCTGTAATTCTTAAGCCACTTATCCAGTTCATTCTTCAGACGTACATAGGCGATCGGCTTGATAATATAGTTCCAGGCACGGTATTCATATCCTGCCAGAGCGTATTTTGCCAGAGAAGTCAAAAAGATAATGCTGACCTTCTCATCCTTTTTCCGGATGCGCTTTGCCGCTTCCATGCCGTTCATGGTATCCATCTGGATATCCAGAAAGATAAGATCCAGTTCTATTTTATTACATTCGGTTAATTCCAAACCGTTCTTAAATGTTACTGTACGTATTTCTATGCCTGTTTCACCGGCATATTTCCGGATCATTTCCTCAAGCTCTGCCACAAAATCCTGCTCGTCATCACAAATTGCAATGTTATACATAATACCGCCACCTCATTGGGAATCTATCTTTTCCATTATAATTTATCTGGCAAAAATTCTCAATCACCAAATCGGATCAATGACGGGAATACATCTGCTTTTCCTGCACATAATCCCCTTCGTAATCGTTATTTTCTCTATCCACAATTCTCCTTTGTGAATTTAGAATAATTTTGTCGTGTTATTCTGTAACATACATATTGCTGTAAATATCCAAGATAGAATCCTTCGGGCGGTTAATCCCTATATCTGTTAAGTGGATCTCTGTCTCACGCATTTGGGCTATGAACTGTGTAATGTCCTCGCCGACAGACTTCGGAACAATTATTTTCTGCCCCTCCTGTATCAGTTGGAATAAACGGAATACATCCAGTCGGTGCTTTTTTATATCCCTTGAGTTTACATGGAGTCCTTCGATCTTTTTGCTTTTCAGATCCAACCATGCTTTCATTTTCAGAGGAATGATATGCTCTACATCCAATATGGAAATACCCTCAGTAACGGTTCTTCCATCTAAAAGGAATCGATAGTAATCGTCATTGAGAAGAATAGCAGACAGACTGGAAACTTCATCATCAATATGCAGCGGCATAAGATGTGTATCTGGCTGCAAAACCACATTACTCTGCGGTCGTGAAAACAACTCGATCATTTTGGGATAAGCTGGATTTGTCGGATCTATGAAACGATAGAACTCTGGCTTGCCGTTGCTGCGCTGTCTGGCATGATAACCGCCAGTTTCGATAAATAACCAGAAGGCTTTTGCGAAATCTGTAGTCAGAGCCTCGACCGTCAACACCATATCGATGTCTACGGTCTGCCTGAAATCAAGACCTGCATCGTTCATCAAAAGATCACAGGCAAAGCCGCCGATCACCGTATACTGATCTTTAAAATTACTGAAATATTCACGAAATATATTAATACCGTTTACCATTTGATCTTCTCCTTATTCTTCCTCTTTAATAGGCAATTCATGTTTTTCACGAATTTCATCCAGGCACATCTGAATCCGCTCGTTGGGATCTTTATCCAGGCTCAACAGCAGGGAAATATCATCTGCACAGGCATTTCTCGCCAAAATAGCAGGATCATAGGACCATACCTCAAAGACAGATCCTCCGAAATCTCCAAAATACTGTTTGGTACAAATAGCATCTGCCGGAATTTTCGCAGCAGCCTTTTTAGAAACAGCAATGGCACCATCCTGTTCATTTACACCGATTGTAGATTGCTGTGCCAGCGCCCGTATTCCACTTATAACCGGTGTTTCTACTTGAACCGGTGTTTTCACATAAAGGATCCGCTTAACAGGTGATTTCAGACGTTCGTATCCTTTTTTCAAAAATTCCGGTTTCCCGTATGCTAGATTGATCCATTTGTGTGTGCCTTCCGCATTTTGTGTGATCAAGCCAGAAGCAGTAAGATCATTGATAGCTCTCGTACAGGTCGCTTTTGAGAGGGAAAGATCCTTTGCAATCTGCGTCAGGTTTATAGGCTCTGTACTCCGACCATAATATAAATACAAAAAGACGAGTTGTGTTCCTGGAGCCATTTTATCGGCAATAATCATTTCCGCCTTAAAATGTTCACGGAAGGAACATCCCCAAAACGGAAGATATACCTGCTGAGACATGGAAACGAAAGGAATGTGATTTTCTATCAAGTTCCTCCTCTGCAGCGCAGTTAAATTTTCCAGACCCAGTGCACAGGGAATTATACAAAGTTCCTGAAACTTTTTTAGCTGCTTCTTTAATACAGGCAACCGCCAAGAAGGATCCTTTGGAGTCAAAATGATACATTGGTTTTGCCCCCAGATCAGCAGTTGCGGCGTATACCCATCCCGAATGTAATAAGGCGTATCATCCGCATAACGATATTCTGTCTCTGTAATATCCGAGCCGAATACCGATTTAAGAAAAGATAACATATTCAGAAAACCTCCGTTTGTTTCATTTCAATTTATATTGTACCGTTTCAAACAAAACATGTCAAGTATCTATGAAACAATCAAAAACAGAGCATCCGTATTCCATTAAAACCACTGTTACACCGATTAATCTTTCAGAAGATACCGGCTCACCGGGAATTCTAAAATCATCTCCGTTCCCTCCTGCTCCCTGGAATCTGCTTTTATCACGATCCCCAGCTTCCGGCACAGTCTTTCACACAGATAAAGTCCCATCCCCGTGGAACGCTCCCTCTTACGTCCGTTGCTTCCCGTAAATCCTTTCTCAAAAATGCGTCCTAACTCTTCCTCTCTGATACCGATCCCGTTATCCTTCACGATCAGCCGCACTCCGTCTCCATACTTTTCCGTATAGATCCAGATCCGTGCCCCTGTCTCTCTTCGGTACTTCGCACTATTCAGTACAAGCTGATTCAGGATAAAGGTGATCCATTTCTCATCCGTATACGCAGGATCACCGCAATCCACTTCGGCATGAATCCCGCTCCGGATCAGATAACCCTTGTTTCTCTTCAATACCACTGCCGCGCTCTCCTGCAGATCGGTCCTGCGGATCACATAATCCTTATATACTTCATCTGATCTCGCATAATACAGCGCCATATCCACATAATTTTCAATCTTCTGATTCTCAAGGCGAATCCGCCGGGTCACATCATCCTTATGATTCTCGCACATCAGGTCTATGCTTGTGATCGGCGCCTTGACTTCATGTACCCAACTCTCTATATATTCCCGATACTCCTTCTGCTCGTCTTCGATCTGCCGGATCCGCTCAATGACAGACTTGTTAGAGATGCGGATCATCTCCCTGTATAACTGATCCTCGAGCCGATGGGATACCGGCATCAGTTCTCCCAGAAGATACCGCTGGTCCATCTTCTCAAGCGTCGTCTCCAATTCCTGAAAATAATATTTCCTGTTATAATATCCATATCCCAGCCATACAGCCAGGACCAACACCCAGAAAAGAAGGATCAACATACCATATCCCGTCTCATATCCGGTAGCATGTAAAAATCCTGCCAGAAGCAGCATACATCCCGCATGCAGCACCAGAAGCAGAATCTTATCCCTCAGATATTCCGTCATTTTCATCCCTGATACCTCACATTCCCACAGATCAGATCCGGTATCCTAACCCGCGCTTTGTCTCAATAAAATCGGAAATCCCGATCCCCGCAAGCTTCCCCCGGATACGTGTGATATTCACACTCAACGTATTATCATCTATAAATACCTGATCATCCCACAGATACTCGATCATATCCGCCCGGGAGACGATCTCTCCCTTCTTTCGGAACAACAGATGCAGGATCTTAAGCTCGTTCTTTGATAATTCTGTCTGCACGCCCCGAAAGCTTACCGTACCTCTGGCAACATGAAGCTCTACTTCTCTGTGAACGAAGCTCACCGGCTCCTCTTTGACATTCCGGCAGGTTCTTTTTAAGACGGCGCCGATCCTTGCAAGAAGGACGGGCGCCTGAAAAGGCTTCGTGATATAGTCGTCCCCGCCTTTCAAGATCCCTGTCAGCTCATCCATAGAATCTGTCCTGCTGGTCACGAAGATCACGGGCACCTCAGACTCTGCCCGTATCTTCGAACAGATATCGAAGCCGGATTCCTCCGGAAGGTTCAGATCCAGAAGCACCAGATCCGGTTCTGCGGACAGCACGAAAGAAGCAACATCCGAAAAATCATCAAGAGCCGTTACCTGATAAAGTGCATTTTCCAGAAGAAGCTTTAATTCCTGCCGGATCACGGCGTCATCTTCAACGATTACGATATGCATGCGAATCTCTCCTTATCCTCTATGGTTGAACGCAATACAGGACGCAGCCTTGCCGCGTCCTATAGAATGCTTATATATTTTCTTATTTTATCAGAAGACTCTTACCCGTCATCTCCTTTGGCTGCTCCATTCCCATCAGCTCGATCAGCGTCGGCGCGATATCTGCCAGACATCCGCCCTCTCTAAGCTTATAAGAAGGATCCGCATTTACCAGGATAAACGGTACTGGATTCGTAGTATGCGCGGTAAACGGCTCGCCCGTCTCATCGTCGATCAACTGTTCCGCATTTCCATGATCTGCACAGATAAACATCTGTCCATCGACTTCCTTCACTGCCTCTACTGTCTTTCCAACACACGCATCCACAGCTTCGATCGCCTTGATCGCCGCATCCTCCACGCCGGTATGCCCTACCATATCCGGATTCGCGAAGTTGATGATGATCACGTCGTATTCACCGGAGCGGATGGCTCCTGTCAGCTTATCACATACCTCGTAGGCGCTCATCTCCGGCTTCAGATCATACGTCGCTACCTTGGGAG
>OFFP01000517.1_pt1 | contig 31502 bp, 30 predicted proteins | sample 1521431 | NCBI WGS metagenome assembly OFFP01 (sample SAMEA3504104, study PRJEB24116) | mouse gut metagenome | biome: mouse gut; feature: mouse-associated habitat; material: faeces | place: Denmark | collected 2011
GAATCTGATACTTTCCTTAAGAATTATAGCAAATCTCGTATTTTTTGCAAGCATTGTAAAAGAATGAACTTCCCCCGGTTTTCACTGACATTCTTGTCACTATATCACAAAAAAGCTGCCGTCAGAGTCTCACGATTTACGACTCTGACGGCAGCCCATGATTATTTTTAATGCAATATGATAGAATTGCCTTCTTTTGCAAAATTCACATCATCGTTCTCATTTCCATACTCTGTTTCCCAGCCCAGTCCGGCGTCTCCAAAGACTTTTTCGTAGTCTTTCCACCCCATATTCTCACATTCCCGTACTGCTTTTGCATACAATCCTTCTTCCAGGTAAGCCCGGATCGCTTCTTCTTCAATATCAACCGGGGCTTTTTCCACCTTTTGGCCGGTCTCCCAGATTGTCATCTTATCCTTATTCGTCTTCCCGTAGACGCTGATATCCGCACAACTCTGGGTAATATCTTTGGTTTTCCCGTCTTCTGTAACTGTTCCCTGCCGCTCTAGCGAAAATATAAAGCGCGCCTGATCCAATCTTACGGTATTCGTCTCCCAGAACAGAGTCGGTTTGAACCGAAGTTCTTTTTTTGCTCCATCTGTAGTCTCTGTCTGCTCTTCCAACGGCATAACCCAATCTGCCACCTGAGTTATGGCAAATTCCTTGTCTGATTCCAACACACAATAAATATCTCCGTTTTTTAGCTGATACAGCTCCGCCACATGGAAATTCTCGGCAGGTATCGAACGGAACAGCCATGAAAGCCCTGAATATCCTTCTATGTTTCGTCCGCAGATATCGTCAACCAGGATCACTGCGAAATAAATGCATATGATCACAACTCCCAAAAATATCCCGGTTTTATAAGTCATTCTTTTCTTAAGCCTCTGCAACACCCGGACTGCCGCGCCCTCCTGGTCCTGTTCAGAAGGTTCTGCTGCCTTTTCGATAACCGGAAGCGGTTTTCTGGCGCTGTCATACAACTGCATGCATGCTTCACAGCTTCTGATATGATCTTCCACCATCTGTCTGCTCTCTTCCTTCAACACATCGTCCTCATATAAAACCAACAGATCCTGTACTACCGCGCATTCTTTCTTCATATTAAGGCACCTCCTTTATCATCTCCTGGATCTTTAACTTCGCACGGTGATAATTCACCCGCGCCCAGCCTTCCCCTCGTCCGAATATCTCGCCGATCTCCTTATAGGATAATTCACCCAGGATCCTTAATATAAAGACCTCCTTATAAGGCTCATCCAGCAGATGCAGGATCCGATAGATCGACAGCGTCTCATCCTTACGGATACACTGCGTCTCCGGATTGCCTTCTGTCTGCCGGAAGTCTTCAGCGGCGTTTTGGATCTTCTCAGGTTCCAGCTCCTTCGCGGCGAGATGTTTCTGTTTTTTAGCCCAGGACAGATAGGCATTCTTCCCGATCTGGCAAAGCCAGGATTTAAGCTGGCATTCTCCTTTGAATCTGTGTATATTAGTCAGAGCTCTGTAAAATGTTTCCTGTGTCAATTCTTCCGCAAGCTCCGGATTGCCGCTCATTGACAGCAGGAAATAATACACGTCGCGGTTATACTGCTTATATATATCCTCAAACTTCATCATCCCGCCTCCTTTCTACACCAAGTAGACTCTCTTCACGGGTTTTTGTTACAGATATTTTGAAAAAATCTTAACTTTTTTAATCGTCCTTATTACCGTATATTTTCTCCATTTTTCGTATCACTGCAAAATAACTGATGATCAGTATGACGGTCGCCCCGGTCCACGCCATGATCTCCGCATAAAAGATTCCTGTTTCGCCGATGAGCATCGGCAGGAAGACGGCTGTCGATGCACGCATGATAAATTCTGCGATTCCGGAAACCAGCGGCAGAACGGTATTGCCCATTCCCTGTATCGCGGAACGTGTAATATGTAGTATGTACAAGACGGGCAGACAGATACTCATGACCGTCAGATAATAATAAGCGATCTGAAGCGTCTGACTCGCCTCCTTTGGCGTTCCTGAGATAAAGCAGCCAAGGATACTCCTGCCGCCCAAAAGCATAAGACACGCAATGATAAGAGAGGTAAATAACGCGATCACAACCGCCGATCTTACTCCCTTGCGTATACGCTTTGTATTTCCGGCGCCCAGATTCTGCCCCGCATAAGTAACCATGGAATATCCATAGGATGTGGCGGCGACCTCCAGAACGCCGTAAAGCTTGTTCGTCGCCGTAAATCCTGCGATGAAGATCACTCCGAAACCGTTGACTACCGATTGTACGATCATGCCTCCCACCGAGATGATCGCATTCTGGAACGCCATGGGAAGTCCCAGCATAAAAAGACGGAGCGGAAGGCGCCTGTCCTGAAATCGGAAATCTTCCGCCGTAAACCTTAAGAGTTCTATCTTCCCGATGTGATACAGGCAGAACACGCTGGAAACAAGCTGTGCGATCAAAGTAGCAGCTGCAGCGCCGGCGATGCCCCACCGAAAGATCAATACAAAGATAAGATCCAGGACAATATTGGTAACCGCCGCGACAACCATCGCATGCAGAGGCGTCTTGCCATCTCCCAATGAACGCAGGATACAGGCAAGCAGATTATACGCCATCACGATCGGAACACCGATATACATGATCCGCAGGTACAGAAGCGCATTCTCTAATATCTCCGGCGGAGTCTTAAGGAACATCAGCACCGGGCGCGCCAGGATCTGTCCGGCGACAAGGAGGCAGATAGCGGAAAGAAGGGATAAGACAGCGGAATTCCCGACACTTTTCCGCAGATCATGATACCTTCCCGCGCCAAATTCCTGCGCCATCAGAATCGCAAACCCCTGCGTAAGTCCTTGTATAATACCAAGCATCATCCAGTTCAGCCAGTCCGCCGCCCCGAGAGCGGCAAGCGCACCCACACCAAGCGCCTTTCCCACAACCATGGTATCCACAACCGTATAAAGCTGCTGAAATACATTGCCTACCATCAAAGGCAGTGCAAAAGAGAAGATCAGGGATGCCGGGCGTCCCTCTGTCATGTTCTTAATACGTGCCGCCATAATCTCACCTCAATCATAATTTATCCTATACAGTCCGCGGTGTTATGCAAACACCTGAAAAATGTACAAACAGAAAAGGAGACCGTAGCATCCTTACGATGTGCGCCTCCTTTTACAGCTAGGATCATTATACGAAATATAAAATGAAATAGCAATCGTTTTTCTAAAAATTCTCTAATTCTCCATCCCCCGTAACCGTTCCACCAACGCTTCCTTAGAAAAGCTGTGCATTGACACAAAGGTAATGACGAGCGGGACAAATATCAACACGCCCGCATAAGCAAGAGCCAAAATCACAGGGAAACAAAACGCCATATAAAATGCTCCTATCTTGTTCAACATATGGCTCAGCACATACCCGCATGCCGTTCCCGCCGTCATCGTTATGCCTACTGTCACAAGCACCAGAAACAGGCTTTCAGAAAGAAGCATTTTCCTGATCTGCCCCTTGCTCATGCCGATAGATTCAAGCATGGCAAGCTCCTGCCTGCGGGTGATGATATTGGTGATCAGCGTATTCATCATACTCAGGATGCTGAACATCATGATAAAGACCGCAAGACCGCTGATGGCGCCAAACTGTTGGTCCGCATTCTGTTCATATACCGGCCTTCTCTCCGCAAGGGTTTCCATGCTTAACTCTGGTCTGTCCGCGATCATCTGTGCAAGGGCTTCTCCGATTCCCGCTTCCATCTCGGCTTCTGTCGATACCAGCAGGCGGTTATTAAGACTGTCATAAGACACCAGACCTTTGGCCGCCTGTTCCGGCATCAAGAACCACCCTTCCAGTCCGTGGTGATCCACAACATACTGCTGGTCTAATATGCCAAGAATGGTCACTTCCTTTTCCGCCATCCGACTGCCGTCATAATAATGCAGTGTGATACTGCTGCCTGTCTCAAATTCCCATCCATAGATCTCTTTCACAGTATCGTTTCCTGCCACAAGAACATAATCACCGCTCATGAGTTTCTCATAGTCTGCGCTTCCCTCTGCCAGATAGCCGTCAATCTCCCTTACACTTTCTTCGGTCAGCAGATTGATACCGTCGTCTGTATCATATACATCGTTCTTTGGATGATCAAACTTAACTCCAAGTCCCTTAATCTCCGTGACCTTCTTCACACCGTCAAGACTTAAGATCTCTTCCGTCATACCGGCATCAAGAGGCGTTCTCGCCTGCAATCCGCTCATTCCGTATTCATCCAGTTCGATCGCTGATACAGAATAGGTAATATTGAATTCCGCATCCCGAAAATCCCCCTGTCTTGCAAACTTCTCCTTGTCAAAGGAAGACATATATGCCGCCGCCGTCATGAAGAGAATCCCGCCCAGCCCTAAGGAAAGCATGGTGATCACCGTCTTCTTCCTGTTCTTCGAGAAATTCATGATGCCTAAATATAACGGCGTAAGCTTCCGGCACAGCTTCCTGTTTCCTGCCTTATCCATGGTTTCCTTCGGCACATAGCGCAGCGCCTCCATCGGAGAGACCGCTGATGCAAGACGCGCCGGCTTACGCACGGAAATCATCGTGATCACATACACAGCCATAAATACAAACAGTACGATCAAGATAAGATTCTTAACATTAAAACCATCCGGGATCATGCAGTATCCCGCGGCCGCGCCGACTAAAATACCTGCCGGGGACGCGCTAAGGAACAAAAAGCCGCCCTCGCGGGAAACGAATTTCCTCATCTGCTTCTTCGTCATACCGATGGTGCGAAGCTGTCCGAACTGATGGATCCTGCCGATCACCGACAGATAGAACACACCGTAGATCACCAGGATACAGGCAGACAGGATCACCATGCCGATTATGCCATAGAGCATTGCGAACTGCATATTGACGGATAAGGTGTCAAGAAATGCATTTGACGGCGCCACATATTCCCGCTCGATCCCCGCACTGCTTCCGATCTGATACATCATTTCCTTACACTCTTCAAGGCTCATATCCTCCGCGCCGTAAAGCCTGGCATACACTTCATAAGGTCTGTCCTTTAGCTGGCTTCCGTTCCTGGCATAGCTTTCAGACAGGAATATGGAGAACTGCTTTGCCGAGGCGCCACCCTTTAAGATTCCTGATACGGTAAATGTCTCCGTACTGCCGTCATAAAATGAGAAGGTCACACTGCTCCCGACAGAAGGCTCCTGCCCCATCTTCGTCAGCATGGCTGCCTGTACGGCAATCTCGTCTTCTGCTTCTGGCAGACTGCCCTCTTCTAACGCCCCCACCTGGATCTCATCTATCAGTTCACTCACATAAAAAGGCATGACGTCAAAACCGTCCATCTTGGACAATACCCCTGTTTTCACCTGTATCTGGTAAGCGATCCGTTCATCGTTCATAAGCTTCTTCATCTGACCGGCGGTAAGCTCATAGTAACCGACCTGCTGTCTGTGGGAAAGCGCGTTCTTCTCTCGCTGTTTCTGGCCTGATGCGAACATAAGGATCGCTGTCAAAAGAGCCGAAGCCAGGACGATCGTAACCATCACGAAAATATTTCTCATACGGCTTGATCTCAGGCTCTCCTTCGACATCCGTGAGATCATTCTTGTTGTTATCCTCTTGCTGTTCATCCCTTAAGCCCTCCTTATACATGGATCCTGCCGTCTTCAATACGGATCGTCACGTCTGCCTTCTTCGCGATCTCAGGATTATGCGTGATCATAACAATCGTCTGATGGAACATCTCGCTGGTCATCTTCAGAAGGTCGATCACCTTATCGCTGGTACGGCTGTCCAGATTCCCGGTAGGTTCATCCGCCAGGATGATCGCCGGTTTTGACACCAGTGCGCGGGCGATCGCCGCCCTCTGCTGCTGGCCTCCGGAGAGATGGCTGGGATAACTGCGAAGCTTCTCGTCAAGCTCCAGGAAATGAACGATCTCTCTTAAGAACTCCTTATCCTCACGCTTTCCGTCCAGGCGGACCGGAAGCACGATATTTTCGTACACCGTCAGATACGGGATGAGGTTATAATTCTGAAAGATAAATCCGATCCGCCTTCGTCTGAACACCGTAAGCTGTTCTTCGGTCAACTGTTCAAGGCTCTGGTCTTCTACCTTTACACTGCCTGACGTGGGCGTATCCAGTCCGCCGAGCATGTTCAACAGGGTAGATTTCCCGCTGCCCGACGTCCCGATAATGGCGGCAAACTGTCCTGCCTCGATCGACACATCCACATCGTCCAGCGCTTTTACAAGGCTTTCTTCCCTGCCGTAATATTTCTTCAAATTGAATGCATTTAGTATGCTCATAGTCATTCCTCCTCGTTTCCTTTCCTGCATTCCCGGAAATCTCTCTGGCTCTGGTCCCTTGAGATTCCGGACATGTTTTTTATCTCTTTGGATAGATTTATTTTATAAAAGGATGGAGGGAAATTCTATTTGCCGGGATGTAAAGTTTGGATGGTTTTTTGTAAAATTTAGAAATCTTCGGATTCTTCGTTAAAAAATATAATATAGAACAGATGATTTTATTTTATTGAATAACTCAAAAAAGTATAATATACTAAATGAAAGGAGTGTTTGATTCTTTCATATGGTTTTACAGAAAGAATTAAAGATGATCATCATATATATAAGCGGAATGATATTATAGAAAGAATTGTAATACAACCGTTAGGGAATAAAGCTAAAGCATATCAAGTAAAACAAGTTAGAAATTTGTTTATCAAATATGGATTATAGGGAGGTTCAATAAATGCCAAAATATTCTATGATAATGTCATGGTCTGAAGAAGATCAAGCTTATATTGTGTCGGTTCCTGAATTACCCGGATGTATGGCAGATGGAAAAACACCGGAAGAAGCTGTTAAACAGGCACAAGTTGTTATTGACTTATGGATTGAAACGGCGTTAGAAGATGGCGAGTCTATTCCAGAACCACATCTTTTCAGCACTACATCGGTTTAATATGTACAGTAAAAAGGATTGAACAATTTCAATCCTTTTTGTTAGCCTTTCCCTTTACATTTCTTTACAAAACGCTTTTATAAATATGGAAAATCTTCGGATTCTTCCTCATCAACTTCCTGCACCTGGGTATAACTTGTCTGTGAAAGAATTTCCAATACTTTACGCACCTCATTTTGGGCTATGGGATCTGACAACAAAGACATACTTACCATTATGCATATTTGATCCCAAAATGGTTGATGGATGCTGTCATATTTGCAATGATTTGAAAATGGAGTTGATTTAATTGTCCAGACGTACCTTCTGATTAATTAATGTCCATTCATCAGACAATAATATAAATAGGTCAAATAAAATGATAGAAGAAATGTAACCAGATAAAGAAGCAGACGGAATCTGTCAGGGACAACCGCAACGACAGACGCCGGGCATATATCCTTCGTTATCGTTTCCTTGTCACCATCGGCAGCGGCACTTCCCGAGGCTGTCATCGTCTCGATCATGAACGATTGATCGGATAATTCATTACGATCATGATTACCGCAAAAAAATACATCTGCTGCGCATACAGCAAAAAGGAGCATCATGAATAAAACTATAATACGGAACAAATGATTTTTCTTACTAATTTCAGGGCAAATATCCACATTCACTGTTGGCATAGCACAACCTCCTTCCATTAGATCTTATTACTATATAATTATATCAAAATGATACCGAATACGCACCATATTTTGATAAAACTTTTCATTTCCCTGGTGCAGACACGCTCTGCATTCCTTGACAATGCATATATATTAGGGTATCTTAAATCTGTACCCAGACAGGGCATACGTTACGTATGCCTCCGGTACGGACCAAAAATCATAAAGAAATAAAGGACAGTACATACAATGTTAGAACTTGCAATCTGTGACGATGAGAAACTATACCGAAATGACCTGAAAAAGATCCTTGGCACCAGACTAGACCTGTCGGGGATCGAATATCGCATCACGGAATTCTCCTGCGGGGAAGAGCTGCTCAGAAAGCATGAGCAGACGAACTTCCAGATCATTTTTCTGGATATCGAGATGGGCGCCCTGAACGGAATGGAGACTGCGAAAATGCTCCGTTCCATGAACCGGCAGTCCGTGATCATCTTCGTGACCTCACATCCTGATTTTGTATTTCAAGGTTACGAGGTCCGCGCCCTTAATTATATCCTGAAACCCTATGAGCCTTCGAAGATTCTCTCGGTTCTTAAGACGGCGCTCAACGAACTGGAGCTTACCGCCGAGAAATATTATGTGATCGAACAGCGCTCCGGCAGTATCCGCGTTCCCTTAAGCCGGATTCAATATATTTTCAGCGAAAAGCGTCTGCTCCACATGGTAACAGAGGAAGAGACCTACACCTTTTACGGAAAGCTTTGCGATCTGGAGGATGCGCTTGGGGAAGCCTTTGCCCGAAGCCACAGCAGATATCTGGTGAACCTGAAGTTTGTAGAGAAAATTGACGGAAACGGGGTATTGGCAGGCGGCGCGGTACTCCCCGTCAGCCGTTCCTGTAAACAGGAATTTTCCATTGCATTTGCAAAATATATGTTAGACTAGGAGGTACTGCAATGTTAACCTATATAGAAATGGCGGCAAATCTGTCCATCTACCTTATCTGTTCCCGGCTGATCCTTCTTGGGATACAGGGCTTTCTTTCCTTAAGATGGCGGCATCCGGCGGTGTATATTCCCCTCTTCCTAATTCTCATACAGGCTGTGGCGGCGGTTGTCTATCCAGAGGAGCTCACCGGGCTTACCGCGTGCCTGCTTCTTCTTGCGTCGGCGCTCTTTTTATTTTTTAAGGGAGAATGGTATCTGAAGCTGTCTGCTTCCATCATCCTGTTTCCGATCATCACCTCCATCTCATATGTGACGCAGGATGTCGGATCACTGGTGTGGGAATACATCTTCAACCGGAATATGAACCCGTATACGGAAACCTTCTTACATACCTTTACCATGTTCCTGCGGATCCCGGTCTACTACTTCATATACCGCTGTCTGAAAAACTGGCTTTCCGATACGGTCCATCTCCTGACGAAGAAGATGTGGATGGTCATAGATCTGGTCTCCATGACCTCCTTCACGGGAATCATATCCGTGATCTACAGCTGTGTTACGGCAAACTCATATCTCGCATACCCGACCTGCGCGGCAAGCCTTTTCACCAGCCTTGGGTGCTTCTATCTGTGCACTTATATGGCGCGGGCGGTCAAGACAGACATGGAGTTAAGGATGCTCTCCTATCAGAAATCCTATTACGAGGAAATCGAGAAGAACCAGCAGACCGTAAGGAAACTGCGCCATGACATGAAGAACCACCTGAATATCATCGGAATGCTGATCGCTGACGAGAAGACGCCGGAGGCGAAGAATTACCTTGCAGAGCTTAACCAGGAATTTGCGGTCACGGCAAAGTCTTATTGTTCTAATGAAGTGGTAAATGCGGTTCTTAACAGCAAGGAACAGTCGGCGGCAGAGGCGCAGATCCGCTGTGAATTCCAGATCGACCTTACCGAGGATCCGCAGATGGAGGACATTGACCTGTGCGCCCTGCTCTCCAATACCCTTGACAACGCCATTGAAGCGTGCCGGAAGATCCCCGAAGCCTCCGAACGTTTCCTCTCCGTGAAAGCGCGGTGCCAGAAGGGATTTTTCAGTTATAAAGTGGTGAATTCCAAAGCAAACGAGGTGACAGAAGAAAACGGCTGTTTCGTCACCAGTAAGAAGGATGCCGGTCTGCACGGGATCGGGCTTAAGAATGTTAAGCAGATCGCGGCGAAATATGAAGGGTATGTGGAGGTCAGCTATGATGAACATTCCTTCACCGTGGTTGTGATGATCCACGGTTGACGGCAAAAAAACTAAAAAGAAAGGGTTGTTGCGAAATAACACCGGTATTACGCAACAGCCCTGAATACTAGTACACCGAAAAATAAGTTCTTAGCCATATAACGCAGAATGATTTTTCATAAGCAAGGCGGAAAAATGAGACGTAATGCCAACGACGCAGATAGAAAATCAGGCAAGTTATATGGCTGGTTACTATATTATTCGATGTACTAGACGCAGCCCTCTACACCGTCGGATCGCAGACGCACATCTGACGCAGATATCAAGCACATTATTCACCGTTATTTATGCAATGCTGTACTCGATTCCTGCTTCTTCAATTAGAGATTTATAACGGCTTCTTACAATTAAAAACTTCTATATGGTGCCGTACATTCTCATATGTCCCCTGAACCATGGCTTCATTCAGCTTGAAGTAATTATGCGCCCCTTCTGTCCGGAAATACTCCTCCGCCCGCTTCGTCAGCTGGTTGAAGCTTGCCGTCGCAATATTCACCTTCACGATCCCAAGGGAAATAGCGCGCCTGAAATCCTCGTCTGTGATCCCGCTCCCGCCGTGCAGTACCAATGGGATCTCTGTCTTCTGGTCGATCTCTTCCAGCACGTCAAACGCCAGTGTCGGCGCAACCGGGTAATTCCCATGCGCGTTTCCGATGGCGACAGCAAGCGCGTCGATCCCCGTGTTCTCGCAGAAGACCTTCGCATCCTCCGGATCCGTACAGCGGATCCCGTGGTCACAGCTTCCGTCCTCACTGCCTCCCACCAATCCAAGCTCCGCCTCTACGGTTGCTCCGTATTTCTTCGCAATCTCTACGACTTCCCTGGTGCGCGCCATATTTTCCTCAAAGGGATAGGTGGAACTGTCGTACATCACAGAGGTAAATCCAAGCTCCAGCGCTTTCTTCACCGTCTCCATCGTAAGCCCGTGGTCCAGATGGACCGCCACGTCCACCTTCGCTTCCTTCGCCGCCTGCACCATCATCGGTCCCATGAGGGCAAGCGGGGAATGGGGAAGCCGTACCTCCGCGATCTGAAGGATAATAGGCGTGTCAAGCTCTTCTGCCGCCCAAACGGCTCCCTTGACCATCTCCATATTGCCGACGCTGAACGCGCCCACGCCCCTGTTCTCCTTACCTGCCTGCTCTAACAGTTTTTTCATCGTTACCAGTGCCATCTCTTTGTACCTCCTTTTTTGCCGCCAGATCCTGCGATCCGTCTATCCTCTTTAATTCCCTGCCAAGCAGCATCATACAGATCAATGCGGTCAATGCAGATATCACACCCACCGCGAACACTGCCTGCATACCATATCCATTTCCTGTGATAAACCCTGTGACCGCCGGCGCTCCAAAGGTGGCGATCACAATACCGAACATGACGAATCCATAGTTTTCTCCCGCGTGCTCAAGTCCGAACACCGAACTGGTAAAGGACGGAAAGCTTCCCATGATCCCGCCGTAACAGCCATACATCACGATGATCGCCGCCGTTACCGCATAGGAATGCGCCGTAGATAGTACCAGCATTGCCGCAACCGACACTGCCAGAACTCCCTTGATACAGATACTCCTTCCCGCCTTATCTGCAAGTGTGGGAAGCAGAAGCCTTGTCCCCGCGTTCATAGCCGAGCCGAACATAACCGCGCTTACGGCAGCCGATACCGGAATCCCCATCTCGATCTGATAGGTCTGGGACACCGGCGACAGCATGAAATACGAGAGCAGTCCAAACAGCATCGTTGCAAGCAGAAGATAGAAGCTTCTGGTCCTCATCATCTCAGAAGCCGTGTACTGCTTCTGGTTAAGCTCCGTATGGTTTCCCTGTCCGGCGGCAAGTCTTTCTTCCTCCTTCTTTCTCCACAGGGGATCCGGAAGGCTTAGAAATATACTATATAAGATCCAGGATACGGCAACAGCCGATCCTATCACAAGAAATGCAAGCTTTGGCCCTCCCGTTTCCAGGAGCGTCCGGCTCACCGGCGCAAGGAAGAACCCGCACAGCCCGTTTGCCGTGATCACCACGCCGGACGCGAACCCGGTACGCCCCGGGAACCATTTCTGCGCAGTGGAAATGATCGTCGTATAGATCATCCCCTGTCCGAAGCCCTGCATCACCCCATAGGTCAGATAGATGGGGACGGGCGACGGAATGATCAGGAAGGCAGACAACAGGATTCCCGCCGTGAAGACGCCTCCTCCGATAAATGCGGCGATTCTTGGATCATACTGATCCTGGATTCTCCCGCCGATGATATTTCCGAATACAAACGCACTGAGCGCCAGATAGAAGCACATGGACGCCTGCCCCTGGGACCATCCCGCCTGTTCCATCACATATGGCTGATAGATAGACCATACGTGGGGAAATCCGGTGAAGAAGATCGCAAACGCGCCGGACATCATCATGAGTAATCTTTGTCTTTTTTGAGTTCTTGTAAGTTCCATAAAATCCACATCTTTCTCTGCCAGGTCTTCTATTGCCAAAGATTCCTGTACATCTGCTCGATATCCGCCTGCGTAATGTCCCGTCTTGTATTCTGCGGGCTTCCGCTGTCAAGCGCGTCATACGCCATCTTGCCGATCGCCTCAAAGAATGCATCCTTATCTATCCCGAACTCTTCAAGCGTCGGCGTCTCAAGCTCTTCGACCAGCTTCTCCACCGCCCGAAGGAACTTCTCGCCGGCAGTCTTATCCGTATCCTCTGCCGACGCCACACCGATGCTTCTTCCCAGTTCTGCAAACCGGTCATAAGCTCCGCTAAGGGCAAAGCTTAAGCACTCCTTCATCAGCATCGCATTAGAAAGACCGTGCGCCACATGGAACAGCGCGCCGATCGGACGGCTCATTCCATGGATCAGAGTTACGGACGCATTGTTGAACGCGATCCCCGCCTCCAGCGCCGCTACCGACATCTCAATCCTCGCCTCTTCATTCTTCCCGTCATGGAACGCCGTCGGAAGATACTTAAAGATACGCTTTACCGCAGACACCGCAAAGGTGTCGGATAACGTCTGCGCCTGTCTGGAGGTATAAGCCTCTATGGCGTGGCAGAGTGCGTCAAGACCTGTCGCCGCCGTGATCTTCGGAGGCGCCGTCATGGTAAACTGCGGATCGCTGACGGCGATAGTCGGCATCAGCGCCTTCCCCTTCAACAGCATCTTGACATCCTTCTTCGTATCTGTGATGATGGTAAACTGAGTTGCCTCCGATCCGGTTCCCGCCGTAGTCGGGATCGCCGCCATCGGCGGCATCTCAACGTCGATGATCTTCCCCATATAATCGGTGATATCCCCGCCGTTCTTTACCAGGGAGCCGATCGCCTTCATGGAATCGATCGGGCTTCCCCCGCCGAGCGCGATCAGAAAATCACATCCTTCTTCCCTGTACTGCTTTAAACCGTTTTCAATCATGATATCCGTAGGCTCGCCCACGATCTCAGAATAAACCGTGTAAGCAATCCCCTGATCCTTAAGGGCTGTCTCTACTTTTGCACAATTTCCAAGATCGATCATTACCTTGTCCGTTACGATCATCGCCTTCCTGCCGAGCTGCCCAAACGTCTCCTTAGCCGCCTGAAGCGCTCCTGCTCCCGTAATGATCTGCCCTGGTACAATAAATTCTCTTGCCATAATCTTTCTCCTCTTTTCCTTTCCGGGGGGCACACGTTTTTCCGTGCGTGCTTTCCCGCATTTTGCGTGCTATATTGCGTGTTTCTTTGTTATTTGTATAATAGCACGCGTGCAAGAAAATTTCAAGTACCTTTTTAAGGATTTCTATAATTCCCCTCTTCCCTCTCTTTCTTTTAATTCTTTCATGATCGCCGGATACTTTTGATCCAACTTATACAAATTCAATGTAATGATCAATATCACCCATATTACCAAAGGTCCGAATTTGTATAAATTAATAATCATATTTATTGCACTTTCGGGCTGAGCTGCAGCCCCCGCTGAAGAACTAATATAGCCGCCCAGGGTTAAAAATCCAGTAATAACCGCGGATGTCAGGCCTGCGCCGAGTTTCTGCCCTACCGAACCGCCTGCAAAGATCAGGCTTTCCTGGCGCAGATGCGTCTTCCACTGTCCGAATTCCACAACATCCCCGATAATACCGAATACCACAGAATTCATCGGCGACAAACCAATCCCGCGTATTATGCAGCTTGCGGCCATCCACCGGAAACTGTACGGGTTCAGGAAAAACAAAATCTGTCCTAATAATGCAAGAACGATTCCTGCCAGAGACATATTCCTCTTTCCATACTTTTTCAGAAGAATCGGCGAGCAAAACGTGACGGCTACAATGGTCAGCGTCTCAGCCAGATACAGCGCACTATACATCCAGGTGTCATTTTCAAACACATATTTACAGTAATAAGGCAGGATCGTGCCTGTCACACAATAAATTGCGTTCTGCATCGTCCACAGGATTACCGCAGCCCAGAAGTACTGGTTCGTAACCAACGCCCGGACAGACTGTCTAAGCGGAATCTTCGCCTGTTTCTTCTTAGCTTCAATCTCTACCTTTTCTTCACACTTAAGAAAACAAACCATCAGAAGAATCAAAGCGATCACCGCCCATACTGTCATGGTCTTCGCCCATGCCGCCTGATCGTCGCCGAAGATCTTTACCACCGGCATCGTGCAGGTAACGGCAAGGATCCGCCCAAAGGGCGATAACCCCATACGTACGATACTCAGCATATCCCGTTCTGCCGACTCTCTCGTCATCATTGCCGAAAGACTGCTGTAAGGAAGGTTGATCGCTGTGTAGCAGACTGTCGTACAGAAATTATATGTAACGAACATATACATAATCTGAAGAAATTCCGTTGTATGCGGCACGGTAAATAGCAGCACTGCCGATACCGCATACGGTACGCTCATCCAGAGAACCCATGGTCTTGATTTACCCCACCGGGAATTCGTCTTCTCAACGATCAACCCCATAACCGCATCGGATATTCCGTCAAAACAACGTGACAGCAGCATGACAAGCCCGACTGCTGCCGCGCTGATTCCCACGTAATCGGTATAAAACAGTGTCAGCAATGTGCTGATCATTCCAAATACCACGTTACATGCCGTATCGCCGCAGCCATACGCAAACCGGATCCTCCATCCAATACGTCCTGACTCCTGATTCGGTATTTTTCTCTCCTTCGCCTCCGCCTTCTCTTCTTTCATATCCTCTTTCCTTTCTTCACATTCCTTTGTGTTTCCAAAAACTGCCGGAAATGTCACAAAGACTTCCGGCAGTTTTTTCATATATTAACTACAGTAATTCTTTCTCAATTCGTTCTCTTGCTTCCGGCGCCTGGCGGTCCATCTTCTCCGGGAATCCAAACATGGATACGCATGCAATATTATCACCGCCTGCCTTTGGCGCGTCCAGACTTAATTGCCTGTTTGCAAAATCCATCTTTCTTAAAGTTGCAAATATTCCGTCAAAATCCACGTCGCCCTCGCCCATAGCCAGATGCTGATGGATCGTCACGTCGGATCTGCCTCTTGCATTCAGCCACGGAGGATTGGCGATATATCTGCAGTCCAGAGTCTGGTTAAAGGTATCTGCAAACAATACATGTGTCAGTTCATCACCGGCATACCGAAGCATGGAACACACATCCCCTTTTCCCTCGTCATAGAAAAAGCCATGAGGGGAAGAATAGACATATTCCAGATTTCTGGAACGGAAGGACTTTACCATGTCGCAGGTCTCATTATTTAATTCGCAGAAATCATAAGGATGAGACTGGATTTCTACCCGAAGCCCTTCTCTCTCAATTATCGGAAGCAGTTCTTCCATGGATCGAAACCACATTCCATTACAGATCTCCTGCTGGTTTGGATCTCCGGACAATTCTGTGTTGATCACAGTCACTCCCATATCCACGGCAATCTCGATCATCCGTTTCCAGTTCGATACGGCGAACCGTCTCTGCTCTTCCGTTGGTCCCGACCAACGGTATACCACGATAAATGAAGATATCTCAACCCCCGTCTCCCGAAGCGCCTTCCGATACTGCATCTCACACTCTTTTGAAAAGAGCGGGTGTTTATAAAATGGATTGATGCGGGGATGCGGGGACTGCTCAATATACTTGTATCCCCAGTCTGCCACCTGATGCACCATTCTGTTAATATCCATCTGCTTTGCAAGAACATCCACGTCAAATGCTATTTTCATATAAGATCTCCAATCTATCTGCTGATCGTCTGCTCCAATGCATCGATGGATGTTCTGACGCCTGCCTCCACCGACATAGTAAGGTCTTCCATTTCAAGAGATACATCTCCCTTATATCCCATCATGCTGAGCACGGAGAAGAACTCTTTCCACCACTTCAGATCCTTGCCGCAGCCGACGGCAACATAATTCCATACACGTTTCGAAGATTCGGTTACCGGTCTTGGTTCCAGGATTCCGTTGATGTCCGAAAGCCCTCTCTCGATACGTGCGTCTTTGCCGTGTACATGGAAGATGCATCCCTCAAGAGCCCGTACTGCCGCGATCGGATCTGCACCAAGAATCATCATATGAGAAGGATCCAGGTTGATTCCGATCATTGGATCTGTTGCTTCCCGGAGTTTCAGCATCGTCTCGGCAGACCATACCATGGTCCCCGGAAATTCTTCGATAGCGATCTGTTCTACTTTGCATTCCTTACAATGCGCGGCGAATTTTCTCCAAAACTCTATCGTAACTTTCCACTGATATTCATAAGCCGGAGCCATGAAGTCGGGCCATGAAACAGTCGAAGTGATCCAATTCGGTGTTGTATCCGTCTCATTGCCGGCAGGGAGCCCTGCCATCGCTACGATCTTCTTCACGCCAAGCTTTCCTGCCAGTCTGGCGCAGTCATACATGGACTGCTTATATTCTTCGCCGGTTTTATATTTCTACCCTATTTGGTGCGGACACTACTACTGCACAGGGAACTACTATATGAAACGGGATTTCTATTCTCCGCTTTTGGTCGTATATGTTAGAAATGGGAATTTTCATTTTGAATACAGAGATCTGGTCTTTGAAGCCCAAAAAGGCGATGTAGTCCTCTTGGACTGCACAGAACCACATTATTATCACGCCAGGGACGGACTGGAATTCTTATACATGCATTTTGACGGCTCGAATTCCCATGAGATCTGTCAGCATATCCTGAAGCAATCCGGACCGCTGATCCGTCATGAAGACAACATACTGATCGGGAATCTGCTCTATAATATGGTTCGTTTCTATCAGGACGACGGGATCGAAACTATGTTCCAAAGCTCCATGCGTATCTACCATCTCTTTGAATATCTGCTGGCGCCTGAAAAACAGTTGTACGAGAATGAGAATCCGATTGAAAATGCTATCCGTTACATCCGTTCCAATATGACGGAAACGATCACTCTTGAAAGTCTCGCTAAAGAAACGAATTTAAGTGTTTACTACTTCGCACATTGCTTCAAAGAGCAGACGGGATTTTCTCCGATGGACTTTGTTATCAATACCCGGCTGAACCAGGCAAAGATACTGCTTGCACGAACCTCCAAATCTATCGAAGAAATTGCCTGCGAAGTAGGATACTCGTCTGCAGGCAGCCTGATCAATATCTTTGTCAAAAAAGAAGGGATGCCGCCCGGCAAGTACAGGCGGATCTATACATGAGTAAAGAGAAGGCGAAACCTTCTCTTAAATCCGTATCATTTTGCGCTAAAGCCTTTCCAGAATCTGGCGCTTATATTCCAGAAATTCTTCCGTCAGATTAAACTCTCAAAAAGCCCTGCCGGAACTCCGGCAAGGCTTTTCATCCATTATACAAAAGGCAAGAGTCAAAGAAGCGCTACATTCTTTATCTCAGCCGGGATTATTCCTATGCCCGTCCAGACAGGATCATCCTTCTGCCGACCAGATATCCTCCCGGCGCTTTGGACATCTGCGCGATCTGCTCCATAAAGAGGTTGATCTGCAAGTCACGGTTCGCCTGAAGCTTTGCCTTGATCGATTCAAGAAACTTCTCCTTGCTGCTGGTATCCGAACCGGAAAATGTACGGTCAAGCTCTACCTGGTAAAGCTTCTCATACTGCTCATCCTGATACTTCTGATACCCGGGTCTGCCGGCGGCAACCAGGTCAAGATTCCCGATGGCCCATTTCAGCGAAAACAGTGCGGACTCCGTCGTATCCTCCCCGGAGGCGTTCAGCATCTTCTGATACTCTGCATAAGTCTCAGGAGAATACTTCTCCATCGCATACCGAATCTCCCCTCTGCTGTCCTCATGCACATAACCGTTGCCGTCCAGACCGATCACATTCTTTACATGGTACTTCATATGACAGGAATCGACCCGCTCTCCTTCCATGCCGATCCGCGCAATGGAGCGCATAGCGTCCATGAAGGATGCTTTGGTCCCCTCATCCATGAACTGGTCCGCAAGATACGCTGCCTTCTCGACTCCAAGACTGATCCTCGCCAACCGGTCCGTCTCTTCCACGCCATGGACATTATTCGGCAGGAAATCATTCCATATAATATCATAGACGCTGTCTTTCAACTCCTGGCTCTTGCCCCTCAGGGCGTCCGTAATCGCATTGTCTATTCTTGCATATCCTGTATGAAACGGTCTTACCGGCCCGCGTTCGATCACCACGGCGGACGGTTTCGCCGGCGCTGCAGCCGAATCGCTCTTGGGGAGCGCAAGCGGTTTTTCATTCATTGGTTTTACTGATGCAAAATTCTTCCTGATCTGCTCTAACTGAGCAGACGTGATCATATCCTTCCACGGCGTGATCGGCTGCAATCCTCCCGAATGAAAACAAGTGCATTTACTCATAGATACGGCCCCCTTCTGTCATATATCAAAACGTTGAATATCCTATATATAGTATATCGGCCGGTTATCCCTCATAGTTAAGGTAATTTGGCATTCAGCCAGTTTTTACGTGCTTCCATAAGCAATTCGAAGATGTTGAACTTTTCCGTATTTTCTTCTGATGACAGCAGACTGTCCTTGATCCTCTCAGCCATTCTCTCCGTGTCATCATAAGCTTCTGATATCTCCATTCCGGCACGCTTCGCCTCGATCTGACGCATCTTTTCCTTATATTCCGGCATGATTTTTTCAATCGTTCTTGCAGTGTCGATCATGGCATTCGCACGGTTCTCTACATCTTTTGACGCCTTCTCGTATGCTTTGTCAAGCCGGGCAAGCTCTTCTTCCATTGTAAGCTTATGGAAACGGTAATTCTTTCCTTCCAGCTCGAACTCAATATAATCGGCTCCTTCGTCGAAATCCTGCGTCCATACTTCCCTTGTGCCGTTCTCATATCCCGAGACAATATCCTGATAGACGTCCTGATACGCTTTCGCAAGGCTGTTTGTATACATATCCACTATATGCTCATATATATCTTTTTCAGGAGCCTTACCCTTCTCATATGCCTCGTTAAGATATCCCATATATGTTCCCCAAAGCTCTGATTCCACTGTCGGCTTATGGAAATCGTCGTCAGAATTGTCAATGATATGCCAGTATTCGGCATCATCCTCCCATAGCTTTTTCAATTCTGCTTTTTCACCTGAGATCACGGCGTTGGTGCCGTTTTCAACCTGATATAGAAAATTATCCCGTCCTTCCTGACTTATTTCTATCTGATTCACAAGATTCTGAAGCCTGACGGCTGCTTTGCCCATCGGCGATATTGACGCAATATCTGTACGGATCGGGGATTTTTGCTCTTCCTTTTCTGATGTATTGCGCTGAACGCTTTGGTTTAATGCGTTTACGTGAAAAAGATTCGTTGTCTGTCCGATGTTGATACGCATAATTACCTCCTACATCATTTTAAAAATTATTGTCGAAATAAGATTACCTCTTCCGCCGAATCCCGGCAGCTTTTCATATCCCCCAAAGAGAATCCAGAAGTCAGTTTCTTCTATGCCATATTCATTCAAAATAAACTCCATCTCTTTTCGGTTGATAAAAACATTCTCTTCATTTGCTGAGATTGCCTTTCTCAGCATTTTACTGTCCTTTAAAATGACCGTTTTTCCTATGTCATTCATCAGAACCATATCATAGTCTTTTCTATAACGCGGAAAAGAGTTTTCCCTTATTGCACAAAATATCCCTGCTAATACTGAGAGACAGCACATATATATAACGCAAAGCTTCCATTTTTTGTAAGGATTATGATCTGCGATCTTCATGATCCGCTGCTTTGTATTTCTATAATCTTGGTCTCCTGTAAATGTTGCTTCGGCATCAACCCTTCCTGGCTGTAGGATTTTTATAGATTTCAATAGTATATTTCCGTATTCATAAGCACATCTTTGGCTCTGCTGTATTGTAACTCTATCGCAGATATCTTCCATATCAGATCTAAATTCTTTCGTACAAACGGCCAGGAATCCAGCATGATCTGCGGAATCACAAGCTTAGCATGGGTCAGTCCTGCGGTAAAAGGCGTGACTGTCATCTCATTGATCAGAATTTTTTGTCCGCAGACACAGTCTTCCTTCATATTCTGCAGCATCCTGTGAACTTCTCTGCGCTTATGGAGCATACATCCTGCGGCAACGAACATGCACAATATATATCCGTATCCTACCGGACGGCAGATCATACAAATATCATTCCACCATATAAACAAACTGCAAATCTGACTACTGTAATCATAAAACAGATCAAGCTTCCCCATAAAGGGAACAACAAACAATATTCCCCAAATCATCCCCCTTAAAAAAATTGCTTTCTTCAAAAGAGTTCTTCGCAGCACAACTACCAAAACCGATACAGGAAATGAAAGCATAGCGCATCGTCCTAATAATATAGCAAAATAAATACTGGAATCCTCTAACAAGATTACTGCTTCGGTAATCCGCCACCATATCTGCTGAATCATTTTCTGACTTTTCCTTTGCTGTTTTCAAGAATTTCCTCCAATTCGCTGATCTGTTCATCGGATAATGCAATGCTCTGTATCAGCGAGGCCAGAGCAGCAGTCTTATTACCTGAAAAATAACTGTTTACAAACTTCTGACTTTTACTCTTTAAACATTCTTCTCTTGTTTTCAGCGCTGTATATTGATATACTCGGGCGTCTTTTTCATCATGCGTATAGTCCAAGATTCCTTTTTGGCATAAGCGATTCATTAATACCCGAACCATTTTGGGAGTCATATCTAATTTCCCTTGAAGCTTTTGAATCACTGTTGACGATGTCAAAGGCGTCTCGTTCTCCCAGAACACTTCCATTGTTTTCTAATTTTAGAAAAAAAGAAAAAGGCAGTCATTAACTACCTTTACCCTTGTTCCGCTCTGGAGATCAAGCACTCCTTCATACTGCTCAACGATCGTTCGGATATTCTGCAGACCGATGCCCTGCCCGATAATGAATACCGGTCCGGCCTTATATAGACCGGACCGGCTGTATTCTTATAACAAACGTACTCTTAGATTGTTCCGTCCCATGTAGACACTTCGATGGTCTTCTTCTCTTCCTCGTCGAACCAGTGTGTGGTCACGGTCTTTGACTCGGTAAAGAAGCGGTAAGCATCCTTGCCCAGACAATGAAGATCTCCGAAGAAGGAATCCTTATGGCCGGAGAATGGGAAGAATCCGATCGGAACCGGAACGCCTACGTTTACGCCGACCATACCGCCGTCCGTATATCTCGTGAACTGACGTGCAAAGTATCCGCTCTGCGTATAGATCACGGAACCATTTGCATATGGATTCTCATTCATCATAGCAAGACCTTCTTCAAAGTCTTTGCAGCGTTTTACAGTGAGGACCGGAGCAAAGATCTCCTCGCGTCCGATGCTCATCTCCTGTGTCACGTGATCGAAGATCGTCGGAGCCACAAAGTAACCGTTCTTCATATCTTCCGGCAATTCCGGGTTACGTCCGTCAAGTACCAGCTTCGCGCCTTCGTCGATTCCCTTCTGGATATCGCGGAGCACTTCCTGATAATGCTTCTCATATGTGATCGGTCCGATGGTCTTCACGCCCTTTGCGTGGGACCTGTCATAAGCCTTGGTCGGGATCACCTGTTTTGCCTGTCTTACAAGCTCTTCAACAAATTTGTCTGCGATCGCTTCCTCAACGACGATACAGCTAAGCGCCATACATCTCTGTCCTGCACATCCAAACGCAGAGTTGATCACGCCTGCAACGGTTCTTTCAAGCGCACAGTCTGCCATTACCAGCGCGTGATTCTTAGCCTGGCAGAGAGCCTGCACACGCTTGCCGTTCGCTGCGCCTCTCTGGTAAACGGACTTGCCTACCGGAGTAGATCCTACGAAAGAAATTCCTCTGATGTCCTTATGGTTCAGGAGCAGGTCAACCTCGTTCCTTGAACATGTGATCACGTTGATAACGCCGTCCGGCACGCCTGCTTCCTTGTAGATCGCGGCAAGCTTAAGCGCCGTCCTTGGTGTCAGGGAAGCCGCCTTAAGCACCATGGTATTACCGGTTGCGATACAGGTAGGAGCCATCCATCCAAACGGGATCATAGCCGGGAAGTTTACAGGTGCGATCCCTGCAAATACGCCGAGCGGCTCGCGGTATTTTACAGTGTCGTATCCGCGGGAAGCATCCATCATGGATTCGCCCATCATCAGAGACGTAACCTGTGTTGCAAGCTCTGTTCCTTCCTTCGCCTTAGCAACGTCGCCGTCAGCCTCGCCCCAGGTCTTGCCGTTCTCTTCTGCTACTGTGTAGGTCAGTTCCTCATAGTCGCGGATGATCAGTTCGCGGATCTTGTACATGATCTGCGCTCTCTTGATCGCAGGAGTGCCGCTCCATCCCGGGAATGCAGCCTTTGCAGCCTGAACCGCAGCCTCTACCTCTTCTGTCGTACAGCAGGGAGCCTGTCCGGTGATCTCTCCGGTAGACGGATTGTGGAGATCATACCACACGTCTGTCTTGGATTCTACAAATTCGCCGTTGATAAATACTTTTAATTTTTCCATGCTTATTCTCCTTTATATGATATTTTATATTTTTATACATTTTCAATCACAAATAATTTCTGTTCCCGGTATAATCTGAATCAATGTTGTACTACCCTTCAAAGATTTCCACCTTCTGAAATTCTTTTAGAAAATCCTCATAATTATGAATCGTATCTCTTTTTGCATCTTAATTTTCCAGCTATACGGGTATCCCGGTGCATTTACCTTCTGCGTATTGCTTCATACATACATCCGTACATCAGAAATTCGCGTCATGCATCCATGTATATCTCTCATCCTCGCAGCGGTCCGTCTGAAGCCACGGATTGCCGTCGATATGGCGGATCATCCAGCAGGTATACATCTGGAATCCCGGCGCAACAGCCTGCGGATGAAGCTCTCCGCCCGGTATCGCAGAAAAGCTGTTGTTCACGCTCTTAAATACCTGGTCGCCCACGAAGCTTGCTCCGAAACCTTCCGGCCGGTCGAATTTGAACAGGTACGTCTCCGGCTGCGGATGTCTGTGCGGAAGATACCCCGACCAGTTTCCTCTGTCATTCAAGACCTCGCCAAGTACCATGTTGGATTCCGGTGAAATGTCATGGTCAAAGATGGTATTCACGCGGCGCTTTGCCACGTTGCCGAATTTACCTACGCTTGAGTATCCCCACGGAGCATCCTTTGGGGCATACAGCCGGCTTGAAAATGTCTTGTCGTTGTGCGTGCACTGTACCAGGATCTCGGTCTCGGCGTTGGCTGTCACTTCCACTTCCACGCCCGTACTTACATGAACGCACCATGGCCCTTCTGTAAATACGTCCTTTCTGGTAACGGTCTCCTTCTTATCTTCCCATGCAAAGTTAAGATCTCCTGACAGGAGAAGGACCGCAGTCTCTTCTCCGTCTCTTTTAAACTTCCTTACTTCGCCCGCTTTCATCCGATATACACGGATATCCATCATCATTGCTTTATATTCATTGTCATAAGTGGTAAGGATCATCTCGCCCTTATCATCAAACTCCGGATAGCCAAATACTTTGCTCATCTGATGCCATGCCTCCTTCTATATTTTCCTGCCTGCTGATCTTAATAATCTCTGGCTGCTTCTCTGCCTGTCTTAACACCTTCCCATGCCGCTCTGACAGACTCCTTCTCCGATACATCCGCAAGACCTACGTTCCACCAGGACTCATATCCGTCCGTCATGGTCTTTGGAATGACCTTCAGATCGAAGAGACAGGCGATCTCCTGCTTCTTCGCATCTTCAAGCGCCGCTTCCAGTTCAGCGATGGTCTTACAGGTATAGGACTTAAGGCCATAACCTTCTGCAACCTTAGCATAATCAACCGGGATCAGATCTCCGCAAGGCTTCTTGCCGTCCGTGTAACGGAACTCTGTCGCAAGGCTTCCGATTCCGTGGTTCATCTCCAGATTGTTGATACAGCCGAATCCACAGTTATCGAATACCAGGATATTTACCTTCTTCCGCTCCTGCATGATGGTCATGATCTCGCTATGGAGCATCTGGAAGCTGGAATCTCCCACTACACAGTAGACTTCATTGTCCGGCTCCGCAAACTTCACGCCGAGAGTTGCCGCCACCTCGTATCCCATACAGGAATATCCATATTCTGCATGATAACCGCCGCGCTTATCTGTGGTCCATACCCTCTGCATACAGCTTGGAAGGGAACCGCCTGCCGTGATGATCGTTGCATCCTCGTCGATGACTCTGCGGATCGCCGCAAGCGCAGCCGTCTGTGTGATCTTTCCGTCTGTAAGCTTCACGAATTCCGGGATCGTCCTTGGATCTCTTGCCTTGATCATCGGCTCGAAGTCGTCCCCGGTGTACTCGATGGCGCCAAGTCTTGCCATCTCCTTATCCCATGCGCCCTTCGCTTCCTCGATCTCTCCTGCGTAAGCAGATACATAACCTCTGGTGCGAAGCTTCTCTGACAGCGCCGTTACCGTCGCCTTCGCGTCGCCCACAGCCTTCACGGCATCCATCTTATATGCGTGGTATCTGGAATTATTAATAGTAACGAATTTCACATTTTCATCTTTAAACAGCCACTTGGAGCTGGTCGTAAAATCAGACAGTCTGGAACCGATGGCGATCACTACGTCCGCGTCCTTTGCGATCACGTTGGATGCATATGTACCGGTCACACCGATTCCGCCCAGGCAGTATGGATGACTTGACTTACATGCGCTCTTTCCTCCCTGGCTCTCGCCGAACGGAATCTTGAATTCCTCACAGAACTGCTCTACAACCTCTCCCGCCTCTGAGAAGCGTACTCCGCCTCCTACGATCACCAGCGGTTTCTTCGCTCCCGCAATGATCTCGACAATGTCTTCTAATTCCTCTTCTACCGCTACAGGTCTTGTGATCCTGTGCACTCTCTTCTCGAAGAAATATTCCGGGAAATCATAGGACTCGCCCTCTACATCCTGGCAAAGCCCGATACAGCAGGCTCCCGTCTCCGCCGGATCCGTCAGGACACGCATGGCATTGATAAGCGCCGTCATGATCATCTCCGGTCTTGTGATCCTGTCCCAGTATTTGCACACTGGCTTGAACGCGTCGTTGGTGGTCGTTGCAAGGCTGTTGCTCTGCTCTAACTGCTGAAGCACCGGATCCGGCTGGCGTGATGCAAAGGTATCCGCCGGGAACACCAGAAGCGGAATGTTATTTACAGTTGCGGTGGCACATGCCGTTACCATATTTGCCGCGCCGGGACCTACAGAAGATGCGCAAGGGATGATCCTTCTGCGGTTGCTCTGCTTCGCAAATGCTGTTGCCACATGGCACATACCCTGCTCGTTCCTTCCCTGGAGAACTCTTAAATTCCCCGGATTTGAGTCGAGCGCTTCTCCTAATCCTACTGCGATACCATGCCCGAATATGGTGAAGAATCCTTCTACAAACTTTGTCTCCTTGCCGTCCATGGAAACATACTGGTTATCCAGGAACTTCACAATTGCCTGTGCTACGGTCATTCTTACTGTTTTAACCATCTCTTTTCCTCTCCTTCTATCTCTTTCTATTCCAAGCTCATTTTTATATCTATATATTAATCTGTCCTAAACTCTGATTTGTTCGAATATATTAATCTGCTCTATCTTCCGACAGATCTTGATTTTTAACTACCTATCTCCTGTCCGATCACAGATCTATCACTTAACTTCTCCAACATCTCACTAGTTCAGGATTATCCCTCACACTCTCTATACTCTTGCGATCATCTCGCCGAACTGTTCTTTCTCTTCCTTAATAAATGCGTGCACCGCATCCGGTCCCGGAAGGGAATCGGAACAATTGTTGCTTCTTACCATCATAGATGCTTCCGCAGAACCAAATTCCAGGCAGTCGATGATCTCCCATCCCTGATACAATCCATATAAGAAACCGGAGCCGTATCCGTCACCGCCGCCAAAGCCTTTTCTTGCCGTTACCGGGAACGGTTTGATGCTGAACTTCTGTCCGTCGCAGGTGTATGCCGTCGATCCCTTCATACCATGCTTGATCACAACGATCTTCGCATTGTACCCTTGCCACAGCGCCGCGCTCTCTTCGTCTGTCATGCCTGGTTTGATTAATTTCTCCGTCAGGTCAAACTCTTCTCTGGAGCCCATGATGATGTCCGCCTCCTTTGCTACGATAGAATAATAGATGGAGATCTCATCACTGTTCTTCCAATTGTATTCCCTGTAGTCGATATCGAAGATCACCTTCGTGTCATTCTTCTTCGCCAGCATCACCGCCTTGATCGCCGCCTCCCTTGACGGACTCTCCGAAAGAGCCGTACCGGAGATCAGGATAGCCTTCGCATTCTTGATGTACTCTTCGTCGATGTCGTCCACATGGAGCTGTAAGTCAGCGATGCAGTTGCGGTACATCAGGATACTGCTCTCCTTCGGAGATAACATCTCGGTAAATGTAAGCCCTAACTTCTCGCCGTTGGTGCATCTGGTGATGTGTGAAGTGTCGATTCCCTGCTCGTCAAAATAATCCACTACATAATCTCCGAACTGATCGTCAGATACCTTGCCAAGAAAGCCTGCCTTCATGCCATGGCGGGTAACGCCTACTGCAATATTCGCCGGTGAACCTCCCACAAACTTCTCAAACATATGTACCTTCTTCAATGGCTTGAACTCTTCCTTCACCTGGTCGTTGTAAGCCGGGTTGAAATCAATTGCCACCCTTCCCAACAATACCAGATCCATCGGTCTGGATGAATCGAACTCTACATATTTCATCTTTGCTTCCTCCATTCTCTGCGTGCTATTTTTATTTGCGTGCTTTATTGCGTGTTTATTTGATGTCTATACAATAGCACGCGTGTACGAAAATTTCAAGTATTATTTTAAAGATTTTGAAATTCCCATATTATGTACAAATATTGTGGTTTCTATTTGTATATTTCCTACAAACACACACAATCTATAGCACGCAAATAGCACGCATTTAAAAGCAAACACTTTGGATTTTCTATTAAGAATATTGTAAGAATAAAGGTGAACGGATGTCTCCAAGCAGTTTGTTCACCGGGCTTTAGTCCCTCGCCAAAGACAACTCTGCTCTATTTGGGCGGGCAATCCTGGTTACGATCCATACTTTCACCTTCATAGAATAAAAGCTTTATAAAATTAGGATGGGTGTAAATTATAACCGAAATTGCAGACAGACACACAGATACACAGCCAAAACGTGCGTGCTCTTGTCAAACAGGAGTAAATTAGGATATAATCAAATCAATCTATGGAGGTGAGCCTATGAATGAATTAGAGAAATGTATGGCAGGAGAATATTATGATTGTCATGATCCCATCTTTTTGGGTTTCAAAGGTCATGCAAGAAAGCTGTTAAAAGAGTACAATGCTCTTGCGTATGAGCAGAAAGAAGAAAAATACAACATCCTGAAGCAATTATTCGGAGGTATCGGCGCAAATGTGACTGTCGGATCGCCCTTTATCTGTGATTACGGGCGGAATATTTACATCGGAGATCATGTATCTGTGAATATGAACTGTACCTTTGTCGACTGTAACGAGATCACCATCGGCAGCAACGTACTGATCGCATCAAACGTTCAGCTTTATACGGCAACGCATCCGGTAGAATTTGCCGAAAGATACATCCCGGACCAGAATTCCCAATTAGAAAAATTCCAGACCTATGCACTGCCGATCAAAATCGGAAACGGATGCTGGCTGGGCGGCGGCGTCATTGTCCTGCCGGGTGTAACCATCGGCGACGGCTCCGTGATCGGAGCCGGAAGCGTTGTCACAAAGGATATCCCCGAGAATTCACTGGCTGTAGGCAATCCATGCCGTGTGATCCGGAAGATTAACGGCGATAAGTAAGATTGTAAGATTCTAAGATTTTTTGAGCTTGACCGGAATCTGGATCTCTACGTGGCAGTAATCTTCCGCCTCGTTCCAGATCACATATTTCTCAATCGTCGCCATACATTTAACGTACTTGCTGTTGGGCAGAAATTCCTGATTAATGCGTTTCCATACATTTCCAAGCACATGATCGGATATTCTACCCTTCGCCTCAAAGATAAGCCACACAGCCGGCGGAAATGAAAAGCTTTCGAAGCCTTCCGCCTCGCCACCCTCCCACTCTACCGCGCACATATAATCATTGCTTCCGTCCTCTCCAAACCCAAAGCAAAGACCTAAGTCAAAAAAACGACCGCTTAATTCCTGGATCCTGCCGTTGCTTCCGTCGCCTTTCACGACAGCCCATGTACCGCCGCCGTAAGGTGTGATCCTTCGTATCCCCAGAACCTTGAAAGCCTTCCGTTCCATGATCGTATATTCCATCTTCTCGACTCCCTTCATCACAATCTCAAAATGCAGACGGCAGTAAAATGTCAGCTTTACCTGATCCTTCCTGACCATTGTCGGCGTAGCATGATGCAGATTCTTGAAGGCAACCCGGAATGCATCAGCAGATTGATAGCCATACTTCACAGCGATATCAATAATCTTGTCCTCTGTATTCTGTAGATCATATGCCGCGCAGGTAAGCCTTCTCCTTCGGACATATTCCGCAAACGGGATGCCTGTAATCTGCGAAAATGCCGCTGAAAACAGAGAATACGGGCAAACCGCTATCCTGGCGATCTCATTTTCCGATATATTGCCGCATAAATGATGTTCTACATAATCCATGATCCGGTTCATGCGCTCTGTCCAATCCATATCTCCACCGCCTTTGTCAAATATTCTTAAATGAAGCCTTCCTGTGCCGTCTATATTCAGTGTAATATAATCTTCAGCATTTGTCCCGTCATTTTGCAGGTAAAAAATATCGGTTCTGGCAAAATGAGCGTCCAGTGTTCCTATTCCAAACTACTAAATTCAATATGATATGCTTCATACATAATTTATCAAAAGCACCCTGATTTCCTTTGAACTGGAAAACATTCATTCAGTTGTTATCTATCTCCTATGCAAATCCACTTCTAATTTCGACAAATTATTTAAACTTACAGCCTCTAACGCCTGCAACTGATGTATCGCCAATTGTCGCAACAATTCTATATGCCCTTTTTCCACTCTCATCATTTGCATAGATACATTTTGGAAATCAGTTCTTACCGTTTTTCTTTATTGTGCTGTGAATATTTTTAATGCTTTCCAAATATTCTTCTTCCACCGGCGATAAGCTCTGTTCCTGATATTTCCTATATTCTTCTGTTGCTTTTTCGATTGCCTGTGTATGACTAATCGTTCCGGATCCCTGCAACACCTTTTCTCCTGTAGTTTTTAAAACATTGTCAAGATGCTCCACATAATCTGCCATATACATAGGATTATGGCGCATAGCCTGAATCTCCGCAAAATCAAAATATCCCGATACAATATTATTTAGGATTTTTAACTCTTCATCATCGAGATAATTCTTTGCAATGTTGATATCTTTCAATACAGGAAAATCACCAGAAAAACTTTTCAATCCCATAAAAGGCTGACTGGCATCCGCACGCTTGTATATAACTTCTGCTACTGTATGTCCATGTGCTGCATAGTGTAATTTATTTTGTACCATTTTGAAAAATGCAATGGATTCACTACTCTTGGGATCATAATCAACACTTGTTGCATAAAGGTCAAGTACCTGTCGGTACATAACTTTTTCAGATGAGCGGATATCCCGAATACGGTCTAATAACTCTTTCCAGTAATTACCGCCGCCCAGATTTTTCAGCCGTTCATCATCCATCGTAAAGCCTTTTATCATGTACTCTTTTAATCGTTCGGCAGCCCACCGACGAAAATTTGTGGCAATCTTAGATTTCACTCTATATCCAAGAGAAATGATCATATCAAGATTATAATAGGACATTTCTCTGGATACCTTACGATTTCCTTCTGTACGAACCTGTCGGAATTTCCGACAGGTTGAAACTTCGTCAAGTTCATCTTCTGCATAAATATGTTTTATGTGTTCTACAATATTAGTTCTTGATGTTTGAAATAAATCTGCCATTTGTTGTTGCGACAACCATACTGTTTCATCTTGCATCTTGACTTCTATATTAGTCAACCCATCCTCTGACTGATATATCAAAATTTCTCCATAATTATCCAATTGCATTTCGTTCCCTTCTGATCCCGCACATCTGCATGTTTTTTCCCCATTCATAGTCAAAACAGTTTTGACATCGGCGTTTTTTTACACTTTTCGCTGACGAATGTTCATTGTCATATAAACCTACCACTTTCATGGAAATTAAAAGTTCTATGCATAGCATCTTTAATCGCTTCCACTTTTTCCGCCGTTGGGTGTTTCCGCAGTTGTTTCAATTCTTCTACCGCATTAGGAGCATCGTACACCGGCAATCCTAACTCCCGCTTTATCTCTGCGAATATGCGGTATGTACTTTGAAGCCGTACTTCGCTTCTATGTATTCCTTAATCATCTTATATGTAACCCGCTCTTTCGGCTTGTATGCTGCGGCTCTCTTGGCAATATTATCAAGCGGCACTTTGCCCTCACCCTCGCCAAACTCCACTTTTACGTTGATTACGCTGTCGGTTTTTTTGTGGGAAAGCATTACAACCGTCTCAACATGATTATCGTTGTCCAAACCAAATCACATACCTTTTTATTTCTTATCTGTCTTTTGTTCCAATAGTTTTATAGAGTTCAAATAATCTTCTTCTACATCACTGATGGTTCTTGCTTTATATTTTTTATATTCATCTGTCGCCTTATCAACAGCTTGCTTATGAGAAATATTTCCATTTCCCTGTAACAACTGTTCTCCACTCATTATAAGTATACGGTCCAGATGTTCTGCCCAATCCCTCATAGTCATTACCTGTTCACGTTCTGCCTGACGTTCTGCAAAATCCAAATACCCAGACACAAGCTGCCCCATTGCCCGAAGTTCCTTTTCACTCAAATAATTCTTGGCTATAACAGCTTCTTTCAAAGTTGGTTGATTTCCCACAAATGTTGTAATCCCCATGAAATCTTTTTCAGCATCTGCCCGTGTATAAATAACCTCAGCTGCCGTTTGTCCATGAATGGCATAATGAATTTTGTTCTGCACTTTTTTAAAGAATAAAATAGATATTTCTGCTTTTGGGTCATAATCAATACTGGTAGCGTAAATTTCCAAAACTTGTCTATAAAATACTTTTTCAGAAGCACGTA
>OFFP01000520.1_pt1 | contig 31447 bp, 25 predicted proteins | sample 1521431 | NCBI WGS metagenome assembly OFFP01 (sample SAMEA3504104, study PRJEB24116) | mouse gut metagenome | biome: mouse gut; feature: mouse-associated habitat; material: faeces | place: Denmark | collected 2011
CGAAAATCCGCCTTGCAGATGAACGAATATCCTGCGGAGTTTCGCCAGATATAATGCAGACAGCACACTAGTGTAGTGATAACGGATTTCAACCACACAGGTAAAACATTTTAATCTGAGAGGGATACCGCAATGAGCATTACCGCAAAAGAATTAGCCAGAAAAATAGGCGTTTCCGCCGCCGCAGTCTCCATGGCGCTGAACAATAAGCCCGGGGTCAGCCGCAAAACCCGGCAGTTGATTTTAGATGAAGCAGAAAAAAACGGATATGATTTTTCCCGCCTTTCTGTGAAGAAACAGGCAGGAGGGAATATATATTTCGTTATCTATAAAAAACATGGCGCAGTTGTCACAGATACTCCGTTCTTCTCCCAATTATCTGACGGAATCAGCGAAAGCTGTAAGGAAAACGGCTATAAGATGAACATCCGCTATGTGTACGACGACGGAGAAACCCTGGAGGAACAGGTCGGAGATATCCAGTATTCCGACTGCTGCGGCATCATCCTGCTCGGTACGGAGATGAGCGCAGAGGACTTTCGGATATTCAAGGCCGTCCCCCTTCCCATCGTCCTGTTGGATACTTATTTCGAGACGGTACAGACCAACTACGTCCTGATCAACAATGTACAAGGGGCATATCTCGCCACATCCTATCTGATCAAACGCACCAGACAGCAGCCGGGGTATCTGCGTTCCTCCTATCCGATCGGGAACTTTGAAGAACGGGCATCCGGATTCTACAATGCAATTCGCTTTGGAGGGATGTCAGCCTCCAAATCCATCGTCCATAGGCTGACGCCCTCTATCGAAGGCGCCTTTTCCGATATGGCAGAGATACTGGAACAAGGGGAAGAATCGGCGCGGTGCTACTTCGCAGATAATGATCTGATTGCCGTCGGAGCGATGCGCGCGTTCAAGGCAAAAGGCTACCGGATTCCGGATGACATTGCAATCGTCGGGTTCGACAATATCGAATTTAGCAATATCGTAGAGCCAAGCCTGACCACCGTCCATGTACCTAAGCGGGAAATGGGTCAAATGGCTGCCAAACGCCTGATCAATCTGATTGAGAAAAAGGAAACGGCGCCTGTCAAGATTGAAATTGCTACTCATCTTGTCAAGCGCCATTCCTGTTAATCGTTCTTTTTCTGCCTTGCATCCAGCTCCGCACGAATCTGGGGATATTTCTTATCCAGATCATATGGAAGCATGACCAACACGCACACAATCGTTGCTGCCAGAGACAGTCCGCCAAAAGCAAAATTCAGCGCGCCGATCGTGACCGGGAATGCCTCTTTCAGGCTTTCACCGGCTGCAAGCGCCGCATCCATTGCAGGGATATTCTCCTGATAATGGCTCCATGCCAACAATGCAGAGATGATAGCCGATGCAGAAGCAGATGACAGCTTATTCACAAACCCGTTTACTGCATTCTGAGTACCGCCCATATTCTTGCCGCACTTCCATTCCGTATAGTCAAATACGTCAGGCAGCATAGAAAAATACATACTCTGCCTGAAACCAAATCCCAGGCCGATCAGGGCTAGCGCCGCTGTAGCAATGCCGGCATTAGATGTTATAAACAATATCAGATACCCTACGCAATCCACAATGGCGCCAAACTGCATCAGCTTAATCTTGGAAATCCCTTTCCCGTTAAGGATTGCAGAAACCAGCATGGTCGGAATCGCCAGAACCGTCAGCAGTGATAACGCAAGGCTCATCGTACTCGTATTGCCGATAATATATGTATAATAATACTGCATTGCGCCATACATGCCCAGATACCCCAGAAACAGGAAGAATATAAGCCCCAGTATCATGATATAATATTTGTTCTTGAACATATTGCCCAAATCTTTCAAGATTGACGTCTTTTCCTGGGATTTCGTCGGCGGGTTGATTTCAGCAACGCTAAATACACAGGCAGAGATGATCGCAATCACGATAACGCCAAGCACGATATTCGTATTGCGGTATCCAGTTGCCAGCGCCTGGCCCGTCGCATCCTTAGAGCCGGCAAAAAAGTATATCATAGGCAGCACAAACAGGGAAGACGTCAGCGACCCCAAGTTGGAAAACACGGTACGGGTCGTCGCGATCTTGGTACGCTCAGCCGGGTCTGCCGACAGAGCCGTAACAATCGGAGCCATGGGGATGTTCACTAGCGTATATCCAAAGGAGAAAATAATGTAGGTAACATAAGCCCAGGCAAGCTTCGCACCTGCGCCCCAACTGACAGGGACAGAAAACAGAAGCACCATTCCTACAGCCAGTACAGGCGCGCCTGCCATCATCCACGGCCGGTACCTTCCCATCTTAGTATCCGTATTATCAATCAATGCGCCTACCATATAATCCGTGAAAGCATCGATGAACTTCGTGACAACAAACATGACCCCAATCGGAACCGGATCGATGCCGGCACAGTTCGTATAATAAAACAGCAAATAAGTATTCGCCAGCAAATATGCCAGATTACAGGCATAATCACTGATACCGAATCCGATACGCTGCCTCCATTTGAAGGCTGTCGTCTGATAATAACTTGGTTCATGCTTTAAGATTTGCATATTGGTTCCCTCCTCGTATGTTTTATTCCTTTCCCTCATTGAGCGTACTCACTACCTGCTGAACCAGCTTGGAAGGAAGTTCAAGACTGTTGTCTTTCACATTGAGCCTGCTTACTACATTCTGGATTAGTTCCTGATTAAGCTTGCCCTGTCCCAAATCGGCATCCCCGAATTGTCCAAAAGGAATTGCCAATCCCAAAGGAAGAATCGGATTTTTGTCAGGGTCAAAGAATTCCTGTACCGCCTTGCTGGCCGTAGACAACGCCTCCTTAAACTGTGGTTCCTTGACAAAATGTCCCACTTGCGCCTGTGGGCTGAAACGCTTGACTGCTTCCGCAGAATCCACCATAATAGACGCCGTCAGTAGGATTTCCCGAGAGCTTCGTCCCACCAGGATTTCATATTCGCCGCCTTCTACTACCCATTTATGTAATGCAGGCGTATAGCACTCAAAGGCTCTTCTGTCCAAAGTAACGGAAACCTCCTGCTCCTCGCCGGGTTTCAGATAAACCTTGCGAAATCCCCTCAGCTCTTTTACCGGACGATTGATACTGGAAACCACATCCCGTACATAGACCTGTGCAACATCCGAGCCGGCGCGGCTGCCTGTATTTTTCACGATAAAGCTGACGGTCACGTTATCATTTACACTCATTCCGCTCTTATCCAGATGAATATCGCTATAGGCAAAGGACGTATAAGACAGGCCATACCCGAACGGGTATTCCACATCCAGTTTCTTTGCGTCATACCAACGATACCCGATATACACACCTTCTCCGTATGCCACATCCGGCACCGTATCCGGATAATGCGGGAAACTCAGATAGGAAGGCGTATCCTCCAGACGGCAGGGATAGGTTTCCGGAAGCCGCCCGCCGGGTTCCGCCAGACCGAACAACACATCGACCGTGGCGCCTCCGGATGCCTCTCCTGCATAGCCGCCCTGCAGCACGGCCCTCACCCTCTTATTATAGGCGGTAATATCCACCGGCGCACCGGTATTGATCACCAGTATTACGTTGGTGTTCACCTCCAGGACAGCGTCCAGCAGATCCCGCTGGCTTTTCGGAAGAAAAAGATCCGTACGGTCATAGCCTTCCGATTCCACACCGTAGGGATATCCGGTAAATAAAATGATGATCCCTGCATTTTTAGCCGTCTCTACTGCCTCCGTAATCAAATCCGGACGAGGCGTATCCTCCGGCGGGAAACCTGCATTGATCTGATAGCCTGCCGCATAAGGAATCTCCCCCACCCCTGTCAGTCGAACAATCTCATCATAGGGAATATCCAGTGTATGCCCGTTCATATGACCCGAGCCGCCGCCCATATAACACGGCGCTTTGGCGAATCCGCCGATAACTGCCAGCCCTTCCACATTCTGATCAAGAGGCAGTACGCCGTCATTCTCCAGAAGAACCGCCCCTTCTGCTGCCGCCCGGCGTGCCAGCGCATGATGTGCCTTCAAATCTACCGTGGGAATCTCGCCGCCGTCATGAATCTTGTAATAACAGTCCACCACATGGTAAGCGATCTGATCCAGTGCGCCCTCCGGCATATCCCCATTGTTGACCGCATCCCAGAGCAGATGGCTGTGATTGTCTTCCTCGGCCAGTTCCACATCCAGGCCTGCCAGATGCCCTTCTATCTTATCTTCCCGATAATGGACCGCGAACGCGTCAGACATGACAAGGCCGTCATAGCCGAACTCTTTGCGCAGCTTATCCATGATCTCCCTGTTCTGATGAACCCATTTGCCATTTACCTTGTTATAGCAAGTCATCACTGTCCATGGGTCAGACTTCTGGAGAACAAGCTGGAACACCCGCAGATACATCTCGTTGAACGTCCGTTCATCCACTACCGCATTAGTCGTCATACGCTCATACTCTTGATTATTGCAGACAAAATGTTTCAGGTTTGCCGCCACATGCTGGCTCTGGACTCCGTTAATGTATGCCGCCCCCAGTTCTGAGGAAAGCCAGGGGTCCTCGGAATAGTATTCAAAGTTCCTCCCGCACAGCGGGCTTCGTTTCATGTTGACGCCTGGACGGAGGATGATGTCCACCTGCTGGTTCTTACACTCCCTCCCCTGGGCCTCTCCGATCTCACGGGCCAGTTCGGGATTCCATGCAGCTCCTTGCGCCGCCGTTGCGGAGAGCAGGAAACCGTTACTTTAGACGGCTTCTATGACGGGGACGGCATCTATCGCATCCGTTTTATGCCGTCATATGAAGGCCTTTATACTTTCTCCGTTTCCGGCAGCTTCTCCAAACAGGCCTACCATGGTTCCTTTACCTCTCTTCCCGCTGTTCCCGGCTGCCATGGCCCGGTCCGGGTGGCGGATACCTATCACTTCCGTTATGCCGACGGCACGCCTTACCGTCCTGTTGGCACGACCTGTTATGCTTGGACTTTCCAGAAGGAATCGGTAAGGACGCAGACCCTTGCAACTATGGCGGGAACCTGTTTTAATAAACTGCGTTTCTGTCTTTTCCCGAAACACTATGATTATAATTTAAACGATCCCGTCTGCTTTCCTTTTGAGGGGACTCCCTGTGACAACGCAGGATTGACCGAAGAAAATTTTTCTCAGGCAAACTGTTCCTGTCTCGGCGGCAGGGAAATTGCAGCCAAAACAAACCACTGGGATTTTGAACGTTTTAATCCGGAGTATTTCCGCCTGCTCGAAGACTGTATCTTAAAGCTTGCCAAAGCTGGTATTGAGGCCGATCTTATTTTATTCCATCCTTATGACCGCTGGGGTTTTTCTGACATGACTCCCGAACAGGACGAGCGATATGTCCGCTATATAGCCGCCCGTTTTTCTGCATATCACAATGTCTGGTGGTCTATGGCAAATGAATATGACCTTATGCCCCAGAAAACTTTTGAGGACTGGGAGCGGCTGGGCAGACTGGTCAAATCTCTGGACCCTTATGGGCATCTTCTGAGCATCCATAACTGCCAGGCCTTCTATGACCATACCCGGGACTTTATCACCCACTGCTCCATCCAGCGCACAGACTTATACCTTTCTTCCGAAATGACCGAAAAATGGCGGGAACAATACAAAAAACCCGTGGTACTGGACGAGATCTGTTATGAAGGTAATCTCCAGCATGGATGGGGCAATCTCACCGGAAAGGAGCTGACCAGACGATGCTGGGAGGCTGTCTGCCGCGGCGGCTATCCCGGACATGGCGAGACATTCCTTGAACGCATTCCTGACGGCAGCGCCAAAGACCGGGATGTCCGGATTTGGTGGTCCCATGGCGGAACGCTGTATGGCGAATGTCCGCCCAGACTGGCTTTCCTGTCACAGGTACTTGCAGACATACCCGGCGGACATGGCCTGAAAAGCATCCATCTGAACTGGGATGAGGTCGCTGCCGTGCCGGACAGCCCGCTGGCGGAAGAACACAGCTATTATCTGGTCTATTTCAGCTTTATGGCGCCTCTATTCCGCCGCTTCCATATGGATGATGAGACTTGGTTTGAAATAGACATACTGGATACTTGGAATATGACCGTAACACATCTGGGAAAACGGCGCGGAGAATTTACCGTTCCACTCCCCGGGAAACCTTATATGGCGCTTAGGTTAAAAAAAGCAGAAAGGAGCCATTGCGATGACGCAAGTTGAAAAATGGGATGTATTTGAGCTTGCCCTGCAGGGAAGGCAAGAAAGAAACCCCTTTACTGATTATGAAATACATGGTATATTTTATCATAAAAAGGAAACCTTGACCGTAAACGGTTTTTATGATGGAAACGGCATCTACCGAATCCGGTTCATGCCCTCCTATGAAGGTGAATATACTTATGAAGTTTCCGGCAGCTTTAGTCCGGAAACCTTCTCTGGGCGATTCACGGCCATACCGCCCTCAAAAAATAGCCACGGCCCTGTGCGGGCTGCGAATCGGTTCTATCTTGAGCATCAGGACGGCACACCGCATCACTCCTGCGGCACCACATGCTATTCATTTGCCCTTCAGGAAACCGAGATCATCGAGCAGACTTTTCAGGAACTGGAAAAGGGATATTTCAATAAAATGCGGTTTTGCCTCATGCCAAAACATTACGATTTCTGCCTGCAGGACCCGCCGGTCTTTCCTTATGAGGGGATTCCCATGGACGCCAGTTTCCTGACCCGCGAGAACTTTAATGACTACAATGGCGCTGCGCCTGGGAATCACTGGAATTTTGAGCGTTTTAATCCGGCTTTCTTTAGGCGCTATGACAATATTATCCGGCGGCTGATGGAGCTGGGTATCGAAGCAGACCTGATTCTTTTCCACGCTTACGACCGTTGGGGCTTTTCAACCATGTCCATGGAAGAGAATCTGCTGTACCTGCGTTATGTCGCCGCCCGGTACGGCGCTTTCCGTAATGTATGGTGGGCGCTGGCAAACGAATATGAACTTTTGCGCCACCTCACCACAGACGACTGGGAGCAGCTTGGAACTGCCCTTCAGGCAGCAGATCCTTACCGCCATCTTATATCCATACATAACTGTGAGGCCTTTTTTAATTACAAACGGCCCTGGATCACCCATTGCAGCTGCCAGCGGGAGGATCATCACAAGACTACGGAATACACCGACGAGCTCCGGAATCGTTTCGGCAAACCCGTGATCTGGGATGAAGTCGGATATGAAGGCAATTTTCCCCATTGTTGGGGCAACTTCACCCCGGAAGAATTAGTCCGCCGGGCATGGGAATCCCTGATCCGCGGCGGTTACTGCGGCCACAGCGAGACGATCCTTAGTGATGATAATATTATCTGGTGGGCGCACGGTGGAAAACTAAAGGGAGAAAGCGCCAAAAGATTCGGGTTCATGCTTGATTTCATGAAGGATGTCCCTGGCGGCGGGCTATGCCTTGGAAGCCTGCGGGATGATATTCATTTTCAATGGGATGATGATGTTGCAATACCTGCCGACCCGGCTTTCAACGGCCAGTATTACTTCTTCTATTTCAGCATATGGCGGCCGTCTTTCCGGCAGATATGGATCGATGATACTACTTGGTTCGATGTTGAGATCATTGATACCTGGAATATGACAATAAACAGATGCGGCCGTTACAGAGGCCGCTTTGAGCTGCCCCTTCCCGGCAGGCAATATATCGGCATTCGATTAAAGCGCTCGATATCATAGTAAATTACGAAGCAGCGGCCAAATCATGCAGGCCGCGCCGCGCAGGCCCGCCTGTGGCAGCGGCCAGGTGTGCATTCATGCCGCGTTCGCGTAGGCCCGTTGCTTCACGTACATAAAAGGAGGTCACATGAAATATGGAAGAATCTAAGATAACTGGCCGGGCAATCGCAAAACGTCTGGGAATATCTCCTGCCACCGTTTCTCTGGCGCTAAATGGCCGCCCGGGAGTCAATCCCAAAACACGCGAAGCCATTCTCGCCTGTCAGGAGACACTTTCCCGTCAGGAGGATAAAATGTTTCCTGATAAAATTTTGTTGATCAGTGCAGAGATTTCTTCTCCCAGTGACCATGGTCTGTTCAAACAATCCTACACCGAATTGTACCGTATACTGAATAATCACGGCTATCTCCTGCAATCTGTCACATGTGATGATACGTCCGCCTCCTTTTCTGCTCTGTTGGAGCAGCTTCCCAATAAGCAGATCGCAGGGGCCATCATCTTTGCTGTGAATATCCCTTTTGATAGCCTGCAATTCCTCAAGACAGCAGATATCCCCCTCATGCTTTTTGACTGTGACCTCCGTCTTCCTACAGGGGATAATCTTCTTATTGACAATTACGGCGGTGTCAATGATGCAGTGGAGTTTCTGATCGGACACGGCCATCAAGATATCTGGTATCTGTGCCACAGCGCAGAATATAATTTTAATTTTACCGAACGCCGGCGCGCATTCAAACAAATCACTGACAGCTTGGGAATCAGAGGGCATATGTTCGAGCTGTCCGGAGAACTCCGGGAGATACGCACCCGCGGACAGGATTTTCTCAACAGCCTTTCGCGCAGGCCTCTGCCGGTATTGACAGAGAACTACCAGATTTCCTTAGGGATCTTAGGCGCAGCGCAGCAGCTTGGGCTATGCGTACCAAAAGATCTGGATATTGTATGCTTTGATGAACTTCCGGAAGAAACACTACTGCCCTGGCCGGTTCCAATGATCCGTATATTCCACGGCAAAAAGGCAGCTATTGCCGCAAAGCGGCTGATCGACCGGATAGAAGGCCGGACTGATATCAATATTTCCTATTCATTCCGGACAGAACTAATCAATCACTCTATTGGAGATAAATCATGACAGAACAGTATAAGATATTTGAATCGGACTTAACCGGAACAAAGCAGGGCAACCCCTATATGGATGTTTGGCTGAAGGCCATATTTACAAACAATACGGAGCAGTTCACAGTCAATGGCTTCTACTGCGGAAACGGCAGATATAAGATCCGCTTTATGCCGGGAAAGCCTGGAATCTGGAGAGCCGTCACCGAATCCAACGACCCGGCGCTTCATGGTATCAGCCTGACCTGTGAATGCGTACCCGCACAAGAAGGGAATCACGGACGTGTACTGCGGATGGATGAGGTGCGCGCGCACGCCGCCGCGAAAGCTTCTTCAACCAACGAAGACAGGTTTCATTTTCTGTATGAAGACGGCGCCCGTTTCCAACCCTTTGGCACTACCTGTTACGCCTGGGTCAACCAGCCCGCGAAGATACAGGAACAGACCCTTGAGACATTGAAGCATTCTTGTTTCAATAAGGTAAGGATGTGTATCTTCCCCAAATTCTACACCTACAATACGGCAGACCCTGAATATTATGCATTTGAAGGAAATGAAAAGGATGGTTTTGACTTCACGCGCTTCAATCCGGTATTCTGGGAGAATCTTGAAAGACGTATCCGGCAGCTTGATGAACTGGGAATCGAAGCGGACGTCATCCTTTTGCATCCTTATGACAGATGGGGATTCTCCAAGATGGACCGGGATACCGACGTCTTTTATCTGAAATATGCCGTAAGCCGTCTGTGCCATTTTAAGAATGTGTGGTGGGCTCTTGCCAACGAATTTGACCTGCTTCCATGGAAATCTGTGGAAGACTGGGAATTATATGCCCGTGTCGTCATGTGCCGGGACCCCTACGGGCATCTGCGCTCTATTCACAACTGCGTAGAGCTTTATGACCAAACGCGCCCCTGGATTACCCATGTCAGCATCCAACGGATCGACGTATACAAGACTGCAGAAGCGGTCAGCGAATGGAGAGAACTGTATCAGAAACCGATCGTGGTAGACGAATGCGCCTATGAAGGAAATATTAACTTTGGCTGGGGTAATATCACAGGGGAGGAGATGACAAGACGTTTCTGGGAAGGCTGTATCCGGGGCGGATACCTCTCCCACGGAGAAGTATATGTTCAGCATGAACAGATCTGGTGGGCTCACGGCGGCAGGCTTCACGGAACCTGCCCGGACAGGATCGCATTCCTAAAAGATATTATGGCAGACGTCCCGGAGGGCTGCGCACCGTTAAAGCTCACACCGGAAAATCACGAGGCGAACTGGGATGTCCCCTGTCTGTGCAAAGAATCCGACCATTCTTATTACTTATATTATTTCGGGTTCTTTCGGCCGGCTTTCCGCACCTATGAACTGCCAAAGGGCTGCGCTTATGAAATCGAATTAATCGATACATGGGATATGGCAATCCAAAAGCTTCCCGGAATCCACTCGGGGAATATTAAGATCGGTATGCCAGAAAAGCAATATATGGCAATACGCATGAAAAAAATCTGATGATTTGCCAGTACTCCATCTGGCTAGTTCAGGAGTTCGATTTCTGACCAGATGGAGTACTAACTCCATTTCGTTTAGATACAAAATGCAGCATAAAGAGGAACCGTCTTTTTCCCGTCCTCAAAGCCAAAATTCTTGGCAGAAAGTTTGATAGCATAATCAGGTTTGTAGGTATCCATATAGACTTTTAAACTTTTGGCTTTTGTATTATCCGCCGATTTGACTTCAATAGGTATCAACCTTTCATCCCTCTGAATCACAAAGTCTACTTCTGCCCCGCGTTCGGACATCCAGTAATAGGTGTTGTACCCACTTATGGTAAGCTGCATATTCACATAGTTTTCCGCCATCCCGCCCTTGAAGTCATTGATTTCATCCACCATATAGAGGATATCATTCGCCGCTAAATCCTTTTTGGCAAGAAGCAGCCCCATGTCTGACACATATATCTTGAACGAATCAATATCACGATAACAACGCAAACAGATTCTATGAAATGAGATATCTGACTCCTCATAAATGTTTCTTTAACCGTATCCCCATCGTAAAATATGGTTCATTTAAACATTTCTCTCTATCGACACAATAGCCCCTCTTTTGATAAAAGGAGACCGCATACTCATTACTTTTTAACGCCCATATTGCAATCTCTTTATATCCTTGTTCCTCTGCCTTTTCTTCCGCAAAATGAATAAGCATCCCCCCAATTCCTTTCCCTTGAAATTGAGAATCCACATAAAGGCGGAAGATTTCAAATGCTCCAGCTATGTCTGCATCTGCTGCATCTCCCAAAGATATCATCGCTAACACCTGGTTCTGCTCTTCCCACACATATTCCGATAACCTACGGGTAGTAAAATCTAATTTTAATCGACCTGTTCTTTCCGCACATCCTTCTTCATTTAATAATAGGGGATTGATATATCCGGAATAGACATTTTTCCAATTCTCATTTACAATATTACATACAACCTCCATATCTTTTTCTTCTAATACTCGTATCATCTTTTCTGGTTCTCCTCCCTTCAAACAGATATCGCCATCGCATTCCACCACGTAATTCGCCACCTGATTGATAAACTCTAGCTCGTCACAGATAAGATTACGAGTCAGAACATCCTCTGAGAAACATCTGATAACCTCAAAAACAGTCTCTCCATACTTTCTTCTATTCTCGCAACGTCAACAAAGAATAAAGATACATTCACTCCGTCGCCACTATCGAATGTAATATTATCTTGTCCCTGCATAGCGTCATTCAAAGGATACAGCAGCCATATTTCCGAAGTAGCATACTTCTTGGAATATGCATACATCTGATACATATCCGCTTGTGATATACCATAGTTCTTGCTTCTGTCATTAATAAGACTCTTCCATTTTGTATCCAGAATAACAACACTCTTATCATCCCTGGTTACAACAAGGTCTGGCCTAAGAGCAAACTTCCTGTAGCTTTCTCCATTGAGTTTATTGAATAGATAATGCCCTCTGTCCTGTGCCGACACATCCCAGTGATATTTTGAAAATGCTTTTTTCAGATTCTGTGCAACATATGCTTCGAACACTTTCTCCATTGGGAACATTAATGCTCTTGCAGATTCTGTTCCAGAAAACGTTGTAAAGCTTTTATTTTTCAAAAACACTCTGGACCACTGCATCAGCATCTCATAATCCTTCGTATTGCGGTCAATTACAACTTGCGAGAAATCCTTATCATAATTTGTTGATGGAGATACCATCTCAAATGAAGTAAGCAGCTGTCGGATTGCTTTTGAGTTTTCTGCACTTGTTGTAATACTATGAAGTTTAAGCAATGTTGACTTAACCAGTCTGTTTTCCGGACGATTTACCTGGTATTCATCATAACCAACATAGAATCGCTCTTGATGAGTCATATTATGTTTTATATGCTCGTTTACAAGAAGCTTCCCCTTATAGAAGCTGAGGTTATCTTCCACTCCAATATAGGATGATTTAATCCCATGTTTTACAAGTTGTCTAACTTCCTGCAAATACATATTGATAAAAATCTCATATAGGTTCATGCGATCCATTTTAAGATTCGCATTTGAAAATACTTTGCTTGGAAAGTCCTTCATGCTTCTTAACATACGAATGAACACTTTTTTTGTTTCATCCTGTTCTCCGTTTAAGAATTCAATCTTTGGGAGCACCTGGATCTGACAATCATTTTTCATCTGGATGAGTCCAACATAATTCTTGAAAGTTACGGTTTCACCGATATTTCGACGATATCCAATCTTTATAAAATCGAGCACATCCGACTCTTCTGAATCCGAGTCAAAAGCATGAATGAACTCAAGGAGATCAGCAAAAGTATCCTCATCTACACATGTGTATTTATCGTTAAATTCTTCATTGCCAATAAGAGTATCGAACTCTTTCACTTCAATGAGTTTATTCACGTTCTCACCACTTTTCCTAGCCCATAATCTGTATGTAGCTATTGATATTCATAAACGCTGATTCCTGGATTTCATAGGAATAATCCGGAATATCAACATCTGAATTGTCTCCTCTAAAAATAGAGTTTGGTTTAATTTCCTTTGCAAGTATGAATTTATACTCATCATTGTCCTTACCGTTATCTCCAAGAACCATCATAATTTTGCTATAGTCCTCGTAGAAGTATTCCTGTAATAAAGGAATAACAGACTTTCTAAAGATACATGCAAGTTTTTCAATTGTTGGTTCAAACACCAATCCTGTAAAGAAGGCGTGTCCTATTGTGTGTTCTCTGTCATATAAATACTCAATACGCTGATTGATTACATCGAGCATCTGAGCAACATCAAGTTCATCACCATCGACCTGGAGCATGTCTGCACCAATTTTTCTAAGGACATCAGAATTCGGCATCATTTCAACAAATTGAAATCTACGGCGAAGTGCAGTATCCATTAAGGCAATGGATCTATCGGCTGTATTCATTGTTCCAATAATATAAACATTTCCAGGCACACTGAATGGAGTATTCGAGTATGGCAGAATAACTTCTGCAGCTTCATCTGCTCCTCTTCTCTTTGTCGTTTCAATCAAAGTAATCAGCTCACCAAAAATCTTAGAAATGTTACCACGGTTAATCTCATCAATTATAAATACATATGGTCTATTCTCCTCAATGATTGGCCCACCAGGAATTCTCTTGAGCAAATCATCAATAGATACACGATTCAACGGATAGAGCGTATATCTTCCAAGCTTCACCTGTCCGTTTAAGTCACTAATATCAATTGGTTCTCCTCTGTAAATCCAATCAACTTTTCTTTTTCTTGGATATCTATCAGAAGAAATATCAAATTCATAATCACCTGTAACTATACCAATACTGTTTATTTCAGATACAGATGCTCTCGTAACAATGACATCTCCAATTTCCATTTCATCCTGGAAATTAAGAAGCATTCTTCTTTCTTTATCATTTAATGATTTTTCTTCCTCCGTTATCCTTTCAGGAGCAGCACTCCAGCCAATTCTAATGGTTCCTTCTTCAAAGCACTTGGCAGCAAGTTCTGGCGACTCACTTCCACCCAAAATCATGCACCACAGTTTTGAATCTTCATTAACTTGGAATGAAACATTTGAAATAGTCGTTTTCATATCGACTGATACTTTGCTTGCTTTGTCACAAAAATCCTTGAAAACACCATCTTTTATCATATATGAAATAGCACTCGACTCTTCACTAGAATCCATTACAGGCTTTATTCCTTCGATAAATTCTTCATAGCCGTAAGACTGATGGAACGTTGTAAATGCAATTCTTCCAGCCTTTTTGAGCTTATTGTACTTATCAAAAACCTCATCATATGGTTTACTGCAAACTTCTTCGAGAGATAATCCTTCGCAGATTGCCACAGCGTAATTTACTGTATTATATGTTTTACCTGTTCCAGGAGGGCCATAGAGAATCATGTTTTTATCAAACTCTAATGACTCTACATCATTTTCTTCTATATTAATTGCTGATAAATCCATACCTTCTAACGCCTCCTTTAGTTCTTCTCTGATTTTCCATGAGTATCTTACATTTCCGTTTTCTTCTACGTATTTCCCTACAAATGGAATTGTATAATATCTTGTTGTGCCATCCTCTTGTATACAGTCACATCCTGTATATTTCATTGCGGCCTGACCTATGCTTCTTCCATATGCATTGTACGCACCTTGCTTTCCACCGTAGAGCTCTTCCAAATGAGCACAAGTTGATTCTCCACCTTGCTCCATAATCTTTGCAAGCAGATCCAGATACTCCGGTTTTATGATGTAAGAATTTCTAAGCATAGTAGCCCACTGTTCTGTCGTGATGCCAGGAGTATACTCTTCAATTGATGGCCAATATTCATTAGTTGGCTTATCAATTCCAAGGACGTGCTCATAGTAAGGAATAAGTTCAGAAACACCTTTGAGCATTGATGCTTCAATGTCATCGTTTGTAATCTCTTCATCGTATTCCACAATGCTGCAAATCTGAACCTTCTTGTATGTACCGTCAGCAATCTTTGATTTGATTGTTTCTACATCTTCTTCTAGCACTTCTGGTCTTCCGAATTCATTGCTGCCTGAAACATAGCTCAATGAGCTATTGGCACTGATAAGAATGTCTAAATGTCTATGGTAGTTTGCGACTACAGACTTATCTGATCCATCATTTTTAAGCTCAAGACTAAAACGGAATCTAGCGTGGTTTGTCACTTCAGACATATCTACAAATATAGATATGCTTTCAGGTCGCTTTGCGTATTCACTATATTTAAGCTGCGCCCACAGATAATTTCTTGTTTTTGTATTTGAACCATCTAGCCATTGTATTGTTTCACACTTATTTAAATTAAACTTTTCAGCACAGAGCTTGGCCATTTTCTGTAATTCCGCTTTTACTCGTTGGCCATTTGCTTTAACTGTGAGCAATCTTTCCTTCTCTTCTTCATCAGTAGCTAAATTTGGATTTGAGTAAGGAACCGCTCTGTTTTTCTCAAGATAATCCATTACCCATATGTAATTAATATTCGTATGAGTCATACCTGCTCCCAGTTGTCTTGCAGCATTGTCAAAAATGCGGTAGTTCTTGATTGTAAAATTGCTGTCTCTGAATTCTTTTATGGCACGACAATTATCAATGTAACTTTGTATAGAACCTTTGTTATCCAACTTTACACCAAGATATTCATAAATATTATCATAACCACTATTAGCGTTGAGGACTGGAAATACTGTAGGTTTTAAACAATGCAAAACTTGAGATGCAGCTGCCGCACCCATTCCTTTAAATTCATCATTGAAAACTTCTTTACAACGTTCAAAAATCCTATCGTCATCCTGCATATGCATGATACTGATACACATTCTAACGAAATTATGTACGGATGATACATCAGTTTTATTCATAAAAGAATAAAATCCTGTTCCAAACATTCCTATGCTTTGAGCATCATTTTCTCTGTTCTCATATTTACGATTATCGGCATTTCCCCATATTTCCCGCAGTTTTCTTTTCAAAACATCTTTTTGATCCGCAGGCAAATGGCTAGCATCTATTCTTTCTTCCCTTTTTGCTATGCTAAGTTTCCATGTCCCTACACACATCAAATAAACTAAATTTAAGTCCTCATAATCAAGATCGCTTAAATCCTTCATATTCTCATATGCATTGATGGTTGTTCTCATTAGCTCATATGATCCATCGTGCTTATCCGGCTCCATTTCTTCCGCATTTAGAAGTATTGATACAATGTCTAGGTATTCTTTGATTTCAGGCTTTACAGTTATTGCTTTTTGAGGTGCTCTAAAACCCAATTTTTCTAATGCTAAACGTGAATATAAGCTGGTATTATATTCCTCAACCATTTCGAGCTCAGTATATTTGTCATAAGGCTCATCGTATTTACTTTCGACATTGTATTTGCGATCATCGATTTCAATCTCTTTGATATCAACCTTATTTACTTTACATTTGAATCTGATCATCTGCTCTTCACCAGATGAATAAATATAAACAATATCGCCCACCTCGTAATTTGCATACTGTCTCCAGTCAATCTTTTTTAAATCATGAAATGCATCCACAAAATTATAATATTTTAAATTTCCTGACGTTATCCATTCAGTCACGGTAACTCCTCCTATGATCTACCCTAATAATACAAAAACAGGTGTCCATTTATCTGGACGCATAAGTTCTTCCGTACTCACTGTTTCTCGTTTTAGTTTCTTTTTAAAGTTCTGGGTGTCTGACCAATCCTACAAGCCAACTCTGCAACACATATTCCTTTTTCTTTACACAGATTCTTAATTAAATTCGATGTGTTCATAATCTCACCTTTTCTGTTGAAACCCAGTTTCTGAGAACATAGTAACGTTAAGGTATATTATAAATCATTTGGTTGACATTTTCAATATGCGCTACCCGCTGTTTACATGTCGTTCATAGCATTTTACAAGACTCCGACACGTCCTTTACGGTTTTCATTATTTTCTCCAATGCAACTGCACTTTTCCTTTGCAATATTAGAAATATCTTAGAATGCCTGTCTAAATAATCACAGATTGAGTCAATGCCATGAATCTTGTATGTGCTAAACCTATTTTGTTCAGCGAACGAATGTTTTTTTGTGTCTCAAAAACTCGGAATTTCCTATAAAGCAAATATAGCGGCTCTTGGTTCACTCCAAAAGCCGCTAATTCATTTAATTTTTGTTTGCAAGTACAGAATAGTATGCTGCCATCCTTTTGTTAGTTTCCACAATATGCTCTTCATTATCCACCCACATCTCACACTGTTCAATAACAATTCTCAATGCGTCTTCCATTCCTTCCGGTGGATACTTATATTTTTTAAGTAGTCTCTTTACTTTCTTTCTCATGGACGCTCTTGCAGATTCTTTCTTTTCCCAGTCAACAGTACGTGAACTGCGAAGTTCCTCTGTCAACTCTCTTGTGATTGCAATAAGCTGGTCATTTGTATAGAAATCTTTTACTGCCTCCGGTCTTGTTAATGCATCATAAAAAGCAAGTTCCTCATCCGACAGCCCCATTTCATCGCCAGCTTTGTGTGCGTTGCTGATGTCCTGAGCCATCTTCATCAGTTCTTCTATAACTTCTTCATTGGTCAGCATTCCATTCAGATAAGATTTAACCACCCTATCAAGCATAGATGAAAATTCCTGCGATTTTACAATGTTGGTTCTCTTATAAATCTTTACCTGCTCGGCAATCAATTTTTTCAGCAATTCTATAGAAAGATTCTTTTCCGGCATTTTTGCCACTTCTTCCATAAATGCTGTATTAAACAGATTGAACTCTGTATCCACATCCGTAAACAGATTAATAACTCCATCACTCTGCACACTCTGCTTGAGCAATTCATTTATCTGGGCATTCATCTCTTTAAAGGATAATGGACCTGGCTTAACCACCTTAATCAATACTGACCTGACAGTTTCAAAATATGCCTCTTCACGTCTCTCATCTGCTGTCGCTATACTCTTTGACATTGAAAATGCCTGTCGCATCATATAACATTCAGTCAGATAATTCTCCAGAGTTTCTGCATTTTCCGGAGCAGAAAGGAAGTTCACACCACCTGTTATGAGATTCGCTCTTCGCAGATCACTCTCGGTTGTCATGAAATCGCTATAATCATACCCATGCATCAAATCGCGACATACAGATAACTTCTCTTGAAATTTCAGGTAGGCCGTCTTTGCTACATCCATATTACTGAACTTTTTCTGATCCGATTCTGTATATTGTTTCATGGCAGCTTTCAAAGCAGAAGCAATTCCAATATAATCAACAATCAGACCACCTTCTTTATCCTTAAATACACGATTAACACGGGCGATAGCCTGCATCAGATTATGTCCTTTCATCGGCTTAAAGATATACATGGTAGACATTGATGGAAGATCGAAACCTGTCAGCCACATATCCACTACAATGGCAATCTTAAATTCACTATCATTGTCCTTAAATTCTCTTGCAAGGCTTTCTCTATATGACTTGTTTCCAGTCAGTTCTTTCCATTCCACCGGGTCTTGATTACCACCGGTCATGACAATCTTAACCTTGCTTTCCCATCCTGGGCGCATTTCAAGGATTTTTTGATATATCTTTACTGCAATCGGTCTGGAATATGCAACAATCATAGCCTTGCCAGTCTGTTCATACTGTCGGCAATTTTCATAATGTTCCAAGATGTCTGTGCATAAAGAATTAAGCACCTTCGGAGTACCAAGGACGCTGTCCATATGAGCTAACTCATGTTTGCTCTTTTCGATATCTACCTCATTCGCATTAGCTTTCAGGCGTTCATAGGTTTCATCAATCTGTGCCACAATCTCTGGGTCAAGTTCCAGTTTGATCACTCGACTCTCATAATAAATCGGTTTGGTCGCACCATCCGCTACAGCCTGGGACATATCATAGATATCTATGTAATTACCAAACACCTCTAATGTGTTTCTGTCTTCCAACTCTATCGGCGTTCCGGTAAATCCTATGTATGTTGCATGAGGAAGGGCATTTCTGACACGCCTTGCATTACCAATGGTAATCTTACCTGTCTTGGCATTGACACGTTCCTCAAATCCATACTGGCTTCTGTGTGCTTCATCCGCCATTACCACAATATTTCTTCTCTGAGAAAGTGGTTCATCGCTTTCTTCAAACTTTTGCATGGTAGTAAAGATAATACCATTAGCAGTTCTTCCATCCAGCCAGTCCATAAGGGCAATAGTCTTAGAACCATTTTTCTTTTCCTCATCTGATAGACGTCTCTTTTCAGCCTGTACTGGAGTCTGTCTCAGGAAATCTTTACATTTTGAGAACTGGGCAAATAACTGGTCATCCAAATCATTTCTATCTGTAATGACAACAATCGTTGGGCTATTCAATGCTTCCTGCAAATATTTTGCATAGAAAACCATAGATAGAGATTTTCCACTACCCTGTGTATGCCAGAACACACCACCTCTACCGTCTCCGCCATCTGCACTTGCCTTTCTGGTAGATTCTACTGCTTTCTTTACAGCAAAATACTGATGGTATGCTGCCAATATCTTAGCATTCCCCGTAATTTCCTTAGAGAAGCAGATAAAATTATGCAGAATATCAAGGAATCGGTCTTTTGCAAACATACCTTTTATCAAAGTTGTAAAATCTGCAAACCTTGTATCTTCATAATCTCCATCAACAGTTTTCCATTCCATAAAACGGTCAATCGAAGCAGTGATAGTACCGGCTTTTGTCTGTGACTGATCACTGATAACACAAAAAGCATTATAATTAAAGAAACTCCCTATAGATTTCTTATAATTCTGAATCTGCTGATATGCGTCCTCAATGGTAACAGAATCTGCCTTTGGAGACTTCAATTCCATAACAACAACAGGCATACCATTCAGGAATATTACCACATCTGGACGTTTTGTTTCATATTCCTCATACGTCCACTGATTTGCCACAACAAAACTGTTATTAGCCGGATTGCCATAGTCCACTAACCTTACAATTTCACTGACCTCTTCTCCCTTTTTTTGATATGCTACCGTAACGCCATTTTGAATATAATCTGTAAAGATTTCATTCTTGGACACAAGACTTCCAGCCTCGTATTCCTTGATTTTCATGATAGCCTCATCAATGGCCACCGCAGGCAACTTCGGATTGATGGATTCCAGCGAACTCCTCAGTTGTTCTTCATATAAAGGATTACGTGTGTCTCTCTTTACGTCAGGTCCATAAAGGTGTGTATATCCAAGGCTTTCAAGCAATTCAACAATAGAATTTTCATAACTTGATTCATTAAAACCAGACATATATCTTCACCTCCTATTTGTATTAAAATTTGTTTTATCTTAGTGCTATAAACGATAATTTACCGCCGCATCAGGAACGGAAATATGCGGAAAAAGTAGATTGCGGCGGTAACGAGGAAACGGCAAGGCCGTTTTCGAGTCTACGGGTAGCTTAGAGGTCGATAGCTGAGATGTCAATCTCGCCGGACATGAGCTTTGGTAATAATGCATCACGCAGCGCTGAAAGTCGCTTATTTTCAGTCTTGTTAGAGTTAAGCTGCTCAAGAACTGGAAAAGCAATGGCATTAAACTCTTCTAACTCTTCCTTCGATGGAAGAACAACAGAGTATGTCATAATTTGTTGCTTGTCTCCACGGGGCATTTTTGTCCCTTTTGATCCAGCCGCCATGAATGCAAAGAATTTGTCAGTATATAGAGTGCTGAATAAATACGCTGCATATTGAGATTGAACCGGTGTGAAGCAAAGAACATCTGTTGAACATCCGCACATGTCCTCACAGTAGACAATCTTCTTAAAGTAAGGTCGAATGTTGGAAATCAATGTATCGCCCTTTTGGCAGGCAGTAGTCTGTGGTGTAGCCGGAAGACTCGCAGCCTCAGTTGAACCAGCTTTTCCAGGCAACATATTCTCCGTTGAGAAGTAGGTGTTGACATTCAGTTCAGAAACAGCCACCTTTTCTTTGGAATACGAGCAAATATCCGAAAGGATACCCTGATTTGCTACCAAGCTGACATCGCCAAATTGCTCTTGATATATTGCTTGCAAGAGATCAGATAAATTCTTGTTTATTTCTGTATTTGTCTTGATTTTCTCATCAATATTCGCTAAGAAGCTTCCTATATTCTTCTGAACCAATTTATCACTTGGATACCTGATAATTATTTCATCTTGCAAACGTCTTCTATTAATTTCGGTTTGACCCGTGGATCCTTCTGCCAGTCCTTCTATTTGAGATTGAAATGACTTTACAGCATACCCGTAGTAAATGGGATCTAATTCTTCCGAAGGTCTAATAAGAATCATGTGTCCATCAATAGTCGTAGGCACTGTGACTTCTATCATCTGCGCAACTCTGCCAGCAGTTCCTGTTCCTGTCGAATTTATCAGAACATCTCCTATTCTCAGCATTTTATCTGCAGGAATTTTCTTTTTTGCGCAATCATGAATTCTTGATTCGCTGTACGAAATTTCAAAATTTCTATTACACTTTTGATTTAACACTCGTATCGTATTTTCATTTTCTTCTTCTGTATACTTAGGTGGTATACCTTTTGCTATGAACGCAGTTACCTCTCCTAAAGTCTTTTCAAGCCACTCTGCCATATTGTCACCTTCCTAACCAATATATTCATTGCTCTGCTTGACCATTGCATACTGCAAGGTCGTATCTATTCTCTTATGCCTGGACTTTTTGTATATCTAACTGCTTACCCATTTCACGCAGACGAGATTCGATACCGCCAAGAGAAAAAGCTGAACAACTGATAATCTGTCAGATAAGAACGTAAGTCTTCCGTCCGAATATGACGTATACCTTTGTCTATCGAAGACACCATTGTTTCAATAGTTGTTCGGTAATATTTCAACGTTTTTTCTGAACAACCTTCAATCCGCTTTGCCGAAACAAAAGCATCTATCAGCTTTGGATTATCGTCTGTATCCTTCTTTTCCATCTGTACTGTGATCTCACAGCCAAACAGTGCATTTTCAAGTGCCTTTTGCAGCTGCTGCATTTGGGCATTGTCGAGGTGTGGCAGCATTTGCTGCATCACCTCTGAAATAATCTGTTGTTTCATAGGTCATTCTCCTTCAAATTTATTTTCCAGAGAACGACTCAACGGCAGTTCCGTTGGCTTTATCTCCCGCCGTTGGTGGGAGTATTTAGGTTAAACAATAATTTATCTCAACAAGCAAAAGCATTATATGAGGAAATGTTCCTCAATACTCCTGATACTGATATGACACCAGGAGTATTGAGTGACATTGCGACATAAGTTTCTCACCTCTTACTCAGCATAGCCAATCGCAGCCAACTTCTTTTTGATTTCAGCCTCCAACTTATGAGATTCTTTAAATAAACCATATAATTCTGTAGATAATCTGGCCATCTTTTCTTCAAATGGCTCTCCATCATCTTCCTGTTCTTCAATGCCTACATATCTACCCGGAGTTAAAATATAATCCTGCTCAGCAATCTTTTCTGTTGTAACAACAGCACAAAATCCCGGAACATCTTCTAATGTACCTGCTACAAATGCATTGTATGTTTCAGACAGCTTCCCAATATCATTTTTTTCCGGATCATCCGAACCATCCGTGAGTTCTCTTAATGCACGTGTTACCATCGTTCCCATTTTACGTGCATCAATGAAAAGCGTTTTCCCTTTTTGCGTCTTATTCTTTGATAAGAACCATAAGCACACTGGAATACCGGTTGTGTAAAACAACTGACTTGGAAGTGAAATAATACACTCCACCAAATCTTCTTCAATGATATTCTTCCGAATTTCACCTTCACCACCACTTTGTGAAGAGAGTGAACCATTCGCCAGTACCATACCCATCTTTCCATTTGGTGCCAAATGCCAAAGCATATGCTGAATCCACGCAAAGTTCGCATTGCTCGCTGGAGGTGTTCCGTACTTCCATCTCTGGTCTTCCTTCAATTTGTCTGCTCCCCAAGAAGAAAGATTAAAAGGCGGGTTTGCCATTACATAATCTGCTCTCATAGTTGGATGCTGATCACTCAAAAATGTATCTTCCGGAAACTCTCCTAAATTGCAATCAATGCCTCTGATTGCAAGATTCATCTTTGCCATCTTCCATGTGGTAGGGTTCGATTCTTGTCCATAGACAGATATATCATTTATTAACCCTTGATGGTGTTTAATAAATTCCGCGGACTGTACAAACATTCCACCCGCACCGCAGCATGGGTCATACACACGACCATTAAACGGTTGCAGAATTTCTACAATCGTTCTAACAACACATGATGGTGTATAGAATTGTCCAGCATTCTTACCTTCCTGTTCGGCAAAATTTCTAAGGCAGTATTCATATGTTCTGCCCAATAGGTCTTTTTCATCTGCTCCGTCTATCATCTTTACGTTGGTAAAGAGGTCTACCACTTCACCAAGTCTACGTTTATCAAGTTCCTGACGTGCAAAATTCTTCGGCAAGATCCCTTTTAACTTTTTATTTTCCGCTTCAATGGCAATCATGGCCTTGTCAATAACAGTACCAATCTCCGGCTTATGGGCAGCTTCTGCAATATCCTTCCATCTGGCACCTACCGGAACATAAAAGATATTTTCAGAATAGTATTCATCCTTATCCTCTTCAAATCCCTCGCCCTCTTCAACAAGTTCCTGATATTTTTCTTCAAAACTATCAGAAATATATTTTAAGAAAATAAGTCCCAGAATGACATTCTTATATTCAGAAGCATCCATGTTTCCCCTAAGGACACACGCAGCATCCCATATTTCTTTTTCAAATCCTATATCCGCAGTATTCTTTGTTGCCATGTTATTGCCCTTCCTTTTTCTTGTTTTCGATTTCCTGTATCAACGCAGTTCTTTCTTCCTCAGAAAGTCTTGATATTTCTTCTATCAAATTAATCCAATCTGCATCCTGAAAACCAGCCCACCCTTTCGCATCAAGAGCATCCTGCATATTTCCTGTATTATTCACAACTTTAAGCCCTTTGAAATTTGGCAAAGAACTGTTATACCAATAATCAACCATGTCATCTCCAACATCATAGATTTTGTAACGACGTCTCAACATGTAAGACAACAATCTATCCTTGATTTTTATGTAATCCGTATTATCATCCGGGCGAATTTCAATCTTAATTCCACTGGTTTCAATTTCACCATAATCGTCAACACTATCTGGCCTTACCGCTTCTTTATGGTTCAGAATTTTCATGTTGTCATTGATAATTAACTTGTCCATAATTCTGGCAACCTGCTCATAAGTAAGGTTATTTATGTTCAGACCATTTATATCTCTTACATCACTTATGCCTAAAAGCCAATCAATAGACACATTATACGTCTTTGCAATTCGGTACAAATTATCTGTGGTTATTAGCTGTGCGCCACTAAGCCATTTACTAATATTACTTTGTGTGGTCTGCAATCTTCCTGCAGTAATTTCCTGTGTCTCTTTTTCAAATAATTCCGCTAAACGTACTTTGATTATATCTTTCAAATCATCCATCGTTTCCTGTCTCACTCTCCAAAAGGTCCTGTATTATCACTCATTAAATCTGCATAATCATCCTCAGCCTTTTTCGCTTCATCCCATACTTCCAGCCAATTCGCCTCTGTCATAGCTTCGCCAGTCAAAAAATCCAAGCCATTCATACTCCAAGTACCTTCCCAAATCAGAGGGCGGTCCTGGAATAAAGCAAGCTTTGTCTCATTCCAATTATCATAAAGTTCTTTATCTGTTTTATATATCGTCACGCTTTTCTTCGTCAGCATCTTTATTAATGGATCAGAGACTTTAAAGGATAATGCATTTGCACTCTCTTCCATTTTTAATGCGCCATGTCGGATTAGCTCATGAAGGTTTCTTACTGCTGTAGTATACGTTGTTCCTTCACACGTTTTATATATTTCTTTCTTATCAGATAAACCCAACAGCCAATCAGCAGACACCCCATAAATTTCTGATACATGATATATCGTTTCTAATGTCGGTTGCTGCGAACCAGAAAGTAATTTACTTACATTTCCCTGCGTCATATTTAATTTTTTTCCAACTGTTTCTTGTGAATCTTGTCCAAACGTCTCCCTAAGTCTAGCTTTAATTACATCTATCGCTAATGCCATACTGTCACCTACTACTCGAATCAAAAAACTTGTTATTTGGTTCCGTCTCCCTGGCAATTCTTCCCTTTGTATACTGAACAAAACGCCTTCAAAAATTCATACGAAACGCCTTGAAGTGGTCTACATGTTCACCCAAGCATTCTTTCGTAATTTCTATATTAAATGCCATATACCGTCAAACATTCCTCTCTCGAATAAAATATTCCTCTGTCGAATAACTTCATTCTACCACGAATATTTTAATTTTTGAATCCCCCTTTTTCAACATTTTTCAAGAATATTGCCATTCAAACCCATCGTTATCTTATTCCTGGCATTTCCTCTATACGGGCAAGCTGGCGATTTGCAAATTAGGAGGATTCCGAAATGTATGGCCACAGAACTATAGCAAAGTATCGCCGTGAGGTTTCCTCCCAGCCAATCAATGGAGGAAATCGTTATGGCAAACACAACTGCAAATCCTTATAAGTACAGCAACAGAACATCAATCGACGGAGTACCGCTTGAACCCGGACAGGTATTAGCACCTTGGTGGATTCAGAATGGGTACAAATTAAAAGCAGAAGAAAAGAAGCATTGTACAACCATTCACTACGGAGAGTTCAAATTCCGTATAGGTTTCATTCCTATAAAAATTGAAGGCTTTGAAACCTATATGGAAGGCTTCAACAACGAAATCAACAATTACATGAAAGAACGTAAAGAGGGGCGATGCATTATGGGTTACAAGGCAGACGGCGAACCAATCTGCTGTCAAAAATCTAAACATTGCAGAGGATGTGAAAATCAGCATAATCAGCAAATTAAACGTTACAATCCTTTGAAGGACCGATTTGACATTCTTTCCTTAGACTACTGTTATGCAGATGAAGATTTTGATGTGGCTGATGAAAAAGCTGAATCTCCAGAAGACGCAGCATGTGCATCTGATGCTTTAACAGAAGAAGAGCTCTATGCTCTTGCACTCACCCACTTTCAAAAAGAACATCCTCGTTATGCTGAAATCATCAAACTTAGCAAACAGCATGTTTCAATCGAAGAAATCTGTAACAAAATTGGACTCAAGCCAAATCGCGGGCGTGAAGAAATCAACAATGCTTATAATGCACTCTGTGACTATCTTGGTCTCGGTGTGTACAAGCATAAAAGCAACCGCAGAAAATAGTCTCCATACGCAGAAAAGCGGCAACATCCTAAGATGTCGCCGCCTTTCTGCTATCCATTCAAGCTTTAAATTGGTGGCTCCCAAGCATTAGAATAATCATTTCTATGTATTTACTCTTAATTTCGGTAAATTATTTAAGCTTACCGATTCCAATGTCTGCAACTGCTGCACCGCCAACTGCCTAAGCAATTCCATTCTTTCTTTTTGGTCTTTCCCTTGATTAATCAATACAGCATTATAGCTTTCCAAATTAGCAAGTACAAGTAATTGATTCAGAGTTGCCACATCCCGCATATTTCCTTTAACTGCTAAATTTTCGTCTTTCCATTGCTTAGCTGTCTTTCCAAACAAAACTACATTGAGCATATCAGCTTCATTAGCATATGTGTAGGCCACCTGTGCAGGCGTTAATTCTGGCGGAATCAAATTTTCTTTTATCGCATCAGTATGTATCCTGTAATTCAATTTAGAAATCTCTCTGTTCAAATTCCAGTTCAAAGACAATCGACTATTTTCATCTGTCTTTAATCTTCTATAATCCTTCATAATATATAATTGGAACTCAGGCGAAATCCAAGTTGCGAAAGACATAGCAATATCACTATGGGCATATGTTCCGCCATAACGTCCCGCTTTTGAAACAATGCCAATGGCATTTGTAGCTTCTATCCACTTCTTTGGTGACATTGTAAATGCGTTTGCTCCTGCCTGTTTTCTAAACCCCTCGAATTCGAGGGGTTTAAAATCTGGATTATGAAGTCTTTCCCATAATCCCAGAAATTCTATCACATCCCTGTTTCTCATCCAGTTTTGAATAACCGCTGTTGGGTCATCACTTTTATATCGAGCTATATCCGTCAATGAAATAAATTCATTTTCAAAATCCTGTGTATAAATACCAATATCTATCCCATTTGCATGAATTGTATCCTTAATTATTTTTCCCATTTCTCCTCCTTTAATAATATCACAAACTTTCTCAAGCATTGTAACTGTTACTTCTCTTAGATATATTCTGCCAAATAGTCATTTGTTTTCATCTTCCCACATCTCCCGATATGCTTCAATATAAAACTTAATACAGCCAGGATATACATACAAATGTCTTCTGCACACCCTTTTAAACAATTTCAGTATTTTTTCATCACAGGCAAAGTCTAGTAGCTAATCAAGCAAATGTGATAATTCAGCCTCTGACACGGTTCTGCTACACACGTCTTCAACCAGCGGCAAATAAACCTCATAAGCTTTTTGATGTATTTCAACTATCTGCTCTGTAATCTGATAAATCCTTTCATCCATTAAAATACTAACACCATACCTCAAAATATTTAACGCATCCGTTATCGCTTCTACCTTCTTTTTCAGCGGATATTTCTTTGCCATTCTGCTATTGCATCTAAAGGCACTTTCCCTTCGCCTTCCCCAAATTCAATCTTCACGTTGATATGGTTGTCTGGTGATTTGCGGGACCAAAGTATAATGGTCTCAACATGTTCATCATTGTTCAAACTACATCAAATATCTTTTTATTTCTTATCTGCCTTTTTTTCTAACATTTTTATAGAGTTCAAATAGTCCTCTTCTACATCACTAATGGTTCTGGCTTTATATTTCTTATATTCATCTGTTGCCTTATTAACAGCCTGCTTATGAGAGATACTTCCATTTCCCTGCAATAACTGCTCTCCTGTCATTGTAAGAATACGATCTAAATGTTCCGCCCAATCTTTCATAGTCATTGCCTGTTCACGTTCTGCCTGACGTTCTGCAAAATCTAAATATCCAGAAACAAGTTGTCCCATAGCACGAAGTTCTTTTTCATTCAGGTAATTTTTCGCAACAACAGCCTCTTTCAATGTTGGCTGATTTCCGACAAATGTTGTAACACCCATAAACTCTTTTTCAGCATCTGCTCTTGTGTAAATAACCTCTGCAGCCGTTTGACCATGAATAGCATAATGAATTTTGTTCTGCACTTTTTTAAAAAAGAGAATGGATATTTCTGCTTTGGGATCATAATCAATGCTAGTAGCGTAAATCTCAAGAATTTGTCTGTAAAACACCTTTTCAGAAGCACGAATGTCTCTGATCCGTTCAAGTAATTCTTTAAAGTAACCACCGCCGCCCAGATTTTTTAATCGTTCATCATCCAGTGCAAAACCTTTTCGCATATATTCTTTCAGTATATTAGTCGCCCAAATTCTGAACTGCGTACCACGTTTGGATTTCACACGATAGCCCACAGAAATAATGACATCCAAATTATAATAGTCAACTTGGTAGGTTTTCCCATCCGCCGCAGTTGTTGCAAAATTTGCAACAACTGATTCTCTCACCAGTTCACCCTCAGAAAAGACATTTTTTATATGCCTTGAAATCGTTGATTTATCTCTTTGAAATCAATTTCATCCATCTCTAATTCCACATTGATATGTTTCAACTTATTTGATTTATGTTTGGAAATCAACACACGACTTCAACTTACGGATTTTTGTCCAAACCCATTAATCATTTAGTCACAATCCAAATCCTTTTCGGTTTGAGCCAATTTTTTCAATTACTATTTTTATTTTGTAGAGATACGAAGCTCGTTCTATAGTTCTTTTTGTCACCCCACAAAACTGTATTTTAAAATGGACATCTAAAGACTTTATAATATTTTACCACATCCACCTGTGCTTTACTATCTGAAAAAGAGTAAGAAAGCTGTACGCATTCCCAGATCCGTTTTGATATGATGATTGTTTTAAAGCTTTAAAACAATCACACAACGCGGACCTTTCATTCATTTTGTTGCATTGATTAACACTGCTATTTGTGTAGCTGTTCAATCAAAGATACTTTGTTTTGATGTCCCAATGCTGCCCCTGTTACTACAAGCGTACCTAAAACTACACATACACAATAAATCACAGCAATTCCAATCGGAAATCGATAAGTCAAATAAGACATAAGTCCATTTTTCAAGAAGGAACAAAGTATACCTCCAATAACTCCGCCGATTATCAAAGAGAGTAATAATCCTATTATGACTGTAATCAAACTTTCATAGCGTACCATAGCGGAAAGCTGCTTTTGGGACATTCCCACAGAACGCATAAGGGCAAATTCCTTCTGTCGAGTTATGATACCCGTCAAAATTGTGTTTATCAAATTCATAATTGCAAAGCAACCAATAAAAGCAACCGCCACCATAAGCACCATTTTCATTCCTTGTATGAAATTCTCATTTTGTGCAATAGCCGCTGAAAGGGATCTCATGCTAAGTTCTGGAATACTTTGCAGCATTTCTTCTATTTTCTCCTCAGCCTGTTCCTCTAAATCATCTGAAACCCGGACTGTATATTGATAGGTTGTGTCACACGATGCAAGGCTGTTCATAGTATCTAATGTCAGCATCAACATATCAATTTTATCCCTATTATTACCAATTTTACTTTGATCGACGATCGCTCCCATCACCTGCAGGTGGTTTATTTTATTGCTGACACAAAAAAGGCAGGATACATTCCTTTTTATGGGAACATATCCTGCCTAATGTTTTGTCTATATTTTTCTGTTATCACAAATCTTTCCAAAGAAAAACTCCCCCAGATGAACTGGGGAGCCTCCAGAAGCTATACCTTACGGTCCTACGGCTTCGTTTAAACATTTATAAAGTACCCACTGTATCTTGATTACTCAAGTGCGGGACTTAATCATATTTTATTTTTATTCTCCTGCCTGTTCTAAAACCATCTGTTCAACTGCATTGCTAACATAAAAACCGTTTTGTCTCATTTCCGACAAAAGCGGACGTACTTCTTTTATGATTCCTTGCCTTTACTAAAACACCTAATGTTCCAGTAATAGATAAGCCTAAATACTTAGCAGTCTTTTTTGCTGCATTATCATCCAATATCACCAAGTCTGCTTTTCGCTCTTGCGCAAGAATCATCACCTCTACTTCTCCATCGTGAAGTTTTGCCTTATACATTTTCTTCTCGCTATGATCCTTGATTTGTTCTACACGAATCCAATCTCCTGCCGACTGAATCTGAACACACGCAGAATCCTCTTTCGCAGTTACTTCCATGTATACTGCAGATGGAATTACAATTTCCTCATACAGTTCTTTTAGGATATTCAACTTTCCAATCCCACAAAGAACAATCAATGGTGTTGAATTGACAATTACTTTACGCATGCTCCAATTCCTCCAAAAATTCTTCCCTGTCATCAAACTGGAAGATGGAAATCTCATTCTGCCCTAAATATTTTATAAACTCTTCTTCTGTCATCCCAGCAATTTGCGAACAGTATCCTATAGATACTCCATTTTGTTTATAAAATCCTAATGCTACATATCTTCTTGCAAACTGATTCGCTTGTTCTCTGTTCATTTTTATATCGAAAAGGACTTCATCTGGTACACTAAACGCTATCTGGCACATTATCATCCCTCCTACTATTCCATTTCTATATGTTTCTTTTACATTCACAGTTTACCACATCTGACCGAAATTAACCACTAAAATATCCGTTTTCATCCTTGAACATAGCGCTAGTTTCTATCTGCTTTTCATCTGAAATTCTGTGAAGGCTTTTACTGCTTTCTGCACTCGTTCATTTTTCACATCTCGATATCCTGCGTCCAGCTTCTGATGAATCTCTTCCACAGTCATGAGATCGGCATTGATAGCACCGTCCATTTTCTGCATTCCGTCTAAACCCATGCACTTTATTTGTTCTTTCTGATCAATCAAACATAGAAAACCTCTTTTAAAATGTATTTGAAAAGTATAAATACTTTTCATAAACACATCTTAAAAGAGATATCTTATCTTGCACAATATATTTGTACTACTATAATATAGTGGTGGCTCTTAAGCTTTAGAATACACTGAATTGAGGTGCTCTCAAGCTTTAAAATAATCAAATTCAAAGCCTATCATACCAATCGTCAGACAGCAGACAGGAAAATGCCACTTTATGTCTGTCAAAGTCAAGTTCATACAATAAGCAAAATCCCCGAAAGTGCCTGAAATGGCGGCATTTCCGGGGATAAGTACCCAAACAATCCTTCAAATTTAGAGGCTATTTTTCTGTTAAAGTTTGTTCCTTGATATGCTCTCCTGTCATTGTACGAATACGATCTAAATGTTCCGCCCAATCTTTCATGGTCATTGCCTGTTCACGTTCTGCCTGACGTTCTGCAAAATCTAAATATCCAGAAA
>OFFP01000523.1_pt1 | contig 31273 bp, 29 predicted proteins | sample 1521431 | NCBI WGS metagenome assembly OFFP01 (sample SAMEA3504104, study PRJEB24116) | mouse gut metagenome | biome: mouse gut; feature: mouse-associated habitat; material: faeces | place: Denmark | collected 2011
CGATATAGCGCACATGGGCATAATTTTTGCTGGCTGTGCTTTTATAGTTGGGGTTTTGGAACCGCTGCTTATATACCAACAGGGAAATATGCCCTCACCTCCTCTACCTCTCCCATTCCTCTTCGTATTGCCAACTGTCATCCATCCCTTCGGATTCCTCCTCTTCCTCCATCCAACAGGCATGTTTATAGTTCTCCATGGTAGCGCGGTAGCGCCCTGCTTCTTCTTCCAGATATTTAAGTCCCACAGCCGTACTTGGCGGTGTCAATTCATATTTTCTGTATAAGAGATAATGGTCACAAGACGGGTCATCTTTTGGGGACAGCATATCCAGAAATTCATCATAACCAAACGGGCATGCCTTGTTAATCTCCTGACATACCCTGTTCAAGTCCAGGAACAGATCCGAACATTCCATTTGGGACAGCACCATCTCACCAACCGGTTCCTCTGCCTCCAGCTTTACCTGGATATTTCCTGTGCCGGAAACCGGCAGGGACGAAGCCTGCCATGTAATGCCGATACTGGCTAAATCTTCCTGCAGCTCATACAGCCTGCAGGGCAGCTCCACCACCAGGGTATTCCCACGATGCTCCAATACTGCTGTTATCATAAGCGACTCCTTTACCGTTCCATTTCCATGTCCCCGTCCGGCTCCCCAAACATTTCAAGCCCTGTCTCTCCATTCTGCTCCCCCAGCCCCATTCCCATATCTTCGAACGCTCCTTCCAGCATCTCCGTGTACATCTGCTCCATCCTGCTATGCAGCCGCTGTGTCCGTTGATACGGCCTGTTGTCCAGAAGCAGTTCCGGCTCTCCGTTCTCTGCGTCCCGTATCTGTACTTTCACCTCACCAGATGCAATCCAGATAGCATTGCAGACCTGTTCCATGTAAGGATATCCCATGCGGGAAATATCAAAAGGTGTCACCTTACACTTCCCCGTCCACTTGAACAGGTTATAGGCAATCTCCACTACCTGCAGGCTGGTCTCGTCAAACCCCCGCAGGGAGCGTTTCAGGCCGTCAAACCCGATGCCCATGGCGTTTACATGCTTCTTTGCCACATCAAATATCCCCTGCTCACAGGAGAGCAGATAAAAAGCCGCATGATAAGAGGAATCCAGCTTCTTTCCCTCCGTCCGTGCGGCCAGCTCTTTATAGCGTTGTGCCTGGTTCATGTCTCCCCCTATCTCTCCATTTCCTCTTCCATGCTTTCGGTTTCCATTCCCTCATATCCGGCTGCGGCCATTTTCATGTTCCCGGCCAGCTCCCTGGTTTCCTCCGGGGACAGGGCCAGGGAAATCTTCTGTTCCTTTCCGTCATAAAAATACACCTTATCTGACAAAACTTCCTGGGACGCTACTTCTCTCTGGTTAATATCCATCACCATACCCTGCAGCTCCTTTGCGTCCATGCCATTGCCCTCTTTCATAAGCATCACTTCGTGGATACTGCTGGGCAGGATGTAAAAACTGGACTGGGTGGCTTCTGCGATGGACTGTAAAAGTCCCGGATACAGCATAACGGCCGCTCCATAATCTTTTTGCGGATTTGACAGGATATACAGTCCCTCATTGCGGAACACTTCTTTCGGCTCCAAAGGTTCCATACTATCAAAAAACAGAGACATCATGCTGTTGATCTGTGCAGGCGCCTGGGCAGCTGTATTTTTCAGGGCTGTTTCATAGAGGGAATCCACATCCATATCCCAGTCCTTCATGGTTTTATCCGTCACCAGAACAGCAGCGCGCTCCTCCCCGTCTTTATAGAGCATAACCCGGAATACTGCCGCCAGATCCGTACCCGCAACCTCTTTATGGGGATAGCCCCGCAGATTTTCCCGGTTCATGTCTTTATTTACTACCTGCACCCGGATGTTTCCCTTTACAGAATCAAAGTCCTTTACAGCCTCCACCATCTCTGCTTTCCATTTCATCTCCGTTTCCTCTGCCAGGTAATCCCCTGCAATAGTCCGCAGGATAGTCTTATCCGATACCCAGTCCGGAAATCTGGTGTAATACTCTTCCAGATATACTTTAGCGGGTAATCCCTGACCTTCCTTTTTTATGACCATAGCCACCTGTTCCCGGTCGTTGTTCCTCGGCACATGGACGATATTTACCGTTGCGTTCCTGTACTCCTTTGGCAGATAGGCAAGAATCCCCTCCTTTATTTTCTGCTGAAATTTTTCAAAGCCTGTCATATCTTCTCTTTCCCTTTCCTGTTCATTTTGATAAGCCTTATTTCCCATGGATTCCCTCCACTCAATGACTGTAATCTGTTCCCTGATACTGCCTATAATGTCCCTGCCCAGGGATTCCCTCCACTCCGCCCCTACCTCCCCGTCTTCGGTAATCCAGAAAAACCCACACTCCCCATCGTCTATCTTAGAAGCCTGCTCCGGTGAGAAATAAAATGTGTGGTGGAAATCCGCTGCCTGTGCCTCCTGCAGGGTGTGGGTCTCTTCAATCCTCCCGTCCACCAGGCTGACACTGCTGCTCCAGAAGATGCAGCCCTGGTACAGCCCCATCTTCCTCCCTGCCCCCGTCACAGCTTATCTGCAATCCGGCGCAGGTTGCCGCTGTCCGCCAGAAAGCTGTTGATCTGGAAGTCTTTTTTCTGCATATAGTCCACCCCCAGAGACACCGCCTCCGACAGCATCTGGTCGAACTGTTCCTCCGTCCCCTCATGGGCCACGTTCATCAGCACCTTGACCAGCAGAAAGAATGCCGCCGCATCCACCTTGCCGGATTTCATGTGCATCTTTGCAATGCGGTTGGTCTGCTGCTCCACCACCGCTTTGATATCCTCGATATGGTAAACCGCCTGCATTTCCTGTCGGATAATGCCTGCAATCACGTCAATGTCCTGGCTGTATCCTTCCACGGCCAGCCCCTTCTCAATGTAGCGCCGGATCTGTTCGTTCCGGGAAATATGCTCCCGGCCGGCCATCTTATCAATCTGGCTGCACATCTCTTTTGTCAGATAAACTGAAGTGATAATGCGGTCATCCCGTTTTGCCACAGGCGCCCTCCTTTCCTCTTTCACAGCTTTCTAACAGGTTCCATACCCGTTTAACAAGGGTACAGGCTTTGCCTGTACGGTGTTTCCCTGGTTTGTTTCACAAACCTATTCCTGCCTTAACAGGGCAGCCTTTGGTTGCCCTGCCAATCTTTGATTGGCTTTATGTCCCCACCGCAGGCGGCGGGGCAGAGGTCGCTCCGCTCCCGAAAAGCGAAAAAAAGGAAGTACCATGGTCTCCCACAATACTTCCTCTGAAATCTTTCCGTTGTTCTGCTTTACCGCTCCCATCCCTGCAGATTTTCCTGCCCGCGCTCTGCTTCCTGCTCCGGTAAAGGGGTAAACTCAATGCCGTCAATGCAGTTCTCATACAAGAACTGCTTGATCTCCGTCATGTCATTGGATTCATAAAACTGTATCAGCAGCCCTGTAAAAACCGGCTGCAATTCAATGGGAACGGAAATAATGCCGCACCCGTTTGAAATCATCACATGGTTGCCTGCCAGCATGGATGTCCTCTTGTTGCCGTCCAGAAACATCTGCTTCCGCACAAGGTAGAGCATCATGGTCAGCGCCTGGTCTGTCGGGTTCTCTATCTGTCCAATCTCCGCCATTTCCTCTTTGATCTGGGATTCAATAGGCATGTCCGGCTTCCACGTTGTACCGCCAATGCTCACCGGCACGTTCCGCAGATACCCCGCCCGGATGATCAGGCTGTTTCCACCCACGCACCGGTTCACCTTACAGACAAAAGAATAATCGGTCGGCTCGTCCAACATATCCAGCACAAACTGCCATGCATGTTTCAGATTGTTCACCGCCACAATGTCGGATACCTTTACCCCCTGGACGCTCATGCCGTTATAAATGGCCTCTGTGTCCGGGTAGGTCACGGCCAGCCCCTCCAGCCGTGCGCTCTTCCAGATATAGTCCACGATATTCCGTCTGACAACAAAGAGCGTTTCTTCCCTTGTCATATGGTATTTTGCGTCCAAAATCGGCGTTTCTCCTTCATTCATGCTTCTGTCAACGCTCCATGCCGCCGTCCTGCGCTTCCTCCTGCTCCAGAAAACGGAACATCCGTATTGTCCGCTCACAGAACTCATGAAGGACCGGTATGTCCGATACTGCCGTCTCCCATACCAGCCCCACGTCCACAGCGCCGTAATTATGGGCAAACAGGTTCCTCATCCCCTTAATCGCCGGCCAGTAGATGGAGTCTTTTGTCCCCTCGCGGAAATCCTCTGTCAGATGCCCGGTCAGCTCTCCAATCTGAAGAAGGCTCATACAGACCGAATTGCGGTAATCCCTGTCCGTGTCAAAAATATCCTTCTCCCTCCCGAAGCGTTCCAGAGCCGCCTCGATATCTTCACAATACGTCAGGATATGCTCAAGGATGTCAATGTTCTTCTTCATAAATCAGCTTTTCATCCTCCTTCATACGGACACGGAACCCCTCCGTCCTTGCTGCGTTTGCGTCATGGGACAGGGCTTCTGTCGTCACCAGATCCACCGGTTTCTTTAATGCCTGCGTCAGTTCATGGTAAAGGGCGCCCAGGCCGAACATGGACCGGATTCTGCCACCGTCGATCCGCAGGTCGATATCGCTCTGCCCCGTAGCCTCCCCACGGGCATAAGAGCCGAAAAGATACGCCCGGCTCACGCCGTAATCCTGCAGGATCGGGCGGATGATCGCCTGTATCTCATTCATGGCATATATTTTCTCCATAGCCGGACCTCCCTGTAGATTTTACTATCCATTTCGATTATAGAATTTTGATAATGGAATTGCTTTTCAATCCCATTATATCATCCCCATGTCCGCTTTTCAATATTTGCAGGCATCCGTGTTTTAAATGTTTTAAAACTGTTCCAGGAAGCCGTTGACCTCCCTGCACACCCGCTCCCCATGGGCAGGGGCAGGCACAACGGCCACAGCAGTCCCCACAACTGCCAACACTCCAGTCAAAAACACTTTCATACACACCTCCATCCTACTGTTCCCACTCATCTTCCTGCAACTCCATCCTGTCTGACCGCCGGCCGCAGGGATAAACAAACGGCGGTACATCATCAAATTTTCTCGCCTCTTTTAAAATGCTGGAGATTACGGCGGCATCCGCCAGGCGGAACTCTTCATCCGCCTTTCCGGAATCATATCCCCTGGCATAAAATACCATGAGGTAGTCCAGATCCACAATCTTGGAATCCATGCCGTTCTGTATGGCTTCCTCAAAACTCATGCCGTAATACCGTTCCACTTCGGACTTATCGCCGCCGCAGCCATGAAGGATCAGCCCCTCCAACAGCTTCCTGACCTCCGCCTGTTTCCGCTCTTCCAGCTGGCACACATAAACTGGCCTCATAAGCCTCCTTTCCGGCATCAGGGATATGCCGCTTCCCGTTCTTCCGCTTCTGCTCTTTCAGGGCTGTCTCTGCTCCTGGCCAACATTTCCCGGAAGGTAAGTAAATCCTCATTAAAGTCCTTTGTCTGCGGGGTCTGGATAAACACCTTATATCCCGTCTTTGCAAAAGCCTCCGCTGACTGGTTCGCCTGCACCTGCCCATGGTTACGGGGCTGCCCGTTTGCATCTTTCCCGTCCACATCATTGTCATAGCAGAACACAATCTCCCGGATCTCCGGGTGACTTTTCAAATAGCGGGAAAGAGCCTTATCCGACAGGCAGCCTTCCGCCACCCGGTGATCCTCCCGCCAGTCAATGCCGTACAGCTTGCACAAGGTCGCATGGCTCATGGCATCAATAGGAGCTTCAAACTCATACACCCGGTCAGAGCGCCCCTCCATGCAGAAGCCATAAGTTTTGTCGGAGTTCTCCACATCCTGCCGGAACTTCCGTTCATTGCTGGGTGTCCGGAGCGCACAGTACCGGGGCTTCCCCTCCCCGTCATAGCCTACAAAAGCGCAGTTCCGAAAGGTATATCCATTTTTCTGTGTGACTGCCTGATAGATTTTGTTCTGGTTGATCATGGCATACACAATCTCGCTGTCTATACCACGTGTGCGGGTCAGATAGGCGATGGTACGGTTAAAATCTTTATCTTTGGGCGGCAATATCAGCTCCCCTCTGGGTTTCTTCTCCACCGGCTGCACATAATGCTCTGTCTGCTCATAGGCACGGCAGCCCAGAATCATCTCCACCGCACTTTTGAAGTCAGCAGCTCCCAGGTATTCCTGGGCAAACTGGATGATGTTCCCGCTCTTCTCCCCGGCAAACTGGTAATATCCCCTCCCATGCCGGAACAGGTACAGGCCGCCGCTGTGCTTCACATGGACCGTGTTCCGGTCGCCTTTCTCCACCTCAAAGCCGTGGCTGACGGCAAAATCTATGATATTGGTGTCAAAGACCTGCTTCATCTGCTCTTCCGTAAAAGGCATAGGGCGCCGCCTCATGGCTGTTTGTCTGTCCGTAACCGTCACCTCCTTATACAAAAAAGCGCTAGCAAAATGGTTTTTCATCCATCTCGCTAGCGCTTTTTAATCATTTAAGTCCTTTTCTATTTATCATTCATCGCTTGTTTCAGTTTCTTTTTCAATAATTTCTGACTGAATGCCATAACTCTTTTGCATCACCAAAAGTTTTCCACTTTTATCCAACTCCACATTTAATATTGGTTCATCAATACGCAATGGTACGTCTAATGCAGCTGTAATCTTCCCTAAATGTATGTTCTCACCTAATTTTGAAATCCATGTATCCTGAGTAATTGTTGGCTCTAATACATTTGGGACTTGATCTGTTATCCTAAATCTCCCCTCTTTGTTTAAAGCTAACTCATTATGTGTTTGTAACTGCGAAGTAACCTGTTCTAATCCCTTTATACCTGATAGAATACCTACGTTAGAAGCTACCGGATACAATGAATCTGCAATAGTTTTACCCACTTGTAAAGTTGAATCTTTATTAAGAGAAGAACCAATTTCACTAATTCTTTCATTCAGAATCTTTATTCCTGCATAAGCGCCATCTAACCTTATTTGATTATTGTAATCCGAAATACCCCCGTTTCCAAGTATCTCTTTAGGTTCTTTTGATATCACTTGCTGTGCAATGTCCTCTACTGCCTTTGCTTCTTCTGAAGTAATCTCAAGTGTATCAATTATACTTATACACTCATCAAATGCACCACAATATTTTTCAATCAAACAAATTGCTTTATTATAATCTTCTTTGTGAATTGGCTTTCCATGAGCCACTTTATTCCTTATATTGTAAAGAGAACTCCAATCCTCTGAAAATTTTTTTTGACTTTTAATAGTTAATTTGTCTGAAAAATAACGTTCCCAATTATTCTTAGGTTTAAATTCATCAGATAATTTGTTTACTATTTCTGCTGTTAAAGCCTTCTTATCATTATTTTCATTTTTATTCTGCAATTTATCTTCAGTTATATATAATTCTAATTCTTCAAACAATTCTTTTATATTCGATTTTAATGAATATGGTGCTGTAAAAAAATATATAAGTGTAATAAAATCTGCATATGTAAGCCAATCACTATTTATTTCATTTATAGGTTTATTATTTTTTTCTATAACAGATTCTATGCTTACTTTAAACTTCTCAGGTGTACTTTCACTAAACCATTTACTTCCGACTGTTTTTAGCATAAACAAATAAATGATTTTACGAAGCATACCTTCTATTTTTATAATTTCTGGATATAGCTTTTTCCCATAATATGCAGATGCATCATTCCATATTGTGTTAATCGAAAATTGATTTCCATTTTTTATATTTATTTCTCGGACTGTTATATCAAATAACTCTAATATATCAGCCTGTTCATCTCCATTCTCTGCAATCTCAATCAACAAATGAAAACCACACTCCTGCGATTTTTCAATTAAAATATATTCTAAACGATACTCTAATTCATATTCATCTAGTAAAAGTATTTGCTTCTCCGATACCTCTTCTCCCAATTTTTTTAATCTAATATGCTTATTCGAGCATAAAAAATTACAAAATTGTTCTTTGGATGTGCAATATTCATCTAGGGATTTCACAAAAATATATTCTATCTTCATTTATATTCCTCCCAGCCAGAAATCTAATTTATATCACTATTATAACAATATAAATCTACTTGTCTAGGTTAAGAATCATAAAAAGCTATATCATAAATATTTTGATATCCTTTACCGCTCTATTTCTTCCGCCTCTGTTTCCTTTCCTGCCTCTTTCCCTGCCTGCGGCTCCGGCAGCCGGTGGAACCGGTCAGCCCCAGACACAAGGGCCAGGGATCTGCCGTTCTCCCAGATCATGTGCAGCTGTCCCGCATCATCCACAGACTTCACAATCCCTTTCAGTCCGGGCGGCATCCCCTGCTCATTCATGTAATCCAGTTCTATCCGGGAACCTGCCGGATACCGTTTCCGTATTGCAGCAACCTCTGCCCGTGTTTTCCAGCCTGCCATAGCAGCCTACCTTTCCATATCCCCATCTGCCATGTAGTCCAGAAGATTTTCCGACACTTCCTCCCGGCTGCATGGCACAAACACTTGGTTCCTAAAATCCGCCAGGATCTCCTTCAGCGTATCCGGCAGACGCTCCTTATCCACATGGATATCATCCGTGAGAGTTGCCGTGTAACCGTACTCATAGGTTCCATAGGTCTCTTTCAAAAACTGGCGCACTGCATCCGGCATTTCCTCTTCACGGGGATTGATACAGCCATACTTTGTCAGATAGTCCGTTCCCCAGTGTTCCCCGGATGAGGATAAATCCAGTTCCAGAAGGGCGATACAGACATTTCCATTCTCCCTGGACCGCAAAACTCCCGGCAGAAGGACATAACCCTCTTCCAGTGTATCACGCCCAAAAGTCTCTGTGCCGTACACTTCTATTACACCCTGATGGAGCGCGTTCAGCACGCTTTTGGCATACGCCTTTTCCTCTGTCTGGTAATCTTCCTGCAGACGTGCGTAATTGATCCGGTTCAGCACGTTCTGGTTGATATAATCCACATAAAAATTCATTTTATAATCATACATGGTTTCCTCTTTTCTGTCCCGACAGCCTGGAACCGAACATTTTATCCTTTACTGGTTTTCACTGTTAAGCGTCTGGATATCCAAAAACTGTCTTATCGCTGTTCTACTGAATGACGTCTCCCGGCAGCACTTCCTGCTCTTCTGCAGAAGCCTCCCTCTGCCTTTCTCCCGGCAGGAAACATTCTGCCTTATGGATAATGCCGTCCAGCAGACTGTTCCCCTCCGGCTCGTTCTCCATGCCGGCCTGCAGTGCAAGGGAATAAATCTTCTGCATTTCCTCTTCATTGAAAAGAGGGACCGTATCCTGTTTGAAGTACCGCAGGATATCCTTCTCCCCGGCCTCCATGCCAAACAGCTTCCCATGGGAAAGAGCCTTCCGGTAATCCTCCCAGTCATGAACCGGTTCCCTGGAACCGTCCCGATTCAGTATGTAGCACTCCAGCCCCTGTTTCACCGCCCGCTCCGCATCCACAGGACCGGTCAGCGCCAGATCCCCTGCGGTATAACCATACTCATGGAGCCTGTCATGTTCCAGACGCTTCACATATTCGTCCACTTCCATCACATCCACTGCATCCCAGAACATCCCGCAGGCTCCTGCCATATCCCGCGACAGCTGACACTCGTCCTTCACCAGATACCGTTTCCGCTCCACCGTCCCGTACCTGTCTGCAATGGCCTGCCAGTTCTGCTCGTATTCCTGCCAGCCGAATGTCCTGCAGCTGTTGGGATTTTTAAACACCACCTCCACTTTTGCAGGGTCATGGGAATGGGTGCAGAGATAGTCCAGATGCTTCTGGTAGTCTATCTCCAGAATATCCCCCATCACCCGGTCATCCCTCATCCCCCGCAGCTCCACCCGGAATGCCTTCACATGCTCCACCCGGCATCCGCCATAATAGAACCAGGTATTGTGCGGGCTGGTCTGCCGGATATGCACGCTCCGCTCTGGAAAGCACCAGGTGCCGCCCTTCCTGCTCATCCAGAAAAATTGCCGGGGCGCATTCCTGTCCCTGGCGGCTTCCAAAAGCATCTCCCGGTCATAGGCAAAATCTGTCTGAAAGAAACTGGTATTATGCTCCATGATCTTCTGCAGGGTCTCAAGAACATCCACGTTCCGGAAACAGGCGTTGGGGCGGAAGTGGTATCCATCCCTCTGCAGCCTTTGCCGAAGCTCTGCCATCACCTCTTCCCTTTCCCCTTCCACAGAATCCCCGTTGTACTGGTTCCTTCCGGGAAAATCCCTTCCCATATCCCTTGTACGGACACACAGCCCTCCATGGCTGTCCGGCATGACAAAGTTCATCACACCGTCCACGTCTGCGCAGGGAACCCCATCAAACAGGCCGTGCAGGTCTTTATAGACTGCCGGTTCCTGCTGTCGGATCTCCTGAACCGTCTCACGGGGCAGGTAAAGTGTCCGCAGATAATATCCGTCCACCCCTGTCTTTTCAAGGGCATAGACTTTTTCCACTTCCATATCCATCTTCATCCCCCTCTCCCTGTTTCGTTTTTTTTACTGTCCTCCAGGCGGTAGGGAACTCCGATAAAATCCAGCACCCTGCCGCAGCCCAGACGGTTGATGCAGTAATCATACTGCCTGGGGTGGGTCTGCTGCATCCGCTGGAACCGGTTGGGTTCCTCTTCCAGATGGACCCCGAACATACAGTACATGCAGCCCGATCTGGATACCCCGCTGGTCTTTAATATCCGGCTGCCGTCCTTCTTTTTTATCTCCTCAATCTCCCCATAAATGGAACTGTAGGGAATCCCGGTTCTTTTCAGGTATTCCAGGATATCCTGTTCCAGCCAGAATGCCATGGGCTGGCTCAGGGGCCGTTTCCGCTCAAAACCGTTACATCCGTACTGGAGCCACTTCTGCGTCCGCAGGCGGCTCTCCTGGGCCATCAGCCCCACAATCCCGTGCCTGCCGGTCTCACGCTCGAACCGGTAGATGGGCGCCTTCTTCATATGGTAACAGCACCTGGCTGATATCCTGAACGGCGCCTCCAGCAGATAATGGTAGTTCTCACAGTTATACACGGACTTGCTGCCGTCCGGCGCCAGCATCGTCCCGTTCAGCCGCTCTATCCTTGTAGCCTGCCCCTTCCGCGCCCCGTCCACGCAGTCCGCTATCTCCTTGGAGATTACGGGATACCCGTATTTCTCTATGATCTGCGGGAATGGGTATCTGGGCCGCAGCCAGTTCACATTTTCCTTTGTTTTTACAAACTCCCGAAGCTCCGGGTATTCCAGCCCCGTATCCACGAACACCGCCGGGATATCGGGATATACCCGGCGGGCAATGTCTAAAAGCACACAGGAATCCTTTCCGCCAGAAAAACTGACGAAAACCTGTCCCCCGAATCTCAAGTACCATTCCAGAATCCGGGTCTGCGTCACCTGTATCTTCCGTTCCAGGCTCCATCCCTGCATGGCCTTCAAGTCCTCTCTGGTATGTTTCAACCGCCAAATACCTGCCTTTCACAAGAAACCTTTGTCTGCGCCTGCTTTCGCTTCCTGTGAAATCCTGCTTACCCTTTTGGCTCCTGCAGTGTTTGGCCTGTTTCCGCTTTTTAAATCTCCCTCCTATCGTTCCATGCTGTTTTCTTCTTCCTGTTCGTATCTTTTGATCTTTACCGGCTCAAAACCCTGGTTTTTGATGTTGGTAAACCACTGTACCATAAACCCTTTTAAATCCCTTACCATTGCGGGGGATGCCTCCGCCGTCTCATAATACACCCCGATGCCGTCCTGGAGAAAGGAGGAGGGGTGGATGGATCTGCTTTCCCTGTCGATGGTAAACGTAATCTCCGGATCACGCATGGAATCCCCGTTCTGGTCATAATAATGGGCAATGCTGTATTCCTCCCCTCCAATGGCCTCAACCACCAGATCCTCATACCCCTTTGCCTGCAGCTTCATATAATAGGCTTCTCCATCCAGGATTGGGGCCGCAAACAGGCAGAGCTTCTGGTAGATCCTCTGCTCCAGTGTGGGCGGCTCCTTTCTCTCCCCCTGCCCGCTTCCCTCTCCGGTTTCCTCCTCCGCCACCACGTCCTCCCCGTCCTCCTTAAATTCCAGTGCAAGATCAAGCTGTACCTTTTTCTTCTGTAATTCCATCAGTCTTTCCTCGTCCGGGAACGGCTTCCCACACTGTTCCTTTGCCGCCGCAAGCTGCTGTTGCAGGTTGGCAAGTTCCTCCTTGTCATATTTGTCATCCGACACGATGCGCTCTGCCAGATGCTCAATGCGGGTGATGTTCCCCAGTTCGGAATCCCCGTAATCAGTGCTGTAGCTCCCTTTTCCGCACAGCTGAATCTTCATTCCGCCCAATTCTGACTTCTTCAGCCTGATAGTAAGCCCTGCATAACTTCCGACATCAGGGACGAAACCCACCCCCATCTTCATAACTCTGTGACCGCAGGCCATAAGATGCTCTGCCGCCTTTGCCCGTTCTTCATGGGTATGTCCCTCGATCACCATGCGGAAATCTTCGGTTTTATTGGACTGATATGTCCGGATATCCTCTTCCCTGACCGCTATCTCCTTCTCTATACGGGCAATCCTGGCCGGGTATCGGCTGCCAACCTGCTCCTGCAGCTGGGTCTGCTGGCTCTGCCAGGAAGATTTCAGGACGGTCAGCCTGTTGATCTCATTGTCCGTCTCCATCTTCTCCTTCACCCTTGGGTCAGAGGTTGCCAGCGCCTTGAACTCTGCATACTGCAGCACAGTCTCGTCTAAATCTTCGCAGCTTCGCAGCGGGGAGCGGCCGGTCATGATCTGGCTGATGTACCGCTGTTTCTGCTCCAAAATCTGCCAGAGATAGCTGTCAAATGTATTCTCTGTGATGTAATTGAAAATGGAGACTTCCTTATTTTCGTTGCCCTGCCTTAAAATCCGCCCATTTCGTTGGGTCAGGTCAGCCGGGCGCCACGGCACATCCAGATGATGCAGGGCAATCAGCTTCTCCTGCACATTCATGCCGGTTCCCATCTTCTCCGTACTGCCCATCAGGATACGGATTTCTCCCTTTCTCACCTTTTCAAAAAGCTGTTCCCTCTGTACGTCTGTCTTTGCGTCATGGATAAAGTTGATTTCCTCCGGTTTGACCCCCTGTGCAAGCAGCGCCGCCTTTGTTGCCTCATAAAAGTTAAAACTGCCGTCTGCTTTCGGTGTCCCCTGGTCGCAGAAGATCAGCTGGGTCAGCCTGCCCTCTGCTGTCTCATGATAAATCCCCGCCACCTTCCCAGCGCACAGGTTCAGCTTGGTATCCGGGTCGTCCGGTATCTCCGGGTCAATGGCCCTGGGATCGATGGAGAGCAGCCGGGCTTCATGGGTCAGCTTCAGGAAATTGTCCTGGCTGCTGTCCACCTCCCCGTTCCGGATGGCCTCCGCCCGTTCCGCCAGTTCCATGACGATCCGCTTCTGGTCAGGGGTACAGACAGACTTGATGACCTGTGGGCTGCCGGTTTTCAGTTCCGGCGTGGGCAGTTCCAGCATGTCCGCCGTCCGGATATCCGCAATCATGGAAAACATGCTCATCAGCTCCGGCAGGTTGTGGAACTGGGAAAACCGGTTCTTCATCTGGTAGCCGTTGCCCTCCGGCCGGATTTCCAGGGAGGATGTGACACGTCCGAAAGTCCCCGCCCAGGCGTCAAACATCAGAAGCCCCCGCCGTTCCAGTTCCTGTGGCTGCAGGGTTTTCTGCATCACATATAATTCCGACATGGAGTTGCTCACGGGAGTCCCGGTCAGGTAGATGACTCCTTTTCCCCCGCCAATCTCATTGATATACTGGCATTTCTGGTGCATATCCATGGCGCGCTGGCTGCTCTGGCCGCTGATGCCTGCCACGTTCCGCATCTTGGTATAAGAAAAATTATTTTTATAGGCATGGGCCTCATCCACAATCAGGGCATCCACGCCTAGTTCTTCAAAATTGATAAGACTGTCTTTTTTCTCGGCATTAAACAGCTGGTCATACCGGAACTGCAGGTTTTTCCGGAAGATCTGCATCTGCTTTAGGGACCAGTCCCTTCCGGAGCTGGATTTCTGCTCGTCAATGGCCTTTGTCACCTCATCCAGTTCCGCCCTCATGGCCGCCAGCTGCCTCTCCCTGGATAATCCGATGAGTTCAAAGCTGGAATGTGCCATGATGATACAGTCATACTCCCCGGTGGCGATCCGGCTCACGAAACGGCGGCGGTTCGCCCTCTGGAAATCCTTCTTTTCCGCCACTAAGATATTGGCATTGGGGTACAGCTCCATATAGGCGTCAGACCACTGCCCCACCAGATGGTTGGGGACGGCAATCAGCGGTTTCGCCACCTTCCCCAGCCGCTTTAATTCATGGGCCAGGACGATGGCGGCATAGGTCTTTCCCGCCCCTACCTCGTGGGCCATCAGAAGGTTCCCGTCCCCGTACAGGCCGTGGGCTATCACATCAAGCTGATGGGAGCGCAGCCGGATATCCTGGGATAAATCCGGCAGAACCAGACCAGAGCCGTCATAAGTGCGGGGCCGGATGTTGTTGAACCGGTCATTGTACAGCTTTGTCAGGCTTGCCGCACGTTCCGGTTCCGCAAAGAGCCACCGCTCAAACTCTGCCTTGACCTGCGCCTGCTTCTCCCTGGCAAGGATGGTCTCCCTCTTGTTCAGCACATACTTCACTTTCTCTTCTCCGGTGTCCGGGTCTGTATACTCCACCCGGTCTTTTACCTCCACAAACCGCAGGTTCAGGGACGCCTCCAGTATCTCATAGGCATTCATCCGTTCCGTGCCATAAACCTGGGTGGCGGTGACGGAATCACTCTCATTTCCTTTGTTGGCTATAAAATACTGGCCGTTATATTTGGAATATTCCAGTTCCGTGGCATGGCGTCCGCTCCGGCTCCCCTCCTGGGTCTTGAATGTCTCATACATGAACTCCTCATAGGTCTCCAGCGGTATCCATGGCGTCCCTAAAGAGAAGCTGATCTCCCGGGGTGTCAGCGGCGCGGGCTGCACCGTCCGCAGGGCCTCCACGTTCCGGGAGAACCGCTCCGGCTCTTCCTCCGCTTTGAGAACTGCCTCCGCCAGCTTGTCCTTCACATAGCCGCTTAAATATTCCCCGGCGGTCTGCCATCCGGCATAAGGGTTCCCGGCATACAGTACCGGGTCCTGGTAGATCTGTTCTCCCAGTTCTTCTATGATTTCATCCTTTGTTGCCCTGCCGCCGTCCGGCTTCCGGTACAGCTGTGCCATGTAGTCCAGGTCAAGCCTGCCCTTTACGTTTAAGGAGACCTTTAATGCCTCTTCTGCGGACTCCGCCATGGTGGGTATGGTCTTTGGCCGGATGGTGGCTTTGTAGAACATGGCGGTCTTTTCATAACGGACATCTTTTTGTCCGTTTTCCCTTGTTTTGTCTTTCTTCTCCTTTTCAATGGAACGCAGAAGCGGCGCATTGGAATCCCTGGAAAACGCAATCACGTTGGCATAGGCATTGATATAGCTGTATTTCTTTACAAAGCGGTCATAGACCCGGTTCAGATTTCCGATATGCTCCTGCAGCGCTGCCTCATACTCCGCACCAGGCAGGTTTCCCTGTTCCTGGTTCTGGAAGTCTATCAGGCCCCGGACTGCCTGTGTAATCTCTAAAAGTCCCCGGATGCGCTCCGCTTTCTTTCCTGTGATGTCCTGCTCATACATCCGGGAATGTTCCCGGTAATACAGTTTCCCCTCCGCCAGTGCATAGGAGAAGTTGCGTACTTTGGGGTCTGCCGGGATGGACTTTCTTTCCTGTAGGTCATCGGTTCCCGGCATGTCCTCTTCCTGCTCCGGTTCCTCGTAGGTTCCCTCCAGATAGCTGACGGCACGCCCCAGCCGCTCATCCAGGTCGTCCCCCGGTAAGGGATGGCAGGCCGTACTTTTCTCATTGCCGTACACGCTCTCGTCAAACACCATGCGCCCCAGCACCATCTCCGGATGGTCGATGAACCAGGTATTCATGGGGATGCCGTCTGTATTCTGCTCCACGGACAGCCAGGGGCTGTTTATATCATCCGGTACAATCTCCCGTTCCCGCTTCTTTAAAAACAGGATATCCGTGGTGGCTTCTGTCCCTGCCACCTGCTTAAAGGCGGTGTTTGGCAGGCGGATGGCTCCCAGAAGTTCCGCCCGCTGTGCCAGGTATCTCCTGTTACTGGAGTTTGCCTTGTCCATGGTGTATTTGGATGTGATGACTGCCACGATCCCTCCCGGCCGTGTCTTGTCCAGGGATTTTGCCAGAAAATAGTCATGGATACGGAAATTGAACCGGTTGTATCTGGGGTCGTCTACCTTGATGGAATGAAAGGGGATGTTGCCGATGACCACATCGAAGAACTGATCCGGGTGATTGGTATGCTCGAAGCCTGTAACCTGAATGTCCGCATCGGGATAAAGATGCTTTGCGATATGCCCTGAAATGGGTTCAAGCTCCACCCCGTACAGCCGGGAATCTGCCATGCTCTCCGGCAGGACGGAGAAAAAGTTCCCGGTCGCCATGGCAGGGTCTAGGATATTTCCCCCATGAAACCCGAATTTCTCCAACGCGTCATAGATGTGCCGTATCACTCCCTGCTCCGTGTAGTATGCAGTCAGGGTGCTTTCCTGCGCGGCCTGAAATTCCTCTTCTGTGAGAAGCTGATGTATTTCCTCATATTGCATTTCCCATCCGCTCTTTCCCGGTGTCAGGGCATTGGCCAGACCGCCCCATCCCACGAATTTTGCAAGGGTGATCTGTTCCTCTGCGGTTGCCTTCCGCCCCTGCTTTTCCAGTTCCTTCAACAGCCGGATGGCCGCCACGTTGTTCCGGAACTTTGTCTTTGGGCCGCCTTCATACAGGTGATGCTCTTCTAAATAGCGGTAGTGAAAACCATGAGGCATACGCTGGCTGAAATCCTCCAGGATGGCCCGGTCGTGGGCTTCACCGGCCTGCATGGTCTGCAACGCTGCCTGCAGAGCCTCCGTCTGTCCCGCTCCGGCTTCACCGCTCTGAACCGCTGCCACCACCATGGATGCAATCTCTCCATCTGTGTAATTGTCCTTCACCGTCTGGCAGCCTTCAATCTCTGAAACCGGAACCCGTTCCCGGATTTTGAATCCGTCCAGGTTCTTTAACTGGCTGATATCCCCGATCTCCACTGTCCTGTTATCATAGAGATACCGCAGAATCTCGTAAACCCTGCCGTTGTAGGAAATCCTTTCTCCCTCATGGAAGGGGAGGGGCTGTTCCGGCGCCTTATCTGCATCCAGCAGGGCATCCCGGCCGGAACCGGTATTGTCCTCATAACCGGATTCCATCCCCAGGTCAAAGAGGGAGATCTGCTCATTGTCCGGCTCTTCCGGGTTCTCCATTTCCCCTCCGAAAGAATATGCTTCCTCTTCCACAGCATACTCTGCTGATATCTTTGTTTCACGGTTCCCGCGGCTTTCCTCCAGTTCCTCCCTTTCATCCGGAATGGCAAAATCATCCAGTTCTTCTTCCTCTATGCTGAACGGATAGATACCGCCCAGGATCAGGGCATCAATCCGCTGTGTCAGTTCCGGATAGGAATAGAAGTAATCGCCTCCGTCTGCCTGAAACACAATCCCCTCACTTTGGCCTAAAACATGCACCTGACAGCCGCCGTCATGGATGGTGTAATCTTCGTCCAGTTCCCCGTAAATCAGTTTCAGGGCATTTGCCTTTTTCTCCTGGCTGTTGCCTCTCTGGAAAAAACCGCAGATTTCAGAATGCCACACCCTTGCGTCAGGAACCAGGTCATCCGCACATAAGACCATATCCAGAAGCTCGGAGATTTCTTCCTCTTCCAGCAGGCCGGATACGGAAACTGGTGTTTCCGCTTTTGTATCCCCCGATGTTTCAGGATTTCTGTTCTCCGCAACTGCTGATTTTTCCGGCATTTCCTGCATGACATCCGCTTCTGGTTCTGTTTTGTGCTTCTGTGTTTCCCTGGATTTCTGTTCCAATTTTGCTTTTGACTGCGGTGCTTCTTCGGTTCTCTGTTCTGTCTCCGGCTTTAACCGTTCTTCCTGCTCTGGTTTTATTCCCTCCCCGGCTTCCGGCAATTCCTCTGCGCTCTCTGCCATACTTTCTTCCGGCTGTGATACCTCTTTTGGTTCCTGCTCTGGAATTATTTTGTTTTCCGGTGCTGGCGTTTCTCCCGATTCCTTTTTAGGTGCTGTTTCCGGCTCTGCTTTTTCACTCTGCGATTGTGTGGAACCTGTTCCCTGCTCTGGCTGCATGACTGTCTCTGGTCTTTGTTCCGGAATCTCCCTCGTATCTGTCCCGAATGCCTGTATGATTTCCTGTGACTTTGGCGGTACAACAAAAAAATCGTCCACAGACGGCTTAAAACCATCTGCAGGCGATTTTGTATTTTGAGGGGAAGGTGGGGACGCCGGTGTTATCTGGCTATCAGCACTACCTCCTCCATTACGATCTCTTCCGCCTCTTTCGTTATCCTGTTCATGTGTCCGGCTCTCTCCATGGTATCCTCCGTCTCCGGCATGGGATGAACGGCCAGCAGTTCCTGGATCAGCTCCTCCTTCCTCTGCTCCGCCTCCTGGTCTGCCTGAAGGGTCATTTCGTTGATCCTGCCCTGTGCCACCAGTTCCGACAGCCTGTGGGGATGCTTCTCCATCATGTACGCTTTCCACCGGTTCCCGAACCGTCCCACCGGCATCCGGTCGGTCTGCGGGTTCTCCGATACCCTGATTTCGGGATACAGCATCCCGTCCTCTCCCTGTCTGTATGTAAAGTTCATCAACGGCTCTGTTCTCATAGATTTTGCTCCTTTCGATTTTGATGTCCTGGATTTCCCGGTAAATTTCATTCAGTACAGGTCTTGCAATAGAAACCGTGCAGCTCCCAAGTGCCATAAAAAGCTGGAGGGTATTATAGTTGCTGATATTCTCAAAACTGTCATCCCCAAACATTTCCGTGGAAACTCCGCATTTGGAAAATACGGTATAAGCCACACTTTCCATTACCAGCCCCATAAACTCTGCCTTCACCGCATCTTCCGGCATCCCATAGAGAGGACTTTCCTCATCCCTTACCTTGAAATTTTCCATATAGGGCAGGAGCCAGTCCCTTACCCGCCTGCTGACCAGATGGTACAGGCAGGCGTCCATGCTCCGTGTGGGAGTGTTATATTTTTCATGGAACCGCATGATAACACTGGGACGGTACTGTTCCTCCAGTTCCCACAGGTACTTCTGCAGGTTCCGGTAGGACTGGACGCTGCCGTTGGTATCCATGAAGTCAAAGAGATATTTGATGCTGGCATTTGGGTTTACCATGTCGATGACTGCAATGCTTTTGGCTCCCCGGTTGATGCTGCGCCCCACCCGCTTGTCATGCCACTCGTCAAAGGTTCCCAGCTGGGTGGCGTCCGGCTTCTGCGCGTAGATCAGCACCGCATTGTCAAAGGAACGCTTGTAGAACCGTGCGACACAGGACAGTAAGCCTTTCCACTCTGCCGGTGTTTTGGTGTACTCCTGTACGGACGCTCTGTAAAGGTCTGCTAAGCTGGTCGCTCTGCTCAAGCTGTTCCCCTCCTTCTTTTATTTAAGTTTCGCATACTCCCTTTTGAACATCACTCCTATGAACCATATCCGGGTTGCTTATTCACCCAGAGATTGCTCCCCGTGTTCTTCGGAAATATGCTGATTTTCAAAGTACAGTGCCAGCGCCCGGTCTATGGTGTCCTCAATCTCTCTGGCACTCTGGCCTTCGGTGAAGTACTTGGTGATTACTGCTGATTTCACCTTAAAGGGCTGTGGCTTATTGGTTTTTGGTTTCCGTGTTTTCTCACCGGAAAGTATCTGTACGGCGGTCGTGTCATTCAGTTTTCCGGTTTCATAATAGCTGCGGAGAAGTTCCGCCTTTTTCATGTCTACCTTGTAGTTGTTGCTCTCCATCAGTTCCGCTATCTGACGCTGCCGGTCTCCATTCTCGATAAAGGACAGGTCATATGCGGCAAGGAATGGGATTTCGCCGGTATCCACCTTTTCCAACAGCTTGGTATTTAACCCCGCAAGACGGATATATCGTGCCACTTTCGCATGAGAAAGTCCATATTCCTCCCCCAGTTTCTCGTCACTCCGCAACTTCGTCTCAACTTGTGACGAAGTTGGGTTTTCCCTGGATTCATGCGGGTTTAAGAGCATTTCTATCTCGTCCAAAAGGTCATTTCTCCTGCCCTGTGACTTCAACGCTTCATAGTGCTGGGCAAGACAATATGCCCTCTCGGAATGGCTCATATCTCCAAAAGAACGCTGCCGGAGATTGGTCTCTGTCACGATCAGTACGGCTTCATCATAGGTCAGGTTCTCCTTTATGATGACCGGTCCCTTGGAAAGTCCTGCAAGCAGGGCGGCATTGTGGCGATTGTGACCGCTCAAAATGATATATTTCCCGTCCTCGTTATGCCAGAGGATAATGGGGAGCAGGACGCCGAACTGACGGATACTCTCCACCATGTCGGCAAGCTGCTGTCCCTCGTACAGCTTGAACTTGTGGTTGGGAAACGGCTCCATCCGGGCAAAGTCCATTTCCAGGATGCCTGCCGCTTCCGGGGATTCTCCCTGTGCAGATAGCGCAGCCTGAGATTCCGTAACCGCTTTTTCCTGCTCTGTGTCAAAATGCAGCATATCGCTGAAATCTTCCAGATTGACTCTTGGCTTACCCAACTGCCTGCACCTCCTTTTCCTCGTTTTCCAGAAGCTCGTCCGCAAACCGCTCATAAGCCAGCGCTGCCGGATTGTTCGGCATAAACTCACAGATGGTCTTGTGGTACAGCACTGCCTCCGCCACCTTGATGGAGCGGGGGATGTGGGTCTTGAAAATCGGCACCGCCCCGGCAAAGCCCTGCTCTATCAGCTGCCTGACCTGAACCGATACGATGGTATTGGGGGAATCCATGGTAATAAGAATGCCCTCAATCCGCAACCGGTGGTTACTGTTTTTTCGGATAATCTGATAGTGCCGGAGCAGCTCCGCCAGTCCCTGCGTGGATAATAATTCAGCCTGCGTAGGGACAATGATGCTGTCCGCACACATCATCACGTTGATCATAGGGGTTCCCATCTGGGGCATACAGTCAATGATGATGTACTGGTATCGGTCCCGGATGGTATCTACATACTGGGACAGTATCCGCTCCCGGAAGTCCATGTTGCACAGATTTCTCTCCAGTGTGAAAAGCTGGGAGTTGGACGGAATGACTTCCACACCGCTCTCATGCTTTATCACATAGCTGTCCGGCTCCGGCAAAGGCTCGTCCTCCATAATCTTCCGCAATAAGGTATTGATCGTTATTTCCAACTTGTTAATGTTCTTTATTCCATAAATGATGCTGGAATGCCCCTGTCCGTCAAAATCAATCAGGGCTGTCCGCTTTCCTCGCTTTGCTAGCAGATAGGCCAGTGTGGTGGCTGTGGCTGATTTTCCCACACCGCCTTTCTCATTCATTACTGCTATAATTTTTGCCATTCGTGTTCTCCTTTCGTTTTCCTGTCCGTTTTTTCAGAAATAACGGTATACCAGAACGGTAGTTTGTGATAAGATGTGTTTGGGTAGTTTGGGTTGGGTAAATAGGGTATAAAAATAGGACTTAATCGGTAAAACCCCTTAAATCAAAGGTTTTCTGATTAAGTCCTATTATATCTGCATCATCAGTGTAGTGTGAGATATTGGCGTAACCGTTCTTTTCCGCATAATCCTCTAGTATTTTCTTCTGGTTTGTGATACTATTACTTTCGCCATTCAGTTCATCATCTTTTGACAACCTCTCATAAAGTGCTGTGATTTTTAAGCTGTCTTTGTTCTTCATTCTATCCTGCTCCTTTCTTTCGGGGTGCTTTCCACGCCCCACACTGACAGCATAGCACATCGGTGAAATGCTTTGGCGGGCTGGTTTTCCCCTCCTTGACGGAGGCATTGGAAACGGACAAAGATTGTCCCTCGGAGAGTTCCGGCAGCGTCTTTTCCTCTGGTCTTTCCTCCGGCTCCGGGGCATTTTTCAGACCGGCGTGATAAGCGGAATCCAGCCTGCGCCAGCCGGGGCGCTGAATGGTTTTCCCTTTTGCGGCAAACTCCTGACCGGCGCAGACCAGCGTGGCGGCGGTTTCCTCGTAGAGATGGGGTTCCGCCACCGCGCACAGCAGCCTTGCGGCCACCAGCTCCAACACCGCTTTTTCCCCCACAGGGAGGGCGGACAAATCCGCATCCCGAAGATTGCGGGTGGGGATCACCGCATGGTGGTCGGTCACTTTCTTATCGTTGATGACCGCCTCCGGGTTGCAGGTAATGCCGATCCCCTTTCGGAACGGCATGGCATTGGCGGTGAGGTTGACCAGCACCGGCAGGCCCTCCGCCATATCCGAGGTCAGATACCGGCTGTCCGTCCGGGGATAAGTACACAGCTTTTTCTCATAGAGGTTTTGCAGATAGTCCAGCGTTTGCTGGGCGGTAAACCCCAGCAGGCGGTTGGCGTCCCGCTGTAAGGTGGTCAGGTCATAAAGGGCGGGCGGCTTTTCGGACTTCTCTTTCCGCTGCGCCTGCTTCACCACCGCAGAACCGCCCCGGCAGGCGGTTTGCAGCTCTTTCGCGGCGGTTTTGTCTTTCATCCGCGCCCCCACAGCGGTAAATCCGGGCAGTTCCAGCGCCACCGTATAGAACGGCTCCGGCTGGAAGGCTTCAATCTCTGCTTCCCGCTGGACGATAAGGGCCAGTGTCGGGGACATAACCCGCCCGATGTTGAGGGTCCGGCGGTACAGCACCGAAAACAGCCGGGTGGCGTTGATGCCCACCAGCCAGTCGGCCTTGGCGCGGCAGAGCGCCGCCTGATGCAGACCGTCATAGTCCGCGCCGGGGCGGAGGTTTTCAAAGCCCTCCCGGATTGCCGAATCCTCCATGCTGGAAATCCAGAGCCGCTTCATGGGCTTTTTGCAGCCCGCCAGCTCATAGACGTTGCGGAAAATCAGTTCGCCCTCCCGTCCCGCGTCACAGGCGTTTACCACCTCGGTCACATCCGGGGCGCACAGCAGCTTTTTGAGAATATCAAACTGTTTCTTCTTGTCCCGCCCCACGCTCATTTTCCAGTCCGAGGGCAGGATCGGCAGATCGTCATAGCGCCACTTGGCGTATTTAGGGTCGTAGCTGTCCGCGTCGGCAAGCCCCGCCAGATGCCCCACGCACCAGCTGACCCGCCAGCCGTTTCCTTCCAGATACCCGTCCTTGCGGGCATTGGCCCCGATTACAGCGGACAGGCTTTGGGCCACCGACGGTTTTTCAGCAATCACAAGGCGCATAATCTTCATCCTCCCATTCTTCCCGCATAGATGTACGCAGCTTTTCCTCAATGCTGTTGTCCTCTGTCAGCATCAGGTCATAGCCGAACCGGTAATCATATCGGTACAGTTTTCCTACCAGATCATTGATGAGGATACGGCAGGCCAGAATGACACGTTTTTTATCCACCTGCATCAGCTGGTAGCGTTGATAATCGCTGTAATAGGACTCATGCCGGTGCGCGCGGCTGTTGGCGTCCTCCAGCAGCCAGTCTACCGGGTCCTGGCAGCCTTCCTCTTTTTCCCCCTCCATATATTTCAGCAGTTCCATCACCATCGGAAAACTCTGCTCGTCCATGCGGGCTTCTTCTTTCAGATAGCCGATCAGGGCGCATAAAAGCAGGCGGGCCGCTGTCTGTTCCCGTTCCGTTAATGCCTCCATCGTCTTTGCGGCGTCCGGCAGAAGCCTTTCTTCTACAAAAGTTTCCACATCGCCGGAGTACAGCTGGCGGATGGAATCTATGGACAGCGGGGCGGCTGTGTCGCCATCCATAGAAAAGTCATAGAGGTCGTCGCTCTGTGCAGGCTTTTTCCGAAGTTTGCGTGTCAGGGCAGTCAGAATATCGCCGCCCAGATACACCGCCAGACAGCACAGGTCAAAAACAGCAACGATTTTGACAAATAAAATAAGATACTTCATTTCCGATCTCTCCTTTCTTTCAGCTGCTTTTCCAGTTCCCGGTGGCAGAATCCCACACAGGGCCTCCCGTAGTTGCCGCAGCCATAGCAGGGGTGGCTTTTGGGTAAAGAAGGAGGGCGGGAAGTTTTCTTCCTGCCCTCCGGTTTCTGTGTCATCATGCGCTCAAAGGGGCTGTCAGTGAAGCGGGTCATTCCGGTTCTTCCTCACTTTCCTCCGGTTCCTCCTCCGCGCCCTCCTCGGATTCCCACAGCTCATCTTCCTCATCGCCGTAGTCGTAATCGTCCAGATTGTCCGGGCCTTTGGTTTTCGGCTTGTTCTTCATAAACTTGAAGTAGTAGAGCGCGCCCCCGCCGCCTAACAGGGCCACAACCAAAAGCAGGACAGCCGGATTCATGCCGGACTTTTTCTCCGGTTCCGGCTCCATTGCAGGCGGCTCCTCCGGTTCCGCCGCCTTGCCGGTGCAGCTTGTCATGGTAAAGGCGCAGACCGGGCAGTTCCGGTTGATTGCGCCTGCCTGACATTTCTCGGTGCAGCTGCAAACAGCGGGAGGCTCCTCGCTGTCCCCGTCCTCCATCAGCGCCATCAGGTCGGCTTCGTCTACCTGGTTGAGAAAATGGACGGTGTTTTCCCCCTCGTCATCCCGGTCCACCAGGATATAGAAGTAGTTGCCGTTTTTGGTGGTAACGGTAATCAGCTGCTTGTTCCCGCCGTAATCGTCCACCAGGGTGGCGTTGCCATCCGGGGTGAGGGGCGGCGTTTCCTCCGGCTGCTCCACCTGTACGTTGGAATCGTTGGTTTCATCAGCCGGTTCCTCGCCGCCGCCCGCGTAAGCGGGGACAGAAAAACCGCCCATGAGGACCAGGGCGGTGCAAAGCGCGGTCAGTGTCCGCAATAACTGTTTAGATTTCATCGTGATTTTCCTCCTTTTCCTGGGTGTCTGGCGCAGGCGTTCCCACGCCGGGAATCCCGCCGCCGGACAGCAGCGCGTTCAGCTCCTGCGGGGTCATGCGGACCGCCCGCACCAGCTGGACGATTTGCAGGTTCTCCGCCTCGGTTTTCTGCGCCTCCAATTCCCGCAGCCTGTTCTGGTATTCCGCCAGCTTTTCGCGGGTCTTTGCGATCTCCCGGTCAATCCGGTCGATTTTGTTCGTTGCCATCTGTAACACTCCTTCCCACATGGTTTAGTTCCAGTTCATCAGGCCGTAGCCCTTGATGCACTGGTAATTCAGGTCATAGCTTTTGATTTTGCAGGCGTCGCCGGAATTGCCCTCCACCGTATAGACCCGGCTCCCGTCTGTGCCGATCACAATGCCAACATGGTCGGCGGAACCGTCCAAATCCCAGTCAAAGAAAATGGCGTCGCCGGGGGCGATGTTGGCATATCCGCGCCCGCCCCATTGTCCATGCGACTGGAACCAGGGTACGCCCTGGGACTGGCAGCCAGCAAAGCGCGGTTCGCTTTTCCCGGCCTGGTTATAGCACCAGCTCACGAAGCAGGCGCACCATTCCACCCGGCTGTTAAAGCCGTACCAGCTCCAATACGGATAGCCGCCCACGTTTCCCACCTGACGCTTCGCCAGATCCACCAGGCCCGGATTGCCGGGGCGGGTCCCGTTTATAAACTCCACGCCGCTCAAATCCTCGGAATTTCCCATATCCGGGGAACCGCCGCCAAACAGCAGCGGCTTGTTGCCCCTGGTGGCGATATAGACCTGGTACATCTCATATTCGTCCGGGGTGAGCAGTTCCGGCGCAAGGGCGGAAATCTGGGTGTTCACAAGCTCCACATGGAGGATGTAGTATTCATAGGGGACTTCCTCGCTGGTCGTTTCCCCGGTTTCCGGGTCGGTGCTGGTTTCGGTGCGGTAGCGGATTTCCACCTCCTCGGTCAGCGTCAGGACATATTGGAGGTCAAAGACCCGCTGTAACTGTGCCGCCGCGCTCTGGGGCGTGTACTCATGGAGCAGGGCGCTTAAATAAGCCGCCAGCTCATGGGGATTGTGGCCGATAGGGTCCAGATTGTACCGGTACTCGTCATAGCCTGGGTGCAGGCTCTCCATGTTATCCAGTTCGGTTTGCAGTTCCGCCTCCTTTGCGGCATAGTCCGCTTCGGCCCCCAGCATATCCTCGTCTTTGGAGGGATAGGTGGAACCGGACACCGCCGAGCCGATGCTCTGGGCCAGCATGGAGCAGGAGGACAGGGTATTCATCAGCAGGCAGACCAGCAGAAACAGCGCCAGCGCAATCAGGAATCCCTTCTTGTGCCGCATGACAAACCGGCCTGCCTGTTCCGCTTTTTCTTTGACGGACTTTGCCGCCTTGCCGGTCTTTTGCGCGGTCTTGGTGGTATGGCCTGCGGCCTGTGCCGTATGCCCAGCCGTTTGACCGGCGCGTTTGGCGGCGGCATATTCCTTTTTGATGGCCTGCTTTTGCTGCCAGCGGGAAAGGGGGTTGCTGGCAAGCTGGGGGTTCTCCGCCAGGGACTTTTGGTACAGGGCGTTGATGTTTGCTTTTTCCAGCTTTTGCTCCGCCCTTGCCGCTTCGCGGTAGGGTTTCAGTTTATGGCTGCGGTATCCCTCCCGCACCAGCCGCGCGCTGACTTCAACAGCCTGCTCAGTCTTGTGCGCCCCCTCCACGCCCACATTGTCCTGTTCGGACTTGCGGATTTCCTTATGCGCCCCGGCAAGCAGCGCGTTGGCCGGAGCGCCCCGTACCGCATGGGACAGCTTGGAGGGCGGCTTTGCCTGTTCCTCAAAGGTCAGTTTCGTTGTTTTCTTTCCGGTATCGGGGTCAATAACGGTCTGCCGGACCTTCTTTTTGGGTATCCTGGCCTGCGCCTTGTCTGCCCGGACAGCTGCTTTCTGTGCGCGGCGGATCGGCTTTTCCAGCGCCGGGTCGGTCTGTTCCTCCCTCGTAAAGCGCAGGCGCGGCTCCTTAATCAAACCATTCCCCCAGCATCAGCGCCTCCATCATATAGAGCAGTTCCACATAGAGGCCCATGCCAGCCGGGGTGTGTAAAGGACGGAGGATCAGGCAGGCATAGACCTGTGCCAGCACATCGGCCAGAAGCTCCGCGCCCCGGCCCTCCATAATCCTGCCGCCGGTGCCGGGGGAGAGGCAGCACCAGATTTCCGCAAGGCGGAGCAGGCCCGTTTCCCCGTCACGGTTCAGTTCTGCCGCCATGCTCTCCGCAGTACGGCACTCGCTTACCGCGTCCGCCATCGCCAGAAGCAGCTGGCGGCGCTGAATCTCCATCGCCCGCTGCAAAAACAGCCGGGGATTGTGTTTGATTTTCTGTGCAGTCATGATTGCTTTCCCTCCTTTAATTCCTGTAATTTTGTGGTCATGATGCGGTACAGCTCGGTGTCCTTGGGGAACCGGTCGATAAAGGGCAGGATGATGTTGCCGTAGAACAGCAGCCCCTCGCCCTCGCCGGAGTGGGTCACATAGGACAGCTGGTGCGGGGAGATGCCCAGCTGCCTTGCCAGAATCTGCCGGTCCCCGCTTGCCTGGTTGAGCATATATACAAAGTCCGAGTTCTCAAAGATGTTCTCGATCTCCCGGCTGGCAAGCAGGTCCTTGATGTTCTGTGTGATGCCGGTGGGAATCCCGCCCCATTTCCGAAAGCGTTTCCAGATTTCAATGGTATAGGCGGCGGTCTGGTCCTCTTTGAGCAGAAGGTGCATCTCGTCAATGTAGTAACGGGTGGACTTGTGGGCGGCGCGGTTGATGGTGACGCGGTTCCATACCTGGTCCTGTACCACCAGCATACCGATTTTTTTCAGCTGCTTGCCTAACTCCTTGATGTCATAGCAGACAATGCGGTTGTCGATGTTTACATTGGTCCGGTGGTTGAACACATTCAGGGAGCCGGAAACATAGATTTCCAGCGCCGTAGCGATGTACTGTGCTTCTTTTTCCTCCTGGGTCAGCAGAAGGTTGTATAAATCCTCCAATACCGGCATATTTTCCGGCCTGGGGTCGTTCAGGTAATCATGGTAGACCAGCCGCACACAGCGGTCGATGATGGTTTTCTGGACCGGCTGCAAGCCCTCCTTGCCGCCCACGATCAGCTCGCACAGCGACAGAATGAAGTCGGATTTCAAAGACAGCGGGCTTTCATCGTCCGAGTAGTCCAGGTTTAGGTCCATCGGGTTAATGTAGTCCCCGGAGGTGGGCGAAATCTTGATAACCTGCCCATGCAGCCGCTCCACAAGGGGCGCGTACTCCGATTCCGGGTCACACACGATGATGTCATCGGTGGTGAGCAGAAAACAGTTGGCGATTTCCCGCTTGGCGGAAAAGGACTTGCCGGAGCCGGGAGTGCCTAAAATCAGGCCGTTGGGGTTTTTCAGCTTCTTGCGGTCCACCATGATAAGGTTGTTGGACAGGGCGTTGATGCCGTAGTACAGCGCCTCTTTCCCGTTCTGGAAAAGCTCCTGGGTGGTAAAGGGGATAAAGATGGCGGTGCTGGAAGTGGTCAGCCCCCGCTGGATTTCCACCTGGTTTTGTCCCAAAGGCAGGCAGCTCATCAGCCCCTCCTCCTGCTGGAAGTCCAGCCTTGCCAGCTGGCAGTTGTACTTCTGCGCGATGCTGGACGCCTGAAACACGTTGTTGCCCAGCTGTCTGGCGGTGTCCGCCGTATTCAGCACCAGAAAGGTCACAAGGAACATCCGCTCGTTGCGGCTCTGTAAATCCTGCAGCAGCTTTTTGGCCTCGTTCCCGTAGGTAGCCAGGTCGCTGGGAATGATGTCCATATCGTACCCTGCCCGGACCGCCTTTTTCTGTTCCTCGATCTTGGCCCGGTCCAGGTCGGTGATTTTGCGCTTGACCGTCTTGATGGCCTTTACCTGGTCTAAGGACTGCACATGGAGGCTGACAATCAGGGAGCTTTCCATATCCAGAAAATCCGCCAGCATCCGGTCGTTCAATTCCGGCGCGAGAATCTGCACAAAGCTGACCGCGCCGTACTTTTTCCCCATGCGGAACTGCCTGCCGGTGCGGAACTCAAAGGAAGTGGGGGCGATGAAGTCCTTGGTGGAAAGGCCGGAGGGGGCCAGCCAGTCCCACGAAAAGGAAAAGGGAACCTGTTCATCCATGTGGAATACGCCATGCAGCTGGGACAGCCGCGCCCGCCCGTCCAGCGGCTCCGCCACTACGCCCAGCCGCTTGAAGTTGTTGAGCAGGTCGGTTTCAATCCGTTCCAGCCGGGGCTTTGCCGCCCGGATGCTGTCCGCGTCAATGCCGAAGGTCAGGTATTTTGTCTTAATCAGGCCGTTGTTCCCCTTTGCCAGCTGGTTTTGCAGCATCTGGGTGTACTCGCCGCGGATGTTGTCAAAATCATCCCCCTGGGGCGGGATGGTGATGGACCGGGCAAAGGTTTCCTGGGACGCGGCCAGGTTGAGGAAGGACAGCTGGAACCGGATGGAGCTGTCAAAGTAGTTGAGGAAATCGCACCAGCCCTCGAAGATGGCGGTCTTATCCTCGTTTTGGGACAGCTGGTAATTGATGTCCTGAAACTGAATGGTCTTGGTATAGTAGCAGCCGGTCACGCGGCAGATGCCGTCCGGCCACATCCGTTCATAGGGGATGCTGTCCTGCGCGGAAATCCCCTTCTGGTCAGTGCGGCTGGCGCGGGAAATGGCGGCTTCGATCTGCTTCCGATCCGCGCGGGAGAGCTTCTTTTTCACCGGCATTGGCCCTTCGCCCTCCGGCGCTCTGCCGTTTGTCCGGTTTTTCTTTGCCGTAAACAATGTCATACACCTCCTTGTCGAGTTTGTCCTGCCGCTCCAATACGGCATAGAAGTTGTTGGTCTGGTAGGGGCGCTGCCGGGGCCGGAGAAAGGATACCCGGATCATGTTGCCGATGATCTTTTCCAGCGGCTGGCCGTTCTTCTCGTACATCGCCAGCAGGAAAAAGGGCAGCATGACAAGCATCATGCACAGGGCGGCGGCGCTGTTCCCGGCTGGCCCCCGAAGCAGAAAGAAAAGCGGCACGCCCACGAGCGCCCCGCCGCCAAAGCAGACTAACTGCCGTTTGGTGAGGTTGAAGGCCACCTTTGTCTTGACCTTCGTTAAGTCTTTGGGTACGGGTACATAAGCCATTTTTGCACACTCCTTTCGTCAGTGGGCCTGGAAGATCGCCTTGGCCATGCTGCCGCTCTTAAAGAGGGTCAGGCAGAGCAGGACCGTATATCCCACACAGGACCAGATGGCGGCAATCGTATCCTCGTCGGTGGCGATGTTCTGCACCAGGACCGCGTAGATTGCCACGCATACCATGATAAGGAACGCCTGAAAGCCTAACGCCATCAGGGAGCGCAGGTAATTCTGCCCCATGCCGCCCCATTCCCTGCCCATCATAGCGGCCATCGGGACCGGCGCGACCGAGGTGACGAGATATATTTCCAGCATACGGCCATAAATGACGATAAAAATACAGATGGTCAGCGCCCACATGGTAAGGCCGATAAACAGGGACTGGAACCACAGCCCGAACAGCGGCCCCAAATCCATCTCCATGAGCCTTGGCTCCAAATCCGCCATCGCGGAGGAAATGTCGATGGAAGCGTCCGCGCCGATGACGCCGGAAGCCTGGGCCACGATGCCCTGGGCCACATCAAACACGCCCATAACGATATTCCAGGTGTTGGTGACAATGAGGATGGCACAGGCGGTCTTGAAAATCCACTTGAAAAACACAGCGGTTTCAATGTCGTGGAAGTTGTTCTTGTCGGTGATGATCTGAATCAGCTCCAGCGTCATCACAAAGGCCAGAATCACGCCTGCTATGGGGAGAATGACCGTTTCCGAAAGGCTTTGGACCATGCTGAAAATACCCGCGTTCCAGCCCTGGGGCGTCTGCCCGATCTGCCCCGATATGTCCGCCACCTGGTTGTTGACCGAATCGAACATACTGGAAAGGTTGCTCATTATGCCGCCCACCAGCATTTCTTTCAGCCAGGTGGTGATTGCATCCAGCAGAAAATCCATACAGTGCTACCTCCTTTCCGCCCCTCCCGCGTTTGCGGGAGGGGCAAAGGTATGGGTTGTTTCCGGTGCGGGGATTAGCCGAACAGACCGGAGAGCAGGGGTACAAGCACCATGCCGATCAGGGCAACGCCTCCGCCCGCCATGAGCTGTTTCATGCCCTGGCTTTTTGCTCATGTGAGATAAAGAAGTAAAAGAAGTGTAAAAAATTTTGCCGTTCCCT